>JAESFL010000199.1_pt1 | contig 52193 bp, 47 predicted proteins | sample 9269401 | NCBI WGS metagenome assembly JAESFL01 (sample SAMN14506025, study PRJNA617098) | algae metagenome | isolation source: Gloeocapsa sp. UFS-A4-WI-NPMV-4B04 and co-occurring heterotrophs from desert... | place: USA: Utah | collected 2006-10-01 | reverse complement strand
CACGAGTTCCTGTCCTATGGCTGTTGCCATTCCTGCTCCGCGTGACCTGATAGAACCATAACGGGAAAGCTAGTCGTTTTATTCCCAACTCAAGAGGAGCCAATTCGCCGAGGTACAAGCAGACGCTCCCTTGACCTCAAATGCGAAGGGCGGCCCGAAGGCCGCCCTAAGCTCAAACAGCTGTGCCGGTGGTCCTTAGCGGATGACCTGCACGATCCTGCGTGTGCCCGGCTCAACCAGCACGGGGGTATTGTTCACCACGGTATAACGGTAGCCCTTCACCTTGTACTGAGCCGGAACCTCGTACAGCGTCACGCCGGACTCCGGCAGGGTCGCACCGACGCGAACCTCTTCCCTATAGCTATAGGACGGCACGCTCTGCGTGGTCACATACTGGCGGAATTCCGGCTGCTGCTGGTCGGCGATGCCGCCCACGATGGCACCCGTGACACCGCCCACCGCCGCGCCGACAGGGCCGCCGACGATCGCGCCGCCGACCGCACCCGAGGCTGCGCCCGCAGCAGCACCGCCGGACTGAGCAAAGGCCGCAGCGGGAGCAAGAGCAGCGAGAACGACGCTGGTGAGAAGGATCTTATTCGACATGATCTGACTCCTGAATAATGCTTCGGGCTTAGCACCCGGCAACCGACAACGCACCATTCCAGAAGTAGTTTCCAAGCAACTAATGCATAAATCTGGCATTCTCAGATATAGATAATCATGAACACAGAATGAACAGGACCGCTCTTTAATATTCATTGACCGTCGTGGACAATAGGGGTGCGGCGAACGGGATGCACGCGATTTTTACCCATGCACCCGTCACCTCTCTAAGCTTATAAAAGCCTTCAGCCGCCAGTGTGTGGCTGTTAGTTACTGGCGCATTTGACCGACCAGAGTCTTTGAGCAATCCTGAACCAAGCGAGCGCCTTGACCGTTATCTGATGTTCACTGGGCTTCCAGAGCCCATTGAACGAACATGAGCCCTTTCGCGGCGCATTGGCGAGCCGGGATGATGACATCGAAACAACACTCCCTGCTGGTATTGGCATCCTGCGTTGCCATTGCCTGCCCGACTGCAATCCAGTTCGAGATTGGACAGGGTCTTGGATTCGCCCTCACCGACGTTCCTGTTATGGCCAAGCCTGGCGATGATGGCGGCGGCAATGGCAATGGCAATGGCAATGGCAATGGAGGCAACGGCGGCAACGGCAATGCTGGTAACGGCAACAATGGCAACGGCAACGGCGGGAATGGAGGCGAAAGAGGAGGCGGCGGGTCTCCAGGGAACTCCGGCAATTCAGGCGACCACGGCAATAGCGGAAACAATGGCAATTCGGGAGATCGCGGAAACAGCGGTAATGCCGGGGGTGCCGGAAACTCCACAGGCGGCAACGGCAACGGCAACGGCAACGGCCGAGGTTCCAGTAATGAGGGAGCCGGTCAAGGCAGGTCCTCAGGACCGGAAGGCCCCTCGAACGCTGGAGGCGCGTCAGGCAGAGGCAATTCATCCGCTCAAGGGAATGCATCCGGAAACAGCCGCGCTTCGCGCTCCACGGCATCTGGAGGGCTGCCGGGCGTTCTAGGGGCGGTCACAAACAGCCTTCGCCCTGTTGTGACAGCTCCTGTCAAAGCACTTGAGAGAGCCTTGGCTCCCAGGAACATCCCAAAGAACAATCCGGCTCAATCAGCAAAATCCAAACCTGCTTCTTCACAGAAGGCGGCTCAACAAGGCAAGGCTCGTCCTAACGCCGATAAGGCCGCGGCGGCTTCTGCCAAGACCAGTGGCCCGCACGCTAAACCAGCACCTGAGGCCAGAATCCAGACACCGAACGCCGCTGTGGAGCAAAACCTTCCCAAGCCCAGGCAAGCTTCGCGCTCAATCGTGGCTGTCGGCCTCACATCGGAAAGCCTCACCCGTCTGAGGGCGCGAGGATTTCAAGCCGAGAAGCAGACCAAGGGCACCCTCGCGAGCGTGGTGCGCCTTATTCCGCCCCGCGGCATGTCGCTTGCTCAGGCACAGCGCGCCGTCCGCGTGACTGACGCGGGGGCTGCTGCCGACTTTGACCATTTTTACTATACAGATGGAGCCGCAGGCTGCACCGAGACCGGCTGCGAGGCCGTGTCCCTCGTGAGGTGGAACCTGCCGACTGCCAAGCAATGCGGCCCGGTTCCAATAATCGGTCTCATCGATACGGGCATCGATCGTGAGCACGAGGCCCTGCGTGGCCAGTCGATCGAGATCGTTTCCGGACTACAGTTGCGCGGAGATCCTTCTCAGCGCGACCACGGCACGGCTGTAGCGGCTCTTCTCGTCGGCCGGAGCGGAAGCAGCGCTCCTGGCCTTCTGCCCGAAGCGCGTATTTTAGCAGTGGATGCCTTCTACCGCGATAGCGGAACGGCGGACAGGACGGATGTGACGACCCTCGTCATGGCTCTGGAGGCGCTGGCGGAGAAAAACGTACGCGTCGTGAACATGAGCCTGTCCGGCCCTCCAAACGAAGTGCTTAAGCGAGCCATTGAATCTGCCCAAGCCAAAGGCATGATCATCATAGCCGCCGCCGGGAACAATGGTGCAGGCGCCGAGCCCTCCTATCCCGCTGCCTATCCTGGCGTGATTGCTGTTACGGCCGTCGACAAGAAGCGCGATGTGTACCGCCGCGCAACCCAGGGCGAGTACATCGATCTTGCGGCGCCCGGAGTGGATCTATGGGTTGCCGCGCCAGAGGGAGGCGGCACGATGAAGAGCGGCACATCCTATGCTGTGCCGTTCATCTCCGCAGCCGCGGCAGTCCTGCACGCGTCGAGTAAAATTCTTACCCCGGCCGATCTTCAAACGGCTCTTGAGAACAACACGATGGATTTGGGCGAGCCGGGTCGCGATAAGACTTACGGGAACGGACTTTTGCAGGCCGCAAACCTGTGTCCGCTTCAGGCAGACGAAATGCCTGTCGCACAATCCGATGTCGACTGACGCCACGGCTCCTTGAGGACCACAGGCCGCAGAATGGAACGTCGAGGTTCAACCCCCATGCATTGGGAGTGGCCTGCTTCCAATGCATGGGACATGGTCTCAGACAGTCCCACTCAGATAGCCTTGCAGAGTTGCGCGGGTGCCTTCCCGCCAGAGCCTGCTCAGTGCTGCCTCGAACCGGGAGCGGAAAACAGGGTTCTCTGAAACATCGCCAAAGATATCCCTGAGATTTAGGAAGGCGGACGCATCGTGTTTTGCCGCCAGCGCGGCCGGTGTCAGGCGAACGGCGTTCGGGTCGTCGAGGGTGAAGGGTTCACCCGCGTCGGTGGTGCCGGCGCAGTACCGACACCACAGGGCCGACACGAGGGCCAGCCCTGTGACATCTCCACCGGCCCCCAATCGGTCGCGCGTCGAGGGCAGAATGAACTTGGGCTGCCTGTTGGAGCCGTCCTGGGCAAGTCGCGGGATCGTATCCCCCACGTCGGGATTGCTGAAGCGCCGCGCGATGAGCCGATAGTAGTCCTGGAGATCGACACCCGGCACAGGCGGAACGCAGGGAATGATCTCTTCCACCTCCAACTTGTCGAGGAAGCCACGCACCAGCGGATCCTCCATGGCATCATGGACGAAATGGATGCCCAGTAGCCCGGCGGGATAGGCGATGGCCGCATGCCCACCGTTGAGGATGCGCAGCTTCATCATCTCGAAGGCTGCCACCTGGGATGTAAAGGTGACGCCGACCTCCTCAAGCGCTGGGCGCCCGGAGGGAAAATGATCCTCCAGCACCCATTGGCGAAACGGTTCGCAGAAAACGGGCCAGTTGTCCTGCACGTCGAAGCGCTCGGCCAAGGCAGCACGCTCCCTGTCCGTGGTCGCCGGTGTGATGCGGTCCACCATGCTGTTGGGGAAGGCCACCTGCTCCCGAACATAAGCTGCAAGAGACGGATCGATCAGATCGGCCAGGCCCGCAACGGCTTCCCTCGCGACATTCCCGTTATGAGGAATGTTGTCGCACGACATAACGGTGAAGGGCGCAAGTCCCTCATTCCGCCGGCGCTCGAGAGCCGCCAGGATGACGCCAAACACGCTCCTGGGCGCCTGCAAGTGGGCGGCGTCATGCACGATGTCCGGGTGCTCGGCATTGAAGGCTCCCGTGCCAGGATCGATGCAATAGCCTCCCTCCGTGATGGTGAGGGACAAGATGCGTAAGGCCGGATTGTCGAGGGCTTCGACAATCGCGCGACCGTCCTCTCCAATGGGAACGAAGTCGATCATCGCGCCGGTGACCCGGGCGTGGTTGGCTCCGGGCTCAAGCTCCACCACCGTGGTGAGCCAATCCTGAGGCTCGAGCGCCTGTCGCATGGCCCTGTCACCGGAGCGAATGCCTGCACCGATGAGAGCCCAATCAAGATTTTTGCCGGCATTGAACAGATCGTCCAAATAGACTGCCTGATGAGCACGATGGAAGTTGCCGACACCGATGTGGAGGATGCCGGCCCGGAGTTCTGCGCGATCATAGCGTGGCCGGGCTACAGAGGATTGCAAGTTCGCGAGATGGGCTAGGTTGAGGGTGCGGTTCATGATGTTGGCTTTGGTTGGCCTCGGCAGAGATGTGACTTCATGAATGACATTCTTTTATCCATCAACATCGACTGTAACAATGTCAACAGTCTGGATTTGACGGCGTGGCCTAAGCCTTGAACGATCAGATCTAGGCAGATCTCTCATGAGCGATGCTGGTAGATCTCGGCTGCACTCCTTGTGGCTATTCCCTTATAGTCCCGGAAAGGTCGGCAGAGGGACCATTCGTGAATCGACCTCGGCTGGTGTATCAATTAGAGTGCAATCTGGAGCGCGAGGGATAACTCGCAGCGGAAGATTTGTCTTGTCTTGCAACAGGTTCTGATCTGCTGCGACGATCAGTCAAGGCAAGTCTGGTTCGTTATAACGAGATCAAACTCTGCAGTAGGCAAGCGCTTCGAAGACGTTGATGCAGCCGAGTGGCGGGAGGCTCGCCATGAAACGACAACTGTTGCGTCTCGCTGCTGCCGTTGCTTTTGCGGCAGTCGGGGCTAGTTCGGCTGGCGCCGAGATCCTCATCGGCATGGCGGGAGCCCTCACCGGCCCGAATGCGTACCAGGGCGAGCAGCAGCAGCAGGGCGTGGAGATGGCCATTGCCGACCTCAATTCCGCCGGTGGCCTTCTCGGCCAGCAACTGAGGCTCATCTCTGTCGACGATGCCTGCGACAGCGGTCAGGCGATCGCCGCGGCTCACAAGCTTGTGGCAGAGAGAATAGCCTTTGTCGTCGGGCACCAGTGCTCAGCCGCTTCTATTCCAGCAGCCGGTATTTATGAGAGAGCCGGTGTCATCCAGATGACCCCGGCTTCAACCAATCCACGGCTCACGGAAGAGGGTCGCTCGAACGTCTTTCGGATTTGTGGAAGGGATGACCAGCAGGGCGCGATTGCGGGCGCTTATCTCGCAGCGCAAGGGCGGGACGCAAAGATCGCAATCCTCAGCGATGGCTCAATCTATGGCAAAGGAATCACTGAAGAAACCCGGCGGCATCTCCGCCAGCATGGGGGAGCCGAGACACTCTCTGACGAGCTTGAGCCGGGTCTGAGCGATTATTCTCCCCTCGTCGCAAAACTGCAGACTTCTGGAATCCAGATTGCGTATTTCGGCGGGTACTACCGAGAAGCCGCCATCCTGATCCGCAATGCCCGCGAGCAGGGTTACAATTTGCAACTGGTGTCCGGCGACAGCATCGCGAGCGAAGCCTTCATTCAGGTCACGGGTGAGGCAGGTGAAGGAACGGTGTTCACTTCGTTCCGCGACCCACGCCGAAATCCCGGCGTGGCCTCTGTCATCGAGCGCTTTCGACAAAAGGGGTTCGAACCTGAAGGCTACACGCTCTACAGCTACGGAGCTGTTCAGGCCTGGGCTCAAGCGGTCGCCAAAGCAGGCTCGGCCGAGCCTCAAGCTGTGATAAGCTCCCTTCGCTCGAATGAGTTCGACACCATTCTTGGTAAGGTCAGCTTCGATGCCAAAGGCGATGTGCGGCAACCCGGCTTCGAGTGGTTCATCTGGCGGAGTGGCCAATATGTGCCCCTGGAATGAGGAAGGGGCCATGCCCCTGCTAGCATGCCCTTCTACCTGAGCGTTCGCTGGCGTCTGCTGCTCGCCTTTCTTGGCATCAGCGCCTTCGCATTGCTGGCTGCCGCCACGGGAACCTACGCATTCCGCCAGATGACTCAGGTCATCGAACGCATCACGGAAGAACGCGTCCCCTCCGCCCTTTCCGCTCTCGATCTGTCGCGACAAGCCGAACGCATTGTCGCTGCGGCGCCAACGCTTCTGACAGCTCAATCACAGGCGGAGTATCAAGAGATCTCTTCCGCCATCACGGCGGAGGTCGAACGCCTCGAAGCCCTGCTTGCCCAGATCCGGAGCCAGGTTGACCCCGCTGCGGTCGCCGCCATGGAGCCCGCCGTCGCGGGATTGCAGCGCAATCTCACGGCGCTTGCTGGCCTCGTGGCAGGACGTCTCTCGGTTGCGGCACGCAAGGATGCGCTTGTCCAGCGCCTTTCAAACGCATCAGTGGCAGCGCAGCGATTGATCGCCCCTGCTCTTGTGGTTCTGGACTCCAAATTTGCAGCCTCTCGTCGCATAGACCGGGGCGAACAAACGACTGCAGGCTTTCCGCAGCCTCCGACCGTCGTCGTGCAGGAGATTGCCGAGAGTCTTCTCATGCAGAAGGCGCAGCTCGAATTCGCCTCGATCAGTGACGGCTTGCTCAAGGCGTCCCTTGCCGAGAAGCCTGCAGACATCGCCGTGATGAGTTTCCCTCTCAACCGCTCCCTGTCGGCTTTGCGCCAGATCGCTTCCGAGTTGGCCGATCAGCGCCTGCGATCCCGCTTCGATCAGCGTATCTCGGATTTCACCAAGCTTGTTGAGGGGCAGGACAGCATCCTCTCCGCACGACGGACAGAGCTCATTCTTGTCGAGGATGCCGAACGGCTTCTTGCAGAAAATGCAGGCCTTTCCGCACAGTTGACGAAAGCAGTCGATGCTCTTATCGCGACAGCCCGCAGCGACATTCGTGCGGCAAGCGACGAAGCATTGATGGCTCAGCGCATCGGCCGGAACATCCTGCTGAGCGTGGTCTCCCTCAGTCTTTTGAGTTCTCTGCTCATCGTCTGGCTCTATGTCGATCGAAACCTCGTTGCGCGGCTGCAGAACCTGAGCAACAGCATGCAGGCTATAGCCGGAGGCAACCTGCGCGCTCCTTTGCCAAGGGATGGGGAGGATGAGATCGGACAAATGGCGAAGGCTCTCGCCGTCTTCCGGGACACGGCGATCGAAGTCGAGGAGAAGAACCTGCGCGAGGTCGCCACTGCACGGCAACGGCTGATCGACGCCATTGAGAGCATCAACGAGGGCTTTGCCCTCTATGACGCCGAGGATCGCCTCATCCTGTGCAACAGCCGCTACCAGGAACTCCTTTATCCTGGATCCGACGTTCCCATGGAGCCAGGAACTCCATTCGAGACGGTGATCCGACGCGCAGCGGAGCGCGGCCTCATCCTGGAAGCTAAGGGGCGAGTCGAGGCCTGGGTTGCAGAGAGGTTGACCAGGCACAGAAATCCGGTCGCGGCCGAGATTCAGCATCGCGACGGCAATCGCTGGATCCAGGTCTGCGAACGCAGGATTGCGGGAGGCGGGACTGTCGCGGTCTATACCGACATTACGGAAATCAAGCACCATGCGGCACAGCTGGAGCTTGCCCGCGACGAGGCCATGGCCGCGACACGGGCAAAGAGCCAGTTCCTCACGAACATGAGCCATGAGCTGCGGACACCTCTGAATGCAATCATCGGCATCACAGAGATGCTCAAGGAAGAAGCTGAGGAGACCGGCGAGGAGCCTATCGTGGAGCCTCTGGACAGGATCCGCCATGCTGGCACACACCTCCTTGCTCTCATCAACGAAATACTCGACCTCGCCAAGATCGAAGCAGGCAAGCTGGAGCTCCATCCGGAAGAGATCGACCTCCGTGTCATGATCAGGGAAGCCTCCATGACGGCTGAGCCTCTCGCGAGGAGAAACGACAATCATATCGAGGTCGAGATCGCCCCGGACATCGGCAGGATGCAAGCCGATCCTGTGCGCCTGCAGCAGGTTTTGCTCAATCTCCTGAGCAATGCCTGCAAGTTCACCAAAGGCGGAACGGTGACAATAACTGCCTCTCGGATCATGGATCGAGGAGGGGACACGATAACGATTGCAGTTCACGATACGGGCATCGGCATGACGGAGGAGCAACGGGACAAGCTCTTCCAGGAGTTCAGCCAAGCGGACAGCACGACGACACGTAAATTTGGAGGAACCGGGCTTGGACTTGCCATCAGCCGCCGAATTTGCCGTGTTATGGGCGGAGATATCACCGTGCAAAGCGCTGTGGGTGTCGGCAGCACATTCACCGCTTCGCTGCCGGCGGGCGGGGTGGCCGGCCCTCCCAGGAGACCCACCAGCGCAGGAAATCATTCACTTGTGTTGCAGCCTATCTCAAGAGGGCAACGCGCGTTGGTCATCGATGACGAGGCGACATCGCGGGAGATCCTGCGCCAGATCCTGATGCGTGAGGGCTTCAACGTGGTGACGGCGGAAAACGGGCTGCGGGGAATCGAACTCGCCCGTGAGATGCGGCCGTCGGTGATTACCTTGGATGTCCTGATGCCGGGGCTTGATGGGTGGAGTACCCTCCAGCAGTTGAAGCGAGATCCTGAGCTTCAGGACATACCTGTCATCATGGTCACGATTGTCGACGAGGAGAACCAGGCCTATGCCCTCGGAGCCGCCGGTTATCTGACGAAGCCGGTCAATCGCGAATGCCTCCTAAGGGCTCTTGCCGCCTGCCGAACCAATGATGTGTACTCTCGGGTTTTGGTCGTGGAGGATGACCCGCACACCCGGGGATGGCTCGCCCGGATCCTGCGTGAGGACGGGTGGGAGGTGGCAGAGGCCGAGAACGGGCGGGTTGCCTTGGATCGCCTTCCGCTCGTCAAGCCCGACATCATTCTGCTCGACCTGATGATGCCGGAGATGGACGGATTCGAGTTCGTCGATGAGATTCATCGAAATGAGCAGACGCGGCATATCCCTCTTATCGTGCTGACGGCAGCCGATGTCGACGAGGAAGCTCAGCGTCGCCTGAGCGGCGGCATTCGAAGGATCCTGCGCAAGAGACTGGGTGGCCGCGATGAGGTTATCGCCACTTTGCGGGACGTCATCGCCGATTGCCTGCGGCTTGGCCGACCGGAGCAGCGGGAGCAGGCATGACCGGGATTCTCTACGTCGAGGGTAAGGAAGACAATGTCTACATGCTGACCCTGCGTCTCACCCGACATGGCTTCAATGTCAGCATTGCTTCGGATGGTGCGCAGGCTATCGCAATGTCCCTCAGAGAGAAGCCTGATCTCATCTTGATGGACCTCGGCCTGCCCTCTCTCGATGGCTGGACACTAGCGCGACAACTGAAGCAGACGCCTGACACGAAGGATATTTCCATTCTGGCACTGTCCGCACACACCATGCCGGGGGGCCGGGGTAAGGCGCTGAACGGCGGATGCGACGACCACGATGCCAAGCCGATCGTCTTTGAAAGACTGCTTGAGAAGATTGCTGCTTTTCTTCGGGACCGGAGCCTGCCATGACCCATGCCGGCGTCCGCATCCTTGTCGTGGATGACAATGAGGACAACCGCTACACGCTGACGCGGAGGCTGCAGCGCGAGGGATGGACGGACCTGACAACAGCCGAGAATGGACGCGAGGCCCTGAACCGAATTGCTCAGGAGCGGTTCGATCTCATTCTTCTCGACATCATGATGCCTGAGATCAACGGCTACGAAGTCCTGAAGTGGCTCAAGACGGGCTCGGCGACCCGAGACATTCCGGTTCTCATGATCTCCGCCTTGTCGGAATTCGAGAGCGTTGTCCGCTGCATTGAACTCGGGGCCGAGGATTACCTGCCGAAGCCCTTCAATCCGGCGCTCCTGAGAGCACGCGTGAGAGCCTGTCTCGAGAAGAAGAGATTGCACGATCAGGAACTCAGTTACCTGGCCGAGATCGAGCATCAGCGGCAGCGGGCCGAGGCGCTCCTTCATGCCATCCTGCCTTCGCAGGCTGTGGACGAGCTTGAGCAATCACAAACCGTGACGCCACGCCGTCACGAAGATGTTGTCGTGTTCTTCGCGGACATTGTCGGGTTCACGGCATACTGCGATCTCCTCGCGCCGGAGGAGATCGTCGCAAACCTTCATGTTTACGCCTCGAGCTTCGAAGACATCGCATCGCAGCATGGCCTTGAGAAGATCAAGACCGTCGGCGATGGGTTTCTCGCCACGGCAGGCCTGCTCCTGCCTAACCCGGATCCGGTGATGGCAAGCATCGAATGCGCCATAGCAACCATCGCATCCGCCCGTGACCTGCCTCTGCCTTGGGACGTCCGTGTCGGCATTCACATCGGTCCGGTCGTTGCCGGCGTCGTCGGGCGACAGAAATTCAGCTTTGATATCTGGGGCGATACGGTGAATGTGGCTGCACGCCTTGCAGGTTACGGCAGGCAAAGCGGTATCAATCTCAGTAGCGATGCTTGGGAGCGCGTCCGGACGCGCGTCGATGCCGCTCCCCTGGGACCCGTTCTCATCAAGGGCAAGGGCGCTATCGAGGCCTACAGGGTTGCCCCTCCCGGGTAGCTGAGGCAGACGGTTCCTGGCCGTCCGCCGATCTCAGATATGAAGTTCGCGCCCAAGTGACTTCAGGGCGCTCTCCTGGAACGCTTCGCCCTGGGTAGGGTGAGCGTGGATGGTGCCGGCGATATCCTCAAGACGTGCCCCCATCTCAACGGCAAGGCCGAACGCAGCGGAGAGTTCGGACACTCCCTGCCCGACGGCCTGGATGCCGAGAACCAAGTGATTGTCCGCCCGGGCCACGACGCGCACGAAGCCTTCTTCGCCAAGCTTCGTCATGGCACGGCCATTCGCCGAGAATGGAAAATGGCCTACCCTGATCTCACCACCGGTCTTCTGAGCCTCATCCGAAGTCAAACCGACAGCGACGATTTCTGGATCGGTGAAGCACACCGCCGGAATGGCTCGCTTGTCCCAGACCCGCTTATGGCCTTCAATGATCTCGGCCACCATCTCGCCCTGCGCCATGGCCCGATGGGCCAGCATCGGTTCGCCCGTCACGTCACCGATGGCATAGATGCCCCGCATCGAAGTCTGGCATTTCTCGTCGATCCGGATGAAGGGACCATCCATATCGAGGACGAGTTCTTCCCTACCCCACCCTTGCGTGACCGGCCTTCGGCCAATCGTGACGAGTATCCTGTCGGCTGCAAGCGATACTTCGGATCCGCTCTCCGTTTCGACCAGAAGAGCATCGCCGGCCTTAGTCATCCCCTTGGCCTTTGCGCGCGTCATGACGTCGATGCCGAGAGCCTGCAGCCTCTTGGAGACTGGACGGGTAAGTTCCGCATCATATTGCGGCAGAATGCGCGCCTGCGCCTCGACGACGGTCACCTTCGCGCCCAACTTGGCGAAGGCTGTCCCAAGCTCCAGACCGATATAGCCACCGCCAACGACCACCAATTTCTCCGGAACCGACGTCAACGAAAGCGCGTCGGTCGAGGAGATCACGGTTCCGCCGAACGGCAGGCTGGGGAGTTCAACCGGAGCCGATCCGGTTGCGATCACCACATTCTCGGCACGGATGATCTGCCGGCCGGTCTCAGTTTCCACTTCGACCGTCTTCCCATCGCGAAACCGGGCCCGTCCCTGAACCATCTTGACCTTGGAGCGCTTGAGAAGACCCGACACGCCGCTGTTCAGCCGGCCTACGACGGTGTCTTTCCAGGCGATGGTTTGAGACAGGTCGATCTCGGGTCTTGTCGTTCTGATCCCGAGAGGGTTCTGTCCCGATGCGAGATGTACGATGCGGTCGTACTCCTCAGCCGCATGAATGAGTGCCTTGGACGGAATGCAGCCCACATTGAGACAGGTCCCACCGGGCTTCCTCTCTTCCACAATAACTGTGTCGATACCGAGCTGTCCGGCTCTGATGGCGCAGACATAGCCGCCCGGCCCGGCTCCGATGACGAGGAGCTTGCAGGAGATATCTTTCATAACTTCAAGCCTCCACGAAGATCATTGCAGGTGTCTCAAGCAGCGTCTTGATGCGCTGCACGAACACCGCCGCATCCCAGCCGTCGATGATCCGGTGATCGAAACTGGAGGACAGGTTCATCATCTTGCGGGGAATGAATGTCGAGCCATCCCAGACGGGCCGCACCATGATCTTGTTGACACCAATGATGGCGACCTCCGGATGATTGATCACCGGCGTCGTGACGATGCCGCCCATCGCTCCGAGCGACGTGATGGTGATCGTCGAGCCGCTCAGTTCCTCACGGGTGGCGAGACCGGTCTTGGCGGCTTCGGCCAGACGGGTCAATTCCGTGGCGCAGTCCCAGAGGTCCCGCGCCTCCGTGTGCCTGACGACCGGCACCATCAGGCCCGAACCCGTCTGCGTGGCGATGCCGATATGAACGCCGCCGTGCTGGTGAACGATGCCTGCTTCGTCGTCATAGATCGCATTCAGGTGCGGCTGCTCGGCAATGGCCCTGACCATCGCGCGCATCAGGAAGGGAAGCAGGGTCAGCTTCGGCCTGTCGGATCGTTTGGTCGCGTTGAGCGTCGTCCGCAGGTCCTCAAGAGCCGTCACATCGACCTCTTCCACATAGGTGATGTGCGGGATGCGCGACTTCGAGATCGCCATTTTCTCCGCAATCTTGCGGCGTAGCCCGATCACCTTGACGTGCTGGACCGATGCGTCTTGAGCCAAGCCCGATGCTCTCGCGAGTTGCGGGCCGTGAGTGAGGAACGCGTCCAGATCCTCATGGGTGACCCGACCGGCAGGACCGGTGCCTGGAACCTGCCTCAGGTCGATCCCAGCCTCACGGGCTCTCAGCCGAACGGCCGGTGAGGCAATCGGCTTGTCACCTTCCATCCGCGGGACGGAGGGGTGGTGCGCCCTCACAGGTGGGCTCTGCAGAACTGCGACAGGCTGGGCTCGGGGGGCTTCCCTCGCCTGCTTCTCGACGATCGCGTCCGAGGTTTTGACCGCACCATCGGCCTGCGCCTCGATCTCCTTCGGACGCAACGGCGCTTCAGGCGCTTTCTCGGATGTGTCGTGACCGGATGCAGCGCTCTCGTCATCTCCTGTCTTCAGGCGGATCAGGGGAGATCCGATTGCAACCACATCCCCGATATCCGCACCGAGCCACAGAACCTCTCCATCGACAGGCGACGGAATCTCCACTGTCGCCTTGTCGGTCATCACGGCCGCAAGCAGGGCATCCTCGCGCACAAGGTCACCGACCTTGACGTGCCATTCGACGAGTTCGGCCTCGGCGATTCCCTCGCCGACATCGGGCATCTTGATCAGGTGCTCACTCATGTCAGGCCTCCACTGTCTCGACGAGCGCACGACCGACACGGGCAGGCCCCGGGAAGTAGTCCCATTCCTGCGCATGCGGATAAGGCGTGTCCCATCCGGTCACGCGGGCAATCGGCGCCTCGAGTTGGAAAAAGCAGGCTTCCTGAACGAGGGCCGCCAGTTCCGCCCCGAAACCGGATGTGAGCGTCGCCTCATGAACGATCACGCAGCGGCCCGTCTTCCTGATGGACGCAACGATTGTCTCCATGTCGAGGGGAAGCAGGGTGCGCAGATCGATGATCTCCGCGTCGACTCCCGTCTCCGCCGCTGCGGCCTGGGCGACATAAACCATCGTTCCATAGGCCAGCACCGTCACGGCTGCGCCCTCACGCACGATGGACGCCTTGCCGAGAGGCAACGTGAAATGGCCGCTCGGCACCTCGCCGAGATCGTGCTTCGACCAGGGCGTGATCGGGCGGTCGTGGTGACCATCGAAGGGGCCGTTGTAGAGCCGCTTCGGCTCGAGGAAGATCACCGGATCGGGATCCTCGATGGCTGCGATCAGGAGGCCTTTGGCATCGTGGGGGTTCGACGGCACGACGGTTTTCAATCCCGATACGTGGGTGAACAGGGCTTCGGGACTCTGACTGTGGGTCTGCCCGCCGAAGATTCCGCCGCCTGTCGGCATGCGGACCACGAGCGGACAAGTGAACTCGCCATTCGAGCGATACCGCAGGCGGGCCGCCTCGGACACGATCTGGTCATAGGCCGGGTACATATAATCGGCGAACTGGATCTCGATGCAGGGATGAAGCCCGTAGGCAGCCATGCCGATGGCTGCTCCTACGATGCCGGCCTCATTGATCGGGGCATCGAAACACCGGGTCTTTCCGTACTTCTGCTGGAGGCCTGCCGTACAGCGGAAGACACCGCCGAAATAGCCGACATCCTCCCCGAACACCACGACACGCTCGTCGCGGGCCATCATCACATCCATCGCGTCCCGGATGGCTTCGATCATCGTCATGCGTGCCATGGATCAGACCCCCGCCTGCTGACGCTGCCGGCGCAGATGAGGCGGCATCTCCGCATAGACCCCGTCGAACATGTCGCGCGCGGACGGTTTTCCGCCGGCATGCAGCGTGCCGTAGCTCTCCGCCTCCTTTTGGGCGGCGATCACCGTATCGAGAATTTCGGCCTCGGCCTGCTTGTGCCGCTCCTCGGACCAGACGCCCCGCACGATCAGATGGTTCTTCAGGCGGATGATCGGGTCGCCGAGAGGCCAGGCGTCGGATTCGGTCTTCGGCCGATAGGCCGACGGGTCGTCGGAGGTGGAATGTGCCCCGGCCCGGTAGGTGACGTACTCGACGAGCGTCGGCCCGAGATTGCGACGGGCCCGCTCGACAGCCCACTTTGCCACAGCGTAAACGGCCAGATAGTCGTTGCCGTCCACCCGCAGGGACGGAATGCCGAAACCTATTCCCCTGGCTGCAAAGGTGCCCGACCCTCCTCGGGCGATGCCCTGGAATGTCGAGATCGCCCATTGATTGTTGACGATGTTGAGAACGACCGGCGCCTTATAGGTGGAGGCGAAAACGAGCGCGGCATGGAAGTCCGACTCAGCCGTTGAGCCGTCGCCGATCCATGCTGCAGCGATCCTGGTATCCTTGCGGATCGCCGAGGCCATCGCCCAACCGACCGCCTGAATATATTGAGTCGCGAGGTTGCCGGAGATCGTGAAGAAGCCGTGCTCCTTGGAGCTGTACATGACAGGCAGCTGGCGCCCCTTCAACGGATCGCGCGCGTTGGAATAGATCTGGCACATCATGTCGACCATGGGATAGCCGTCCGCGATCAAGAGGCCGGCCTGTCGATAGGTCGGAAAGTTCATGTCGCCTGGCGAGAGCGCCCTGCGGAAGGCGCAGCTGATCGCCTCTTCTCCGAGATGCTGCATATAAAAGGACGTCTTGCCCTGGCGTTGGGCAATCAGCATCCTGGCATCGAAGGTCCGCAGCGTCATCATGTGGCGCATGCCCTCGATCAGCTCCTCGTCGCTCAGCAGACCGGCCCACGGACCGACGGCCTCGCCGTTGCGGTTCAGAACGCGGATGATCGAAAAGGCGAGATCCCGAATGGATTCCGGATCGACATCGATGTTGGGCCTTGGGACGGCTCCTGCCTTGGGGATTTTGACATTCGAGAAATCCGGGGTTCCTCCCGGACGAACGGCCGGTTCCGGCACGTGAAGAGACAAGGGGGCGTCAGAGGTCATGATTTGTCGTTCTCCTCCGGAGAGAACTAGGAAAGAAACACCGTCTGGCCATAGGTGCAACGATGCGGACGTGAGAGCCAAGAGCGGAGTTTGCTGATCCCCAACTTGCTTCTGCTGAACCAGGGATGGTTCGACTCAGCTCAAGCCTCTCGGACTCCCCTCAGGTATGCACGAAGACATCCGCATGGTCGGCCGAGAAGCGCCCCAGCTCCTCCATGACGGCCTGGAGGTGAGCCGCCATGGCTCTGTGCGCCTCCTGAGCGTCACGGTTTTCAAGGGCATGGAAAATCTCGCGATGCTCGGCCAGGGTCACGGTATGGCGGCGGGGCGACGAGAGAAGCCGTCGCACCCGGTCGATATTGGCCCGGGACGCATCGATCACGGCAGCCACGCGAGGCAGGTTCAGCCCTTCGACCAGAATCGCATGGAACACGAGATCCAGGGCATAGAAGCCAGGGCGGTCTCCGCGCTCGACTGCCTCCTGCTGAGCCTGCAGGTTTTCGCGAAGGGACTTCAGATCGGCCACCGACAGATGCTCGGCCGCCATTTCCGCCACCATGCATTCCAAAGCCTGGCGGATCAGCATCGATTCCCGGATTTCCGACAGGCGGATACGCGCAGCACGGCTGCCACGCTGCGGGAGGATTTCGACGAGCCCCTCCGCCGCAAGGCGCGCGAGAGCCTCCGAGACGGGAAACCGCGAGACCCCGAGGGCAGCGCAAACGGCCCCTTTGTCGATGAACTCGCCCGGCTCGAAATCGAGATCGACGATGGCCGACCGAAGCGAGCGCTCGACCTGCTCGGTTGTGTTCCCTCGCGGCCCACGCTCCAAGGGAGTTAGGAATTCGTCGTATTTTCTCTTGTCGAACGCGTCCATATCTCTAACATGTTAGTCCAACCGATGGGCAAAAGCCACAAGCTTGTCGGGTGCCTCCGGCGAGTTCACCGCTCGCCGATCATCACGAGCCGGCCGCAGAGCCGGGCTTTTTCGGAGGAACGCCTATGCCATCTTTGACCCGCCGCCTAGCCTTCGGCCTCATCGCCGCCGCGACCGTGGCCCTCCCCGCCCTGCCGGCAAGCGCCCAGACCAAGCTGAAATGGGCCCACGTCTACGAGACGTCCGAGCCCTACCACAAATGGGCCCTCTGGGCCGGTGAGGAGCTCAAGAAGCGGACCAACGGCAAGTACACGATCGAGGTCTTCCCGGCCTCGTCGCTCGGCAAGGAGAGCGACATCAACGAGGGCCTGTCCCTCGGCACGGTCGACATCATCTATACCGGTCAGCTTTTCGCCGGCCGCGCCCACGGGCCGGTCGCCATCGGCGGCGCTCCCTACATGTTCCGCGACTTCGGCCATTGGAACGCCTTCCGGAAATCCGACCTCTTCAAGGAGCTTGGCCAGGGATACGAGAAGAAGACCGGACATCGGGTCGTGAGCCTCACCTATTACGGCGAGCGGCACGTGACGGCGAACAAGGACATCACCAAGCCCGATGACATGAAAGGGGTGAAGATCCGCGTGCCCGATGCGCCGCTCTACACCATGTTCCCGAGAGCCACTGGGGCCAACCCGACGCCGATTGCCTTCGCGGAGGTCTATCTGGCGCTCTCGCAAGGCGTGGTCGACGCGCAGGAGAATCCTCTCGTCACCATTCAGGCCAAGAAGTTCCATGAGGTCCAGAAGAACATCGTGCTGACGGGGCACATCACGGACGCACTTCTCAGCATCGTGTCCGGCGGCACGATGAAGCGCCTCTCGGCCGACGAGCAGAAGGCTCTGACCGAAGTCCTGCAGGAAGCGGCGGACAAGTGCACCGACGACATCGTCAAGATGGAGAAGGAGCTGGTCGACTGGTTCAAGGGTCAGGGCAAGAACGTGGTGACGGTGGATCGGGCCCCATTCCGCGAGGCCGTGGTCAAGATGCACTTGGGCTCCGACGCCACTTGGGACAAGACAGTCTATGACCGTCTCCAGGCCATCAAGGCGACCACCAACTAGCGCGACCTTCGAGGCTCTCTTCCTTCTGGAGAGAGCCTCACATTTCTTATTGAGAAAAGCCGGAACGCATGCCCGCAATCCAGACGACTCAGACTCCCGCCACGACTGCAACCGGCAGCGATGCCGCCCCGCCGGAGGACATCCATCGGGAGATGGATGAGCTCTTCGAGCAATGGCGCGAGGAGGAGGCGCATGTGGATCTCTCCGACCTCCGGTGGTCGGATGGCTTTGTGTTTGCGATCTTCTGGATCCTGTTCGGCATCGTCTTCCTCCAGTTCTTCACCCGCTACGTCCTGAACAACTCGCTAGGCTGGACGGAGGAGATTGCCCGATACTTCCTCATCCTCGTCACCTTCGTCGGTTCGGTGACGGCCATGCGCAAAGGCTCGCACATCGCCGTCGAGGCGCTTCTCGTCTATCTCCCACGTGAAGCCAGGCACTGGACCCTTGTTGCCGTGGATGGACTCGTCGCTCTCTTCTGCGGCGCCATGGCCTGGTATGCCTATCAGCTCGGGGCGCTCGCTCCGGGATACATGGTCTCCATCGACATCCCGAAAAGCTACCTGTACTGGGCGGTTTCCGCGGCTCTGGTCGGTGTGACCGTGCATGCGGCTTTTCGATTCCTGAGGCGTCTTCGCCGCCGCGAGGCCGATGCTCCTCACAGCCTTACGATCGACTAAAGGCGGACAATTCCATGCTGATCACCTTGATGCTTGTCGCGCTCCTGGTCATGATCGTCATCGGTGTACCGATTGCCGTAGCACTGGCTGGTTCCTCGCTCCTGTTCCTCTTCGTCGGCAACCTGACGGGCGAGATCACGACCCCGGTAATCACGGTGATTCACCGCATGGTGAACGGGGTGGACTCCTTCCCGCTGCTGGCAGTCCCCTTCTTCATCATGGCCGGCAACCTGATGAACTCGGCCGGCATCACCAAGCAGATCTACGACTTCGCCGTCGCAGCCGTAGGCTGGCTGAGGGGTGGCCTCGGCCATGTGAATGTCGCCGGCTCCGTCATCTTCGCCGGCATGTCGGGGACGGCCGTGGCGGATGCAGGAGGCCTTGGAACCATCGAGATCAAGGCCATGCGCGATCATGGCTACGACACGAAGTTTGCCGTGGGTCTCACGGCGGCTTCTTCGACCATCGGGCCGATCATCCCGCCATCTCTGCCCCTGGTCATCTACGGCGTCGTCGCCAATGCCTCGATCAATGCCCTCTTCGTGGCGGGTATCGTTCCGGGCCTGCTAATGGCAATCGTGATGTCCGCCACTGTGGCGCTCTATGCGCATCGCTATGGGATCGGGCGGGATGCGAAATTCGAGCTCGGCCGCCTCGGGCGTTCCTTTATCAATGCTTTCCTGCCTCTTCTGACTCCTGCCATCATCATCGGCGGCATGAGCTTCGGCCTGTTCACCCCCACGGAGGCGGCTGTCTTTGCCTGCGCCTATGCACTCCTGCTGTCGACCGTGATCCATGGCGGTCTCAATCTGGTGCTGGCGGCACGGGGGCAGCGAGCCCGCTATTCGGTCCTGAGCCTGCGCCAACTCGTGCGTGTCACCATGGACACGATTGAAACGACGGCCGTGGTTCTTCTCATCGTGGCAGGTGCTTCGATCTTCGGCTGGGTGCTGACCACAACCCGCACCACCGACGCTCTTGGCGAGTGGATCATCACCTATGCGGCCGATCCGATCACCTTCCTGATCCTGGTGAACGTCTTCCTTCTGATCGTCGGCTGCTTCATGGAGACGATTGCGGCCATCACCATCCTGACGCCCGTGCTGCTGCCGGTTGCCATCAAGCTTGGGATCGATCCGGTTCATTTCGGGATCATCATGGTCCTCAACCTGATGATCGGATTGCTGACCCCTCCTGTCGGAATGGTCCTCTACGTGCTGACGCGCGTGGCGAACATATCCTTCGAGGAGTGCATGAGGGCTTGCGCACCCTGGCTGGTGCCCTTGCTTCTCGTCCTTCTCCTCATCACCTTTGTGCCTGAAACCGTCCTTTGGCTGCCGCGATTCCTTAAGGAAAGCGGCTATCTTTGATTTTGAAAAGTGATTGTCATGAACACCCCACGCACCATCCGCCTCTCCCCCGATGACAACGTCGTCATTGCCATCGATCTCGTGAACCAGGGTGCTGACGCTGCCGGCCTGACGGCCCGCGAGCGCATCCTGCGCGGCCACAAGATGGCCGTGGAGCCGATCCGCGAGGGCGAGCCGATCCTCAAGTTCGGCCAGATCATCGGCTTCGCCAAGAACCACATTGCACCCGGCGAATGGGTGCATGAGCACAATGTGGGCCTGCACGATTTCGAGCGGGATTATGCCTTCTGCGCCGATGCGCGAGACATCGACCTGCTTGCGCCGGATCTGCGGGCCACCTTCCAGGGATACCGGCGTGCTTCGGGCAAAACCGGAACCCGCAACTACATCGGCATCCTCACATCCGTGAACTGCTCAGCCTCCGTCGCACGGTTCGCGGCAGCCGAAGTCGAGCGCTCAGGCATCCTGCGCGACTATCCCGGCATCGACGGCATCGTGGCCATCGTCCATGGAACAGGCTGCGGCCATGCGGCCTATGGCGAAGGGTTCGAGATCCTGCGCCGCACCCAGTGGGGCTATGCCAGCCATCCCAATTTCGCCGGCGTGATCATGGTCGGCCTCGGCTGCGAGGTGTTTCAGATCGGCCGCATGAAGCAGGAATACGGCCTCACCGAAACGGACACGTTCCGCACCCTGACGATCCAGGAGACAGGCGGCACGCGAAAGACCGTGCAGGCCATCGCCGATGCTGTGAAAGCCATGCTTCCGGTCGTCGCGAAGGCACAGCGGGAGACACGTCCCGCCTCGGAACTCGTCCTGGCTCTTCAATGCGGCGGCTCAGACGGCTATTCCGGTCTCACGGCCAATCCGGCCTTGGGCGTCGCTTCCGACCTGCTCGTGCGGCATGGCGGAACCTCCATTCTCTCCGAGACTCCGGAGATCTACGGCGCTGAGCATCTGCTCACCCGCCGCGCCGCAACCCGAGAGGTCGGTGAAAAGCTCGTCGCGCGGATCAGATGGTGGGAAGCCTACACGGAACGCAATGGCGGCGAGATGAACAACAACCCGTCACCCGGCAACAAGGCCGGCGGCCTTACGACGATTCTCGAGAAGTCCCTGGGCGCCACGGCCAAGGGCGGGCGCTCCACGCTTCAGGCTGTGTACGAGTATGCCGAGTCGGTGAAGGATCACGGCTTCGTCTATATGGACACGCCCGGCTACGACCCCGTTGCCGCGACGGGCCAGGTGGCCGGCGGCGCCAATCTCATCGCCTTCACCACTGGGCGCGGCTCCGCTTTCGGCTGCAAGCCTGCACCGTCGCTCAAGCTCGCCACCAACTCGGACATTTACCGCCGCATGGTCGATGACATGGACATCAACTGCGGCGACATCCTCGACGGCGTCTCCCTGGAGCAGAAGGGGCAGGAAATCTTCGAGACCCTGCTGAGGGTGGCCTCCGGAGAGCACACGAAGTCCGAGGAACTGGGCTACGGCGACCTTGAGTTCGTTCCCTGGCAGGTCGGCGCTGTCATGTGACCGGGAGCGAAGGCAGTAAGCCTCTGCCCGCCTCAATTGCCACGCCTCTAAGAGACGTCAGAGGCACAGCGTGCAAGGACAGACACTCACGATACTTCCCATAAGGAAGCATCTTTTAACGATGTGTTAACCATATTCGGGCAACCATGCTCGGGCTGATCCGACAATAGGATCAACACTCTCCCAAAAGTGAACGAGGCACGGATGTACTGCCTCGCTTCGCTTTGGGATGCAGTGTCTTAGGGCGTGACGAAGCCCGCGAATCTACCGCCGAAGCTCAACGGTCCTGGTTAGATTATCTGCCATAAAGCCGTTCGACCTGCGTCAGCCCATCACATAGAGCGCAGTTGCAAGGGCCGCGATCCCGCCGACGAAGGCATAGGGATACCAAGCGGGAAAGGGCCTGTCGTGACTTTTGAAACCCACGCTGAACTCCTCGGTGCAGAGCGTCCTGTTGGTTTCTTGTCCTTTTGCAAAACGGTATTTTTGTGAAGCCTGAAGGATGCTCATGCGAGAGCAGTCGAGAGGTCTTCGGTGGGTCCGACGCGATCAAAAGCAGAAAATTATTACTTTGAAGGAATTTTAAGGAGGCGAAATCGATCCCGTTCTCAACACGGTAGCGCTTGTTTTAGAACCTCTCTGATCTTTCCGTAAGCCCTTGATCTGCATGACTTCTTCCAGATATTCGTCTGATCGTCTCACATGAAATTCTCGCTGAGTTCGGACATCAGTCCGAGCCGCAGATGACAGGGACGTCAGCGCTTTGTTTCGCATCCGTGAAGCTGCGCACTCATCCGTACGAGAGGGAAGAGTTCATGACGACAAGCACGTGGAACGAGCCTGGATATTCGACCGGCAGCATATGGGCCTGCCTTGCCCTGCTTCTTCCCTTCAGCGGAGCGGCTCTGGCTCAGGACCGTGCTTCACCCACTCCATTACGGATCGAACTGAACAAGATCGAGGCTGCGGGCGAGAACTGCCGAACCTATTTCCTGATCGATAACCAGAAGGGCGACAGCTGGCGCTCGCTGAAGCTCGATCTTTTTGCCCTCGATATTGACGGTGTCGCGGCCAAGAGGCTGGCCATCGAAGTCGGCCCGGTGCCCGGCCGCAAGACCCTCATCAAGCTCTTCGACTTTCCAGGCTTGAGCTGCTCCCGGTTCGGCCGCGTTCTCCTCAATGATGTCATGACATGCGAGGGTACTGGGAATTCTCGGGAGGAGTGTCTGTCCGTCCTTGAGACCTCCTCCAAGATCGACACCGTTTCATTCACGAAATGAGATTGCTGTGATGAACGATATCGTACCCGCCACCCCGCACGATCTCTCCTTCATCGGCTTGTTCCTGCAAGCCGACCCGATCGTCAAAGGGGTCATGATTATGCTTGTCTTAGCATCACTCGGGTGCTGGACGATCGTCGTCGAGAAACTCCTGCGCTTCAGGAGCGTTCGCCGTCAGGCACGTACCTTTGAAGTATCTGCCCGCTCGGCCGAAAAACTCAACCCGCAATCTGCCGGCATGACAGGACGCATCGTTGCCGCCGGTCATGAGGCTTGGCGTGATCAGGACTCCTCGGAAAGTCGCGCAGAGCGGCGGGAGCGGATCGAGCGGGCCATGCGCGCTGCCCTCTCGGCCGACATGCGCCAGCTCCAGGTAGGACTGCCGTTCCTGGCCACCACCGGGTCGGCAGCCCCCTTCATCGGCCTGTTCGGCACGGTCTGGGGCATCATGAACTCATTCTCCGCCATCGCGGCAAGCCAGGACACCAGCCTGTCGGTGGTGGCTCCCGGCATTGCCGAGGCGTTGTTTGCCACCGCCATCGGCCTTGTCGCCGCCATTCCCGCCGTAATCGCCTACAACAAGCTCACAACCGATCTCGGGCGCCTGCAGCAATCCTTCACGGCAGGCATCGCGGCGCTTGGTGATCGACTCGCGCGCGACCGCAAGCCTCAACTGCGTGCAGAGGCCGCCGAATAATGGGCATGGGACCGCTCCGCGCAGGCGAACCCGACGACGAGTTGGGTGCTGCGCCTCTCTCCGAGATCAATGTCACGCCGCTCGTCGACGTGATGCTCGTGCTGCTCATCATCTTCATGGTGGCCGCACCTCTCATGACCGTCGGCGTCCCGGTGAACCTGCCGAAGACGGCAGCCGCAAAGGTATCGCAACCGAAGCAGCCTATTGTCATCAGCATCGACGCGCAGGGCCAGCCATTCCTCGATAAGGATCCGCTCACGCCGGACATGATGATGCCTCGTCTCAAAGAGCTCGCGAGCGCCGATCCGACCCAGGTCGTGCTGGTCCGTGGAGACAGGGCTGTTCCCTACGGGCGTATCGTCGAGATCATGGGACAGGTCAGTGCTGCCGGATTCAGCAAGGTCTCGCTCCTAGCACAGGCTACGAGCGGGCTGCCGGTTCAGTGAGACCTGCAGCACATCCTATGTCCGTTCAAAGCATCGGATCGACCCAGGAGCCGAGCCGGCTCGGGATTGCCTTCCTCACGGCCCTTGCCCTGCATGGAGCCGTTCTGGGTGGGCTGACGCTTTGGCATTCCATCGAACCTGATGATCCCCCTGGCGAGCAGGAGATCACCATCGATCTTGCTCCCGCCATGGAGGAGGCGGTATCCGCGGCGCCTGCGGAGATAGCCGCGGTGGCAGCACCATCGATCGAACCGGAACCAGCACCGCTGGAACCGCAGACCATGGAACCTCTGCCGCCTGAAGAAGGGCCGGCAGAGCAACCGGCGGAAGTAACCGAACTCCCCGAACCACAAGCAACGACAGAAGTGGCTCCCGTCGAAGCGGAGGTGGCGACGGAGCCCGAGCCTGTCGTGGCTCCTCCCCCACCCGAGACGGTACTGGCGAAGCCTGTTCAGGAGCCGGCACTCCCGAAACCCGAGCCAAAGCCCGAGAAGAAGCCGTCATCGCCCGAGCCCGTGGAGCGGAAGCCTTCTCCACGGCGAACCGTCGCGCAGCCGCCGCAGCCCCCTTCGGAGGCACGCCAAGGACAGGCATCCTCACGTGAGAACACAGGAGGAGCCGCGGCTTCAGCCGATCCGAATGTGCTCAACCGATACGTGGCAAGTCTCGCCGCAGCCCTGCGGGGCCGCCTGCGCTACCCGGACGTCGCGCGCAGTCAAGGAATCGGCGGGGTGGCAACCCTGCGCTTTACCATGGATCGGTCTGGCCGCATCATCAACTCGACTCTGGTGCGCAGCGCTGGCCATCCGGCTCTCGACCAAGCTGCGCTCGCGGCCGCAGGACCGGGCTCCTCTCTTCCTCCGGCTCCGGCGGCTCTTCCTCAGCAGCAATTCACCATCTCGGTACCTCTGCGCTTCAATCTGCGCTGATCGGCCCCGCCTGCTGCAAGAACTTGACGGTCGCGGGGACGGGTTTAACCTGCTCCCAAACAGCGCCATCGATCATTCTTCGTCTCGCCAGAGGCGGAAGAACGACTGCGGCGAACGGGAGGAACACATGACCGAGAAGGCTTTCGCCTCGACGGGAGATCTGTCCGAGAAAAGGGTGTCGTTCACGGAGATCGGACCGGACCTTTACGCCTACACCGCCGAGGGTGATCCCAATTCCGGCATCATCGTCGGCGATGACGGCTGCATGGTGATCGACGCGCAGGCCACCCCGATGATGGCCGAGGACGTGATCGCCCGCGTGCGATCCGTGACGGACAAGCCGATCAAGTATGTGGTGCTCTCCCACTACCACGCCGTCCGCGTTCTCGGCGCTTCGGCCTACAATGCGCAGAGCATCATCGCCTCAAGCGCCACTTATGATCTGATCGTCGAGCGCGGCGAGCAGGACAAGGCTTCGGAGATCGGGCGCTTCCCGCGTCTGTTTCGCGGCGAGAGCAGCATCCCAGAGGGCCTGACTTGGCCGACGCTCACCTTCGAGAGCGGCATGTCGGTCTTCCTCGGCAAGCGCGAAGTGAAGCTGTTCCATCTGGGTGCCGGCCACACGGCAGGCGATATCGTCGCCTGGGTGCCGGATGCCGAAGTTATGTTCACGGGCGATCTCGTGGAGTACCACTCGGCCTGCTATTGCGGCGATGCCTACCTGCGCGAGTGGCCGCAAACACTCGACGCCATTCTGGACTTCCAGCCGCAGGCCATCGCGCCCGGCCGCGGCGCCGCCTTGCAGGGCAGCCAACAGGTGCGTGAGGCGGTGGCCATGACCCGCGATTTCGTCACCAGCCTTTATGGCGCGGCCGAGCTGTCGGTGGCGCGCGGGCGTTCGCTGAAGGAGACCTTTGCCGCAACCCGTGCAGTCATGGACCCGAAGTTCGGGGACTTTGCCATCTATGAGCACTGCCTTCCCTTCAACGTCTCGCGAGCCTTCGACGAAGCCTCCGGCATCGACCATCCGGTGATCTGGACGGCCGAGCGGGATCGCGAGATGTGGGCGGCCCTTCAGAGCTGACGCTCGATATGGGGTGGAGGAATGGGAAGCGTCATGAACAACCGCAAAGCCCTCTATCAGTTCGGTTACCGGCGCTGCGCCGATCAGGACCGCTCCTCCCCTGCCCGGCATCCTGTGATCGTCGTCGGCGCCGGACCTGTCGGATTGTGCACGGCCATCGATCTCGCGCAGCGCGGCGTCCCTGTCGTGCTCCTCGACGATGCGGACCGGATCGGCGAAGGTTCGCGCGGCATCTGCTATGCCAAGCGCAGTCTCGAGATTCTGGATCGCCTCGGTGTTGCAGATCCTTGCCTCGAAAAAGGCGTTACTTGGAAGATCGGCAAGGTCTTCCAGAACAATGATCTCCTCTACACCTTCGACCTTCTGCCCGAGGACGGGCACAAGATGCCGGCTTTCATCAACCTGCAGCAATATTATCTGGAGCATGCGCTCGTGGAGCGTGCTGCGGCGCTCCCGAACCTTGAAATTCGCTGGAGCAACAAGGTGGCTGGCCTGAAGCACCGCAACGATGGCGCGACGCTCACTGTCGAGACTCCCGAAGGCTGCTACAGTCTCGACGCTGATTGGGTTATTGCCGCCGACGGCGCGCGCTCCGCCTTGCGCGGGATGCTGGGGCTGCCTTTCCAAGGCGAGGCCTTCGAGGATCGCTTCCTCATCGCAGACGTGAAGATGAAAGGCGATTTCCCGCCCGAGCGCTGGTTCTGGTTCGACCCGCCTTTCCACGAGGGTCACTCCGCTCTCCTGCACAAGCAGCCTGATGACGTCTGGCGCATCGACCTACAGCTTGGGCGTGATGCGGATGCGAAAGCCGAGCAGGCGCCGGAGCGTGTGATCCCGCGGCTCAGGCAGATGCTGGGCCACGACGATTTCTCGCTCGAATGGGTGTCGGTCTACACCTTCCAGTGCCGTCGCCTGGAGCGCTTCGTGCATGGCCGGGTGGTCTTTGTCGGAGACGCAGCCCACCAGGTCTCGCCTTTCGGCGCGCGAGGCGCGAACTCCGGCATTCAGGATGCGGAGAATCTGGCGTGGAAGCTTGCTTTCGTTATTAAGGGAAAGGCGCCGGAAAGCTTGATTGAGACTTACCAATCCGAGCGTTCCGCCGCAGCCGATGAGAATATCGGCCATTCGACCCGCTCGACGGATTTCATCGCACCACGCTCGGCACAGGAGCTTCGCTTCCGCGACGCGACTTTGTCTCTCGCGCGCCATGCTCCCTTTGCCAAACGGATGGTGAATTCAGGAAGGCTGTCGATGCCATCCGCCTACGAAACACCGCTGTCGACGGCGGATATGGAGACTTGGTCCGGTTCCGCCCTTCTCGGCGCCCCTGTTCCCGACGCTCCTATGCGCGACCGCAGCGGACAGCCGATCTGGTTGCTTGACGCAATCGGCGGTGACGAGACGATCCTTCACGTCCCGAACGGAACTCCGCTGCCGGAGGGCACTCGCGTTCTCGTCATCGGCGATGATCTCATCGACGAGCACGGCCTCTTCGCGCAACGGTTCGACGCAATTCCTGGAAGCACCTATCTCATACGGCCCGACCAGCACCTTGCGGCACGCTGGCGCCATGGGACACCCGCCCTGATCGAAAGCGCCTCACGTCGCCTGCGAGGGTTCGAGGGAGGTCATGCATGAGCACGCTTGTGACTGAGAGCCGTTTGGCCGATCCGGACCGCAGCTATCGCGCGTTGATCGAGGCGCATCGGGACCTATCGGATGAGGACAGTGTGGCGCTCAACAGCCGCCTCGTCCTGATCCTGGCCAACCATATCGGTGAGCATGCGGTGCTTCAGGAAGCCATCGCCCTCGCGAAGCACAGCATGGCAGCGGTGAAGGACGCATCGCCATGAACGGCTTGGCGGATCATTCGACCCCGAGATAGGCCGCCTTGACCTGAGGGTCGGCGAGCAGGGAAGAACCTGTTCCAGTATAAGCCACCTTGCCGGTCTCAAGCACATAGCCACGATCGGCAATCGCCAAAGCCGCGCTGGCATTCTGCTCCACGAGAAGCACCGTGATCCCGTCCTTTCTGAGGGACACGATGGCATCCAGGATCTGATCGACCAGGAGCGGCGACAATCCAAGCGATGGCTCGTCCAGCAGCAGGAGCTTCGGGCGTCCCATCAGGGCACGGCCAATGGCCAGCATCTGCTGCTGGCCGCCCGACAATCCACCGGCCAGGAGGTGCCGCTTCTCGGCCAGGATCGGGAACATCGTGAAAACCCGGTCGCGATCCTGCTCGATCTCCTTGTCGCGCCGCCTGTAGGCCCCAAGCCTCAGGTTGTCCTCGACGGTGAGAGGTCCGAACACCTGCCGCCCTTCGGGCGACTGGGTGATGCCGAGTTCCACGCGCTGATGCGCCGGCAGGCGATCGATGCGCTGTCCCTTGAAGCGGATCTCCCCGCCGGTCATCGGCTGCACACCTGAGAGAGCGCGCAGCAGCGTCGTCTTTCCCGCCCCATTCGCGCCGACAAGGGCCACGACCTCACCGTTGCGGACCTCCAGGCTGACGCCCTTCAGGACTTCGATGCGGCCGTATGCGCTGCGCAGGTTCTCTACTTCAAGCACGGGCACCCTCCCGGGCGCCGTGCCGTCCCAGATAAGCCTCAAGGACCTTTGGATCATCGCGCACCTCCCGCGGCGTTCCCTCGGCCAGCGGCCTGCCTCGCTCCAGAACCAGGATCCTGTCGGAGATCTTCATGACGAGCTTCATATCATGCTCGACGAGAACGACCGCGACACCTCTGTCGGCAACCTGCCGGATCAGGTGATCGATCTCCTCGGTCTCGACCGCATTGCACCCGGCAGCCGGCTCGTCGAGGAGCAGCACGCGCGGCTCGGCGGCAAGAGCGCGGGCGATCTCAAGACGCTTGCAGGCACCGTAGGGAAGCGAGCCGGCCGGCACGTCGGCCACATCCTTCAGTCCCACATAGGCGAGGAGATCGAGCGCGGCAGCGCGCGTTTCCCGGTTCTGGCGCGTCACGGATGGCGTTCTGAACAGCGCCGGCAGAAGACTGCACTTCTCCCGGAGGTGGCGCCCGACCATCACGTTCTCGCAAGCCGTCATGCGCTGAAAGATCTGCAGGTTCTGGAACGTGCGGGACAGCCCGCGCGCCGCCAGCTTATGTGGCGAAAGACCGGTCACGTCCTCATCGGCCAGATGAATCGTGCCGCGGCTTGCTGCATAGATGCCGGACACGATGTTGAAGAGGGTCGTCTTTCCGGCACCATTGGGGCCGATGATCGAGAGGATCTGGCCCGAACTCACGGAGAAGCTCACGCCATCGACAGCCTTCACGCCGCCGAAGGAGATGCCGATATCCATCGCCTTGAGGATCGTCATGATCGTGCCCTCCTCAGCCAGAGGCCTGAGAGGCTCGGTACGATGCCGTTGCGCATGAAGATCATGGACACGATGATGATGAGCCCGAGCAGGAGATGCTCGTATTCGTGGAAGATCGTCAGCGCCTGCGGCAGCGTGACAAGGACGGCGGCGCCGACAATGCTGCCGACGACGGATCCAAGGCCACCGAGCACCACGATGGTGACGAGTTCCACAGAGTGCAGGAAGCCTGCCTGATCCGGGTTGATGAAGCCGTTCATGAAAGCCAGCGCAGAGCCTGCGATCGAGGCATAAACGGCGGCGATCACGAAAGCCTGCAGCTTGAAGCGGGCGACATCGACGCCCACCACCTGGGCTGCCACCTCGCTGTCGTGCAGCGCACGGAAGGCGCGCCCCGTCGGTGTCTCGTCGAGGTTGAGCGCGATCCAGGTTCCGACGAGCAGAAGGGCGCCGGTCACCCAATACCAGGTATAGGATCCGCTGACGCGCCAGCCGAACAGGGTCAGCCGCTCGACCGGCATACCGTCCGGCCCGCCGGTCCAGCGGCTTTCCGTCGAGATCACGAGCGCAACGAGCACGCCCAGGCCGAGGGTCGCAATGGCGAGATAATGCCCTTTCAGCCGCAGGATCGGGCGTCCCACGAGATAGGCGAGCACGGCGGACAGCGCGGCTCCGATGAGAAGCGCCGCCCAGGGCGGGATGCCGAGATGCGTTGGCCCGATGGCAACGGCGTAAGCTCCGATTCCGAAGAACGCCGCATGGCCGAGGCTGACCTGTCCCGCCTGCCCCATGAGGATGTTGAGGCCGATGGCCGCCAGTGCCGACACCCACACGAGCGACGCGACGCGGAAGTAGTAGCTTGAGGGAAAGATGAGCGGCAGGATGGCGATCACCACCGCCAGCACGGCGAGAGTCAGGAAGCGCTGGTTTGCGAGAGCACCCATTCTCACACCCTCTCGATGGCCCGTCGTCCGAACAGGCCCTGCGGAGCCGCGAACAGGACGATGAGAATGACCAGGAACGCGAAGGCGTCCTTGTAGGTGGAACTCAAGTAGCCCGCACCGAAGGCCTCCAGCAGGCCAAGCAGAAGTCCGCCCACGACAGCGCCGAGTGGATTGCCCATGCCACCCAGCATGGCGGCGGCGAAACCCTTCAGAGCCAGCAGCGTACCGACATCGTAGTTCGTTAAGGTGATCGGCGTCACGAGAATACCCGCGATGGCTCCGATGGCGGCGGAACCTCCGAAGGCCAGCGCCATGATCGTGGTCGTATTGATGCCGACGAGCCGTGCTGCCAACCGGTTTGCAGCCGTCGCCAGAACAGCCTTGCCGAGAAGCGTGTGCTCAAGAAAGACGTACAGCGCCACCACGACGATTGCGGTTCCGCCGAGAACCCAGAAGCTCTGCGGCTGCACGGCCGCGCCGAGAATGTCGATGGGCGCCTCGCCCGAGAAGCCGGGGAGCTTGTGGAACTGCTTGTCGAAGACGATCGCGGCAATCCCCCGAAGCAGGATCGATGCCCCGATCGTGATGATGATGAGGGTCACGGCCGATGCCCCGCGGGCAGGCTCGATGGCGAGGCGGTGGAGGAGCAGCCCGATCGCCACGGCGGCCACGACCGCGATGACAGCAGCCAGCGGCAGCGGCACGCCGGCGGCCGATGCGAACACGGTCACCATGCCCCCGAGCATGACGAACTCGCCCTGGGCGAAGTTCACCACGCCGGATGCGTTGTAGATCAGCGTGAAGCCCATCGCGACGAGCGCATAGACGGCTCCTACCGTCAGACCCGAGATAAGAAACTGGAGGAACTCGGCCATGATGATGTCCTGCGATCGTCAGCTTGACCAGCGGGAGGCGGATGAACCCGCCTCCCGCTGGTCTCTATCACCGCGGATCAGCTGCCGGACGCCACCAGGTTCCAGTCGCCGCCTTTGATCTCGAGCATGCGGAAGGCTGAGAGATCGAGGCCGAGATGGTCCGTGGCGGACATGTTCACGATTCCCGCGGTGCCGACGAAGCCCTTGGTCTTCTCGATCTCGTCACGGATCTTCTGCGAGTCCGTGGAGTTGGCGCGCTTCATGGCCTCGACCAGGATGAAGAGGCCGTCATAGGCGTGGCCCCCGAAGGTCGAGACGGGCTGCTTCGTGGCGCTCTCGTAGGCCTGCTTGTACTCGGTGACCACTTTCTTCTGTGGATCGCTGTCAGGCAGCTTGTCGCCCACGAGCAGGGCCGCGGCCGGCAGGCGAACGCCCTCCGCCGCAGCACCCGCAAGATCGATGAAGCTCTTCGAGGCGACGCCATGGCTCTGGTAGAAAGGAATGGTGTTCATGCCGAGCTGCGCATAGTTGCGGGTCACGATGGCGGGACCCTGGCCGAAGCCTGGGTTCACCACCGCCTGCACGCCAGCCGTGTTCTTGATCTTGGTGAGCTGAGCGGTCATGTCGCTGTCACGCGGGCCGTAATTCTCGTCGGCGACGATCTGCATGCCGTAGGTGGGCGCGACCTTGACGCATTGCGCCCGCATGGAGGCGCCGAAGCCGTCGGTTCCGGAGATCAGGCCGATTTTCGTGAGGTTGCGCTTCTTCAGATCCTCAAAGATCTTCTCGCAGGCCATCTTGTCCGTATGCGGCGTCTTGAAGACGAACTTGCGCACGGGATCAATCACCTCGATGGCGCCCGCGAGCGAGATGAAGGGGATCTTGGCATCCTCGAACACCGGGACCATCGCCATGGTGCTGCCGGTCGTCGTGCCGCCGACCATGGCGATCACTTCGTCATCCTCGACAAGGCGTGTCGCGAAGGTGCGCGCCTTGTTGGCGTCGCCGCCATCGTCGTAGATCACCAGCTCGATCTTCTTGCCGGCGACGCCGCCGGCCGCATTGATCTTGTCGACGTAGAGCCGCAGCGTCTTATCCTCAGGCTCTCCGAGGAACGACGACGGACCGGTGACCGAGAGCACCGATCCGATCTTGACGGCATCCTGCGCAAGGGCGGCTTGTGACACGCCAATCGCCATAGCGCTGGCGACCAATAAGTTTTTGAACGCTGCTTTCGATTTCATCTGTTTCCTCCTGGTTCGTTGTCGGCGATTTTTCTTGTTGTTGCGCAGGGAGCGAGGCTCAGGTGAGCCTGCGGTTCGTTGCGGAAATGAAGCACGGGGATTGGGGAGACAGCGGCATAACGCACTTCGAACAAACGTCAGCACTCAAGCTGCGGCGCATGGCGTGCGCATCCTGCCCGTCGTCGAAACATGCCATCCCGTTCTGCTCCCTTGAGGGCCGAGTGTTGGCTCATTGACGTTGTTTCTTCAATCAATATAATTGACCGAACGGTTGGTCAATACTACACAAGATGCAGAAAGCCCGCTTGCCACCAGCGACATTTCGGGAGGGCCACGGTGGAGACTGATCTCATCCTCACGGAGCGGTGCGAGGGATATCGCGTCATCACCCTCAACCGCCCCGATCGCCTGAACTCCTTCAACGAGGCCATGCATGCGGCACTGATGTCCGCGCTCCTCGAAGCGGAGGTCGACGACAGCTGCAGGGCGGTCGTTCTGACTGGTGCCGGGCGCGGGTTCTGTGCCGGCCAGGATCTCTCGGACCGGGTTTTCAGCCCCGGGCAGGCGCCGGATCTCTCCTCCGCCCTCGAACGTCTCTACAACCCCCTCGTTCGCAAGCTGCGCGACCTGCAGATGCCGGTCGTCTGCGCCGTCAACGGCGTCGCGGCCGGTGCCGGGGCCAATATCGCCCTTGCCTGCGACATCGTTCTGGCGGCGCGCTCGGCAAAGTTCATTCAGGCCTTCGCCAAACTCGGCCTCGTTCCCGATTCCGGAGGAACCTGGTTCCTGCCGCGCCTCGTGGGACCTGCCCGCGCCCGCGCCCTCGCGCTCCTGGCGGAACCGGTCATGGCAGAGCAGGCGGAGGCCTGGGGCATGATCTGGAAAGCGGTCGATGATTCCAGCCTGATGGACGAAGCCCATCGTCTTGCCGCTCACTTCGCAACGCAGCCCACCGCCGGACTGGCGCTGATCAAGCAGGCGCTCGATGCCTCGCAGACGAACGATCTCGACCGGCAGCTCGACCTCGAACGTGACCTGCAAGGCCGGGCTGGCCGCACGCCGGACTACATGGAGGGCGTGATGGCCTTTTTCGAGAAGCGGGCACCGAAATTCACGGGAAAAGCCTGATGGACGCGCCCTCCTCCGCCATCGCCGCCCATGACATCGCACAGGCCTGCGCGCAGGCCATGTGGACCGAGGATCAGGCGAGCCAGGGCCTCGGCATGGTGGTGGAGCGGGTCGCGCCGGGCGAGGCGGTTCTGTCCATGGTGATCCGCCCCGACATGACGAACGGCCATGGCATCTGCCACGGCGGGTTCATCTTCACGCTGGCCGATTCGGCCTTCGCGTTTGCCTGCAACACTTATAACCAGCGCACCGTTGCGCAGCATTGCGCCGTGGCGTTCCTGCAGCCGGGTCGCAGAGGCGACACGCTGACCGCCCAAGCGGTGGAGCGCAATCGCACCGGCCGCTCCGGCATCTATGATGTCACCGTTCGCAATGGCCAGGGCGAGATCGTCGCCGAGTTCCGGGGACACTCGCGCACCATTGCCGGCACGCTGCTCGCATCCGCCCCAGACAGCGGCGCCCGACAAGAATGACAGGATGGGAGGTTCCCTTGGCCGAGATCCCGCTTCGCAAGCTCTCCGAACTCAAGCCTCAGCCGGATCAGCTCGATCGCATCGAACTGGCCTCACGGGATGAGCTTGCCGCCTTGCAGCGCGAGCGCCTCGCCTGGTCCCTGCGCCATGCCTATGAAAACGTGCCGCATTACCGGGCAAAGTTCGATGCTGCGGGCGTCCGCCCGAACGATTTCAAGGATCTCGGCGACCTCGCGAAGTTTCCGTTCACCACCAAGGCCGACCTGCGCGACAATTATCCCTTCGGCATGTTCGCCGTGCCCCAAGACCAGATCGCCCGCGTCCATGCCTCTTCGGGAACCACGGGCAAGCCGACGGTCGTCGGCTACACGAAGCGCGATATCGACGTCTGGTCCGACGTGGTCGCCCGCTCGATCCGGGCCAGCGGCGGGCGTCCTGGCATGAAGGCGCATGTGGCCTATGGCTATGGCCTCTTCACCGGTGGGCTGGGCGCGCATTACGGCGCCGAGCGCCTCGGCTGCATGGTCATCCCCATGTCGGGCGGCATGACCGAGAGACAGGTTCACCTCATCAACGATTTTCAGCCGGACGTGATCATGGTGACGCCGTCCTACATGCTGGCGATCCTGGACGAGTTCAAGAAGCAGGGTCTCGACCCGCGCCAGTCATCGCTCAAAGTGGGCATCTTCGGAGCGGAGCCCTGGACGAACGCCATGCGGGCCGAGATCGAGGAAGCCTTCGACATCCATGCGGTCGACATCTACGGCCTCTCGGAAGTGATGGGACCGGGCGTCGCCTGCGAGTGCATCGAGACCAAGGACGGCCTGCACATCTGGGAGGATCATTTCTATCCCGAAATCATCAACCCCCATACCGGCGAGGTGCTGCCGGACTGCGAGGAGGGCGAACTCGTCTTCACCTCGCTGACGAAGGAGGCGATGCCGGTCATCCGCTACCGCACCCGCGACCTGACCCGGCTCATGCCCGGAACCGCGCGGACCATGCGTCGCATGGAGAAGGTCACGGGCCGCACCGACGACATGATGATCATCCGGGGCGTGAACGTTTTCCCCAGCCAGATCGAGGAAAAGCTCCTGACCATCCCGTCCCTCTCCGGCCATTACCAGATCGTGCTGACCCGCGAGGGCCGCATGGACCAGATGGAGATCAAGGCCGAGATCCGGCCGGATGCCGATTATCCGGAGACCCGCAAAGCCGCAGCGGACCGCTTGAGCCAGGCCATCAAGGAGACTATTGGCATCACCGCCCAGGTCAATGTCCTCGACCCGGAAGGCATCGAGCGCTCGCTTGGAAAGGCGAGGCGCGTGATCGACCGCAGACCGAAAGAATAGCAGCTTCCATGGCCCGCACCCGCGCCACCAATTACGACGCCAAGCGCCGCGCGATCCTCGATCGCTCGGCCGAGCTCTTCGCGGAGCACGGCTATGACCGCGCCTCGATGAGCCGGATCGCCGAGGCGTGCGGCGTCTCCAAGGCCAACCTCTACCATTACTACCGGGACAAGGAGGAACTGCTCTTCGACGTGATCCGGTTCCATCTCGAAGAACTCTTGGAGGTCGTGGAAGCGGCCGATAATCCCGACCTCTCTCCTGCGGCCCGCCTGAAGGAACTGGTCGCGGCCCTGCTTGAGGCCTATCGCGATGCCGATGCCCAGCACAACGTGCAGATCAACGGCCTGCGTCTGCTGCCGCCCGACCGGCAGACAGAGCTCAAGGCGATGGAGCGCGAGCTGGTGCGGATCTTCTCCGATGCGGTGGCGGGCGTCGCGCCCCAGCTCAAGGGCACCAAGCTGCTCAAACCGGTGACCATGTCGCTCTTCGGCATGATCAACTGGCACTACCTCTGGTTCAAGAGCACCGGCGACGTGACCCGCGCCGATTACGCCGAGCTTGTCGCGCAGCTGATCGTGGACGGAACCCGCAATCTTCATGCGGATCGGATCGGCATGTCGCAACGCGCCAGCGCCGCGGAATAGCCGATGTCTACAGGGCTCGTCCCGGTACAGTGAGCCCGAACCCCTCAAGCACCGGATGAACGATGCTCTGCCAGCGGCTCAGAAGCTCCTCCCTGCCCCTCTCACGCAGCCCATATTTCCGGTGCTGGTCGAAGTGGTCCGATGCACTGTTGCCGAAAGTATCAGCGACACGCGGATACCAGTAGTTCACGGAAGCTTGGGCATCGGTCTTGTCGTGACCTTTCTCCAGTGCCGCCTGAAGCCCGTGCTCACCGAGTTCCGCGTGGTGCTTCTCGACGGGAAGGATGACCGTGAGGACATCAGAAAGTGGCTGGTAGGAGCCGCGGGTCAATTCATCCAGCTGCACGACGGTCGCCTGTCCCATCAGGCAGTTCATGACAACCGCATCCACCCAGCCGTTAATCGGGTAATGGAACACGTTGAGGCGCATGTCGCCATCCATGCGTCGCAGCCCAAGATTGACGCTGCGATCGAGGCGAGACGACCAAGGGTGCGCACCCACATATTGGCCCGTATTGGCGCCGAATTGCTCCATCAACTCCAGCACCTGCCGCGCATGGTTGAGCTTCTCGTAGACGATGCGCGTGGCCGTGATCCGCTCCTTCAATCCCGGCGCCAGATTGATGCAATCGGCAAACCCTGAGGCACCTGCCATTTCAGAGTCGACGAAGATCGCCATCAGGCGCATGAGTTCCGCGCGATAGCGGGGCGTCACGTTGTCGGGAGCGCTCAGGCGGCCACCACCGGCCACGAAGCTGACGAGGCCTTCTTCATCGACCATGGCGCTCCTCCTCGATCACCTGTCGAAATCGACCAGGATCTTGTCCGTCACCGGATAGCTCTGGCAGGTGAGAATATATCCCCGGGCGATCTCGTAATCCTCCAGGGCGAAGTTGGCATCCATGTCGACCTCGCCCTCGACCAGCATCGCCCGGCAGGTGGAGCACACGCCGCCCTTGCAGGCATAAGGAAGCTCAAGACCTTCCTGGGTGGCCGCATCGAGTACCGACGCGGTGCCCTTCTCGAAGGACAACGTGCGAGCCCGCCCGTCAATGATGATGGTGGCCTCGCAGAGATCCTTGTGGTTCTTTGCCTGCACTTCCTCGGGCGTGCGCTGGCGGCGGCCTGGGGTCGATGTGGCAAACAGCTCGAACTTGATCTGCCGCTTGTCGAGGCCGTGCTCCTCCAGGCTTTTCGCGACCCCCAGCATCATGTCCTGCGGTCCGCAGATGAAGGCTGCGTCGATGGAGGAGGCGTCGATCCAGTGATCGAGGAGCTGATCGCATTTCTCCTTGGTCAGGCGGCCATTGAAGAGATCGATGTCCTGCTGCTCGCGGCTGAGAATGTGGATGAGGCTGAAGCGCTCCAGATGCTCGTTCTTGAGATCCTCGAGCTCCTCGCGGAACATGATCGAGCTCGACGCCCGGTTGCCATAGAACAGGGTGAAGGAGGATTGCGGCTCCGCCAGAAGCGTCGTCTTGACGATGCTCAGCAGCGGCGTGATGCCGCTGCCCGCCGCAAAGCCCACGAAGTGCCTCTTCTGCGTGTGGTCGAGGGGTACGAAGAAGTTGCCCATCGGCGGCATGGCCTCGATCACATGGCCGGGAGCCAGTTGCTCGCTCACCCAGTTCGAGAACACGCCGCCCGCGATCTTCTTGATCCCGACCCGGAGCTTGCCCTCCATGGGCGCTGCGCAGATGGAATAGGACCGCCGGACCTCGTCGCCGTCGATGGTGGTGCGCAGGGTCAGATACTGCCCCGGCGAGAAGCTGAACGCCTCCTTGTGCTCATCAGGCACGTCCAGCGTGAGGATGATGGCGTCGCGGGTCTCGCGCCTGACATCGGCGACGGTGACGGGGTAGAACTTGGTCATGGAGCGTTCGCTCGTTTCAGATGCACTTGAAGTAGTCGAAAGGCTCGAGGCAATCGTCGCAGCGGTACTGCGCCTTGCATGGCGTCGAGCCGAACTCGCTGATGCGCGAGGTGTTGTCGGATTTGCAGCGCGGGCAGACGATCACGAGCGGCTTGCGCAGGAAGCGATCAAAGGGAGAAGGACTGTCCCCCGCGCGCTCGGCCGGTGGCGCGATGCCGTAGGCTTCAAGCTTTTTCCGCCCCGCCGCGCTGATCCAGTCTGTCGTCCAAGGCGGCGAGAGCCGGCGTTCGACGCGCAGACGATCAAGTCCCCTCGCCCGCAGCGCCGCCTCGATATCGAAGGCAATCACGCTCGTGGCAGGGCAACCCGAATAAGTCGGCGTGATCGCCACAATGAGTTCGTCGCCCGCCCATTGCACATCGCGCACAATGCCGAGATCCATGACGGAGACGGCCGGAACCTCCGGGTCGGGAACCTCTTCCAGCCAGGTTCTGATCTGCTCCAGGCCGGGACGTGTCAGGCTGCTCGTCATGGCTGCCGTGCCCCCTACCATGTCGCGTTCGGATAGGCCCGCTGCAGGAACTGGAGATCCGCCAGGATGTAGCCGAGATGCTCCGAGTGGATGCCCCGCTTTCCGCCGCGCTGCGCCCAGCCCGGCTGCGGCAGAGTCAGCGTCGCTTCCTCGGCGGTCGCCCGCATCAGGCCGAGCCATGGCTCGTGCAGCGCCGAGAGATCCGGACCGATGCCGTCGCGCATTATGGCCTGGTCCACCGCGTCGGACTCGAACATCTCGCCCGTATACATCCAGAGATCGTCGATGGCCGTCTGCATGCGGCGATGGCTCTCTTCGGTGCCGTCGCCGAGGCGCAGCAACCACTCCTGGCTGCGCTCGAGATGATAGGTAACCTCTTTAAGACCCTTGGCGGCGATCTCGGCGATGCGCGCATCCTTCGATCCGGTCAACTCGCGCAGCAGCAGGTAGTGCCAGGCGTCGAAATAGAACTGGCGCGCCATGGTTGCGGCAAAGTCGCCATTGGGCTGCTCGACGAGCAGGAGATTGCGGAAGTCGCGGGCGTCGCGCAGATAGGCGAGCTTGTCGGCATCCCGGCCCTTGCCTTCGATCTCGCCTGCCAGGTTGAGCCAGAGCTGCGTCTGCCCGATGAGGTCGAGCGCAACGTTGGAGAGCGCCAGGTCCTCCTCGAGCGCCGGCGAATGCCCACACCATTCCGACAGGCGGTGCCCGAGGATCAGGGTGTTGTCGCCGAGACGCAGCAGGTACTCGAAGAGCGCATCCTGCCCGCTCATCACATATGCCCCAGCTCTTCCGGGATCTCGTAGAAGGTCGGGTGGCGATAGACCTTGCTGTTGGCCGGGTCGAACAGCGGTCCCTTTTCGCTCGGGGAGCTCGCCGCGATGTCGGAGGCGCGCACCACCCAGATGCTCACGCCTTCATTACGGCGCGTATACACATCGCGCGCATTCATGATCGCCATCTCGGCGTCAGGCGCATGCAGGCTGCCCACGTGCCGGTGGGCGAGCCCGTGCTGGCTGCGGATGAACACCTCCCAGAGAGGCCATTCCTTCTTGTCCGTCATCGTTTCTCTCCCGCTCACGCCGCCTTGGCCTTGGCGCGCGCCGCTTTCTTCGCCGCATAGGCATCGGCGGCATCGCGCACCCATTGGCCCTCTTCGTAGGCCTTCACCCGGGTGCGCAGGCGTTGACGGTTGCAGGGTCCGTTGCCGGCGACCACCTGATAGAACTCATTCCAATCGACCTCGCCGAAATCGTAGTGCCCACGCTCGGCGTTCCACTTGAGGTCGGGATCGGGCACGGTGAGGCCGAGATATTCTGCCTGCGGCACCGTCTGGTCGACGAATTTCTGGCGCAGCTCGTCGTTCGAATTGATCTTGATCTTCCAGCGCATGGACTGGGCGCTGTGAACCGACTCCGCATCGGACGGGCCGAACATCATCAGCGACGGCCACCACCAGCGGTTCAGCGCATCCTGCGCCATCGCCTTCTGCTCGGGCGTGCCGCGCGCCAGCTTCGTCATGGCGTCGTAGCCCTGGCGCTGGTGGAAGCTCTCCTCCTTGCAGATGCGGATCATGGCGCGGGAATAGGGGCCATAGGAGCAGCGCTGCAGCGGCACCTGGTTCATGATCGCGGCGCCGTCCACGAGCCAGCCGATGGCGCCGATATCGGCCCATGTGATCGTCGGGTAGTTGAAGATGCTCGAATACTTCGCCTTGCCGCTGTTGAGCTGCTCCATGAGCTCGTCGCGGCTCACGCCGAGCGTCTCGGCGGCGCAGTAGAGATAGAGGCCGTGTCCGGCCTCGTCCTGCACCTTGGCCAGCAGGATGGCCTTGCGCTCGAGGGTGGGCGCCCGGGTGATCCAGTTGCCCTCCGGCTGCATGCCGACGATCTCGGAATGGGCATGCTGAGAGATCTGCCGGATCAGCGTCTTGCGATAAGCCTCCGGCATCCATTCCTTGGGCTCGATCTTGATGTCCTGATCGACGCGGTCCTGGAAGGCCCGCTCCTCGGCGGACATCTCGTCCTTGGACTGGATGTGATCGACGCCCGTCTTCACCATCTGTGCATACACGGCGCTTCTCCCTAGCCTTCGCTTTGTCCTCGGTTCTCACCGCAGCCAGTCAACGCCTGCAAGGCAGCAATTTTCCATGCGCCAACGGCGATATGTCAGGCGGCACGCCCGAGGATGGGCGGCCACCTGCCTAATATGTCACAAAAACTGTCTTATTCAAGACATTCTTGTAACAGATCGTTTAGCCCGCCTTCAGGTTCGTGACTGGCTGGATCGCGGCAAAACGCTGCCGGAAGCCCTGATCCACGGGCGGGAGTGGGCCTTGATCGTTCTGCGCATGGCCGTCGATCCACCCTTCGGCTGCGGGGAGCAGCGTCTTGTAGATTGTCCCGCACAGCAGGCGGGCGGCCGCTCCCGCCCAAGGGTTCGGGAGAAGCTGCTCGGGCAGCAAGGGGTCCTTCAGAACGGCCCGGCGGTAGTCGTGGATCAGGAGAATGCGGACCAGCAGGGCATCAAGGCGGCTGAACCGTGCGCCCTGCTCAAGTGCCTTGAGGGTTCCCGCATAGGTGTCAATGAAGCGCTGGTAACGGCCCTCTATGCTCTCCAGAGGCCAAGCCCGCTCCGCCAGGCGCCGGGCCGTCGCCAAATCGGCTGGGGCGGCCGAAAGGCGAAGAACTCCATCCCTTTCATCGCAGGAGGCCACGGCGGCGATGAGGAGGTCCGGCCCGAGGGCACCATAGCCGATCTCGGTCAGCTCGGCTCGCAGGGCGCCCCGGTCCTGTCCGTTGTCGAGGAGAAGCAGGTCGAAGGAGCCGTGCCAGCTCTGCGGCGGTTCGGCATAGATCCGCTGCGTCGCCTGGGCGAAGGCCTCCTGTCCCTTAACTGTCAGCCGGTAATAGCTGTTGCGTCCGACCTTCCAGCGTTCGAACCACCCCTCCGACACGAGACGCGACAGGGCCGTCCTGACCAGGGTATCGCTGACGCGGAAAGCCCGCATGATCTCGTGGAGCGAGGACAGGGATAGAACTCCGCCCCTGGGTATGACCGCATCCCCGAAGACGGTCACGATCAGCGAGCCCGCCCGGATGGGCGTCCGCTCGTGAAACCGGTCCAGGAGGGCTTCGACAAACGCAGCCATTCAAGCCAACTCCGTTCCTTCAAGATCGCGGCGATCAGCGCCTTTAGGGTCCATCCTGCCCTAACCTATTCATGCTTCACCTGTCTCTGTCGACTCCGGGGCCCGGGAAGCAAGATTCCCAAAATTTCTTGACTAACCGACCGGTCGGTTAATAATGCGCCAAAGGTGCAGCTTCGCTAAAGCGGGCGCCGTCATCCCTTTCCTCAAGGTGTTCACATGAGACTTGAGAGCTTCGTTCGCGAACGTTGGATGTCCCCGGGTCAGGAACTGGCGGAGGTGCGCAGCGCGGTCACAAGCGAGGTGGTCGCTGAGGTCGCCAGCGGCGGTCTCGATATGGGCGAGGTGCTGACTTACGCCCGGCAGGTCGGCGGCCCCAATCTGCGGCGGCTGACCTTCCATCAGCGTGCAGAGCTTCTGAAAGCCCTTGCCATCTATCTGTCAGAGCGCAAGGAGCAGCTCTATAAGATCTCCTACCAGTCAGGCACCACGCGATCCGACAACTTCATCGACGTGGATGGCGGCATCGGCACTCTCTTCGTCTACGCCTCGAAGGGCCGGCGCGAGTTGCCCAACACCACCTTCCTCATCGATGGAGCCGTCGAACCCCTGTCGAAGGGCGGCAGCTTCGTCGGTCAGCATGTGATGGCGCCCTTGGCCGGTGTGGCCGTTCATATTAACGCCTTCAACTTCCCCTGTTGGGGCATGCTGGAGAAGCTCGCGCCGGCCATCCTGGCTGGTGTCCCGGTGGTCACGAAGCCGGCGACGATCACGTCCTACGTGGCGCATGCACTCGTCCGCATGATCGCAGAATCCCGCATCCTTCCCGCAGGCGCGCTCCAGTGCATCATCGGCTCGACCGGCGATCTGTTCGATCACCTGACCTGCCAGGATGTGGTGTCCTTCACGGGCTCCGCGGATACCGCCCAGAAGCTGCAGCGACATCCGGTCATCGCCCGGGAATCCGTTCGCTTCATTGCGGAGCGCGACTCGCTCAACGCTGCGATCCTTGCGCCAGACGCAGGCCCCGGCACACCGGAATTCGACCTCTTCGTCAAGGAGGTGGCCAAGGAGATGACCGTCAAGGCGGGGCAGAAATGCACGGCCATCCGCCGCGCCATCGCGCCAAACGCCCATGTGCCTGCCGTAATCGAGGCCCTGCGCGAGCGGCTCTCGAAGATCACAGTCGGCAACCCGGAACTCGACAACGTCCGTATGGGCCCCGTCGTCGGCCTCGGCCAGCGCCGTGATGTGCTGGCGCATGTGGCTAAGCTGCGCAGCGAAGCTGAGATCGTTGTCGGCGATCCGGAGAACTTCACGGTCGAAGGCGCGGACCGCGAGCGCGGCGCCTTCATCCCACCGCTCCTGCTGCATTGTCCGGATCCCATCCGCGCCACCAACGTGCACAGCGTCGAGGCCTTTGGCCCGGTCTGCACCCTCATGGGCTATGACGGGCTCGATCAGGCCATCGCGCTGGCAAACCGCGGCGAAGGCAGCCTTGTCGCCTCGGTCTATACCTACGACGCCGCCACCGCGTCCGATCTTGTCTTCGGTGTGGGCGCTTTCCATGGCCGCCTCGTGCTGATCGACCGGGACTGTGCCAAGGAGCAGACCGGCCACGGCTCACCCATGCCGCATATGGTCCATGGCGGCCCAGGGCGCGCCGGCGGCGGCGAGGAACTCGGCGGCATGCGCAGCGTGCACCATTATATGCAGCGCACGGCTCTCCAGGGCTCGCCCGCCATGCTGTCCCGCGTGACGCAAAGCTGGATCAAGGGCGCCCCGATGGTCCAGGAGGGGCGGCATCCCTTCCGCTATCACTTCGAGGATCTCGCCATCGGCCAGACCTTCATCTCGAAGGAGCGTACAATCACCCTGGAGGAGATCGAGCATTTCGCCGCGTTCACCGGCGACACCTTCTATGCCCACATGAGCGAGGAGGCCACGAAGAACCATCCGTTCTTCCCCGGCCGCGTCGCCCATGGCTATCTGCTCCTGTCCTTCGCAGCCGGCCTCTTCGTCGATCCGGATCTCGGGCCGGTTCTGGCCAATTACGGCCTCGACTCCCTCCGCTTCATCAAGCCCGTGCAGCCGGGCGAGACCATCAAGGTTCGGCTGACCGCAAAATCCAAGTCGCCGCGCAACGAGCAGTATGGCGAGGTGCGCTGGGATGTGGAGATCACCACCGACAAGGGCGAGACGGTCGCGACCTACGACCTTCTGACCATGAATGCGGTTCGATCATGATGGGAGAACTCTGGCAGAACATGCCAGTTGCCTTGACATAAGCTGGACATCCGATGCCACTTCACAGCTGGTGTCGGATACCAGAAGAAGAACGACCGGGGGAAACCATTGTCCACGTTCGATCAAGCCACCGCCGAGCGGATGCTCACGGATGTTTTCGCGCCCTGGATTCAGGCTCTCGAACTCTCCATCGAGAGCCTCGGCTCCGAGGGCGCGGTTCTGCGCATGCCGTTCTCGGAGAGGCTGTGCCGCGACAACGGCGTGATCTGCGGGCAGGCGCTCATGAGTTTGGCGGACACTGCCATGGTGTTTGCGGTCTCCTCTGCCGGAGGCGCCTACCGCCCCATGACCACTGTGGATCAGACGATGCATTTTCTGCGCCCGGCAGCGAATGCCGACGTCTTGGCGGACGCAAAGGTGGTTCGTCTCGGGCGCACCATGGCTTTCGGCAGCGTGACGCTCACGACAGCTGGCGACAGCCGCCCCGTCGCCATCGCGCAGCTCGCCTATGCGCTGCTGCCCGAGAGCAAATAGACCCGGCACATTTCAGAACGGCAGCGCCACGCTGGTCTTGATCTCCTTCAGGATCACGTTGGTGCGCACGTAACGGATGCCGGGCAGGCGGAACATGAACTCGTCGAGAAAGGCGTTATAGGCCTTCATGTCGCGCACCACGACCCGCAGATGGTAATCGGCGTCGCCCGTGGTGGCGAAGCATTCCAGCACCTCGGCACGCGCTGTTACACGTGAAACAAACTCGTCGACGAATTTAGCGTCGTGCCGTTCGAGCGAGACGTGCAGGATCGCCGATGTGGTGAACCCTGCTTTTTCCCGATCTACCAGGGCGGAATAGCCGGTGATCACCCCGGTCTCTTCCAGCGCCCGCACGCGCCGCCAGCAGGCGGAGGTGGACATGCCCACATCCTCCGCCAGCTGCTGGTTGGTGGTGCGCCCCTCCTTCTGCAGCCGCGCCAGGATCTGCTCGTCCTGCTTCTCCAGCATGGCCCCCTCCCGTTGGTTGTTTTTACCAGATATAACGCCGCGTTGCGGAACATCTACCACAAAGCGGCTGCAACGAGGAAAGAATAGGAAGCACCTACCAGCCGTTCGGAACTACCATAGTTAGCCAGGACATGGCTCTCTCCTTGGGATCAGGCTGATGACAGGCGTTCCGTCCCTTGACGATTACCGGCTCTCCGACCGCTACGCCCGCGAGACCGGTCGGGTGTTCCTCACCGGCACCCAGGCCATCATCCGGATCGTCCTTGACCAGGCCAAGCGCGACCGGGCCGCAGGCCTCGATACGGCCGGCTTCGTCTCGGGCTATCGCGGCTCGCCGCTGGGCGGCGTCGATCTCGAATTCTGGCGCATCAAGGAGCAACTGAAGGAACACCGGATCGAGTTCCTGCCCGCCGTCAACGAGGATCTCGCGGCCACCGCGGTCCTCGGTTCGCAGCAGGTGGAGACGGATCCCAACCGGAAGGTCGAGGGGGTGTTCGGGCTCTGGTACGGCAAGGGGCCGGGCGTCGACCGCTCGGGCGATGCCCTGAAGCACGGCAACGCCTATGGCTCCTCGCCTCATGGCGGCGTGCTGGTGGTGGCGGGCGACGACCATGGCTGCGTGTCCTCGTCGATGCCGCACCAGTCCGACGTCGCCTTCATGAGTTGGTTCATGCCGACGCTCCATCCCGCGAGCGTCGCCGAGTATCTCGAGTTCGGCGAATACGGCTATGCGCTGAGCCGCTTCTCCGGCATGTGGGTCGGCTTCAAGGCCGTGTCCGAGATCGTGGAATCCGGCGTCTCTGTCGCCCTGCGCCCGCCACGCCAGTTCCGCGAGCCCGACTTCACGCCACATCCAGGAGGCCTGCATTATCGCTGGCCCGATCTGCCGGGGCCGCAGATCGAAGAGCGCATGGAGGCGAAGAAGCATGCGGTCTATGCCTTCGCCAAGGCCAACCCCATCGACCGGCGCATCTACGACATTCCCAACGCCTCCTACGGCATCGTCACAACCGGCAAGGCGCATCTCGACCTGATGGAGGCTCTTCGCCTCATCGGCCTCGATGAGGCCGTCTGCCGCCAGCATGGCATCGACATCTACAAGGTCGGCATGGTGTGGCCGCTGCCGCTCCACGACGCCATGGAATTCGTGAAGGGCAAGCGCGAGATCCTCGTGGTCGAGGAAAAGCGCGGCATCATCGAGAGCCAGTTCAAGGAATATTTTTACGATTATCCGGGCTCCAAGCCTGAGCGCATGGTCGGCAAGCACGACGAGACCGGCGAGCGCCTGATCCCCTGGACGGGAGAGCTCACGCCGCGCTTTCTCGCCGGCGTTCTGGCGAAGCGCCTCGACCCGATTTTTCCCGATCTTAATCTCGCGCAGCGTCTCGCTGCCCTGTCGCCTGACCCGGAGCGCGTGATCGCAGTGCCGGGCGCGACGCGCACGCCTTACTTTTGCTCCGGCTGTCCGCACAACACCTCGACCAAGGTGCCGGAAGGCTCGAAGGCGCTCGCCGGCATCGGCTGCCACTTCATGGCGAGCTGGATGGATCGCGAGACCTCGTCGCTGATCCAGATGGGTGGTGAGGGCGTGAACTGGGCCGCCTCGTCGAAGTTCACGGGCCAGGGCCACATCTTCCAGAATCTCGGCGAAGGCACCTATTACCATTCGGGCTCCATGGCGATCCGGCAGGCCATGGCGGCGGGCGCCAACATCACCTACAAAATTCTCTTCAACGACGCGGTCGCGATGACCGGCGGCCAGCCGGTGGACGGGCCGATCAGCGTCTATGCCATCGCGCACAGCGTGCGGGCGGAAGGCGTGCAGCGCATCGCGCTCGTGTCGGACGATCCTGAAAAATTCATTCCCGCCGATCTGCCCAAAGGCGTGACGATCCACCACCGTGAGGATCTCGACGGGGTGCAGAAGGAGCTGCGCGACATCTCCGGCGTCACGGTGCTGATCTACGAGCAGACCTGCGCGACTGAAAAACGCCGCCGCCGCAAGCGCGGCCAGATGGAGGATCCGAAGCGCTTCGCGTACATCAACGATCTCGTCTGCGAAGGCTGCGGCGACTGCTCGGTGGCGTCCAACTGCCTGAGCGTGGAGCCGAAGGAGACGCCCTTCGGGCGCAAGCGCAAGATTAATCTCTCCACCTGCAACAAAGACTTTTCCTGCCTGGAGGGCTTCTGCCCGAGCTTCGTGACGGTAGAGGGGGCTACGCGCCGGGCGAAGACCACGTCGGGCTTCGATGCGGCGGGGCGAGCCGTGTCTCTCCCCGCCCCTGCCCTGCCGGCCCTCGACAAGCCCTTTGATCTTCTCGTCACCGGCGTCGGCGGCACAGGCGTGGTCACCATCGGCGCTCTCATCAGCATGGCGGCGCATCTCGAAGGCCGTGGCGTATCGGTGCTCGACTTCACAGGCTTCGCCCAAAAATTCGGGCCGGTGCTGAGCTATCTGCGCATTGCCGCGAATCCGGGCGAGCTGAACCAAGTGCGCATCGACCAAGGCGCGGCGGATGCGCTGATCGGCTGCGATCTTGTGGTCAGTTCCTCGCCAAAGGCTTCCGGCACCTACCGGCAAGGCACCCGCGCGGTGATGAACACGGCCGAGATGCCCACCGGCGACGTGGTGCGCTTCCGTGATGCGGATCTCGCCAGCCGCACGCGGCTGCGCGCCATCGAGCGCGTCATCGGCGCGGGCAACATGGCGACGGTCAATGCGAATGCGCTCGCCGAGACGCTGCTCGGCGACACGGTCTTCGCCAATGTGATGATGCTGGGATTTGCCTGGCAGCAGGGGCTTGTGCCGGTCTCGTTCGAAGCGCTGTCCCGCGCCATCGAACTCAACGGTGTGGCTGTCGAGCGCAACCGGCAGGCCTTCGCCTGGGGCCGCCTGCTCAGCGCCGATCCGGCCACCGTGCATGAGATCGCGAACGACAAGCCGGAAGAGCCTGAGACGCTGGATCAGGTGATCGCCCGGCGGGCTGCCTTCCTCACCGCCTATCAGGATGCGCTCTACGCCGGCCGCTACGAAATGATGGTGTCGCGGATCCGCAAGGCCGAGAGCGCGCTCGGCTCCGAGGCGTTGACTGACGCGGTGGCGCGCTCGCTGTTCAAGCTCATGGCCTACAAGGACGAGTACGAGGTGGCGCGCCTCCACATGGAGACCGGATTCCTCGACAAGCTGCAACGGGAATTCGATGGCGACTTCACGGTGAAGTACCACCTCGCGCCGCCGCTCCTGGCCTCGAAGCGCGATGCGCGCGGGCGACCGAAGAAGCGCGCCTTCGGCCAATGGATTCAGACGCCCATGCGCGTGCTGGCCAGGATGAAGATCGTTCGCGGCACGCCCTTCGACATCTTCGGCTATACGGCCGAGCGGCGTACGGAGCGGGCGCTGATCGGCTGGTACGAGGCCCAAGTCGAGCGCATTCTCGCGAGCCTTGACGCGCAGCGTTCCGCCGATCTTCTGGCGATTGCCAAGGCCCCCATGGACATCCGCGGCTACGGTCCGGTCAAGGAAGAGGCCATCCACAAGGTGCAGGCGGAGGTCGAGCGCCTGTGGTCGCGTGTGGCGGAGCAGCCGGAGGTGGTCGACACGCACACGCGCGAGGCCGCTCACGCGTGAATGGCGGCACCTGCTGCTTCACCGGGTCATCGTTGAACACGTGCGGCGCCGAGGAGCCCTCTCCCCTTTGCGGGAGAGGGGCTGTGCCTGCATCGACTGCCCCTCTCCCGGCTCACTCCGCTCGCCACCCTCCGCACAGGGGGGAGGGAGTACCTGCGCTCCATTCGTCTTGCGATGCCGGATTGCCGCCGACGCGCTTCCTCAGGATGAGGTGAGAGGGTGTGAAGGTGGGGGTCTGCGCGATGAGGGATAACGCCATAGACAGCAAGCCGCTATCTGAAGGCTATTCCAACGAATCCTTCAGGAGACGTCGCTGTTCTGCGGCCGCCGGGCCATCACCTCCTGCAGCGCGGCGATCAGGTTGTCGGGCATGATGGGCTTGTGCAGGAACATGGCGTTGGGCGGCAGGTCGCCTGGTCCGGGACCGGTCTTGCCCGAGATCACCAGAACGGCCACCTCCGGCCAGCCCTGCCGAACCAGCCGGGCGAACTCGAAGCCGTCCATGGAGCCGGGCATGTTGACGTCGGTCAGGATGGCGTCGATCTCCGGGCGCGTCTTCAGGAGCTCGAACGCCTCGTCGGCGTCCTGGGCCTCGACGACCCAGAACTCGGATTCCTTGAGGATGTCGACCTGGGTCAGGCGAACGAGGGGCTCGTCTTCCACCAACAGGACAACAGGCTGCTTCACAATGCGACGATGCGGTTTCATCCAGCATGAAACGAGAATGGCTGTGTCCAGTTCCCTCCCGTCGAGCAGGCGTGATCTCGCAGTGCAGCCTCCTAGAGGCGTTTCGCCTTGGCGGTCAGCTGCTTGATCCGATCCACCACGTCCTGAGAGGGATAGGGCTTCTTCAGCAGGGGGCCGGCCTCGCAGAGGGTGCCGGCGATATCGGCCGACCGCTCCGCCCCGGAGGTGAGGATGACCTGGGTCCGGGGCATGTTGGTCCGAACCCAGCGGGCAAGCCCGAAACCGTCCATGTCCCCCTGCATCTCGACGTCGCTGAACACGATGTCGATCGATACCTCGGGGGCCTGGAGGATGAAGATGGCCTCTTCGGCGCTCACGGCCTCGTGGACGCGGTAACCGCATTCGCGCAGATACTCGGCGATCACGAGGCGGATCAGCACCTCATCCTCGACGACGAGGATGGTCTGGAGGGGGGTGTCGGCCTCGGCCGAGAGATGGGTCGATGACGTGCTCACGCGAAGCTAACCGCCGAGCTTTTGCCTTTGTTCCTGCGGTCAAGCTTGAGGAGGATGCGGCCAGTTCAGGCTGTGCGCGGCGAGAGCGGCGACCTCGTCGGCCCGGTAGGGCTTGCGGATGAACGGCCCTGGGCTGTCCGGCGGATCCGGCTCCTCGGAGGTGACGATCATCTTCGTTGGAGCAGGCCTCGCGTGAATGTGACGGACCACGTCCCAGCCGCTGCCGGCCACCGGCAGGTCGAGGGCCAGGAACAGCAGATCGACTGGAACCGCATCGAGCACGGTTAGGGCCTCCGGCGCGGAGCCGGCCTCCAGCACCTTGAACCCCCAGGCCCGCAGCTCGTCGCTCACACGGCACCGGATCCGGACATCGCCCTCGACGACAAGGATGCTCGGCGGTGTCCGGCGTGGAAGAACCGTAACGGATGCAGCACTCATTCTTGCCCCAGACGCATACAACAGGCGGACAACGTCGTGCCGCCCCAGGGGTTCTCTGCCTTTGTGCGCTAAGTCACCACGCGGGATGGGCTGGCTCTCTCACATGGAACCGTCTATCAATGGCCACGTTTGATCCCTGTCCTCTCGTCTTGTCCTCTGTCCCGTCGGTCCCGTGTCCCATCAGCAACCCATAGGCGTCGTTCTCCTGGTCGAAGACGAACCGCTGGTGCGGCTCGTTACGGCCGACATCCTGATGGAGGCGGATTTTCGCGTCATCGAGGCGGGCGATGCCGAGGAGGCCCTGCGCGTGCTGAAGGCCGAGGTCGCCATCGACGTGCTGCTCTCGGACGTGGAGATGCCGCCGGGCATGAACGGCTACGAGCTGGTCGGCCACGTCCATCGGGACTGGCCCGAGGTCGAGATCATCGTCTCCTCGGGCCGCGAATGGCCCCGGGAGGAGGACCTGCCGCCGGGAGCGGTGTTTCTCGCCAAGCCCTATCTGAATGCCACGCTGGTGTCCTACGTCCAGACCGCGGCCCAAAAGGCCCAGGAGGCGCGCCGGCTCAGGCACGAGGCCGGCGGCACCGGCGAGAGCGCCACCATCGAGAGCATCTCCAAGAGGGCCTAGCGCTCCCAGAGCAGGCAGCCCCGACGGAAAAAGGCGCAGGCCGGAAGCGCTGCGCCTTTTCGATTCCCGTCGTTGATTTTCGGCGTTACGCCGCCCGGACGCCCCGCAGGAAGCCCTCGACCTCACGGCTGAGCGCCGACGAGTTGGTCGTGAGTTCTCCGGCCGCGGCCAGAACCTGGGAAGCCGCCGATCCGGCATGGGTGGCCGCCCCCTGGACCTGGACGATGCTCTGGGTCACCTCCTGGGTGCCGCGCGCGGCCTCGCTGACATTGCGGGCGATCTCCTGGGTGGCCGCCTGCTGCTCCTCGACCGCAGCCGCCACGTTGGTGGCGATCTGGTGCACTTCCTCGATGGTGAGGGCGATCTCGCGGATGGCGTCCACGGCCCCCTTGGTCGATTGCTGGATCTGGTTGATGTGCGAGGTGATGTCCTCCGTCGCCCGCGAGGTCTGGTTCGCCAGTTCCTTCACCTCGGCGGCCACCACGGCAAAACCCTTTCCGGCCTCGCCGGCACGAGCCGCCTCGATGGTGGCATTGAGGGCCAAAAGGTTGGTCTGGCTCGCGATGCTGTTGATGAGGGCGACGACCTCGCCGATCTTCTGCGCGCCGTCGGCGAGCGTCTCCACGAGTTCGTTGGTCCGGCGCGCGTTCTGCACGGCCCGGGCCGCGGCGGCCGAGGTTTGCGACACCTGCGTGCCGATCTCGTTGGACGATGCGGCGAGCTCCTCCGTGGCGGCAGCCACCGCCTGGACGTTGCTGGAAGCCTGGCCGGCCGCAGCCGCCACCGAATTCGACTGCAGGTTCGTCTGCTGGGCGGTGGTGGCCATCGAGCGGGCCGTGGCCTCCATCTGCTGGGCCGCGACGGAGAGGTGCTGGACGAGACCGCCCACGCTGCCTTCGAAGCCCTGCGCGAGATTCATCATCTCGACCCTGCGGCGCTCGGCGGTTTGCTTTTCGGATTCCGCCTGCTGGCGCCGGAGCCCGTCCGCCTCCTGCATGGTGCCGGCGAAGACCTGCGTGGCCTTCCAGATGTCGCCGATCTCGTCGTTGCCGGTCTTCGCCTTCGGCAGGTTGTAGTCGCCCGAGGCCAGCTTCTGGATCGCCTCGGTGACGATCTTCAGCGGATTGGCGATCTGCCGGTGGCCCACGAGCCAGCCGATCAGGAGAGCCAGGATCGTGCCGGCGAGCGCGATGGAAACGAGCAGGGTGAGACGCTCGCTGTAGAGCTCAGCCGAATAGCGGTCGACCGCTGCGATCTCCTCGCTGCCCTTCTTGGTCAGGGCATCGATGCTGACCTGGAAAGCCTTCCTGTTGGCGCGGTTGGCGTCGTTGTTGCCCTGCGCATTGGCGGCCTCCGGCGACACCTCGGCGCCAAGGCGCACGGTTTCGGACCGGAACGTCCTGAACGCGGCGGCGTCCTTCACCACTGCATCGAACAGCGCGCGGTGCGAATCCGGAACGATCGGCGCCCACTCCTTCAGGAGCGTGTCGATCTCGTTCAAATGTGCGGTCAGCCCGTCGCCGAACTTGCGTGCATCGGCTGTCGTCTTCGAGGCATAGATGCCGCGCGCTTCCATGACCACGTGCGTCACGAGCCGGTTCAGGCGCTCGCCGTAGAGGGCGCGCGTCGCCGCGAGCCTCACGTCATCGACGGCCTGATTGTAGGTTTGCAGGGTGCTGATGCCGACGGCGGCGATGACCACCGCCACGAAGCTCAAGGC
>JAESFL010000198.1_pt1 | contig 52377 bp, 49 predicted proteins | sample 9269401 | NCBI WGS metagenome assembly JAESFL01 (sample SAMN14506025, study PRJNA617098) | algae metagenome | isolation source: Gloeocapsa sp. UFS-A4-WI-NPMV-4B04 and co-occurring heterotrophs from desert... | place: USA: Utah | collected 2006-10-01 | reverse complement strand
GCTGAGCAGAATGGCCGCGCCTTCGTGCGGTTCGACTACAGCGGCCATGGGGAATCGGGCGGCGCCTTCGAGGAGGGCACGATCTCGCGCTGGCTGGAGGATGCGCTCGCGGTGATCGAACATCATGTACGGGAAAGGCCGATCCTCGTCGGTTCCTCCATGGGCGGCTGGATCAGCCTTCTGACGGCGCGCCACCTCATGGACAAGCGGCCGGATCTCGCCCCCACGGGCCTCGTGCTCATTGCGCCAGCCGTGGACATGACCGAGCGGCTGATGTGGAGCCGCTTTCCCGAGGATCTGAGGCGGAGCGTCCAGGAGACGGGGGTCTATCACCGGCCGTCCGCCTATTCCGACGACCCCTACCCGATCACCTGGAAGCTGATCGAGGACGGCCGGCGTCACCTGTTGCTCGACCGGCCGATCCAGACCGGCTGCCCGGTCCATATCCTGCAGGGGATGGAGGATCCGGACGTGCCCTGGAGCCATGCGCTCGAATTGGTGGAGCACCTGCCGGGGGACAGCGTCTCGCTGACGCTGATCAAGGACGGGGACCACCGCCTGTCACGGCCGGAGGACATCGAGCGGCTGATCGCAGCGGTTGCGGCTATAGCCTAGGATTAAGAAAGACGGTGAGCCTTAATGCAGGCTCACCATCGTCAGGTCATGCGCCCAGGCGTTGGCCACGGCCGCGTCATGGTTGTCCGTCAGCAGGATGGGCTCGCCGCTGGCGGACAGGAGCGCGAACAGCCGCATGCCGGGCTGGAGCTTGGGCGCCTGGGGAAACAGCCGGGCGACCTCGTCGGATTCCAGCGGCTTCACATAGGCCATCTGGCCCAGGCCCAGGGTGGCGAGCTCGGATATGTCGAGGACCGGCTCGTGATGGTTCTTGATCTCGAAGTTCATGGACATCTCCTGTTTGCGGATGCCGTCACACATTGTCCGGGGCGCTGATGTCGATCTTGCGGACGATCCGCTCCGGCTCGGGGCGGACGAGGTCGATCGACAGAAGACCGTTGGACAGGTCCGCGCCCATCACTTCCATGCCGTCGACAAGGAGGAAGGTGCGCTGGAACTGACGGGCGGCGATGCCGCGATGGAGGAAGTGCCTTGTCTTGTCGTCGGACTGCCGTCCCCGGATGACGAGCTGGCTCTCCTCCAGGGTCACCTCCAGCTGATCCCGGGTGAAACCGGCAACGGCCAGGGTGATGCGGAGGCGCTCGGGGGCGCTGTCCGTGCGGGCCAGACGCTCGATGTTGTAGGGCGGGTAACCGTCCCCGGCCGCCTTGGCGACCCGATCAAGCGCCTGCTCGATCTCATCGAAGCCTAACAGAAACGGATGCCCGAAGGGCGACTGACGCGACATGTTCGAAGCCCAAGGTTAGAGGCACTTCGGTTGGTTTTGAGCCCGCTCATGCGGCACTCAAGTGGCCCGGAACCGGGCCGCTGTCGGAAATATGGATACGCCGCCCTGGCCGATCAAGACCCCGGCCAAGCCGCCGCCGCAAGGGCCGGATCTCACGGTAAACGCTGCGTTTCAGGCTAGACCCGCTCCCGCCACCAGGCGACCTGCTCGGCCACCCGGACCGGGGACGTGCCGCCGAAGCTCGTCCGGGAGCGGACGGAGTTCTCGACGCCGAGCACATCGTAGATGCCCTGGTGGATCTTGGGCTCCACGGCCTGCATGGCCTCGAGCGGCAGCTCCTCCAGGGTGCAGCCGCGGCTCTCCGCCTCCGAGACGATGCGCCCGGTGATGTGGTGGGCGTCGCGGAACGGGATGTTGAGGCTTCGCACGAGCCAGTCGGCGAGATCCGTCGCCGTGGAGAAGCCGGCGCCTGCCACCGCGGCCATGCGCTCCGGCACCGGCTCCAGGTCCCGGATCATGCCGGTCGTGGCGGCGAGAACGATCTCGATGGTGTCCGCCGCGTCGAAGACCTGCTCCTTGTCCTCCTGCATGTCCTTGGAATAGGCGAGCGGCAGGCCCTTCATGACGGTGAGCAGCGAGACGAGCGCGCCGATGACGCGCCCGGTCTTGCCGCGCACCAGCTCTGCGGCGTCCGGGTTGCGCTTCTGCGGCATCATGCTGGAGCCGGTGGTCCAGCGGTCGGGCAGGCGCACGAAGCCGAACGGGGCCGACATCCAGATGATGATCTCTTCCGCAAGACGCGACAGGTGCACGGCGCAGATGGAGGCGGCGGCCATGAACTCGAGCAGGCTGTCCCGGTCCGAGACCGTGTCCAGCGAGTTGCGGGTCGGACCGTCGAAGCCCATCGCCTTGGCGGTCATGTGCCGGTCGATGGGGAAGGACGTGCCGGCAAGCGCGCCGGCGCCCAGGGGGCATTCGTTCAGACGCTTGCGGGAATCGCGGATGCGGCTGCGGTCGCGGCCGAACATCTCCACATAGGCCATCAAGTGGTGCCCGAAGGTCACCGGCTGGGCGCTCTGGAGATGGGTGAAGCCCGGCATCACGGTGGCGGCATGGGCCTCGGCCTTGTCGAGGAGCGCCCTGATTAGGCTGGTGAGCTGCTCGTCGGTGCGATCATGAGCCTCGCGCACCCAGAGCCGGGCGTCGGTGGCCACCTGGTCGTTGCGGCTGCGGGCAGTGTGGAGGCGGGCCGCCGGGTCGCCGACGATCTCGCGAAGCCGGCTCTCCACGTTCATGTGGATGTCTTCGAGCGCCTTGGAGAAGGCGAAGGAGCCGGATTCGATCTCGCCCAGGACCCGCTGGAGCCCTTGGTGGATCGCGTCCCGGTCGCTCTCGGCGATGATCCCCTGCTTGGCCAGCATGGTGCTGTGGGCAAGGGAGCCCTGGATGTCCTGGGAAGCCAGTCGCTTGTCGAAGTCGATGGAGGCGTTGATGGCTTCCATGAGGGCGCTGGGCGAGGACGAGAACCGCCCGCCCCACATGGAGTTGGCACCCGGCTTTTTGGCTTCTTCAGACACTGCGCTTCATCCGATCGAGAGGGTCGGGCAGCCTTTGCCACAGTTTACCCCTTCAGGCCAACCCGGTTCGATGCTTTACCTTTAGGCATGCGAAACAAGACTGCACAACGTTTGCCAGTTTGAAACCAGTTGCTAGACTCGACATCGCTTGTGTGATTTGCATTCATACTGGCGCAACAAAAAGCGCTCCGAGCGCTATAAGGGAATGGCCAAATGAATCGACTTCCGAAACTTCTCCTATCCGCCGCCATGGTTGCCACCATGGCGTCCTCTTTCGCTGCCGTACAGGCAGCCACGCCGGCCGACACCCTCGTCCAGGCCTGGCAGAGCGACGACATCATCTCGCTCGATCCGGCCGAGGTGTTCGAATTCAGCGCGTCCGAGATCATCGGCAATACCTATGAGCGCCTGATCTCGTACGACATCAAGGACGTCTCCAAAATCTCCGGCCAGGTCGCCGAGTCCTGGACCGTCTCCCCGGACGGCAAGACCTTCACCTTCAAGCTGAAGCCGAACAAGAAGTTCGCCTCGGGCAGCACCATCACGGCCGAGGACGTGGTCTATTCGCTTCACCGGGCCGTGGCGCTCGACAAGTCGCCCGCCTTCATCCTGGGCCAGTTCGGCCTGACGAAGGACAACGTGAAGGACAAGGTCAAGCAGACCGGGCCGCTGGAGCTCACCGTTGAGGTCGACAAGGCCTACGCCCCGACCCTGGTTCTCTACTGCCTCGGCAACTCGGTCGCCTCCATCGTCGAGAAGAAGCTGCTAGTCCAGAACGAGAAGGACGGCGACTGGGGCTATAACTGGTTGAAGACCAAGTATGCCGGCTCCGGCCCCTACATCATGCGCGACTGGAAGGCCAACGAGGTCCTCGTTCTCGAGCGCAACCCGCATTATGAGAAGCCGTCCCCTCTTGCCCGCGTGATCTACCGCCACATCAAGGAGACCGCGAGCCAGCGCCTCCTGCTCGAGAAGGGCGACATCGACGTGGCCCGCAGCCTGAACCCGGAAGAGATCGCCGCGGTTTCCAAGAACCCGGACATCAAGATCCAGAGCGGCCCGAAGGGAACGGTCTACTATCTCGGCCTGAACCAGAAGAACCCGAACCTGGCCAAGCCCGAAGTTCGGCAGGCCCTGAAGTACTTGGTCGATTATCAGGCGATCGCCGACACGATCATGAAGAACAAGGGCGACGTTCACCAGAACTTCCTGCCCAAGGGCTATCTTGGCGCCGAGACCTCCAACCCCTACAAGCTCGACGTCGCCAAGGCGAAGGAGCTTCTGGCCAAGGCCGGCCTGAAGGACGGCTTCTCGGTCACGATGGACACCCGCTCCACCGCCGAGATCACCGGCGTCGCCCAGGCGATGCAGCAGACCTTCGCCCAGGCCGGCATCAAGCTGGAAATCCTGCCGATGGACTCCAAGCAGGCCCTGACCAAGTACCGCGCCCGCCAGCACGACATCTATATCGGCAACTGGGGCTCGGATTATCAGGACCCGAACTCCAACGCCGACACCTTCGCGGCCAACGACGACAACTCGGACCAGGCCAAGGCGAAGCCGCTGGCCTGGCGCAATGCCTGGGATCCGGGCCCGCTGACCGCCAAGACCCGCGCTGCCGTGATGGAGCGTGATGGCGAGAAGCGCGCGCAGATGTACAAGGAATTGCAGAAGGCGGTTCTCGACGATGGCCCGTTCGTAATTCTCCTGCAGCAGACGGAAGTCGCCGCCGTGCGCAAGAACGTGGACAACTTCGTCCTCGGCCCGTCCTTCAGCGACAACGACGTCTCCCAGGCGAAGAAGAACTGACGCTTCGATGGTTTCAGCAGTCATGAATCGGAGCGGAGGGCACGCAAGTGCCCTCCGCTCCTCCCTTAAGAACATCGCCCAGTTCGTCATCGTCCTGATGACGACGCTCCTCGGCCTTGCCGCCGTCACCTTCTTCATCGGCCGCGTCGTTCCCATCGATCCGGTGATCGCCATCGTGGGCGATCGGGCTCCTGCGCAGGTTTACGAACGCGTCCGCCAGGAACTCGGCCTCGATCTGCCGCTGATCCAGCAGTTCTGGATCTACCTGAAGAAGGCGGTCAGCGGCGATTTCGGCAATTCGGTTCTGACCACCAATCCGGTGATGACGGATATCGCCAATACATTTCCCGCGACGCTGGAGCTTGCCACCCTCGGCACCCTCATCGGCGTCGTTCTCGGCATTCCGCTCGGCATCCTCGCCGCCGTGAAGCGCGGCAGCTTCATCGACCAGTTCGTGCGCGTGCTCGGCCTTGCCGGCTACTCCATCCCGATCTTCTGGCTCGGCCTGATGGGCCTGCTGGTCTTCTACGCCAAGCTCGGCTGGGTGGCAGGACCGGGCCGCATCGACGTGACCTATTCCTACCTCTATACGCCGGTCACCAACATCGTGCTTCTCGACACCGCCATGCAGGGGCAGTGGGACGCGTTCTGGGACGCGGTTTCGCACATCATCCTGCCCGCATGCCTGCTCGGCTATTTTTCGCTCGCCTATATCAGCCGCATGACGCGCTCGTTCATGCTCAACGAGCTGGCGCAGGAATACGTGATCGCCGCGCGCGTCAAAGGCCTGTCCGAGATGCGGGTGATCTGGCGCCATGCCCTGCGCAATGCAGCCGTTCCTCTCGTGACCGTGATCGCCTTGTCCTATGCCAACCTGCTCGAAGGCTCCGTGCTCACCGAGACGATTTTCGCGTGGCCGGGCCTGGGCCAGTACATCACCAATTCGCTGCAGAACGCGGACATGAACGCGGTGCTCGGCGGAACCCTGGTGATCGGAACCGTCTTCGTGCTGCTCAATCTCGTCTCCGACCTGCTCTACCGCCTGCTTGACCCGAGGACCCGCTGATGACCGGCGCTCCCCTCCCATTGGCTTCCGAGCCTTCCGGCATGCGTGCCTGGCTGCTCTCCCCGGAGCCGCATTCCCGCTGGCAGGCGCGGCTGGGCCGCTTCTACCTCGGCTGGCGCGCCTTCTCCCGCAATCCACTCGCCGTCGTCGGCCTCGGCATTGTCCTCTTGCTGATCCTCGTGGCGATCTTCGCCGATGTCATCGCGCCCTACTCGCCGGTCGCCGGCGGAGACCTGCGCACGCAGCGTCTTCTGCCGCCAAGCGAAACCTACTGGCTGGGCACGGACGATCAGGCGCGGGATATCTTCTCCCGCGTGATTCACGGCTCACGCATCACGCTCTTCGTCGTCGTGCTGGTGGCCCTGATCGCAACGCCCATCGGCCTTCTGGTCGGCACTGTCTCCGGCTATCTCGGCGGCTGGGTCGACACGGTGCTGATGCGCATCACCGACATCTTCCTGGCGTTCCCGCGCCTGATCCTGGCGCTCGCCTTCGTGGCGGCCTTGGGGCCAGGCATCGAGAACGCCATCATCGCCATCGCGATCACCTCGTGGCCGCCCTATGCCCGCATCGCGCGTGCCGAGACCCTGATGATCCGCAACAGCGACTTCATCGCTGCTGTCAAACTGCAGGGCGCCTCGACGCCGCGCATCATCCTCGGGCATGTGGTGCCGCTCTGCCTCTCCTCACTGATCGTGCGCGTGACGCTCGATATGGCGGGCATCATCCTGACCGCCGCGGGCCTCGGCTTCCTCGGCCTCGGTGCGCAGCCGCCGATGCCGGAATGGGGCGCCATGGTGGCGACGGGCCGCAACTACCTCATCGACCAATGGTGGGTCGCCGCCATGCCGGGCATCGCCATCTTCGTGGTGAGCCTCGGCTTCAACCTGCTCGGCGACGGCCTGCGCGACGTTCTCGATCCGAAGGCTGCCAAATGACCAAGCCGCTTCTCGACGTCGAAGACCTGCGCGTCCGCTTTCACCTGCGCACCGGCACCGTGGAAGCGGTGCGGGGCGTGTCTTTCCAGCTCGGCCGCGAACGCCTCGGCATCGTGGGCGAGTCGGGCTCCGGCAAGTCGCAGACGGGTCGCGCCATCCTCGGCCTCACGCCGCCGCCCGGCGAGGTGACGGCCAAGCGCCTCGCCTTCGACGGAATCGACCTGCAGACCGCCTCGAAGCGCACGCTGCGCACCCTGCGCGGCGGACGCATCAGCATGGTCATGCAGGACCCGAAATACTCGCTCAATCCGGTCATGACCATCGGCGAGCAGATCATCGAGGCCTACAAGGCCCATGTGAAAGCCGGCAGGGCGGAGGCCCGCGACAGGGCGCTCGCCATGCTGGAGGCCGTGAAGATGCGCGATCCCGGCCGCGTGTTCTCGCTCTATCCGCACGAGGTTTCCGGCGGCATGGGCCAGCGCGCCATGATCGCCATGATGCTCGTCACCGAGCCCGACCTGCTCATTGCCGACGAGCCCACCTCGGCGCTCGACGTGACGGTCTCGATGGAGGTGCTGCGCATTCTCGACGAGCTCGTCTCGGAACGCGGCATGGGCCTGATCTTCATCTCGCACGATCTCAAGCTCGTTTCCTCCTTCTGCGACCGGGTGCTGGTGATGTATGCCGGCCGCGTGGTCGAGGAGCTGGAGGCGAAGAACCTGCGCGACGCGCAGCATCCCTATACCCAGGGACTGATGCGCTGCCTGCCGACGCTGGCGAACGACGTTCGCCCGCTGCCCACCCTGAACCGCGATCCCGCTTGGGCATTGTGACAGGCGACAGAACCGATGCTTGATATTCAGAACCTCAATGTCGTCTACGGCACGGGCCGCCTCAGGGTCGACGCGGTCAAGAACGTGAGCTTTCACGTCGAGCCCGGCGCCGCCTACGGCCTCGTGGGCGAATCCGGCTCCGGCAAGTCCACGGTGCTGCGCGCCATCTGCGGTCTTGCGCCCATTTCAGGCGGCCGTGTGGTCGTGGAGGGGAAGGAAGTCACCTCGCCGCGCGGCAAGGCCTTCTACCGCACGGTGCAGATGGTCTTCCAGGACCCCTACGCCTCCCTGCATCCGCGCCACACGGTCGACCGCACGCTGTCCGAGCCGCTCGCGATCCATGGCGAGAAGGACGCGGAGGCACGCATTCTCCAGGCCCTGCGCGAGGTGGGCCTCGGCCCGTCCTTCCGCTTCCGCTATCCGCACCAGCTTTCCGGCGGCCAGCGCCAGCGCATCGCCATTGCCCGGGCGCTGATCCTGCGCCCGAAGGTGCTGCTCCTCGACGAGCCGACGTCCGCGCTCGACGCTTCCGTGCAGGCCGAGATCCTCAACCTGCTCGACGATCTGCGCCGGCGCTTAGGCCTGACCTACATCCTGGTCAGCCACGACCTCGCGGTGGTGGCCCATCTGTGCGAGCGCCTTCTGGTCATGCGCAATGGCGAGGCGGTGGAGGAAACGGCCTCCGGAGCGCTGCGCTCGGGAGCAGCATCCAACGATTATACCCAGGCCCTGATTCAGGCGAGCCAGGGCTTCACCCGCGTTGCCGCGCAACCGGCCCAGGCTCCTGCCGCTTAACGACGCTTTTTCCACCAACCTAATTTGATGTGAAACGATGTCCCGCTCTTCTTTGATGCCTGTATTCGACGGTCACAACGACGTGCTGCTGCGCCTGATGCGCGGCAAGATCCAGCCCGAGCAGGCTTTTCTGGAGGGCGACAATATCGGCCATCTCGACTGGCCGCGCATGAAGCAGGGCGGCTTCGTCGGCGGTTTCTTCGCCGTCTACGTGCCGTCCGAGAGCGTGGGCATCGACGTGGATGAGCTGATGACCCATGCGCATTACGACGTGCCCCTCTCCTCGCCGCTGGCGCTCCCGACCAGCCAGCAGGTGACGGTGCACATGGCAGCGCTGCTCATCCGCATCGAGCGCGCCTCGAAGGGCGAGGTGAGGATCTGCCGCAATGCAGCCGACATCCGCCACTGCATCGACACCGGCAAGCTCGCGGCGATCCTGCACATCGAGGGCGCCGAGGGCATCGATCCCGATCTCTACATGCTCGACGTGCTCTACGAGAGCGGGCTGCGCTCCATCGGACCCGTCTGGAGCCGTCCGAACATCTTCGGCCACGGCGTGCCGTTCCGCTACCCCTCGACGCCCGATACAGGCCCTGGTCTTACGGATCGCGGCATCGAGCTGGTGCGCGCCTGCAACCGCCTGAAGATCATGATCGATCTTTCGCACCTGAACGAGAAGGGCTTCTGGGACGTGGCGCGGCTCTCCGATGCGCCGCTCGTGGCCACCCATTCCAATGCATGGGAGATCTGCCAGCACTCGCGCAACCTGACCGACAAGCAGCTCGGCGCGATCCGCGAGAGCCGCGGCATGGTGGGCGTGAACTTCGCCACCTCGTTCATCCGCCCCGACGGCATGCGCAACGACGACACGCCGCTGGAGGAGATGATCCGCCACATGGATCACCTGATCGAGAAGGTGGGTGTAGACGGCGTCGGCTTGGGCTCGGACTTCGACGGCGCGACGATTCCCGCCGAGATCGGCGACGTGCGCGGCCTCCCCCGCCTCGTCGACGCCATGCGCCGCCACGGCTACGACGAAGCCACCCTGCGCAAGCTCTGCTATGAGAACTGGGTGAATGTTCTGGAGCGCACCTGGGGTCAGTGATCGCTTCGGAAGCTCGACGCTCCTCTTCCGTCATGGCCGGGCCTATCCCGGCCATCTCGTTTTGAAGAGTGCCGCGCTCTTCCAATCGAGATCACCGGCACAAGGCCGATGATGACGAAGGAGGCGACTTACCGCTCCGCTTTGGACGTCAACGCGAACACGCTCGCGATCCCACCCACGCCGAGCATGAGCAGGAGGCTGACCGCATTGATCGCCGGGGATGCGCCCTCGCGCATCTGGCCGTACATGGCGATCGGCAGCGGCGTCTCCGAGCCCACGAGCATCAGGGTCGTGTTGAAGTTCTCGAACGACATAAGCAGCGCCACGAGTCCGGCGCCGATGAGCGCGGGCCTCAGGAAGGGCAGCGTGACGGTCCGCAGCACCCGCGTGCGGCTGGCGCCGAGGTCGAAGGCGGCTTCCTCAAGCGAGCGGTCGAACTTGCGCAGGCGCGCGGCGATGATGAGCGTTGCGATGGTGAGGATGAAGGAGAGTTGACCCAGCACAACGAGCGGCAGGCCGGGTCGCAGAAAATCGAGATCGGTCTGAAGCCAATCCTCGAGCCCGTTCGCCATGCGCGAGAAGAAGGCGAGGATCGAGATGCCGAGCACCACGCCGGGAATGACCAGCGGCCAGAGCATCATCATGGCCACGAAGGTCTTGCCGCGGAATTCCGCCCGCTCCAGAACCCAGGCATTCACCGTGCCGAGAAGAACGGCGAGGAGCGCCACCGGAATGGCGACCTTGAAGCTGTTGCCGATGCTCTCGAGCCAGATCGGATCGGCCAGTACGCCCGGCCTGCCGACAACGGCACCAGAGCCGGTGAACCATTCCAGCGTGAAGCCGCGCCAGGGCGGGGACGGGAACGGGCTCGCGTTGAAGGCGAAGATCGCCACGACCAGCAGTGGCGCGAACAGGAACAGGTAGAACGCGGCGATGTAAAACTTCCAGGCGAGTGACGGGCGGTTCATGGCGTCATGCCTGCTTCAGGGTGGTGCCGAGGCTCTGGCCGGTGAGGCGCAAGCCCAGCCACACGATGGCCGAGGAGAGCAGCAGGAGCAGCATGCCGAAGGCCGCGCCCTGAGGCCAGTTGAAGCGCGTGATGAACTGCGCATAGATCTGCTCGGTAAACCACAGCCCGTTCTTGCCGCCGAGCAGCACGGGCGTGGCGAAATTGCCGATGGTCAGCATGAACACGATGATGCAGCCTGCGACAATGCCGGGCATCGCGTGGGGGATGACGATGCGGCGCAAAACGGTCCAGCGGCTGCCGCCGAGATCATAGCCGGCCTCGACGACGGCTGGCTCCAGGCTCTCGAGCGCATTGGCGAGCGGTACGATCATGAAGAGAAGTCCGCCATAGACCAGGCCGAGGATCACCGCGCCGTCATTGTAAAGCAATTCGACCGGCTGGCTCGCAAGACCGATGGAGCGCAGCGCATAGGAGATCACGCCCGTCTCGCGCAGCAGGATCATCCAGCCGAGCGTGCGAACGAGCTCCGACACCCAGAACGGCAAAAGACACAGCAGCAGCAGCATGGCCTTGAGCCGGCCCTGTGCCACCCGGGCGATGTAGAGCGCGATGGGAAAGGCGAGCACCAGGGTGAGGGCCGTCACGAGGATCGACATGAAGGCCGTGCGTGCGAAGGTGCGCCAGTAGAGCGGCTCGGTGAAGAACTCGAGGTAATTGCCGAACCCGATGGCATAGACCCGCGGCGCCACCCGCTCGCTGAAGGAGAGAACGAGGATCTCCACATGCGGCAGCACGATGAGCAGCCCGAGCCAAAGGATCGCGGGCGCCAGCAGCAGGAAGAGCGTGAGGCGCTGCGCCGGTCTCATCATCATGCGGCAAAGACCTTCATGGCATCCGCCGCCCAGCCCACATGCACCGGCGCGCCGACCTGGATGCCGGCGAACGGACCAACTTGCGGCAGCACGGCGCGTACCGGCTGCTCGAAGCCGGTGGTATCGATGAGCAGGCTTGAATTGGCGCCGTCGAAGAGCACGGCCGAGACGCGGCCTTCGAAGCGGTTCGGCAGGTTGCCAAGCGATGAAGAATCCTGTGCCAGCGCCACGGCCTCGGGCCTGACGAAAGCAAGAGCGCTCTTGCCTCCCCTACCCTGCCCCTGCACGATGGCGCCGGAGGGAAGCCGCACGGCAACGGTGCCGTTGGAGGCAGATGCCTCGCCCTGCAGGCGGTTCGTCTCGCCGACGAAGCTCGCCACGAAGGGCGTTGCCGGATCATGATAAAGCTCGCGCGGGCTTCCCACCTGCTCGAACTTGCCTTGGTTCATCACGGCGATGCGGTCGGACATGACGAGCGCTTCGGACTGGTCGTGCGTGATGTAGGCGAAGGTGGTGTTGAACGTGCCCTGCAGCTGCTTCAGCTCGATCTTCATGTGCTCGCGCAGCTTGAGATCGAGCGCCCCCAGCGGTTCGTCGAGGAGCACGAGGGTAGGCTCCAGGACGAGGCAGCGGGCGATCGCCACGCGCTGCCGTTGGCCGCCCGACAGCGCCGTTACGCGGCGCTCGCCAAAACCTTTCAGGCCGACGCGATCCAGCATGCGGCTCGCACGCTCCTCGGCCTCCGCACGGGAAACGCCCCGGCAGGTCAGGCCATAGGCTACGTTCTCGCCCACGCTCATCATGGGGAAGAGCGCGAGGCTCTGGAACACCATGTTGACCGGGCGTCTGTTGGCCGGAACGCCGAGCATCGATTGGCTACGGATGCGGATGTCGCCGCTCGTCGGGTGCTCGAACCCGGCGATCATGCGCATGAGGGTGGTCTTGCCGCAGCCGGAGGGGCCGAGGATCGAGAAGAACTCGCCGGGGGCAACGCTGAAGCTTACGTCATCGACGGCGGCATGCGAGCCGAAGCGCTTGGTGACGTTGACGATGTCGAGATCGGTCGAAGAGGCCATGACGCTGCCGATACTAAAGAGTCGTCCCCCAGCGTGAGCCGGGGGACGGTGAGACATAACGATGGGGGACTTACGAACCGGCCTTCAGGCGGTCGAGAACCTTACCCTCGATCTCTTCGAGGCCTGCCGGCACGGCCGGATACCACCGGATGTTGTCGATGGCGGCCTTCGGGAAGCTCTCGGCGAACTGATCCTTCAGCTTGCCCTGCATGAGCTTGTCGGCTCCGTTCGAGGCCGTGAAGTTGCCGGCGGCTGCGGCGACTTTCGCGGCGATCTCCGGACGCATGTTGAAGTTGATCCACTTGTAGGCGGCATCGTCGTTGCGTCCCTTGGCGGGGATCGCGAAGGTGTCGACCCAGCCGAGCGCGCCGGACTTCGGAGCGATGAACTTCATGTCCGGGTTGTCCGCATTGAGCTTCCATCCGCCCGTATCCCAGGCCATGGCGGCAACGATCTCGCCGGAGCGCACGGCATTGAGGAGCTGGTCCGAGCCGTCCCAGAAGAACTTCACGTTCTTCTTGCACTCGGCAAGCTTGGCACCGACCTTGTCCATCAGGGCAGAATAGGCCTTCGCATCGCCATAGGCTGCGAAGGGGTCCATCCCGTTGGCGAAGGCGAAGGCAATCAGCGCGGGGCGCTTGGCGCGGAAGCTGGTCTTGCCGGCGAGAGCAGGATCGCAGAGATCGTTGTAATCCGCGACCTTGGACGCGGCCTTGGTGTTCACCACAAGGCCGTCCGTGCCCCAGATATGGGGAACGCCGAAGACCTTGCCGTCCACGGAAGTGTTCTTCTTGGTCGCCTCGAGCATGGAGGCGATGAACTGGTCGGACTTGAGCTTGGAGAGATCGAGCGGCTTGTAGATGCCGAATTCGGTCTGCGGGCCGGCGATGCGGTCCTGGCTCGGCTGGGCGAGATCGAAGCCGGCACCCTGCGTGGCGCGCAGCTTGGAGATCATCTCCTCGTTGTTCGAGGTCGTCACCTCGACCTCGATGCCCGTCTCCTTCGTGAACTGCGCCACGACATCGGCCGGCGCATAGCCCGACCAGGTCAGGAGCCGCAGCTTCTCGGCGGCGTGCGCCGACCCGACGGTCATGAGAGCCGCAAGAGCGGTTGCCAGCTTCAGGCTGGCGCGTTTCGTCAACATCCTCAGTCCTCCAGTGTGGTTGGGTTTTTACCCATGTTCCCCAGTTGCAAAACTATATGACAGTTGCGCGACGCGCTAGGGGTCTGAAGCCGGCTTAAGGAATGCACGGCCGTGCTGACAGGGGCCGCTCCCCCGGCTATGGATGGGTTCCCCCTGCAGGAGCCCCTAGCCATGCGCACATTCTACCCCGAAATAGAACCCTATGATCGCGGCATGCTCGATGTCGGCGACGGACACCGGGTCTATTGGGAATTGTGCGGCAACCCGAACGGCAAGCCTGTGGCTTTCCTGCATGGCGGGCCGGGCGGCGGCTGTACGCCGACCCAGCGGCGGCTGTTCGATCCTAAAGAATATCGCATCCTGCTCTTCGACCAGCGCGGCTGCGGCCGCTCAACGCCCTATGCAAGCCTTGAGGCCAACACCACGTGGCACTTGGTAGCCGACATCGAGCGCCTGCGCGAAATGATCGGTGTGGACAAGTGGATGGTGTTCGGCGGCTCCTGGGGCTCGACCCTGGCGCTTGCTTATGCCGAAACGCACCCGGAGCGGGTCACCGAGCTCGTGCTGCGCGGGATCTTCACGCTGCGTCGCTCGGAGCTGCTCTGGTACTATCAGGAGGGCGCCTCCTGGATTTTCCCGGACAAGTGGGAGGCCTTCCTGGCGCCGATCCCTGAAGCGGAGCGCGGCGACCTCATGGCGGCCTACCGCAAGCGCCTGATCGATCCGGATCCGGCCGTCCAGGCCAAGGCAGCGCGCGCCTGGAGCCTATGGGAGGGCGAGACGATCACGCTCCTGCACAACCAGGAATACAGCGACATTTTCGGCGACGAGCACTACGCCATCGCCTTCGCCCGGATCGAGAACCACTACTTCGTCAACGAGGGCTGGTTCGAGGAGGGGCAGCTCATCCGCAACGCCCATCGGCTGAAGGGCATCCCGGGCGTGATCATCCAGGGCCGCTACGACATGGCCACGCCGCCCAAGACCGCGTGGGACCTGCACAAGGCCTGGCCCGAAGCGCAGTTCATCATGGTGCCGGATGCAGGCCACGCGGTGAGCGAGCCCGGCATCACGCATCATCTCATCAAGGCGACGGATACGTTTGCAAGCCACTAATCGTCATCCCGGACGAGCACAGCGAGATCTGGGATCGCTTTCAGAATGGAACACTGTCAACCCGGGGCCGCGTAGCGGAGCCCGGGATCCATAACCACGACCTAAAACCAGTCCGGTACTGTCGGCGGTTATGGATTCCCGCCTGCGCGGGAATGACAGTGTTGAGGTACTGGCGCTTCTTCCTGCACGCGATCCCGGATCGGCTGACGCCGTCCGGGATGACGCTCCTAAAAAACCTACTTCGCCGTCCAGCCGCCGTCCATCGACAGGTTGGCGCCGGACATCTGGCTCGCCGCATCGGAGCACAAGAATACGGCGAGCCCGGCCACCTGATCGACGGTGACGAACTGCTTGGTGGGCTGGGCCTCCAGCAGCACGTCGTTGATCACCTGCTCCTTTGTCAGCCCGCGCGCCTTCATGGTGTCGGGAATCTGCCTCTCCACAAGCGGCGTCCAGACATAGCCGGGGCTGATGCAGTTCACCGTGATGCCATGCGTGGCGACTTCCAGCGCCACCGTCTTGGTGAGGCCTGCGATGCCGTGCTTGGCCGCCACATAGGCCGACTTAAACGGCGAGGCGACGAGCGAATGGGCCGAGGCCGTGTTGATGATCCGGCCCCACTTGCGCGCCTTCATGCCGGGCACGGCGGCGCGGATGGCGTGGAAGGCCGACGTGAGGTTGATGGCGATGATCTGGTCCCACTTCTCGACCGGGAAATCCTCGACCGGCGAGACGAACTGGATGCCCGCATTGTTGACCAGGATATCGACGCTGCCGAAGGTGCGCTCGCCGAGCCGGACCATCTCCTCGATCTCATCGGCTTTGAGCATGTTGGCCGGCGAATAGACGGCCTTGACGCCGAACTCGCTCTCGATCCCGACGCGGGTTTTCTCGATCTCGGCCTCGTCACCTAATCCATTGAGGACGATGTTGGCGCCTTCCTTGGCGAGCGCGCGGGCAATGGCCAGGCCGATGCCGCTGGTCGAGCCGGTGACGACGGCTGCTTTCGATGTCAAGGTCATGGTCTTCTCCGCTTGGGCCTGGGCTCAGGCATCACATGGCAGGTGGAATAGCACGAAGGATAAGGTGGAGGTGAGCCTAGCAAAAAGGAGGACGGGGAACAGATGCCATGCGCAGGTCAGCCCATGTGCCGGGTGCATGTCCCTTTCCTCTTCCCTGCCGTTGTCTGGCCAGCGCCGATATGAGATGGATCGGATGCCTTTCGACAACGCAAAGGGGGCGTGGTGCCGACACCAAAGATTCTTCCCTGCGGCGATAGCGCCCTGACGGTCGAGTTCGGGAGCACGATCGACCCTGCCCTCAACGCGATGGTTCTGGCCCTCGACGAGATCGTCCGCACCCGTGCCCCCGCCGGGCTGATCGAGACGGTGCCGACCTATCGTTCGCTCACCATCCAGTTCGATCCGGCAGCGACCGACTACGATGCGCTGGTCAGGCTTCTCGACGAGGAGACGAAGGATCTCGCGCCCCGCCATTCCATTGGCCGGCGCTGGCGCGTGCCCGTGGTCTATGGCGGCACGTACGGCAGCGACCTGGAGGAGGTGGCAGGGATCCATGGCCTGACGCCCAGCCAAGTGATCGACATCCATTCGTCGGCGGTCTACCGCATCTACATGATCGGCTTCCTGCCGGGCTTCACCTATCTCGGCGGCCTCGACAAGCGGATCGCCACGTCCCGCAGGCTTCATCCCCGGGCAAAAATTCCGGCCGGCACGATCATGATCGGAGGCGAGCAGGCCGGCATCGCCCCCATGGACATGCCGAGCGGCTGGCACAATCTCGGCCTGACGCCGGTGCGGCCCTACGCGCCGGACCGCGATCCGGTTTTCCTGTTCGCGGCCGGAGACGAGATCGTCTTCGAGCCCGTGGATGCCTCGCGCTGGGAGGCTATGGAGAAGGCCGTTCTGGCCGGCGAGCCGGTGGCCGAGGAGGTTCGCCCATGATCGACCTCGTGGTGAAATCCTGCGGCCCCATGACGGCCCTGCAGGATCGTGGCCGCTTCGGCTATCAGGGCTTCGGCGTCTCCCCGTCCGGCGCCATGGACCGCCGCGCCCTGGCGATGGCGAATGTTCTGGTCGGCAATCCTGCCGACATGGGGACAATCGAGTTCGTCAATCTCGGCGGCGCCTTCACGGCCGAGGGCGGCGACCTGCACCTCGCCGTTGCCGGTGCGGGCACGTCCGTCAGCATCGACGGCACGCCCGTGCCGCCCCTGACATCATTTGTCTTGAGAGAGGGCCAAACCCTGGAGGTGGGGCACCCGCGCACCGGCACCTTCGCGTATCTGGCGGTGGCCGGAGGCATTGCGGTCGAGCCGCAACTGGGAAGCATCTCCTTCCATCTGCGCTCCCGCCTCGGCGGCCTGAAAGGGGCGCCGCTCCAGGCGGGAAATCGCCTGCCCTGCCGGCCCGAACTTCAAGCGGGCGAGCCGATGCAGCTGAGTGTGGATGTTCTAGAGGAGACCGGACCTTTCCGTGTCATGCTGGGGCCGCAGGACGATTATTTCACGCCGGAAAGCATTTCCTTGCTCCTGGAAAGTGAATTCACCATCAGCCCCCAGGCCGACCGGATGGGCTTTCAGCTCACCGGCCCCAAGCTCGAGCACGCCAAAGGCTTCAACATCGTGTCGGACGGGATCGTCGACGGCCATATCCAGGTGCCGGGCAGCGGTCAGCCCATCGTGCTGATGCGCGACCGCCAGACGGCGGGCGGCTACCCGAAGATCGCCACCGTGATCAGCGCCGACCTCGCCCGCTTCGCGCAGATGCGTCCGGGCACAAAGGTGCGCTTCAGGGCCGTGGAGCGGGACGAGGCCGTGGCGGCGGCGCGGCAACTGAAGGACTGGATCACGTCACTGCCGACGCATCTCACCCCTGTGCGCTACAGCCTGACGACGGAGCATCTCCTGAGCCGCAATCTCATCGGCGGCACGGTTGACGCACTTTCTCCCGCAAGCCACGACTGAAAAGGGCGCCGTCATCGTGGCGCCCTTCCCCTTTACTGTGTTCTGACGCCGCTCTCTTCGATGCGATCCGGCGCGCCTGCGGCCTTCGCCTCGCGGCGGCGCTCGTGCAGCACGTATTCGGTGTAGCCGTTGGGCTGCTCCGCCCCTTTGAACACCAGATCGCAGGCGGCCTGGAAGGCGGGGCCTTCAAAGTGAGGCGCCATTGGCCGGTAGAGCGGATCGCCGGCATTCTGCCGGTCCACCACTTCGGCCATGCGACGCAGGGTTTGCAGCACCTGATCCTGCGTGACGATGCCGTGGCGCAGCCAGTTGGCGAGGTGCTGGCTCGAGATGCGAAGCGTTGCGCGGTCTTCCATGAGACCCACATCATGGATGTCCGGCACCTTGGAGCAGCCGACGCCCTGGTCGATCCAGCGCACCACATAGCCGAGGATGCCCTGGCAGTTGTTGTCGAGTTCCTGCTGCACCGCATCCGGCGCCCAGTTCGACTGCGAAACCGGAATGGTCAGGATGTCGGAGAGTTTTGCGCGCGGCCGCGTCTTCAACTCCTCCTGGCGCGCCGGCACGCTCACCTGATGGTAGTGCAGCGCATGGAGCGTCGCCGCGGTGGGCGACGGCACCCAGGCGGTGGTGGCGCCGGCCTGCGGATGGCCGATCTTCTGGGTGAGCATGTCTGCCATCTTGTCGGGCGCGGCCCACATGCCCTTGCCGATCTGCGCCTTGCCGGGCAGTCCGCAGAGCATGCCCACATCCACGTTGTTGTCCTCGTAGGCCTTGATCCACGCGGTCGACTTCATGTCGTTCTTGCGGATCATTGGGCCTGCTTCCATGGAGGTGTGGATCTCGTCGCCCGTGCGGTCGAGGAAGCCCGTGTTGATGAACACGATGCGCTCGGCCGCCGCATGGATGCAGGCCTTGAGGTTGACGGAGGTGCGCCGCTCCTCGTCCATGATACCCATCTTGAGCGTGTTGCGGGGAAGATCCAGCATGCCCTCGACGGCGGCGAAGAGATCGTTGGCGAACGCCACCTCGTCAGGCCCGTGCATCTTGGGCTTCACGATATAGACCGAGCCCGCGCGGCTGTTGCGCAAGGAGCCTGCACCTTTCAGATCGTGGATGGCGACGAGCGAGGTGATGGCCGCATCGAGGATGGTCTCAGGGATCTCATCGCCGTTCTCGTCGAGAACCGCATCGCTGAACATGTGGTGGCCCACATTGCGCACCAGCATGAGGCTGCGCCCGTGCAGACGAAGCTCGCCGCCGTTCACGCTCATATAGACCCGGTCGGGATTGAGCCTGCGCTCTACGGTGCGCCCGGCCTTCTCGAAGCTCTCGACCAGATCGCCCTTCATGAGCCCGAGCCAGGTGCGGTAGACCTCGACCTTATCGTGGGCATCGACGGCGGCGACCGAGTCCTCCAGATCCATGATGGTGGAGACGGCGGATTCCATCACCACATCGGCGATGCCGGCCGGGTCCTCGGCGCCGATGGCATGGGAGCGGTCGATCCGGATGTCGAGATGCAGGTTGTTGTGGCGCAGCAGCACTGACGAGGGGCTCGCCGCCTCGCCCTGGTAGCCGACGAACTGAGCCGGGTCGGCAAGGCCCGTCTCGGTGCCGTCCCGAAGCGTGACGATGAGGGCCGTGCCCTGGATCGTGTAGGAGACCGAATCTCGGTGGCTGCCGCCGGCCAGGGGCGCTGCCTGGTCGAGCACCTCGCGGGCGCGGGCCACCACCTTGGCGCCGCGGGCCTTGTTGTAGCCGCCCGAACGAGTGGCGCCCTGGTCCTCCGGGATCGCATCGGTGCCGTAGAGGGCATCGTAGAGGCTGCCCCAGCGGGCGTTTGCGGCGTTCAGCGCATAGCGGGCATTCGACACCGGCACGACGAGCTGCGGGCCGGCGATGCGGGCGATCTCGTCGTCCACGTTCTGAGTTCTGACCGCGAAGTCCTCCGGCTCCGGCAGCACGTAGCCGATCTCGCGCAGGAACCTCTCGTAGCCAGCCTGATCGAACGGCTGGCCCTTTCGGGCGCGGTGGTACTCGTCGATCTGCGCTTGGAGTCTGTCGCGGATGGCGAGCAGTTCGCGGTCGCGCGGGGCGAACTCCTTCACGAGGCCAGCCAGCCCCTTCCAGAAAGCATCGGCCGATACGCCGGTATAGGGCAGCGCCTCCCGCTCGATGAAATCATGGAGAACCGGGGCGACCTGGAGGCCGTTCGTCTGGATGCGCGTCATCGTTCCCGCTTTCGGTGGATTTGAAGATCCTAGCCTTAGCTTAAGGCGTTGCGACGAAAAATGAAGATGAGCGCCCTTTCCATGAGACGAAGGGCGGAGGAAACGTGCGGCCAACAAAAAAGCCGCCCGAAGCGGCGGCTTTTTTGGAAGGATTTGGTGGAGCCAGGCGGGATCGAACCGCCGACCTCTTGCATGCCATGCAAGCGCTCTCCCAGCTGAGCTATGGCCCCATCCGAGCCGCGGTGTATGGGGCACCGCGGCGATCTCCGTTGAAATCGGAGGCGTCTCTATAGTCGCCTCCGATCCGAGGTTCAAGCCTCTTCGTCATCTTCCAGATCGCTGTCGATCAAGTCGGACACGTCGTCGTCGCCTTCTTCCTCGTCCTCGAGGAAGGTGTCGTCATCGGCAACGTCGTCGGCCACCTCGATGTCGTCATCGACCGGGATGTCCTTTTCGTTCTCGTCGGCCTCGACCTCGTCGAGGGAGACCATCTCCGGACCGGCTGCCTCGAGCTCGGTCTCGTCGTCATCGGCAACGGCGGCGGCACGGGCCGCCACGGGAGCGGCCACGCGGGTCATGGCTGTCGCCTGGAACACGGTGCCGCATTTCGGGCAGACGGCCGGGTCCTTGTTGAGATCGTAGAATTTCGCGCCGCAGCTCATGCACTGGCGCTTCAAGCCGAGTTCCGGTTTGGCCACGGGTGATTGCCTTTGGAAGTGGACGGTTGGGAAGGCTCCGTTAGTCGGCAGGGCATGGCTTGTCAAATAGGAAATTGCAGCGGCACGGGCCCCGCTTGACCCAGCTTGCGCGTGACGGCGGGAAAACCCCGTGTTAGGAGCCCGCCCTGACGAGAAGGCTCGAGGAACCCAAAACACGATGTCGCACGCGCACGGAACGCCGTCCCCGGTCGCCAGCAGGTCCGGAACGCCCCTGAAAGGGCGCCTCCGGGTTCCCGGCGACAAGTCGATCTCCCACCGCTCCATGATCTTCGGGCTTCTCTCCATCGGCGAAACACGGGTCGAGGGCCTGCTGGAGGGCGACGACGTGCTGCGCACGGCCGAGGCCTGCCGGGCGCTCGGCGCCACGATCACCCGCGAAGGTCCGGGCCGTTGGCGGATCGTCGGCGTCGGCATCGGGGGCTTGGCCGAGCCCAAGGACGTGTTCGATTTCGGCAATGCGGGCACCGGCTCGCGCCTGATGATGGGCGTGGCCGGTAGCCATCCGATCACCTCGACCTTCGATGGCGACGCCTCGTTGAGAAAGCGCCCCATGCGCCGCATTCTCGATCCGCTGACCCAGATGGGCGTGAGCGTGGTGAGCGAGGCCGAGGGCGGGCGTGTGCCCCTGACCCTGCGCGGCCCCCGCGAGACGCTGCCCATCACCTACGAGACTCCCGCCGCCTCGGCCCAGATCAAGTCGGCCATCCTGCTCGCCGGCCTCAACTCGCCGGGCCGGACCACCGTGATCGAGCGGGAGGCCACCCGCGACCATACGGAGCGGATGCTGCGCCATTTCGGGGCGAGCGTGGAGGTCGTTACCCACGGCGCCGATGGCCGTGCCATCACCCTGCAGGGGCAGCCGGAGCTGCGCGGCACCGACATCGTGGTGCCGACCGACCCCTCCTCGGCCGCCTTCCCCCTGGTGGCGGCCCTGATCACCCCCGGCTCCGATGTGGTGCTCGAGGGCGTGATGATGAATCCCCTGCGCACCGGCCTCATCACCACGCTCATCGAGATGGGCGCTGCAATCGAGCGCCTGAACGAGCGCGACGAGGGCGGCGAGACGGTGGCGGATCTGCGCGTCCGGCACAGCCGCCTCACCGGCGTAACGGTTCCCCACGCCCGCGCGCCGGCCATGATCGACGAATATCCGATCCTGGCGGTCGCGGCGTCCTTTGCCGAAGGCACGACCCGGATGCAGGGCCTGCACGAACTGCGGGTGAAGGAATCCGACCGCCTGGCGGCCGTGGCCGCAGGCCTTAAGGAGGCCGGCGTCGCGCATGAAATCGAGGGCGACGACCTGATCGTGCATGGCGGGAACGGCAAGGTGCGCGGCGGCGGCAACCCGGTGGCGACCCATCTCGACCACCGCATCGCCATGGCGTTCCTGGTCATGGGCCTGGCAAGCCAGGAGCCGATGACCGTGGATGACGGCGCCATGATCGCCACGAGCTTTCCCACCTTCATCCCGCTCATGCGGGAACTCGGCGCCACGATCCAGGATTGAGCCGCCCATGATCATCGCCATCGACGGCCCCGCGGCTTCCGGCAAGGGCACCCTGGGCAAGCGCCTCGCCGAGCATTACGGCTTCGCCCATCTCGATACCGGGCTGCTCTACCGGGCCGTCGCCCGTGTGCTCATGGACAGGAACGTGCCCCTGGCCGACCGGGACGCGGCCGCCGAGGTGGCGCAGAACCTGGATGTCTCGCACCTCGACGACGATTCCCGCCTCAGGGGCGCCGCCATGGGCGAGGCCGCCTCGGTGGTCTCCGCCTATCAGCCGGTGCGCGACGCGCTGCTGGCCTTCCAGCGCCAGTTCAGCATGCAGCAGCCGGGCGCAGTGCTCGACGGGCGGGACATCGGCACCGTGGTCTGCCCGGACGCGGACGTGAAGCTCTTCATCACGGCGGCTCCCGAGGAGCGGGCGCGGCGGCGCCACCTCGAATTGCTGCGGCGCGGCGAGCAGGCGGAATACGAGACGATCCTCGATGACATCTGCCGCCGGGACGAGCGCGACACGAACCGCAGCACCGCCCCGCTCAAGGCAGCCGCCGATGCGGTGACCCTCGACACGACGCATCTCGACCCAGAGGCAGCCTTCAAGGCCGCGCTCAGGATCGTGGAGGATAAGCGTTCTTAAGCTCCCCTCTGGTCCAGGAGCAGCCTTGCCTTACTTCCAGAAGCTGGCACACTTTCCCAACCAAGACGGCTCCCGCACAGGAGACTCCGATGGTTTGTTCCGGTTTCACCCGCATTGCCGCAGCGCTCGTCTGCCTGTGGGGGCTGCTTGCCCTTCCGGCTCAGGCTCAGACCGACACCGAGGTCGATCTCGCTCTCGTTGTCGCGGTGGATATCTCCTTTTCCATGGATACGGACGAGCAGGCCCTGCAGCGGGAAGGCTTCGCCCAGGCGTTCCGCTCCAAGCTCGTTCATGACGCGATCCGCGGCGGAATGCTGGGCCGGATCGCCGTGACCTACATGGAATGGGCGGGGTCCCCGGATCAGAAGGTGATCATTCCCTGGACGGTGCTCGACAATTCCGAGAGCCTCATGGCGTTTGCCGACAGGATCGCCTCCACGCCCCTGCGGCGGGCCCAGCGGACCTCGATATCCAGCGCCATCGACTTCAGCGTGAAACTCCTGGATGACAGCGGCCTCAACGCCACCCGGCGGGTGATCGACGTGTCGGGCGACGGTCCCAACAACCAGGGCCGGCTCGTGCTGGAAGCCCGCGATGCGGCGCTCGCCAAGGGCATCACCATCAACGGGCTGCCGATCATGCTGCGCCAGCCCGGCTACCTCGACATCCCGGACCTCGATGTCTATTACAAGGATTGCGTGATCGGCGGCCAGGGCGCGTTCACCGTTCCGGTGCGGGAGCGCGACCAGTTCATTGAGGCGATCAAAACCAAGATCCTGCTTGAGATTGCCAACCTGATGCCCGGACAATCCCTGATCAGCCGCATCCAGTCCCCTCAGCGCACCAACTGCATGGCCGGCGAGATGCAGTGGCGTGACCGCTGGAGCAATTGAGCTGCCTCTCCCATGACACAACTGACGCTGGCGCTCGTGGCCCACGACGCCAAGAAGGACGACATGGCCGCGTTCGTGGCACTGTACGAGAACGATCTGCGCCCCTTCACCCTCTTCGCCACCGGCACCACCGGCACACGGGTGATGGAGCGTTGCCCCTCGCTGTCCGTCACGCGGCTGAAGAGCGGCCCGCTCGGCGGCGATCAGCAGATCGGCGCGCTGATCGCGGAGGGCAGGATCGACGCGCTGTTCTTCTTCGTCGACCCGCTCTCGCCGCACCCGCATGACGTTGACGTGAAGGCGCTGATGCGCCTTGCCCTCGTGTACGACATCCCGATGGCGCTAAACCGCGCCACGGCAGGACGGCTGATCGAGTCGTTCCGGAGCTAGGACCCACACGGCTCCGCGTGCCGTGTCGATGGATATGTCTCGATCAAGTGGAACGGATGAGATGGCCCGACTTTCAGCAGAAGAGCGCAAGCGACAGTCGCAAGCCCGACGGGAGGCGAACGAGAAGGCGCGCCGCGAGTATTGGGAGGTTTTGATCCAGGGAACGCGGGACGGGCACGAGAAGACTCGGCTGCTGTTCGATCAGCGGCAGGAGAACCTCTACCGGCGCCTTGAGGAGATTGAGCTGAGCTTAAGGGACGAGATCCGCGAACATGGGCGAACGACCCGGATCTGGCTGACATCGCTGAGCGTATCGGTCGTGATCCTGATCCTCGTCGTTCTTTGGCTCTGAGCGGAGGGCCGAGCCCCATCGAAGATCAAGTGCCCCGCGGCTTCGCCCGCCGTGTGGGCGGGGCGGTCAGCGGATCCTCCGGCCAGGGATGCTTCGGGTATTGCCCGCGCATGTCGGCCCGCACCGCCGCCCAGGAGCCGCGCCAGAACCCGGGCAGGTCGCGGGTGATCTGGATCGGGCGCTGCGCCGGCGAGAGCAGATGCAGGATGAGCGGCACGCGTCCGGCCGCGATGGTGGGATGCTTGTCGAGCCCGAACAGTTCCTGCACCCGGACAGCCAAGACGGGGCCTTCCTCGGCGCCGTAGTCGATGGGAACCTGCGACCCGGTCGGCACCTCGACATGGGTTGGGGCCTCCGTGTCGAGACGGCGCTGCAAATTCCACGGCAGCAGGCCGCGCAGGGCCTCGCTCAGCAGATCGGGGCCGATCTCGCCGATGCCGCTCCTGCCCACGAGATGCGGCGCCAGCCACTCATCCGCGGTTTGTGTCAGCGCTTCGTCGGACAGGTCCGGCCATTCCTCGCCCTCGGCCTGACGCAAAAACATCACGCGCTCGCGCCATTGCGCCAGGGCTTTGGACCAGGGCAGCGCATCGATCCCCAGAGAGACGATCCCTTCGGCCAGCGCCCGCGCCGCCTCTTCCGTTTGCGGAACCCTTAAGGGACGCTCGTTCAGGAGAAGCGCCCCAAGACGCCGGACGCCGCGCGCCCGCAGGGCTCGCGCTTGCCTGTCGAAGGTGACTTCGTCGCGCTGCTCGATGGCATGGCCGAACAGCGCCTCGATCTCCTCCAGGGAAATGGCAGCGGCTGCGAGAATGCGCGCAGAGGCCGCGCCACCGGCGATTTCGGCCACGGCGAGATAAGGCTCTTTGGCGAGCCGCTCATGCGCTTCGAGCGAGGCGCCTCGGCCATTGGCCATGAGATACTCGCCCGGCTTGCCACGGGCCTTGGCGAGGCGGTCGGGATAGGCCAGCGTCAGCAGCGCGCCGATGGAGCGCGGCTCACCCTTCGATGCGCTGTTGCTGCCTCTGGCCCAGCCCTCCGCCATGCGCCGCATGTCCTCCGCCCGCTTGGAGCGATCACGGTGGAAGCGCTCGACACGATCGGCGAGATCCGCCGCATCGCCGCCGAGGCCGCGCTCCACGAGAACGGCGGCGACACCCGCTGCATCGCGTGCCTGCCCGCTCTCGCCGGCGAGCAGCACCATGCGCGCAAGACGCGGCGGCAGCGGCAGATCACGCAGCTTGCGTCCGACCTCGGTGATGCGCCCTTCGCCGTCGAGAGCACCAAGCTGCTGCAGCAGGGTTCTCGCCTCCTTCAGGGCTGGTGCGGGCGGCGGATCGAGGAAGGCAAGCGAAGTCGGATCGGCAACGCCCCAGGCGGCGCAATCGAGGAGCAACGGCGCAAGATCGGCAGAAAGGATCTCCGGGCGGCCGAAAGGCTCCAGCGCTCCGGTCGCAGCCTCCTCCCACAGGCGGTAGCAGACGCCCGGCTCTGTGCGGCCCGCGCGGCCACGCCGCTGATCGGCGGCGGCGCGGGAGACGCGCACGGTTTCCAAACGCGTAAGGCCGATATTCGGCTCGTAGACCGGCACGCGGGCGAGCCCTGAATCGATGACGACGCGCACACCCTCGATGGTGAGGGAGGTTTCGGCGATGGAGGTGGCGAGCACAACCTTGCGGCGGCCCGGCTTGGCGGGGCTCACCGCCAGATCCTGCTCGCCCCGCTCCAGAGCGCCGTAGAGCGGCGCAATGTCGACGGCAGGGTCGGCGATGAGTTCGCGTAAGATGGTCTCGACCCGGCGGATCTCCCCCTGCCCCGGCAGGAACACCAGGATGGAGCCGCCCTCGGCCCGTAGCGCACGGGTGACCGCATCGGCCACCTGCTCCTCGATGCGGCGGTTGGGATCGCGCCCGAGATGGCGGGTCTCGACAGGGTAGGCCCGGCCTTCGGACTCGACCACAGGCGCCTCGCTCAAGAGCCTCGCCACCCGCGCACCGTCGAGCGTCGCGGACATGACGAGGAGGCGGAGATCCTCGCGAAGGCCGCCCTGGGCGTCGAGCGCCAGGGCGAGGCCGAGATCCGCATCGAGGGAGCGTTCGTGGAACTCGTCGAAGAGCACGGCGGCGACGCCATCAAGCGCCGGATCGTCGAGGATCATGCGGGCGAAGACGCCCTCGGTCACCACCTCTATACGTGTTTTGCGGCTCACCTTGGAGCCGAGGCGCACGCGAAGGCCGACCGTCTCGCCCACCGCCTCGCCGAGGGTTTGCGCCATGCGGGCCGCCGCCGCCCGGGCCGCGAGACGGCGCGGCTCCAGCACGATGATTTTTCCGCCGTTCACCCAGGGTTCGTCGAGCAGCACCAGCGGCACACGCGTGGTCTTGCCGGCACCGGGCGGCGCCACAAGCACCGCATTCGGCCGCGCATGCAGGCTCGCCGTCAGGTCGCCGAGAACCGCATCGATGGGCAGGGAGGTGTCGAAAGCGCGCATGCTGCCTGATGGCTCAAGCTGTCGAAGAGAGCAAGCCGTCAAACCGGAAAGCCATACCCCCGCAGCTCTGCCGCAAGATCGATGGGCTCGACGCAGTGGATCGCGTGCATGCCGACATCACGCGCCGCGTCCACATTGGGCTTGGAATCGTCGATGAAGACGCAATCCTCCGCTTTGAGCCCGTAGCGGTCGAGCAGGAGATGGTAGATGGCGGGATCGGGCTTCAGCAGGCGCTCGTCGCCCGAGACGATGACGCCGTCGAAGCCTGCGAGGAACGGGAAGCGCCCCTGTGCCAGGATGAACTTGGGGCCGGAAAAATTCGTGATGCAGTAGTTCGGCACGCCTGCCTCGCGCAGGCGGAGCAAGAGGGCCACATGGTCCTCGAACACGCCGGAGACGGTCTCGTGCCAGCGCTCGTGGAAGGCGCGGATATGCGGCTCGTGCCTGGGATGATCCTTGACGAGAAGGGCCACCGCCTCGTCCCAGTCCCGGCCCCGGTCCTGCTCCACGTTCCAGTCATGGGTGCAGACATTGCCGAGGAACCACTCCATCTCCGCCTCATCGTCGAAGAGGGTGCGGTAGAGATGGCGCGGGTCCCAGCGCAGCAGGACGTTGCCGATGTCGAACACCACTGTGGTCGGCTTGGTCATGATGAGGCGTCTTCCTTCATGGTTCCGACCAGGCGTTTAGCCCGTGGAAAGCCTCAGCGCCACTCTCAAGATCAAGAGGCTCAGATCTAGCAGGATGTATCTCCCTCAACGCACCGGGATCGAGGGAGGCACCCGGCCCTATCCGCCGATGTTGTAGGCAGCGAGCGCCGCCATGTTGACGATGTCGTTGTCGGTGGCGCCCAGCGAGACGATCTGCACCGGCTTGTCGAGACCGACGACGAGCGGGCCCAGCACCATCGCGCCGCCGAGTTCCTGCAGCATCTTGGTGGAAATGGACGCCGAGTGGAACGCCGGCATGATGAGCACGTTCGCAGTATCGGTCAGGCGGCTGAACGGATACTGCGCCATGACGTCCCGGTTGAGCGCCACATCGGCCGCCATCTCGCCGTCGTATTCGAAATCGACCCGCATGCCGTCCAGGATCTTCACGGCCTCCTGGATCTTCTCGGCGCGCTCCGCCTTCGGGTGGCCGAAGGTCGAGAAGGACAGCAGCGCCACGCGAGGCTCGTAGCCGAGACGGCGGGCGACGCCTGCGGATTCGATTGCGATCTCGGCAAGTTCCTGCGCGTTCGGCATCTCGTGAATGGCCGTGTCCGCGACCAGAACCGTGCGGCCGCGCGCCAGGCAGAGCGAGACGCCGATGACGCGATGTCCGGGTTTGGCGTCGATCACGTGCCGCACGTCGGCAAGCGCCGTGGAGTAGTTGCGCGTGGCACCCGTCACCATGGCGTCCGCATCGCCCAAAGCCACCATAGAGGCTCCGAAGTGATTGCGGTCCTGGTTGATCATGCGCTGGCAGTCGCGGAACAGGTAACCCTTGCGCTGCAGGCGCTCGTAGAGGAACTGCGCATAGGTGGCGTTGCGGTTCGACAGGCGCGCGTTGTGGATCTCAATGCCCTCGCGACCTTCGAGATCGATGCCGGCCTGCACCGCCGTCTCGTGGATGCGGTCCTCGCGCCCGACCAGGATGGCCTTGCCGAGGCCCTGGTTCACGAACGAAAGCGCCGCGCGGATCACCTGTTCCTCCTCGCCCTCGGCGAAGACCACCCGCTTGGGGAACCTGCGCACGCGCTCGAAGATGCGATTGAGCGTGCCGGCCACCGGATCGCGCCGGGCGGAGAGCTGCGCCTTGTAGGAGCGCATGTCGACGATGGGACGACGGGCGACCTCCGTGTCCATGGCGGCTTTGGCCACGGCCATGGGGATCGTGTGGATCAGGCGCGGATCGAACGGCACGGGGATGATGTAGTCCCGGCCGAAGCGCGGGCGCGCACCCTGGTAGGCCGCCGCCACCTCGTCGGGCACGTCCTCGCGGGCAAGCTCCGCCAGCGCGTGGGCGGCGGCGATCTTCATCTCCATGTTGATGGTGGTCGCCTGCACGTCCAGCGCCCCGCGGAAGATGTAAGGGAAGCCCAGGACGTTGTTGACCTGGTTCGGGTAGTCGGACCGGCCGGTGGCGATGATCACGTCGTCGCGGATGCGCGCAACTTCTTCGGGCGTGATCTCCGGATCCGGGTTGGCCATGGCGAAGATGATCGGGTTTTCCGCCATGGAGCGGATCATCTCGTCGCTGAACGCGCCCTTCGCCGACAGGCCGAACACGGCATCTGCGCCGTTGAGCGCATCGGCCAGCGTGCGCGCGTCGGTTTCGGCCGCATGGGCGGACTTCCACTGGTTCATGCCCTCGGTGCGGCCCTTGTAGATCACGCCCTTGGTGTCGCAGAGGATGACGTTGTTGGGCGCAAAGCCCATGGCCTTCAGAAGCTCGGTGCAGGCGATGCCGGCCGCACCCGCGCCGTTCACCACGAGCCGGGTCTCCGCCATGTCGCGGCCGGTGAGATGGAGCGCGTTGATGAGGCCTGCCGCCGCGATGATCGCTGTGCCGTGCTGATCGTCATGGAACACCGGAATGTCCATGAGTTCGCGCAGGCGCTCCTCGATGATGAAGCATTCCGGCGCCTTGATGTCCTCGAGGTTGATGCCCCCAAAAGAGGGGCCGAGATAGCGCACGCAATTGATGAAGCTGTCCGCATCCTCCGTATCGACCTCGAGGTCGATGGAGTCCACGTCGGCGAAGCGCTTGAACAGCACCGATTTGCCCTCCATCACCGGCTTCGAGGCCAGCGCCCCGAGATTGCCGAGGCCGAGGATCGCCGTGCCGTTCGAGATCACCGCCACCATGTTGGCCCGGGTGGTGTAGTCGAAGGCGAGCGATGGGTTCTCGGCGATGGCCAGCACCGGCACCGCGACACCCGGCGAATAGGCCAGCGACAGGTCGCGCTGGGTCGCCATGGGCTTGGTCGGGACGACTTCGAGCTTGCCGGGGCGTCCTTGGGCGTGGAATTGCAGCGCCTCCTGGTCCGTGAAGGTGGGGCGTTTGCGGCGGGGCGGGCGCTGATCGTCGGTCATGGGGATCCGATTCTTGTGATGCAGGGCGTTTCCTAAGGGGGATGCGACCTTAAGACATAGGATGCGCCTTCCTCAAGACTTGTCCACATGCGCCCTTCGGACCCCATGACACGGATGAACTGGGGCCTGAGCTTTGCTACACAAGACGGATGTCGTCCCAAGCCGCCTACAATCCTTCCGAAGACCTCGAACCCGGTGCCGCAGCGTCCAAGGCCGCGCAGGACAGCCGCGTCACGCCCATGATGGCGCAGTATATCGAGATCAAGGCCGCCAATCCGGACAGCCTGCTGTTCTACCGGATGGGCGACTTTTATGAGCTGTTCTTCGAGGATGCGGAGATCGCGAGCCAAGCACTCGGCATCGTGCTCACCAAGCGCGGCAAGCACCAGGGGCAGGACATTCCCATGTGCGGCGTGCCCGTGGAGCGGGCCGACGACTATCTCCAGCGCCTCATCGGGCTCGGCCACCGGGTCGCCGTTTGCGAGCAGACCGAGGATCCGGCCGAGGCCAAGAAGCGGGGTTCCAAGTCCGTGGTGCGCCGCGATGTGGTGCGCCTCGTCACGCCCGGCACGATCACCGAGGAGCGCCTGCTGGAGCCCGGCCGGGCCAATTACCTGCTGGCCATCGCCCGGCGCCGGGCCTCCGACACGCAATGGTGCTACGGGCTCGCCGCCCTCGACATATCCACAGGCCATTTCGTCCTGAGCGAGACGGACGGCACCGGCCTCTCGGCCGAGATCGCCCGCTTCGAGCCGCGCGAGATCCTGGTGCCGGACGTGATCCACGACGATCCGGAGCTGAGGGGTTTCTGGCAGGAGACCCGCGCCTCCATCACGCCCCTGTCCCGCGAGGGCCTTGATCCTGCCTCGGCCGAGCGGCGCCTCAAAAGTTACTTCGGGGTCGCGACGCTCGATGCCTTCGGGGCCTTCAGCCCGGCCGAGATCACGGCGGCGGGCAGTGCGCTGTTCTATGTCGAGAAGACGCAGATCGACAGCCGCCCGGTGCTGAACCCGCCCTCCCGCGACACCTCCGGCGCGGCATTGGCTATCGATGCGGCGACCCGCGCCAACCTCGAGCTGACCCGCACCCTGTCGGGCGAGCGGGCGGGCAGCCTGCTGGCCACCATCGACTGCACGGTGACACCGGGCGGCGCGCGGCTGCTGGCCGAGCGGCTCGCCGGCCCCCTCACCCATCCAGGCCTGATCCGCGACCGGCAGGATTCCGTCACGGCGCTCGTCGAGAACGGCGACCTGCGCGACCGGCTGCGGCGCATCCTCAAGCGCTCCCCGGATCTGGCCCGTGCCCTGTCGCGTCTCAGCCTGGGGCGTGGAGGCCCAAGGGACCTGGCCTGCGTGCGCGACGGCCTGTTCGCGGCGCGCGAACTCGGGCTCGAGTTGGCGATTGCGCCCAACCTGCCGAGGGAACTGTCGGAGGCCGCGCAGGTGCTGCAGGGCCTGCGCACGGATGTGGCCGACCGGCTGAGCGCCGCCCTCGCCGAAGAGCTGCCGCTGTTGAAGCGCGACGGCGGTTTCATCCGGGCCGGCTTCGACCCAAACCTCGACGAATTGCGCGAACTCCAGCAGGATTCGCGCCGCTTCATCGCGGCCCTCCAGGCGCGCTACGCCACCGAGACGGGATGCCGAGGCTTACGCGTCAAGCACAACCACATGATCGGCTACTTCGTCGAGGTGCCGCAGAATGTGGGCGAGGATCTCCTGAAAGAGCCCTGGAAGGACACTTTCGTCCACCGCCAGACCATGGCAGGCGCCATGCGCTTCTCAACCATGGAACTCGGCGAGCTCGAATCGAAGATCGCTTCTGCGGCCGACCGGGCGCTGAAGATCGAACTCGCCCTCTTCGATGAGATGGTGCAGGCGCTCCTCGGCCTCACGGGAGAGATCGCGGCGGCGGCCGAGGCCATCGCCGTGATCGACGTGACGGCGTCTCTCGCGGACCTCGCCATGCGCCTCGACTGGACGCGTCCCATCGTCGACACCGGCCTCGCCTTTACCATCAAGGGCGGCCGCCATCCGGTGGTGGAAGCGGCCCTCAAGCGTGCGGGCGTCCCGTTCATCGCCAACGATTCGGATCTGTCCGGCAAGGATGCTGGCCATATCCTGCTGATCACCGGCCCGAACATGGGCGGTAAATCCACCTATCTGCGCCAGAACGCGCTCATCGTCGTGCTGGCCCAGATGGGCTCCTACGTTCCGGCGAAACAGGCCCATATCGGCATCGTCGACCGGCTCTTCTCCCGAGTGGGCGCTGCCGACGACCTGGCGCGGGGCCGTTCGACCTTCATGGTCGAGATGGTCGAGACCGCCGCCATCCTCAATCAGGCCACCGCCCGCTCCCTCGTGATCCTCGACGAGATCGGCCGCGGCACCGCCACCTTCGACGGGCTGTCCATTGCCTGGGCGGCCATCGAGCACCTGCACGAGACCAATTGCTGCCGGGCGCTGTTCGCCACCCATTTCCACGAACTGACGGCGCTGGCCGAGCGGATGCCACGCATCTCCAACGCGACCCTGAAGGTCACGGAATGGAACGGCGAGGTGGTGTTCCTGCACGAGGTGGTGTCAGGCTCCGCCGACCGCTCCTATGGGTTGCAGGTGGCGCGCCTCGCCGGCCTGCCAGCAGCCGTTGTGGAACGGGCCAGGACGATCCTGAGCGAACTGGAGAGATCAGACCGGGAAGCCCCGAAGCGCGCGCTGCTCGACGATCTGCCGCTCTTTGCCGTGCCCGTCCGCAACGAGCCTGCGCCTGCTCCGAAGCAGGATGCCCTGCGGGAGGCGCTCGCGGCTCTTGATCCCGACCAGATGACCCCGCGGGAGGCGCTCGACGCGCTCTACCGTCTCAAGTCACAGAATTAGCCGCGAGGGCTTGTCAGGACATTTGGGAGCTACGCTGGCGGGCTACCGGGCCGAAGGGGACGAAGGTCACCGTTCGCGCTTCCTGAGCCTCGCGCGACTGGCCGGCCATCACATAGGCAAGGGCTTCGCGCACGCCGCGCTCCGTGTAGGGCTTGGCGATGACGCCCCATGCGCCGGCAAAGTCTTCAGGAATGCGCTTGGCATTGGCCGTCATGAACAGCACCGTGACCTCGTGCTCGCCGCTGAGATCGCGCGCCACGTCGACGCCGGTCGGACCATCGGACAGATGGATGTCGACAAAGGCGAGATCGGGCTTGAGATCCCGGCCGAGTGAAAGGGCGTCCTGAGACGAGGCTGCGATGCCCACGACATCATGCCCCAGATCCTGGAGCAGGCTTTCGAGTTCGAGCGCGATGAGGATTTCATCCTCGACAACGAGGATGCGCAAAGGCTTATCGCTACTCAACTCGGGTCTCCTCCGCGACAGCGGATACTCCAGCCTCTGCGCGTGTACCTGGCTTCGAATCGCGCCAAGTCAACGGCCCTCTCAATCGACAGATCAGCATCGTGTTATCCGGGAAGATCAAGGTTTCATCGAGCAGAATACGCCTTGCGGCTTCAGCGGAATGGCATCGATCCGTGTCATGAATGGCCCCTCGCAAACAGGCTTTTCGGAGACTTAGTCGCCTTCCGGCTTTCCCCGTACAGTTGGACTCAACGCAGTTCTCGGGAGACGGTTCCGCAAGAAAACCGCTTATCCTCCTGAGATAACGCAACACTATCGCGTTTCAAAAGACCGCGCTAACATCGGACTCCTACGGGAGGTTTGAGCCGGATGGTGACGCGCGTTTCCACTGTTGCGTTCGAAGGAATCGAGGCGCAGACGGTCGATGTCCAGGTGCAGATTTCCCCCGGGGCGGTCGCCTTCACCATTGTGGGACTGCCGGACAAGGCGGTGGCGGAATCCCGCGAGCGGGTCCGCTCCGCGCTGATCGCCTCGGGCCTTGCCCTGCCGGCCAAGCGCATCACGGTCAACCTCGCCCCGGCCGACCTGCCGAAGGAAGGCAGCCATTACGATCTGCCCATCGCCCTTGCGGTCATGGGAGCCATCGGGGCCATTCCGGCGGATGCCCTGGGCGGCTTCACGGTGCTGGGTGAGCTGGCGCTCGACGGCTCGATCACCGCCGTGGCCGGAGCGCTGCCCGCCGCCATGGCGGCCCATGAGCGCGGGCATGGCCTGATCTGCCCTGCGGCCTGCGGCTCGGAAGCCGCCTGGGCCGGCAGCGACATCGAGATCCTGGCGCCACGCTCGCTGATTCAGCTCGCCAACCACTTCAAGGGCACCCAGGTGCTGGCACGTCCCGAGCCCGCCATCATGCCCGCCTCAGGCATGCTGCCCGATCTCAAGGACATCAAGGGGCAGGAAAGCGCCAAGCGGACGCTGGAGATCGCAGCCGCCGGCGCGCATAACCTGTTGATGAACGGCCCGCCCGGCGCCGGCAAGTCCATGCTGGCCCAGCGTCTTCCCTCCATCCTGCCGCCGCTCGCGCCGCGGGAGCTTCTGGAGATCTCGATGATCCAGTCCGTGGCCGGGCTGCTGGCGGAAGGTGCTTTGTCGAACCGTCGCCCGTTCCGGGCCCCGCACCATTCGGCCTCCATGGCAGCCCTTGTGGGCGGCGGCCTCAATGCCCGCCCCGGCGAGGCATCGCTCGCCCATCACGGGGTGCTTTTCCTCGACGAGCTGCCGGAATTCCAGCCGCAGGTGCTCGACTCGCTGAGGCAGCCGCTGGAGGCAGGCGAGATCCTGATCGCCAGGGCCAACCACCGGGTCACGTATCCGGCGGCAATAAGTCGAATAAGGCTAATTAAACATTATCTATCATATACTTAGATCGCATTTCGATAACTTTCCATGTGTTTCGACCCAGATGGCCAAAAGTCTGAGCCATCACAATGGATTCCCGTGGATTCCGGCTCCCACTCTCATTGCTTCCTGCCGGTTCCGTGTCACATGCTTGGCACATGAGGAGGCTCCCCTGTTCATTGATTGTTCCTTACAGGATCGAGTCATTCCTGATAATGGCGGCGGACCTGGGTGCGGCTGAAAAAAGAGAGGGGTAGAGCGTGAAGAATAATAATTCAAATGCACGGCACGAGCGTAATTCAGCCGTAGCGGATGCCGTTCACCAGCACCATCGAGAAGCTCTCCAGAACCTTGTTGGATCAGTCATCGGTTTCGGCACCGAGGCATTGAAGGCTGCCGCCCTTGTCAACGGCGGTTCAGCGGCGGCCACTCTCGCGTTCATCAGCCAAACCATTGATAAAAAACAGCCTTTGGCTCTAGCTCTCGTTGGCCCAATAAAGTGGTTTGCATGGGGCCTCCTTCTCTCGGTGATAGCCACCGGAGTAGCCTATGTCGCCCAAATGTGCATTGCCACAAGTTGGAGCAAAGATGAATACAGTAACGAGCACCCATATATCAGAGAGACAAGGGCGACAGAAAACTGGAGAGACACGGGCATCGTTTTGCAGGTTCTATCTATTGGGTTGGTTATATTGTCTTACGTCTTTGCTCTGCTTGGCTTCAACCTCGCAGCAAACGTGCTCGAAATGGCAGCATCTTGATCAAAACACAAAACAAGGGGTTCTGGATGACGCTTCCTGAAGAGCAAGGAATTTCCAAACATGTCTCTCCTTTCATTAGGATGAGCCGGTCTGAGCGCATCGCGATTGTTCAAGCGGTCGCTGAGAACTGTAAATCAGACATCCTAGAGTCCAACGCCAGTAGGGCATTACTCTCTTCATTCGAAGGCCTGAACAACTTGGCACTTGAACAAAGCGGCGCCACAAACGCTGCCAGATTCGTTCGCGCCGCCGTCGTTCACCGCCTGCTGCTGTTGGTCGAGCGTAGCTTTGATCGTGTAACAAGACCCGGTGATCGGCATGCAGCCGTAGCGATCCACCTTTTATCAGATCCTTCCATCTTCGAAGCAGTTGCTTCGACCGGCGATCGTGAGCAACTGGAATATGCTGTTCGCCTTTGGACCCAGTTGAACGACGATCCCAGACGGACGAGCTTGAGGCATTTTCGCGATAAGTTCATCGCCCATCGTGCAGTGCCAAACCCCAAGAAAGGGCCTGCATACCTTAATGAACTTCACGCATTTGCCTCAACTACGTCTCTCATGTGGGGACGTTTGGCCCTTGGGACTGGAGCTTCTCTTGATGATATAAACGACCTGTCAGCCGCTGACGTCGAAAGTGCCCGAGCTTTCTGGAAGCCCTGGCGCCACTCTCCTGATAGGACATCCCGCCCATGAAAAGGTCGCGCAGCCTTAAGGGCTGATCCCGACTCCTCCGACCCTTCAGCGACACGGCCACGACCATTCTTAGGAAGATGCCTTGGCGAGAACTGATCAAATCTATGACGACGCTGGTGGCATTGTGCGGGGAAAGACACATGCGCTGGACCCGATCCCACCTTCCGCTATTGGACCCGCCGTCTGGCCCTCATTTCATTCCAGCGCGCCATCCCGCGGCGTTGCGTGAGACACCGCTGGATTTCTAAATCTGTCGCCGCCCTCGCGGGACTCCATTCCCTCCCACCGTCGGATCTCGTTGGGTGAGAAGACTTCGGAGCGGATGCCGATTTCATAAGCCTGCAGCCGCGCCAGCAGATCGCCGCGTTCAAGCCCGCTCAGATCGTGCTCAATGGTGAACTCGCGCCGTCCCTCTGCACTCAGCAATGCAAGCCGCAACTGCGCCTCGACACGGCCCGCCCATGGTGCGAAGCAGTTCTGACGCAACGCGCGGGATTCCTCTGTCAGGCTGCCGTAACTCGCATTCTTGCCGAGACCCACGACAGACAGCGGCACCCCGTAGATGCGCGCAACGTCTTCGAGGGACAGCACGCGCGCCTCGAAAAACTGCTGCTCTCGGCCTGGGGCTGCAAGCGGCTTCGCCTTCAAGCCGCCTTCCAAGACCAGAGGATTCCCGTACAGCCCCATCTTGCGCGCACGTTCGGTCAACTGGTCCTTGAGCCGCGTGAAGGCGGTATCGGCCAATTCGTTCACGCCGAATGATGAGTCCATTTCAAAGGCCAAATCCGGCACGAAGCCTCTGTTGGTCTGCGCCTCGGCCAGATCGGCCTGCGCCATCGCGAGCGACACGGCCCCGGCGGAACGCATCAGCGGCGATATGCCGATGAGGCCATCTTTTGAGAAGCAGCGCAGGTGCACGATCTCTTCCGGCAGGAAGATGGAGTTGCGGCCGGTCAGGGGGTCGGAATAGCGGTAGCGCAGTCGGCCCGTCGTCAGGCGTTCGACGCCAACACCGCCATAGACGAGATAGTGCAGTTCTGCCACGGCACCCCGGCCATCGTGGACGATCCTTGCGTAGGCGTTGCCGAAAGTGGTGAGATCCCTCAAAAGCAGTTCACGCAATTCGAAGGCTGACATGCTCTCGTTGGCTGCATCATTCAGCAGCCGGTGCAGGTGATGGGTCTCCACCGCCTCCCGGCCGCCATCGGCCTGCCTGCGATAGACTGTGCAAGGCAAGCTCGCCAGACCCTCGCTGATCAGGCCAATGCAGCGCGCTGCTACCGCCAAAGTGCTTACCGCGTGTTCAGGGGCAGCAACACGCGAGTTCAGCGCTCCCGGCGGCAGCAGCGGCATGTATGGAGCGAGATAAGGATCCGGGGCCAGAGGAAACCCGGTATCCCTTTTCTCGACTCCGAACAGGCGAGACCAAAGCCCCACGGCCCTACTCCGTCAGCCTTCTTTCAAGTTCGGCCCTAATGATCCCATCGGCCTCATCGAGCGACACTTTGCGCTTGGCGATCTGCGCGGCCAGTTTGCGCCGCTGCAGCCCATGCAGTTCCGTCCAATCTTCGGGAACAGCAGGCGCGGGGTTCGGCAGGATCGGCACAGGCTCCGCCTCGGAAGCCTTCACCTCCTCGGCCGCAATGCCTTTGGGAAGCTTTATTTCCTCGACATAGCCGCTGGCGACGTAAAGATGCGCCTCACGTGGCGACAGGCGCACAGCGTCGCCTTCGCGATAGGCCTTGAACGTTTTCTTAACCGTACAGCGCACAAGGCCGTCAAACTTGGTTGCTTTCATCTTCCACCTCCAAGAGTTTCGAGATACCGGCGCGCGAACAGCACCCGAGAGGGTGGCCGTCCGATGGCGCTACGGGCGTGAACATTGGTGCCTTCGTAAGCGGGCCACGATTGCACGATGCTGATTTCGCGCAGATCGATCTGGCGCAGTTCGCGCTTCCTGCCGCGCCAATCGTCGCCGCCATCCGGCACCGTGAACCCGAACGACATGCCGCCCAAATCATTGCGCTCTGCCAGTGCCAACACGTCGCGGCCGTGGCTTGTGTCGGGAACGTCGAGATCGAACGCGAGACCCTTCGAGTCCTCAGCGAGGCGCAGGGTGCCGCTCTTCGTTCGTGCGAGCACCCGTGAGGGGTCATGATCGACCAAGGCGAGGACATCCACTGGCTGCAGCAGATCGCCCGTCAGTGACTTCCGGAAGGCGCCCGGAGCGATGGTCTCGACAAAGCCCACCTTGCCGCCAATCCGCGTCGCGACGTTGTACAGCGCTGCGTAGCCTTCAAGCCGCCTGCCCTTCGCCCTGATCTCGATCTGCGCTGAACGGCGCTCGCACTCGGTGCTCATGGCTTATGCCGGAACCGGAATGTCATCGATCACGACAAAGGCGCGCGGATCGCGGACGCCGATATCGAGGCTGCTGAGCGCCCTGACCAGAACGTTGCCCTTTTTGTAGGGGCCTTCCGCCCATGGGTTCGTGGAGAGATCGAGAGCGCCCCAGATCCCGATCATGACCTGCGCGAAGTCACCCGCGATAGCGCATCCCAGCGTCGCACTCGCATCCGGCACGAACGAGGTGGACATCGCGGGCAACTCGCCCACACGGCCTTCCTGGAACAGGTACTCCAAGTTCGCTGGGTTCTTGGTTGTCCCACGCAACACCCGCGCCGCCTTCGGACTGAACAGCCATTGCCACGCGCCGGGGACGTTGTTGTCCTCGAGGAGTCCGATCACGGCCAGGATCTGTGCCCAGGTCGGCCCCGTCATCGAACCCTGCAGGGTGCCGGATGCGCGCAGGATGCCGGTCGGCTCCGTTGCCACCGCGCCGCCGTTGATCAGCGCCTCGTCTACTTTCTCGGCCACGGCGCGGGCCAGATCATCGCGGATCAGGGTTTCAACGTCGGGGCTGCTTTGCAGGATCAACTGACGGCTCAACTCGGTCCATGCACCCACATGGCGCGGCGTCATGGTCATCGAGTCGAAGTCCATGCCGGTTTCAGGCAGGGCTATGTTCTCAGCCACCCAACCGGACGATGTACCGGCCCCGCGCTTCGGTATGGAAAGATTGCCGCTCAAGCCGGTGAGGATGCGAACGCCCAGCCGCTGCGAGATCAAGGCTCGGCGGAAAGCATCAATGTAGAGATCGGCGCGATGCACGGTCGGCACGATCTCGGGGCTTGTCGTGGTCAGCATCGGCGCGCGGGTTTCAAGCGTCGAGAACGGCACGTACACGCCCGCTGGCTGCTGTCCGGAACGCCTGGACATTTCAGCGCTGTATTCCCGCTCAGCGCCTTCGAGCGGGTACTTGTTGGGGTCCATCAGGTGCCGTAGTGCAGCCAGGACGCTGACACGCTGTTCGAGCTGGGTGAAAGGCTGCTCCGTCACCGGAGCGGCATCCGCGCGGCGCTCCAATTCTGCGACCGTCTCGGCCCTGCTGATCTGCTGATCAAGAGACCGGATCTCGGCTTTGGCTGAGTCGAAGGCCTGACTCTCCGTATCCGATAGATCGCGGCTTTCCTGTTCCGCCTTCTGCAGGGTCTGCTGCATGTCCGCGATCTTCTTCGACCGCTTCTCTTTCAACTCGTGCAGTCTCATGAGTTTTCTCCTCAGTGCTGTCCGCCGCGAGAAGATCGCCAAAGCGGAAAATTTCTCGATGTGTGATTGAGGTTTGGGTGCGCAGGCCGCGCTGGGCCTTCAGTTCCGGCGCGTAGTAGCCGCTCATCAATTTTTCGGAGTTGACGGTCCACTCGACGGTGAAATCAGTCACCTCAATGCCGACTCCGTTGGGAGAGCGTAGCGTCATACAGGCGTACGGCGCAGGCCGCCGCTGGACCATGATCTCCAGGCTGAACAGCAGATCGATGTCGCCCTTGATCATCTGCGATGGATCAATCTTGCCGAACATCAGCAGCAGGCACGCAGAAGCCTGCACTTTGCAGCATGGGGCCTGCTCAAGCAGCAGCGTCAGCGCTGCGCCGAACGTCTCACAATGGCTTGCCAGTTCGAGGGTCGGGAAGTACCCGCGCCCGATGCCGCCGCGGCGCAGAGGACGCAATCCGCTGATGACCTCAACCAAGCGAGGCGCCTCCACCGGCTGTACCCCGGACAGGCAGGCAATCAGCAGGTTTGCAGCCGATTTGGCCGTCACTTGGCTCGTAACACCGCGCCTGCCGGTCTCGACAAGATTGGCTGTGCGCAAGGTCCGCATTAGATGGGCGAGCGCCTCGGGTTGGCGGTCGGTCAGCCGTGACAATTCATCAAGGATTTCAGCCATTAGGGCCATTCGGCAACACTCCCGGCAACTGTTGGGAGTATAACGCATAACTTGCGTTTTTGCATAAAAAAGTTCGTAATTGTTCCTGTTATATGCGCCAGTGCAAGGATGGTTCAGGAGATCAAATGCCTTGAAGTTGCGCCAATTCAAGGCCGCTTTGGGCCATTACGTCGCAGGGCGGAAAACAACCTCAGGAAAATGGCCCCTACTGAGCCTTAGCGTCTACGTTGACGGCTCGGTTCACTGAGCCTCTGGCATATCTTCGAGCAGAACTTGCGCCTCTCATCGTTGCGCACAGGCGCGTAGGAGGCCCCGCAGCGCTGGCAGGTCCGCGCCGGGGTGGCCAGCCGCTTGATCTGCCTCTCGGTCTCGCACGCTACGCACGTTAAGCGGGGTTGTCCGCGACCGACATGCTTCGGAAGAGGCTGCTGGCATTCCCGGCACGTCGGATTGAGCCGCTGGGCCAGATATTGGTCCCTAAGACGTTCGATAAACGGGTCCATTCAAGGCCTCCAGAGGCACAGGGGGGCAAGGAAAGTATGCGCGATTTTGCGGAAAAATACCTCCCACGCGGTCCGCAACCCTCAGCCGCTGACTCAAAAATGGCTCCGGTGGGACTTTAGATCTCTCCACCATCGAAACTTTATCTGAATGCTCTTGAAGCCCTTTGCCTACCTCCCTAGCGCGTAGCGTTTCTGTAGCATTTATGTAGCAACTTCTACGGCGCTCCTGTCTGTGGGGTGTAGCGTAGCGTAGCACCTCCCTATAGGGGTGCTACACATGCTACGCCCTGCGGATGCTTGGTACGTCGTCATTCAATCCTCCACGCAAATTCATCCCGGAAGCCAATCAACCCTCGCGTGATGAGAGAGTCCCGAACACGAATGAAGTCTGCTCGGGGATTAGAAGCGTCTTTGTCGAGCGCACCGCGCCTGAACATTTCATCCCGCCAAGCGCCAGCCTCGACTACGCGGGTATTGCGCGGCAACTGGAGGGACGCCCAAGGCTCTTTGCCGAAGGTGATAAGAGCCTCCGTCAGGCTATCGAGGGCGATCCTCTGCCGATCACTAAGAGCGCGCTTCGACGGAGCCTTTGCCTCACGCTCCGGCACGTCGCCGGAGACGATAGACGTTGTGATTTCGTCACCGTCCTCGTCAGTCCCGAAGGAGTAGGTTTCCAAACTGTAGATTGTGAGCGGACCTTCCTGCTGGTCGTTCGCCTTCGTGATGGTGGCAGTCTTCGTGACTTCGCCGCTAATCGTGATCTCGAGATCCACGTCGCCAAGGTGAGCATTGGAGCCGCGATGCCCCCTTGTTTCATCCTTGCCCGTATGCCCGACGAGGCAAACGTGCACGCTCGTCTGTGTTTGGATGATCCGGAGTTGCCCCAAGAAACGGTTTACGTCCTTGGCGCTATTCTCATCACCTCCGCCGAGCGCAAGCGCCTTGCTATAGGTGTCGAGGATCACCAACCCCACCGGAAGGTGGAAACGCCGCTCTACGGCTTGGATCGTGTCTGACAGGATCTCCACGCTTTCAGGCGCTCGGATATCCACTGGAACCCGGATAACGACGACGGGAAGGTCTGCTAGGTTGTGTTTGCGCTTGTACGCCTCTAGGCGCCGGAGCATGAGGTCAGCCCGCTCGAAGGCAAGGATTACAACGGCGCACCGCTCCTTCGAGCGATAGCCGCGCCAGTTCCATCCGGAAGCCACGTGAACCGCTATATCCGTGGCCAGGGCCGATTTGCCTTTGCCGGGTCCACCGATCAAGCTCGATGTCTCGCCTCGAGCCAGAAAGCCTTTCATGACCCAAGGTTTCTCGACTTTGACCTGTATGTCATCGAAGGCAATAAAGGGGAGAGCCTTTCTTTTGCTCAACGGCTCGTCCCGATAGGAACTCCGATCTTCATACAAGGCAGGATTGACAGGACCAAGCCGCCGGAGGTCGTTGGCGAAGGGATCGTCTGTCATGGGATCCGCCCTGTTTCTCTCAAGGCCTTTAAATCGGCCATTGTGGAGATCGCCGCCTTGGTATGGGCAACCCAGCGGCGTACGGCGTATTCGAGCGCTACGTCATCACCGATCTCGGCATGTTGCATCGCGAGTTGCGCATGTATCGCCGCGAGTTGGGCCATTTCGTGGATGAACTCGCGGTACGCAGCAGGTGTGCCGTGCAAAGGTGGCGCAGTCTTCATGCTGCCCTGCGTGGAGGGAGTTGTAGTCGGGGCCGCATTCATGACGCCACCTCCCAGCCTTGGAAGCAGCGCCTATCGTCGGACCAGACCGGAACGAGCCTTGTCATGCAAAGCCCATTCATGCATGGTGCTGGGCGAGGGTCGTGGAAACTGCCTTCGTGACGACCGCCGGTGCGGGCTGCAACCCGCCCGGCGTGTTTCGTTTGTGGCGGCGCACAGCCACGTTCACGCTCTTGTCTAAGCATGTCTGTCTCCTGTCTTAACTTGGGATGGGTGAGGCTAGACTTAGTCGGTGTTGCTCATCCTACTTCCGCGCATCCAGTTGCCACCGACGCCCTCTCCTGCGCTTCGATCCAGGCCATCAGTTGGCTTTTGCGTGCGCAGAGAACAGCGCCTAGTCGGAAGACCGGCAGTCGGGATGTTTCTGCCAAGTGGTAGATCTTTCGTCGCTGCCTCCGATCGCCGTAGAAGAACTCGGCAATCTCGTCTGCGCCTTTGAGAAGGTCCTCTGAAAGTGGACGCACCTCTCCCAGCGTCGGTCCAGCCACTTCGCTGGACCGGATACTCCGGTCATTCATTGCATACTCCTAGTCTTTGAAGATCTTGCTCAGTTGTTGCAGAGTGGTCTGAGTTATTGATTCGTTTCCATTAAGATCATGCTGATGCTTTTTTCTATAGCTCTCAAAGGATCGTTGTGTAATCTCTGCACGGTCCAGTTCGCTCATACCGTCCAATTGTTCTAAGTGGTGAGATCCTTTGAGGACAAAGTCGATTTTTATCGCTCGTATGAGTTCGCCATTGCGATTTACCAGATACGAAAGATCAGGATTAGTATCCTGAACAATTGAGACATAAAGTTTTTCGATTTCAAGATTGGGAGAGAAAGCCATCGAGGCTTCTGACCAATAACGATGGACTCCTATCTCTATTACTCGCTGGGGATCTACAAAATCCCCAATTGTTCCATCACGGTACCGATCGATCATCCATGTAAGTGCTTCTGCGAAGGTTATGTCCAGCCGCCATTTAAAAGCATCGAACACCCTCTTTATATCAGGTAGTCTCACAACCTCGCCAATGTTGCGGACTACTAGTCCACCAATCTCCCGGGCGTTCTTGGCCGCCTGCGCCGGAGATCCTCTCATGACCGCGATTAATAGCAAGGCTGCGTGGGCGGTGGTTACTCGTGTTGCCCCGCCACCACGCCGTGTCTCCGGGAGCACGCCTTCCTTGCGAAGAACCCGCGAGTAGGACTCGATCGTGGCGATCGGTGTACTGCGAATGGCAGCAAGTGCCTCGTTTATCCTGTGAACAGATGCCATTGAAAAACTCACTACCAGATACCGTTCTTTTCGTAATATCCTACGAAACGCGTTGACGCAAGACTCGTTTCGTATAAAAATACGAATTCCTAGACATTCCGGTAGATTCCGGTTGGGCTGAGGAAGCGGAGGCTAACTATGGCATCAGTTCGGAAGCGGCATTGGAGGACAAGCAAGGGCGAACAGCGCTCCGCCTGGGTTGTCGATTTCATGGGTGCAAGCGGCAATCGTGACCGGCGCCAGTTCGACACCAAGCGCGAAGCCGATGCCTTCCGGGTTGAGGTGGAGGGACAACTCCGAGCAGGCACCTTCCGGCCAGATGCCCGCAAGGTGGTGGTCAAGAATGTAGCGGAGGCCTTCATCGAGCATTGTCGCGGCCGGATGGAACGCGGCGAGAAGATGATGCGATGGTCATTCATCAGTTATGAGGGACACGTCAATAAGCACATCCTGAATCCGGAGTACGGAATAGGAGCGCTTAAGCTATCGCAACTCACCACTAGCCGCGTAGGAGCCTTCCGCGACGGCCTGCGAAATGCAGGAGTGTCGGTTCCCACAACCCGTAAAATCATTGGCACAGTAAAGAGTATGCTCGAGTACGCGAAGGGCCAAGATCTCGTCGGGACCAATGCAGCCTTGGGCGTGCGTGTGATCGGGCGGCGCGACGAGGGATCGAAGAAGATTGTTCCTCCTTCGAAGGCAAACCTGAAGGCGCTCTTGGAAGCAGCCACCCCAAGTTTCCGTCGGCGTATCCTGTTCGCCGCGGCTACGGGAGTCCGCGCCAGCGAACTTCATGCCTTGCGCTGGCGCCATATCGATTTGGTCGATGCGGAGGTTCGGATCGAGACCCGGGTGGATAAGTGGGGCCAGGAGGATGTGACGAAGACTGAGGCCGGGGTTCGTACCATACCACTTGGAGCCGCGATCGTAGCCATGCTCAAAGAATGGCGACTGGAGTCACGGTTCTCGCGAGACGAGGATCTGCTCTTCCCCAATAAGTGGGGGCGCTATGAGAACCACTCCAACATGTCATCGGTACAATTCCGGCCCACGCGGGAGAGGGCTGGCCTGCCAGACCTGAACTGGCATGCTCTGCGCCACTTTGCAGTCTCATGCTGGATCGAACGCGGACTCTCGCCTAAAACCATACAGACCTTTGCAGGCCATAGGAGCCTGCAGGTAACAATGGATCGCTACGGCCATTTGTTTCCATCGGAGAACCACAGGATCGCTATGGATACGATCGCGGCAGAGCTTCTGGAGGCGCAATATGGCGGCCGGTGAACCCGACTCCTTCAATCACTTGACACCGGACGAAAGAATATTCGTTGCTAAAGGACGAATTTCAGAAACTAGCCAACAACTTGAGAGAGTTATCAAGCTTGAGGCTCAAATGATGGCCTTTGCTGCATCAGAGCCTCTTATGAGGGATGACAGCGTCTATGTAGATGCGCCATTCATTCTTCGTGAGACAGTTGCCAGCGAGTTCATAATCCAACTTTGTCGCCTCTGGGATAAATTCGACGCGGGTGGCTTTAGCTTACCAACAATTGCATCACTGCTACGCGACAACGATGTATGGAATGAGCTTGAACTCGGCGATGACATAAAACTGAAGGAGGAGAAGCTTCGAAGTCTTTCAGATGCTCTCAAGCTTGTCTCATACGTTGATAACACTTCACTTGAACTGAAGACCATAAGAAATTCGCGGCACAAGAGAGCGCATCCCATCTTTCGGACCAGGGATGAGAGGAAGGGCAAAGTCGACGATCCAGCATACAGCGATGTGGAGTACGTGCTCAATCACGCAATTGAGGCGCTAAACCCTTTTAGAGGAGCCCTCAGCATGCCGAATGAGGATTATAGAACCTTGAAGGAAACGGCCAACGCAGATGCTACTGCGTTCTTCCAGGCCATTAAACTCTCGGATTGAGGGCTGAAAGGCACACAAACGGCACATGGCGAGGCCTTATTGCTTACAGAATAAGGCCTTCAGCCCCGATTCCGATCGCGTCACGTATCCGGCCCGTTTCCAGCTCGTCGCCGCCATGAACCCCTGCCGCTGCGGACAGGCCACCGAGCCAGGCTATGTCTGCCGCCGTCAGCCGAACGAGCGCTGTGTCGCGCAGTATCAGGCGCGCCTGTCAGGCCCCCTCCTCGACCGCATCGATCTTGCCATCGACGTCCCGGCCGTCACCGCCGCCGACCTGATCCTGCCGGCGCCGAGAGAGGGCTCCGCCGAGGTAGCAGTGCGGGTGGCGCAGGCCCGGGAGCGGCAGGTCAGGCGGTATGCCGCCCTGAAGCTCGACGGCGTGACGACCAACGCCGCCTGCCCACCGGCGCTGCTGGAGGACGTGGCGCAGCCCGACCCGGAAGGCCTGTCCCTCATCCGCGATGCGGCCAATGCCATGCGCCTCTCGGCCCGCGGCTTCCATCGGGTGCTCAAGGTGGGCCGCACCCTGGCCGACCTCGACGGCGAGGAGCGGGTCCGGCGCATCCATGTGGCCGAGGCCCTCTCGTACCGGGCCCATACGGACCGTCGCCCAGCCGCCGCGTGACGGCGGCCAAGAATCCCTTCATCCCGGCTTGTGAATCCCCGGACCGGCTCCGACATTTTCCCCCGGAACATATTTGTTTTGTGTCACAAAACAGTGTGGAACGGGTTTTATGTCATGACGGTAGCGGAGCGGTGCCGAATATGGCCCGGCGCCGCAGAGACGATTCTGTGGGGCAGCGATGAGCGATCACCTTTCGAACCATGAAGCGGCCGGCTCCGCTCCTGTCGGTTCGCGTCCCGACGGGTTCAAGTTCCTGCCCGGCAGCGACAGGATCGTCCGCGATTACGGCAGCCTTGATCCCGTGCTCGGCCGGATCGGCTCCCTCGAGGTTCGACTGGCGACCACCGCCAAGGACATCCGCCGCGCTCAGCGTCTGCGCTTCAAGGTGTTCTACGAGGAGATGTCGGCGTCTCCCAGCGGCGCGGCCCTGATCTCCCGTCGCGACGTGGACGAGTACGATCGGATCTGCGACCACATCCTTGTCCTCGATCATGACGTGAAGCCCAAACCCTTCCGCCCGGCCAAGCCGAAGGTGGTGGGCACCTATCGCCTGCTTCGCCAGGATGTCGCCAACCGCCACGGCGGGTTCTACACGCGGGGCGAATACGACATCGCGCCCCTCCTGAAGGCTCATCCCCGCTTGCGCTTCCTGGAGCTCGGACGCTCCTGCGTGCTCAAGCCCTATCGCAACAAGCGCACGGTCGAACTGCTGTGGCACGGAATCTGGGCCTATGTGCTCCATCACCGCATCGACGTGATGATGGGCTGCGCCAGCCTGGAGGGCACGGACCCGCGGGCGCTGGCGCTTCCCCTGAGCTTCCTGCACCACTACGCCGCCGCACCGGCCGCGTGGCAGGCCAGCGCCCTGCCGGAACGCTTCACACCCATGAATATCCTGCCCAAGGAGGCCATCGATCCGAAGGCCGCCCTTCATGCCCTGCCGCCCCTGATCAAGGGCTACCTGCGCGTCGGCGCGACCTTCGGCACAGGCGCCGTGGTCGACCGTCAGTTCGGCACCACGGACGTGCTGGTCGTCCTGCCCGTCTCGGCGATCAACCCACGCTACATCGACCATTTCGGCCCGACCGCAAACCGTCACGCGGCGTGATCGGCGCTAAGCGAAAGCTTTGATGGGCGCCGCCATCGCCCGGCGCCATTCTTCACGCACGTCCGGTTCCCTCTCCTGCTCCAGCCGCTCGGCAGCATAGTGAGACACCACCTCGGGCGGCAGCAGACGCCCGAGCGCCCAGATTGCCATGGCGCGCACCAGCGGCGAGGCGTCGTCGAGCAGACGCTCCGCCTCTTCGGCGAGGCCTGCATCACCCGAGTTGCCGATGGCGATCAGCACGTTGCGGATGAACCGGTCGCGGCCGGTGCGTTTGATCGGCGTGCCGGCAAAGCGTGCGCGGAACGAGGGATCGTCGAGGCGGGCGAGATCCGCCAGCGGCAGGAGGGCAAGATCCTCCCGCTGAACGAGCCGCGCCTCGCGACCGGCTTGCGCGAACTTGTTCCACGGGCACACGGCGAGGCAATCGTCGCAGCCGAAGATGCGGTTGCCGATGCCGGAGCGCAGCTCTTCGGGGATATGCCCCTTATGTTCGATGGTGAGATACGAGATGCAGCGCCGCGCATCGAGCTGGTAGGGCGCGGGGAAGGCGTTGGTCGGGCAGATGTCGAGGCAGCGTCGGCAGGAGCCGCAATGGTTGCGCTCCGGCCCGTCGGCGGGCAGCTCCGCCGTGGTGAAGATGGCGCCTAAGAAAAGCCAGTTGCCGAACTCGCGCGACACCACCACCGTGTGCTTGCCCTGGAAGCCGAGACCGGCCGCTTCCGCGAGCGGCTTTTCCATCACCGGGGCTGTGTCGACGAAGACCTTCACGTCGGACGAGGCCTTCGAGGCGAGGAAGCCCGCCGCCTCCTTGAGCTTGCCCTTGATCACGTCATGGTAGTCGCGGTTGCGGGCATAGACCGAGATGTAGCCGCGATCCCTCTCGGCCAGTTCCGAAAGAGGATTGTCGGCGGGGCCGTAGTTCAGCCCGAGCAGGATGACGCTGCGCACCTCAGGCCAGAGGGCGCGCGGGTCGGCGCGGCGCTCGGCGGTGTCCGCCATCCACTCCATCGAGCCGTGATGACCGGCCTCCAACCAATCTTTGAGCCGTTCCGGCGCGAGCGGGATCGAGTCCGGCCGGGCAACGCGGACGGTATCAAAACCCAGTGCCTTGGCGCGCTCAACAAAAGTGCGCTTGAGCGCCTCTCCGTCTAGAAGTCGAGATTGTCGTAATGGTCCGCCGGCGCCATGCCCGGCACCCGGTCCGCCAGGAGCGTGCGAAAGGACGGCCGGGACTTGATCCTGGCGTACCAAAGCTTCGCTGTCTCGTCCTCGTTCCATGGCACGTCGCCGAGATAATCCACCACCGACAGATGGGCCGCCGCCGCCAGATCCGCATAGGTCATCTGGTCGCCGGCAAGCCAATTCCGCTGGGAAATCAGAAAACCGATATATTTGAGATGGTATCGCACATTGGTCTGGGCCGCGCGAATCGCACCCATGTCCGGCGGACCGCCTCCCAGTTCGCTCGGCATGAACCGCTTATAGATCTTTTCTGTGGCAAGGTACTCCGACACCTCGCCGTGGAACTTGACCAGGAACCAGTCGAGCAGGCGGCGCACCTCGACCCGCCCGGCGAGATCGCCAGGCAGGAAGCGGCGGTCCCGAAGATCCTCTCCCCGCGTCTCGTCCAGATATTCCGCCAAACCCATCGGTCCTGGCACTGCGAGCCCGTTGTCGTCGAGAAAGAGCGGCAGGTTGCCGGCCGGGTTGATCTCAAGATACGGAATGCGCCGGTCCCACGGCTTCTCCTCGACCACAGCCGGCTCAAGGCCGAGTTCCGCCAGAATAAGACGCGCGAACCGCGACTGCGGGCAAAAGGGATAAGAATGCAGGGTGGCCATGAATGATGCTGACGCGAAACAGGCGGCAAGAATAAGGCCGTGCTTCGTTAAGGGTTGGTAAGGAATATTGGTGAATCTCATGTCTCTGACGCAGAAGGGCCGCGCCTGCAGCGCAAACCTTTCTTGACAGAGGTGGAGGCGCTCCCGCATCTGGCGCCGTTCTCAGGATTTTCAACGATGTCGCAAATCATCGAGGCGCTCTTTCTCGGCCTCATCGAAGGGCTGACGGAGTTTCTCCCCGTCTCCTCGACCGGCCACCTGCTCCTCGTCGGCCACTTCCTTGGATTCGAATCGACGGGCAAGACCTTCGAGGTGCTGATCCAGCTCGGCGCGATCCTGGCGATCCTGTCGCTCTACTTCAACAAGCTCTGGTCCATCGCAAAGGCCCTGCCGCGCGATCCCATGGCGCGCCACTTCGTAATTGGCGTGCTGGTGGCCTTCCTGCCCGCGGCCCTGATCGGCGCCGTGCTGCACGGGTTCATCAAGGAGGTGCTGTTCGATCCCTGGATCGTGTGCGTGACGCTGATCATCGGCGGTTTCGTGCTGCTCGCCATCGACCGCATGCCGCTCGAGGCGACGAAGACCGACGCAACACGGTTTCCCCTGTCGATGTACCTCAAGATCGGCCTCATCCAATGCGTGGCGATGATCCCCGGCGTGTCGCGCTCGGGCGCCACCATCGTGGGCGCCATGCTGATGGGAGCCTCGAAGCGCGCGGCGGCGGAGTTCTCGTTCTTCCTCGCCATGCCCACCATGGCGGGCGCCTTCACCTACGACCTCTTGAAGAACTACAAGATCCTCTCCGCCGACGATGTCACGATCATCGTGGCGGGATTCATGTCCGCCTTCGTGGCGGCCTTGCTCGTGGTGAAGCTGCTGCTCGACTACGTGTCGCGCCACGGCTTCACGCCCTTCGCCTATTGGCGCATCGTGGTCGGCGCAGCGGGCCTCGCCGGCCTCATGGTCTACGGCTGATCCATGCTGTCGCGCGACGAGACGCTGGCCGTCACTCTCTCCATTGCAATCGCTTTGCTGGTTGTAACGTTCGCGCTGCTTTTTGGCGTGAGCACGGAGCCTCGAGCGGCAAGGCAGGACGGTGCGCCCGATGCAGCCTGCCTGGAATGGACCGACAGCTGCGTCGTCTGCAGCCGCACGCCTCAGGGCGTCGCCTGCTCGACGCCGGGCATTGCCTGCACGCGCTCAGCGCCGCGCTGCCAGCGGCGGTAGCAGAAGATTACGTGTGTCATCCCGGACGAAGCGCAGCGAAGATCCGAGATCGCGTGCAGGGTAACGCACTCTTTCCCTCCCCTCTTGTGGGGAGGGATCAAGGGTGGGGGTGTGAGCGCCAACCTTGAACCATTCCTGACCCAACACCCCACCTCCAACTCCTCCCCACAAGGGGGAGGAGGGCTTCTAGCGCCATAGTCGTCCAACGATCCCGGGTTCTGCTGCGCAGCCCCGGGATGACGATGCTGCTGCGATGGATCGTCTACGGAATCGTCTTGTCCGGATAGCGGCACAGGTCGTTCACCGGGCAGCGCCAGCATTCGGGCCTGCGCGCCTTGCAGATGTAGCGGCCGTGCAGGATGAGCCAGTGATGGGCGTGGAGCCGGTACTCGTCCGGGATCAGCTTCTCGAGAGCCGCTTGCGTGTCCAGCGGCGTCTTGGTGATGGCGAGCGGCAGGCGGTTGGTGACGCGGAAGATATGCGTGTCGACCGCAACCCGCGGGTCGCCGAACGCGATGTTGACCACGACGCTCGCGGTCTTGCGCCCGACCCCCGGCAGGGTCTCGAGGATCTCGACGGAGTTGGGCACCTCTCCGCCGAACTCCTCCACGAGGCGCCTCGCCATGGCGATCACGTTCTTCGCCTTGGTGTTGAAGAAGTTCAGCGTCTTGATGTGCTGGCGCAAGCCCTCCTCGCCGAGATCGAGCATCCTCTCGGGCGTGTCGGCGACGGGAAACAGGTTTTTCGTCGCCTTGTTGACGCCCACGTCGGTGGCCTGGGCCGAGAGCGTCACGGCGACCAGCAGCGTATAGGGATTGGTGTAGTCGAGCTCGCCCTTGGGCTCGGGATTGGCCGCGTGCAGGCGGCGGAAGATCTCGACCATCGTGGCCCGGTCGACGGGCTTCGGCACGCGGGCGCGCACGGCCCGGCCCACGGCTTTCGCCGGCACGGCAGGCTTCGGTTTCGACATGCGACGGGAGGGCTGCTTCAGATCGGACATTCCTGCGTTATATCTAGGCTATGGCAGGCAGCAAGGCGACATTTGACGGCACGGACCGGTTCGAGGAGCCGGTGTTCTCGGCCGTCATCCGGCCGCACCGGTCGCTGAGCCCGCAAGGATTCAGGATCGTCATGATGCTGGTCTGCCTGACCTCCCTGGTGGCGAGCATCCCCTTCATCGTCATGGGCTTCTGGCCGGTGGCCGGCTTCTTCGGCCTCGATTTCCTCGGCCTCTATATCGCCTTCCGGGTCAGCTACCGGCAGGGCGACGCCTTCGAGCTGCTCGAGCTGACCCCGATCCGGCTCCTGTTCCGCAAGGTGAGCCCGAAGGGCGAGGTGAAGGACTGGCAGTTCAACCCGCTCTGGACCCGTCTCGACCGGGAGGTCGACGACGAATACGGCATGCAGCAACTCTCCATCGCCTCCCGCAACGAGCACGTGGTGATCGCCCACGACCTTTCGCCGCCGGAACGCGAGACCCTGGCCGAGGCGCTCGGCCGCGCCCTGGCGGATGTGAAGCGGGGCTATTGATCCGGGCATGAGGCTGTGCTCCCTGCCCTTTTGGGGCTGGCGGCTGTGGGCTTGGTCCTGGCCTGTCTCGTGGGTCGAGGGAAGCGCGGGACGTGAGGCGACCTCGCCGCTCCAGCGGAGCGCGCAAAGGTTAAGTTCGGGACGGGAGTTCCGCCCGGACGGGA
>JAESFL010000197.1_pt1 | contig 52807 bp, 52 predicted proteins | sample 9269401 | NCBI WGS metagenome assembly JAESFL01 (sample SAMN14506025, study PRJNA617098) | algae metagenome | isolation source: Gloeocapsa sp. UFS-A4-WI-NPMV-4B04 and co-occurring heterotrophs from desert... | place: USA: Utah | collected 2006-10-01 | reverse complement strand
GCGGCCGAGTTTTCCACACGCTGCTGCGGGGAGCTGCACCAAGGTGCTCTCCTCGCAGCGCGTGGAAAACTCACCTCGGTTGCTCCTCCAGTTCCGTAAGATAGCTGGTCTTGATCATACAAGGGGGCCGGGGGGTGAGGGGCTCCGCGAAGCAGGCGCCGTAAACGCCTGCCTTCCGTCGAGACTCGTCGTCGCGGCTCCGGACTGGCCTCCGCGCGAATCCGCCGATACACTTGGCGGCTCCCCGGTCCGCGCCGCCCCGACATCATCCCATGCAGCCCCGATCCATCCGCCGCCTTGCCGTCCTGCTGCTGTCGACGGGGCTCGCCGCGCACGCGGGCCCCGTGCAGGCGCAGGAGATCGTCTCCGGGCGCGAGGCGGCGGCGGGGGCGGCGGTGCTCGCGGGGGCGCTGCTGCTGGACCGCGCGTTCGACGGCGCCGTGCGGCAGGGGGGCGGCGGGGAGCTGGAGCCGCTGTCCGACGCGTTGAACTACGGCGGGCGGCCGCAGTACGCGGCGGCGCTCCTGGCGGGCACCTGGGCCGTCGGCGAGCTGGCCGGGCGCGGCGAGGTGGCGGAGGCGGCCCTGCACGTGGGCGCCGCCCTGGCCGCCGGCGGGGTGATGAACGGCGCGCTCAAGTACGGCGTGGGGCGCGAGCGGCCCAGCGAAACGGGCGATCCGCATCACTTTCGCCCGTTCGCGGACCGGAACCGCTGGCAGTCCTTTCCGTCCGGGCACACCGTCGTGGCGTTCACGGTGGCCTCCGCCGTCTCCGAAGAAGCGCGGACGCCGTGGGTCACGGCCCTGGCGTACGGCGGCGCGGCGGCCGTGGCGTGGAGCCGCGTGTACGAAGACAAGCACTGGACGAGCGACGTCACGGCCGGCGCCCTCATCGGCATCGTGGCCGGGCGCGGCACCGTGCGGCTGCTGCACCACGGGCGCGATGCACCCGCGGTCGCCGTCGCGCCGTCCGGGATCGCCGTCCGCATCCCCGTGCGCTGAACCGGAGGAAGAGGGATTCGATGACCGACGGAATCGACATCCGCCCCGCCACGCCGGCGAACCTGGACGAGGTGACGGAGCTGCTCGCCGCGCAGCTTGCCGAGCACGACATCCCCATCGACCGCGCGGACCTGGCGTTCGCGGCGGACGGCATCCTGCGCGTGCCGGACCGCGGCTTCATCCTCCTGGCACTGCGGGATGGGACGACGGTGGGCGTGGCGTGCGTCTCGTTCTCGTGGACGGTGGAGCGCGGCGGGATGGTGGCGTGGCTGGACGAACTGTACGTAGTCCCCGCCATGCGCGAGCACGGCATCGGCAATGGACTGCTGGCGCGGGTGATCGCGACGGCGGGCGCGGAGGGGTGCCGGACGGTGGAGCTGGAGGTGGAGACGAGCCACGCGCGCGCCGAGCACCTGTACCGCCGCCACGGCTTCAGCGACATGCCGCGCCGCCGCTGGACCCGTCCCCTGCCCTGACCGCGTGATCCGTTCTCGTGACGAACGAAAGGGCCCGCCGTGCGTGACGGCGGGCCCTTTCCCTGATTCCCTGAAGGCCAGGTACTACAGGCCGGGCACGATGGGCGAGGTCGGGCAGCAGCGGCAGAGGCCGGTGGAGCTGACGATGAACCCGCCCGTCGGGCACTTGTAGTCGCAGGCCGGGTTCGGGGCACACCGGCCGGCGCCAGGGACGGCCGCGGTGGGCGAAGCCAGCGCCTGGGTGCCTCCGAATGCCAGCGCCCCGACGACCGGAGCGGCGAGCAGGACGGTGCGCCAGCGGCGAGCAACGATGGTCATTTCTGTCTCCTTGGTGCCAGTGTGGTCCACCCGTCTCGTCCCTCGATGCCTGCCGGAGACGAGCCACGCCGTGACCGCACGGCGCACGAGTGGAGCGCGTGGCTCCAGTATAGACCGCACTATCGGCATCCGTCAATTAATGGGAGAAAAGATAGAACCTCCCCGGCACGGTTCCGGGTTCTTCGTCGATTTGGCTGCAGGTAAGCAGAAGCAGAATGGACACCGGCCCGAGACGCCGATCGTCTCGGGCTCGCGATGGACCTGGCGGCGAGCGCGCCCTTGTTCGCGGGGGGTGCTGGCTCGCGGGCGGCGGCCCTCGGCCTCACCGGCGCGGCGCGGGAGTTCCCGGTGCCCGTCAGAGCGATGGCCCCATTGCGGCCGTGATGTTCGCGATCACGGCAGCGCGGATGTTCCCCGGGGCGCCTGACGGCGCGATCGGCCCCGCCGCCATTCGGCGCCGATCCCTTCCTGGTGACCACCCTGCTCGGCTGGGCCTGGGCGCACCTCGGGACGCGACCGGCGCGGAACGCGGCGCCGTGAGCGCGGACCCGCCGACGGAATGTTCGCGGCTCCGCCCGATCGCCCCGGCCCGTGTGAGCCGGGTCTGTAGGACGACCGGGCGCGAGATCCACGTCTCCGTTACTGTCCCGCGTTCTCGCCCAGGGTGACGAGAAGCTCGTCCAGCTGATCGAACGTCTCGTGCATTGCATCGGCTGCCCCGGTGCCGGCAGCGTCGAGCGCTTCCTTCGAGGGATAGCTCTCGTGCAGGACCACCAGCGTCTTGCCGCCCTCTTCCTCGAAGGTCACCGTGGTGACGGGCCCGCCCTCGCCGCCTTCTTCATTGGTCCACGCGAGGCGCGAATACGGCATCACTTCGACATACGTGCCGAAAAACGCGAAAGGCTCGGGGTCGTGGTCGAATACCAACCGGTACTTGCCTCCGACACGCGCATCCACCTCGCAGGACAGCAGGGTCATTCCCATCGACCTGGGCACCCACCAGCGCCTGAGCAGCTCGGCCCTGGTAAATGCCTCGAACACGATGCGCGCCGGGCCGTTGATGGTGCGCGTGACAACCACCTCGCGGTCCGACTTCCGTTCCACCGTGGTGCGGTTCTTCACGGGACCGGGGCTACTTTCGAGTCCTGCGTTCATCGCTCTTCTCCTCTCGTGTAAGTTCCTCGACCACCTTGTCCAGCTCGTCGAAGCGTTCGTCCCAGCGCTGGCGGTACCTCTCGAGCCATGCCGTCTCTTCCTCCAATCGGCGCGAGCCCAGCTGGCACATCCGCACACGCCCGATCTTCTTCGTGGTGACGAGCCCCGCCTGCTCCAGGACGGCCACGTGCTTCTTCATGCCCGTGAGCGTCATGTGGAACTTCTCGGCAAGGTCCGTGATCGAAGCGTCGGCTCGTCCGAGCTGCTCCAGAACGCCGCGCCGCGTGGGGTCGGAGAGCGCGGCGAACGAAGTATCGAGTCGGGTCGTCACATACTGAACCATATGGTGCAGTATCTAACGCAAGCGTTCGCGGCATGCAAGGGGTGGCCGCGAAGAACGATGCGTCCCACGATCACAGCAGGGCGCGCATCCGTGACCGGTCAGACACCCATCGCTGCCTCTACCGCGGCGACGTCCCTGCCGAACGGCCGCATCGACGTGTGCCTTCCCAGGCGAACCGCAACTCAATCCGCGATGAACCTTTTCGGCAGTTTGCGGGCGGGGACGGGCGCGGATTACTTTTCGGTCCGGCAGCACGCATCCAACCCGACGACGAGCCGCATCCATGCCCATATATCCGCTCAAGCAGGTGGACCCCGCGGCCTCGGCCACGGCGCTGTACGACGAGTGGCTGGACGAGATCCACCAGCAGCTCGAGGCCGGCGAAGACCGCTGGGAGCTGTGCCGCCGCACGCTCACGGGCCTCTTCTATCCGCACCACGCGGACGCGAATCCGGCGAATCTGCCCCTGGCCGCGCAGGCGGCGCTGGCGCAGATGGACGCGCGCAACGTCACGCTGGAGCCGGAATACTACGCCGAGGTGGACGAGGCCAGGTTCTACGAGCGCAAGCCGCTGCTGTGGATGTGGCAGATGTTCGACCGCAGCCCCCTGGGCGGCAACGTGCACGTGGGGGTGCGGTTCCGGCGGACGCTGGCGCCGTTCATCTTCAAGCGCGTGGGCCGCAACTTCAAGTCGTTCCACTTCGTGGAGTTCAGCTACGGCTACAACATGGAGGTGGGCGACGACGTGGTGGTGCACCGCAACGTGCTGCTGGACGACCGCGGCGGCATCGTGCTGGGCAACGGCGTGAGCATCAGCGACTACGCCAACATCTACTCGCACACGCACTCCATCGTGGACCAGCGCGACGTCAGCAACCTCAAGACGGTCATCGAGGACGGCGTGCGCATCACCTACCACGCCACGGTGCTGGCCGGCACGCACGTGGGCGCCAACGCCATGGTGGGCGCCATGGCCCTGGCCACCAAGGACGTGCGCCCGTTCCACGTGAACGTGGGCATCCCCGCCAAGTCCGTGCGCGTAAAGCCGAACGCGCCGCCGGAGGCGTACAAGCTGACCCTGCGCAAGGACGAGGAGGCTGCGGTGGCCCCGGGCACCGGCGCGGGCGAGGGCTGAACTGCGGGTTACAGGGGACAGGTTACGGGTTACAGCAAGCAACTGCGTGGACTGCGAGCTTGCTCCAGCACAGCGGAATGCGGTGCGAGGGCGGAGCGCCCCCCTCCCCGACCCTCCCCCACAAACTGCGTGGGGAAGGGAGAATGACGCCGGATTCCGTGCAGTTCTCCCCCTCTCCGCGAGGAACGAGCGGGGAGGGGGCCGGGGGGAGGGGCGCCCCGCCCGCGGAGGGAGCCGGCTACGCCAGCACGAACTGCGGTCCGCCTCCCCGGCCTCGCGGCGCACGGCACGTAGGGGAATTCCCCCTGTCGCGGGGCGGCATCGTGCCCATATTCCCGCGCAGCGGACGGGAGCGCATACGGAATCGAACGATCGAGGGCAGTCGATGAGCGAGCATACGAGCGAGGGCGGGACGGCGACGGTGCCGGTGGAGGTCAGCGATCCGGTCAACGCGCAGATCCTGGCCGTGTCGGAAGACCGCATCACGGGCTTCCAGGCGGAGCCGTTCGCGGAGATCAGCCGCCTGTCCGGCGTGCCGGTGGAGACGGTGCTGGAGCGCATCCGGGCCATGCTGGCGGCGGGCGTCATCCGCCGCGTGCGGCAGACCATGCTGGCCACCAACCTGGCCCCCGGCGCGCTGGTGGCGTGGAAGGTGTCGCCCGAAAAGCTGGACGCCGCATTCACCTACATGTTCCAGCAGGACCCGTTCAGCGGGCACGTGGTCATCCGCAGCACGGACGGCGACACGCCGGGGAGCGCGTACCGGCTGTGGACCACGCTCAAGGTGCCGCAGGGCTTTTCGCTGGAAAAGCACGCCGAGTACCTGCGCCGGCACGTGGGCGCCGAGGCGTTCAAGCTGCTGCCCGCCAACGCGCTGTTCACGCTGGGCGTGGGCCACGTGCGGCGCCGCGGCATGGAGCCCGGCGCCCGCAGCGACGAGCCCGGCGCCGTACAGGACACGGTGGTCGTGGAGCTCACGGACCTGGAGTGGCAGGTGCTGGGGCCGCTCAAGCGCGAGTTCGAGGTGGACGAGATCGTCGATCACCCGTGGGAGGCCCGCGCGGCCGAGGCGGGCGTGCCGGTGGACGTCTTCCTGGCCACGGCCCGGGGGCTGAACGAGCGCGGCGTCGTCGGCCGGTTCAGCACGTTCCTGGAGCACGTAAAGCCGTCCGCGGCGGGCACGCGCGTCACGCGCTACAACGCGCTCTTTCACTGGAAGGTGCCGCAGGGGCGCGAGATGGATGCCGGCCGCGAGGTGGGCCGCCACTACGTGATGACGCACGCCTACTGGCGCGAGGGCGGGCCGGAGTTCGCCGGGGTGAACGTGATGGGCGTGGCGCACGGCACCGAGAAGGAAGCCGTTCTGGCCCACAAGGCCGCCATCGACCAGCACCTGGAAGAGGCGGGGATCCCGGTCAGCTACACCAACGTCTTCTGGGGCGGACGCAGCGAGATCAAGCCGTCGGAGATCCTGCCCTCCGCCTACCTCGCGTGGTGCGCGCGCGAAGGCATCGACCCCGAAAGCATGCGGGGCTGATTTTCGATTCGGTGGATTCGGCGGATGGGTGGATTCGGCGGATGGGTGGATTCGCGGATGCGGCCCGGGGCGAGTGCTCCGGGCCGTCTTTGCTTTGTCACCGCACGGCGACGGAGACGTCACGCCAAGGACTGCAGATGTTCAGCCCGCGCGCCTGATGTTTGCGGTGAATGTCACGATTTGAGCGAAGCCTTGCACAAATCGGCCGGGTTATCCTAAAGAGGACGGAGCGCACTTGATTTTTATGCGCGATATGGCAATTTTCCTGACATGTCGCTCATGCTCAACGAAAAACAAGCCGACCTCCTCCGCTTTCTCAATCGCCAGACCGGGCCCGTTTCGTCCACGGACCTGGATGGGCGGATCGTGCGCGCGCTCAAGTCGCGCGCGTGCATCAAGGAGGTGCGCTCCGGCTGGATAGAGGTGACGGAGGAAGGCCGCGCGGCGCTGGAAAGCAAGCCGCAGCGCCGCCGCCGGGGCCGCCGGCCCAACGTGGAAAAGACGGCCGGCCATGCCCGCGCCCAGGCCATCCGCCGGGCCCTCGAAGCGCTGGAGCTGGCGCTCCCCAAGGACGCCGAGGTGGCCGTCGGGAACATCTTCGCCTACGCGGACGACGTGGTGGACGGCTTTCGCAAGTACGCGCGCAGCCTGGAGACGAAGAAGGACTGACGCGCGGCAGCATGACAAACGAGGAGGCGGGACGGGCATGGAGCCCCGTCCCGCCTCGTTCGTTTTGATACCCGGCGTCACCGCAATGTGGTTGATCATGACATTGCGATGGGTCCATTACACGAACCGGCGAAGTGCACCGGCGGAGTCCAGCCGCGCGGCGGCCCACCTGCCACGGGCGAGAAGATTCCTCACTCGTTCCTCGCTCGGAATGACAGGCCGGGGACATTCGGCGATGGTTCCCCCCGTCGCCAGCTCCGCACTCCCGCACTCAGTTCATTCCGCGTCCTGCGTCCAGTCCGTGAGCCGGTGGAGCAGGCGGTCGATGCGGACGCGCAGGTCCAGGTCGTCCACGTGCCCGGCCGCCGCGCGCAGGTACGAGATCAGCAGGCCGATCTCGCCCTGGGCCAGCTCGCGGGCAAAGAGCAGCGGGTTGAGCCCCAGGTCGCTCGCGGCCGTCTCGATGGCGCGCTCGGCCAGCTCGCACATCTCTTCCGTGTCGCCGCCGGCCAGCTCGGCTTCGTGCCGGGGCTCCAGCATGGTCAGTCCTGGCGCGCGGCGTTCATCATCCCCGCGAAGCTGCCGGTGAGCAGCACCCGCCACTGCCCGTCCGCGCGCTTGAGGGGGGCCACCTGCACCTGGTCCACGCTCACCTCGCCGACGCCCATCCGCATGCGGTACACGACGTGGGCCACGGAGTCGCCCTCCATCACGTGTCCCAGCACGTTGGTCTGCGCGCTGGAGAGCATCTCGCGGATCTCCGGCTGCTCCAGCTGCGAGCGAAGGATGCGCTCGAACAGGGCCGCCGGGCTGAGCTGGTTGAACTCCGCGAGGTTGGCCACCCCGAACGTCTGCGCGAACGCCGGGTCCTCGGCCGCGCCGGGGAGGGAGGCCAGGCCGGACATCGTCTCCTTCATGCTGGCCAGGGCCTCGGGGTGCATGAGCGCCACGTTGCCCGCGTAGTCCGCGGTGCGGAAGGTGTCGAAGTAGCGCTGCACCACCTGCTCCGGCGTGTCCTGCGCCGCCAGCCCGGGCGCGAACGCCAGCAGGGCCGCCATCAGCACGGGCAGGGCTCGCAGCATCGTCTTCATCTCGTTGTCTTTTCCTGGTTTGCGTCATCGGGACGCGTATGGAACCCGCACGGGCGGACGGCGTTCCCCGTGGACCCGGGCGGGCAGCGCCCCCACCCGCTCGTTCCTCGCGACCTCCCCCAAAACCCCTGGGGGAGGTGAACGGCATCGTGCTGATTAGCGGACATCCTGCACGGGCGGAGGGCCCCCTCCCCCCGGCCCCCTCCCCCGCTTCGCGGGCAGGAGGGGGAGAACTGCGTGCGCGGTGTTCAGCCCGCTACCCACTCACCAGTTCTGCCAGTCCAACCCTCCCCCAGGGGTTTTTGGGGGAGGGTGGGCGAGTAATGCGAGCCCGGGTGGGGGCGCCTCGGGCTCCGCACCGCGACGTACCGTGCCTTGCTCCACCCTCAGTTCACTCCCGCACTAACGCACTCCCGCACTTCCGCACTTTCCGTTACCGGCTCGGCCGGCGAAACTCCGCATCCGGGCTCCAGGTGGGGAGGACGTCGCCGTTCGCCAGCTCCATGCCGAAGTCCAGCACCAGCTCGGCCAGCTGCGCGGCGCCCGCCAGGTTGAAGTCCGGGCGGTACTCGTCGCAGGGCTGGTGGTAGCAGCGCGCGGTGTACTCCTCCTGCCGCGCCGTGCCCCACCCCGCCGGCTGCCCCTCGTACTGCGTCCCCGCGGCGATGGAGACGGACGGAACGCCCGCCTTGGCGAAGGAGAAGTGGTCGGAGCGATAGAAGTAGCCGCGCTCCGGGTGCTCGTCCGGCGAGGTGCGCCAGCCACGGCCGCCGATCATCCGCGCGAACTGCGCGCCCAGGCTGCTCTTGGTCTCGCCCAGCACGCGGAAGTCCGTGGACCGCCCCAGCAGGTTGCCGCCATCCACGTTCAGGTTGGCCACGATGCTGGCGATGGGCACGGTGGGGTTCTGCGCGAAGAACTCCGAGCCCAGCAGCCCCGACTCCTCCGCCGTCACGAAGACGAACAGCAGCGACCGCTTGGGCCGGGGGCTCTGCACGGCCACGCGGGCGGCGGCGAGCAGGTTGGCCACGCCGGACGCGTTGTCGAGCGCGCCGTTGTAGATGGAGTCGCCGTTCACCACGGGCCCGATGCCCAGGTGGTCCCAGTGCCCGCTGAACGCCACGTACTGGTCGCGCAGGGCGGGATCGGCGCCGCGGACCACGCCCACGACGTTCTCCGACTCCAGGTGCTGCACCGTGTTGGTGAAGCTGGCGTTCAGCCGGATGCCCGTGGCGACCGGGCGGAAGTCGCGCGACTCGGCGCGGCGGCGCAGGTCCGCCAGGTTCAGGCCGGCCTGGGTGAGGAGGGCGGTGGCGGCGCTGTCCGTGATCCAGCCGCGCACGCCCAGCGGCGCGGGAAGCGCGGGGCTGCGGGGGACCATCCGCTGCTCCTTGGCCCACGAGCCCGTGACGGTGTGCCAGGGGTAGCCAGCCTGCTCCGTCGTGTGGATGATGAGCATCCCCGCCGCGCCCCGCCGCTCGGCCTCCTCGAACTTGTACGTCCAGCGGCCGTAGTACGTCATGGCCCGCCCGCCGAAGCGGTTCGCATCGTCCGCCGGGGCGGGGGGATCGTTCACGAGCACGAGCAGCACCTTGCCGCGCACGTCCATCCCCTTGAAGTCGTCCCACCGGTACTCGGGGGCGGCCGAGCCGTATCCCACGAAGACGATCTCGCCGTCCGCCGTGCTGCGCTCCGCCGCGGAGCCGGCCCACACGACCACGTCCTCGGGGTAGCGCAGGCGGGCCGTGGCGCGGCCGCTGGCGGCCACCTGGATGGTGGCCGGGTCCGCGCCCACGATGTCGATGGGCACGCGCTGAAAGTAGCTGTCGCCGTTGCCCGGCTCCACGCCGCTCTCGCGCAACTGGCTGGCGATGTACTCGGCCGTCAGGCGCCCGCCGCGGGTAGCCGGCGCGCGGCCTTCCAGCAGGTCCGACGACAGGAAGCGCAGGTGCCCGTCGATCTCGGCGGGGGTGATGCGGGGCGCCTGGGCGGCGGCGGACTGGGCCAGCAGCCCCGCGGCCGCGGCGGAGAGCAGGATCCGTCTCATGGGTCGATTTCGCGTGGGGGATCGGATTGCGCCATCGGTTTGCGCCGCAAGCTACGGGCGGAGCGGGCGCGCCGCGAGTCCCGCCTCTCCGACCCGGCCCTCAACCGGCGCCCCCACCCGCTCGTTCCTCGCGACCTCCCCCAAAAACCCCTGGGGGAGGTGAGATTGGATCGTGCTGATCAGCGGACAACCTGCACGGGCAGAGGGCCCCCTCCCCCCGCCCCCTCCCCCCCTCCGCGGGCAGGAGGGGGAGAACTTCATTCCCCCGGGGCTCGTGCCGGCGTGGGACTCCCCCGTGACGGACAGTCCGCGCAGGCGGACTTCGTGTAGTCGTTGCGGCGAATTCATTCGCTCTGCCGATGGCAGCAGGACTCGCCGTGCGGCATCAAGCGGGCGGATCGGGGACGAGGCCGGGCTCCGTGATCGTCGGGGTCCGGGCGCGGAGCTTCGCCAGCGCCTCGTCCGGCGTGGCGCCGACGGCCAGCCACGGGAGCCCGGGCGCGACCTCGGTCCAGAAGAGCATCGCCTCGACGTCGTCGCCGTGCGCGTGCTCCATCACGAAGTCCAGTCGCGTGTGCACCGCGTAGCCCGACCCGTCGCGCGTGTCGAACTCGCCGACCGCCAGCCACTCCCCGCGGGAATACACGCCCCCGTACCGGTCCTGCACGATCGCGATCGGGTACATCCACATCCTGCCTCCCGTCGTTTCGGTCGATTGGATTCGATCGCCTACAGGCCCAATCCCATCTGCGGATCGTCCTTCTTTCGCTTCCCGCCCTCCCCCGCCCCGCCCGCGTCCGGTGGCGCGGCGGCGTCGGCTTCGCGGAGCCAGCGCTCCAGCACGGCAACCACGCGGGCGCGCTCGTCGTCCGTGAGGTCGCGGCCTTTGGGGATGCGGTGCCACTTGGCCAGGCAGCCGCGGCAGCAGGCGCCGGTCGCGTGCTGCGCGACGAAGACGGGGTGCCCGCGCATGGGCGTCTGCTTGCCGTCGTTGGGCGGCTCGGCGGGGGCCAGGCGAGCGGCGATCATCTCGTCCGCGTGGCGCAGCACCGTCTCCCATCCCCGCCCGCGCAGGTACGCCAGGTCCGCCGCGCCCAGCTTCTGGCGGCGGCGGAACGCGGACTGGGCAAGTGCCTGGAACAGGTCGTCGGGGTCGCGCATCGGTGTGTTACGGAACGGGTCCCGCGGGAAGAGAAGCTTCCGGTGAAGGCCGCGCAACGGCCGCGCGGGGGTTCGGAGCCCGTAGAGGAAGAGAACCAAGCCCGTCACGGAAGCAGGGTCTCTGCACCGGCGGGGCGCCCCTCCCCCCGGCCCCCTCCCCGCTCGTTCCTCGCGGAGAGGGGGAGAACTACGTTTCCTAACCGACAGCCCGCCTTCCTGCTGGGTCTGGGGTGTACACCCCCTCCCGCGCAGTTTGCGGGAGGGGGTGGACGAGCCTAGGCGAGCCCGGGGGAGGACCCCCGCAGCCGCAGGGCCGTCCCCCACGGATCGCGCGCTACGCCGCCGTCCGCATCGCGCTCCACCGCGTTCCCGGCGGCGGCGAGGTGATCCAGGGCCGCCGTGGCGTCCGCGGCGGAGGGGAGGATGATCTGCCACTCCAGCAGGCGCGCGTCGTCGTCCGTGGCGGGAGCGGAGCCGGCGGCCCAGGTGTTCACGCCCAGGTGATGGTGATAGCCGCCCGCGGACAGGAACAGCGCACCCGGATAGCTCCACACCACCTTGTCCAGCCCCAGCCCCGCGTGGTAGAACGCCGCCGCCGCGTCGATGTCGCCCACGTGCAGGTGAACGTGGCCCATCACGGTACCGGCCGGCATCCCCGTCCACGGCTCGCCGCCGGCCGCGCGCGCCAGGCCCTGCAGGTCCAGCGGCTCCGTGGCCATCGCCAGCTGGCGCCCCTCGTGCCGCCACGCGGCGCGGGGGCGGTCGGCATAGACTTCGATGCCCAGCCCGTCCGGGTCCTGCAGGTACAGCGCCTCGCTCACCAGGTGGTCCGACGCGCCCGCCCGCTCGCCGATCTGCCCCAGGTGCGCCACGAAGCGGCCCAGCGCGGCGCGGTCCGGCAGCAGGATGGCGAAGTGGTACAGCCCCAGCCGCCCGCGGCGCGGCACCGGCGCGGCCCCCGGCTTCTCGTGGAGCACGACGAGCGGCCCGTCGCCGCCGTGCGCGGCGAGGGACGCGCGGCCGCCCGCCTGCTCCGCCACCCGCAAGCCGAGCGCGTCGCGGTAATACGCCACGGAGCGCTCCAGATCCGCCACCTGCAGCGTCACCGTTCCAAGCCGGATGTCCGCGGGAAGGCGGTAGCCGGCGGGCGCGATTCCGTAGCCCGGATCCGCCGCGGCAGGGGTCGTCTGCTGATCGAGATTGCTCATCGTCCTCTCCTCTGGAAGGGTCCGCCCGTCGTCGGCGCGGAACCGGGTACATCAAATCTATGCGTTGCAACGACTATCGTCAACACGCATGGATGGGACTTTCTTCTCGCGGCGATGCACGTCCCCTTCCGTGACGGGGCGTAAGTGCATATCGTCAATGGCGTGAGCTTCCCCCGGCGCCCACTACGAGAAACATCATGGCCGACGAGCCGACGCTGAACGACAAGAAGTCCCGCAAGGCGATGTCCAAGACCGCGCTCGCGCTGGGCGCGGCCGGCCTGTTCCTGTTCATCGTGGGCGTAAAGCGCAAGCACCGCCTGGACGAGGAGCGCGTGGTCGACTTGGAGCGCGAACGAGAGCAAGAGCGGGAACGCAGCCGAAGCGAAGGCTGACGAACGCGAGCGGGGCGGCCTCATCGGCCGCCCCGCTCTTCGTTCCATGCTACGGCTCGGTCGATGAATTTGAGTTGTCGTCGTCTGGAACGTCTTTGTGTACAAAAATATACCGTTCGCCCTCGGGTGGACTCTCCGTCACCTCCAGTGTCCAGAAGCCACCCGGAAATGGTGTGAACCAACTGGCCATCTGCGCGAAGACACCCTTTTCGTCCGCGTACTGGCGCGCATCCAGCAGTGTGGAAGTTTGCGCCTCCATCCAGAACGAGATTCCAATGTCTACCTTGACTAATGGATAGGTGCCCTCGGCTGTGATGACGGTGGCATCATCAGTCTCTGGAGTGACGGTGAGGAAAGCCGCCCGTTGTGTACCGTCATGGGGAAGCGCAGCCAGAGTGGCGGGCGAAGCCAGTAGTTGCTCCAAACCTGGCTCAAATAAAGCCTTCAGCGGATGTGGCTCTCTGGCCGGCGGAATCATGAACACGGGGGCGTTTTCCTGATTCTCCGGGTGAATAATGAGTTCGGCCGCCTCTGTATCTCGTGTATGAACGACTGCTCCAAAGAATCGTGCACGCGGCACAGAGAGTTTAGTGCGAACAAGCCACCGGTCTACATCCTCTACACTGATTTGCTTCAAATCGCGGAGAAGCACTCGGTGAGCTGCGGCTGAGCGCTTAGCGGCTTCCGTAAACCCTGAAGTGGACACTGCCACAATAACGTTTGCGCCCACATCCTCTGCTTTCGACGCGAGTTCTTCAATCCAGCGGACATCCTGTGCACCTTTTCGATCCCGACACTCGATTGCAACGAGCACATCCGTTGCGCCGACCTCGCATCGCAGAGTGACGTCCACCTCTCGGCGCCGTCCCGAGTGTCGCCCACAAATCCGTTCTGGTGATTTAATCTGTACATCGGGACCAAGTATCCGCTCAAAATGCTCAACCAGCAGTTCCGCTAAGCGCCCCGGCTTCTGCCCTCGCTCATCTGTCATTGGTGCCCATCCTCAAAGCATTGATTCCCGTAGTGCCCCTTCAAACCGCAGACGCAGGATACGTTCACACGTCGAAGCAACATGTTTCGCCTCCTCATCGTGCTCGTGATGAGCGGCTCTCCCGTCCCGGGCACCGGCGGCTGAATCCAACTCTCTGCACACCTTTCGGCCTCCTCCGCCCCGCCGTCTCGCCGTCCCTCGCCGGGCGCTGTATGTTCTCCGCCGACCGTCATCCATGCACCGTGGACCGAGCGAGACGAATGCCCGCGACCGACTTTCTGCAGCGCAACCGCGATCAGCACCTGCAAGAGCTCATGGAGTGGCTCCGCATCCCCAGCGTGAGCGCCAAGAGCGAGCACAAGGGCGACACCGCCCAGGCCGCCGAGTGGCTGGCCGGACGCATGCGCGAGGCAGGGCTGCAGACCGTGGAGGTGATCCCCACGGAGGGCCACCCCGTGGTCCTGGGCGAGTGGCGCGGCGCTCCGGAAGGCGCGCCCACGCTGCTGGTGTACGGCCACTACGACGTGCAGCCGGCCGAGCCGCTGGAAGAGTGGAAGTCCGCCCCGTTCGAGCCGGAGGTGCGCGACGGCAACCTGTTCGCCCGCGGCTCCGTGGACGACAAGGGCCAGGTGTATCTGCACGTCAAGGCGGTGCAGGCCCTGCTGGCGGACGGCGGCACCCTCCCCGCCAACGTGGTCTTCGTCATCGAGGGCGAGGAAGAAGTGGGCTCGCCCAATCTCGCGAAGTTCCTCCAGCAGAACCAGCAGCGGCTGGCCTGCGACGCCGTGCTCATCAGCGACACCACCATGTTCGCCCCCGGGCTCCCCTCCATCACCACGGGGCTGCGGGGGATGGCGTACATGGAGGTGCGCGTGCAGGGCCCGTCGGTGGACCTGCACTCCGGCGCGTACGGCGGCGCGGTGGTGAACCCCGCCAACGCGCTGGCCCGCATCATCTCGCAGCTGCACGACGAGCGCGGCCGCGTGAACATCCCCGGCTTCTACGACAAGGTGCGCGAGCTCACGTCGGAGCAGCGCCAGGGGATCGCCGGCCTGCCGTTCGAAGAAGAGAACCTGCGCAAGGAAGTCGGATCCCCCAAGCTGGGCGGCGAGGACGGCTACGGTCCCCTGGAGCGCATCTGGGCCCGCCCCACGCTGGACGTGAACGGCCTGCTGAGCGGCTACACGGGCGAGGGCGCCAAGACGGTCCTGCCGTCCAAGGCCATGGCGAAGGTGTCCATGCGCCTGGTGCCGGACCAGGACTACAAGGAGGTCGAGCGGATGTTCATCGACCACGTGAAGTCGCTGGCGCCGGAGGGGGTCACGGTCGAGGTGCTGGCCCTGCACGGCGGCCAGCCCTGGTTCGCCGAGGGGAGCGGCCCCGTGTTCGACGCGGCGGCGCGCGCGCTGGAGCAGGCGTGGGGGCGCAAGCCGGTGTTCATCCGCGAGGGCGGCTCCATCCCCATCGTGCAGGCGTTCCAGGAGACGCTGGGCGCGCCGGCGCTGCTCATCGGATTCGGGCTGCCGGGGGAGAACGCGCACGCGCCCAACGAGTGGATGTCGGTGGAGAACTTTCACAAGGGCGCCGAGGCCATCGCCCGGCTGTACGAGGAACTGCGGTGAGCGCTGCGAACGGCGGCGGCGCGGAGGCCCAGGCGCGCGCCTTTGCGGATGCGCTCTCCGCGCGCTACGCCGCGACCGAGAAGCTGGCCGCGCACGGCGCCTGGGACGCGTCCACGGGCGGCGGCGACGAGGCCATGGAGCGCGCCGTCCGCTACCGCGCGGAGTGCCGCACGATCTTCTCCGATCCGGACGGCGCGCGGCGGGTGCGCGAGTGGCTGGCGTCCGGCGAGATCCAGGACCCGCTGCTGCGGCGCCAGCTGGAGATGATGAACCTGGAGTTCACCCGCAACCAGCTGCCGGCGGACACCATCGCCGACCTGGTGGCCCGCCACGCGGAGATGGAGCGCATCTTCTTCGACTTCCGCGCGGAGCTGAACGGGGAGCGTGTCTCCAACAACGCGATCCTGGACGTCCTGCGCACGGAGCGCGACGGTGCGGCCCGGCGGGCGGCGTGGAACGCCAGCAAGCAGATTGGCGCGCAGATCGCCGGGCCCCTGCGCGAGTGGGTGCGGCGGCGCAACGCGGCGGCGCGGGAGCTGGGCTTTCGCGATGCGTACGCCATGGACCTGCACCTGCAGGAGATTGACGAGGCGACGATGTTCGCCACGCTGGACGGGCTGCGCGAGGGGAGCGAGGCCCCGTTCCGCGCCCTCCGCGCGCAGGTCGACCGCGAGATGGCGGCGCGGTACGGCGTGGCGGAGGACGCGCTGCGCCCCTGGCACTGGGAGGACCCGTTCGCGCAGGAGGCGCCGCTGATGCGCGGGGTGGACCTGGAGGCGTGGTTCGCCGCCAACGATCCCGTGGAGCTGTGCACGCCGTTCTTTGCCGGCATCGGGCTGCCGGTGGAGGACGTGCTGGCCCGCAGCGACCTGTACGAGCGCGACGGCAAGGACCAGAACGCCTTTGCGGCGGACCTGGACCGCGAGGGCGACGTGCGCATCGTGTGCAACCTGCGCCCCACGGAAAAGTGGACCAGCACCCTGCTCCACGAGCTGGGCCACGCCGTGTACGACGCGGGGCTGCCGCGTGGACTCCCCTACTTCCTGCGGATGCCGGCGCACACGCTGAGCACGGAGAGCGTGGCCATGTACTTCGGGCGGCTCACGCGCGACCCGGCGTGGCTGCGCGAGGTGGTGGGCGCGGAGGTGCCGGACGACCAGGCGCGCGAGATCCGGGCGCAGCTGCGGGCGTCCATGCTCATCTCCGCCCGGTGGATGCTGGTGATGATCTACTTCGAGCGCGAGATGTACCGCGACCCGGACCGCCCGGACCTGAACCGCGTGTGGTGGGACCTGGTGGAGCGGATGCAGCTCATCCGCTACCCCGAGGCCGATCCGGAGGGGACGGAGTGGGCCAGCAAGAACCACCTGTCGCTGGCGCCCGTCTACTATCACAACTACCTGCTGGGCGAGCTGATGGCGTCGCAGGTGTCCGCCGCCATCCGCCGCGAGACGGGGCTGCCGCCGGAGCGCAGCATCGCCGGGGAGCCGCGGGTGGGCGCGTTCTTCCAGGACCGCATCTTCAGCCGCGGCGCGTCGCTGGACTGGAACGGGCTGCTGGTCCACGCCACGGGCGAGCCGTTGGACGCGCGCTTCTTCGTGGAGCAGTTCGTCCACGCGTAGCGCTCGATCCAGAAACTCGATCCAGGAAAGACGAGAAGCCCAGTCCGGCATCACGCGCCGGGCGGGGCTTTGTCGTTGCACCCTGCGCATCCCTTCGCAGAGCGGCCGCCCCGCGAGATCAACGGCACCAAGGCTCGACCACCCGCAAGGCAGACGATGACACTCTTGCGCAGAACGCGAACGCTCTATAATTATGTCGTTAATAACTAGCTCTTTTTGATCCATCCCATTCCGTGGAGGGGCCCATGCGGATGACCAAGCTGAAGCTCGAAGATCTGGCCGTCGAATCCTTCGCCACCGGCCGGATACCGAACACCGGCGGCACGGTGCGAGGCCATCAGGACGCGTTCGCCGGAGCCCCGGCAGACGGAATGGAACTCTTCGCCTCGGACTATCCGACGTGCCGGTGGACCTGCGACGACGTCACGTGCGGCATCGCCTGTCCGACCGGTGTGGCTGATCCGGCGTGCAATCCTCCTCCTCCGCCGCCGCCTCCGCCTTCGACGACCCCCTGACGAGCGCCGCAGCAAAGCCAGGCTGGCCCGTCTTTGCTATCCCGCGCGGGTCGAGATCCTCGGCCCGCGTTCCCGTTTGCACTACGTTCACGCGGGTCTGACGTGGCGGGTGAGCCTTTCTTCCATCTCCCGTCGCGGCAACGTGCAAGATCACCTGCGGCAACTGCCTCTCCGTCTGATATGAGTCTGCCAAGCCGCCCGTCCCCGCAGGCAGAAGCCCCGCCCGGTGCATGACCGGGCGGGGCTTTGTCGTTCGTTCAGAATCCGGGCAAGCTGCCTTCAAGGCGGCGGTCCCGGGCCGGACGCCGCTACTCGGGGCGGGTCGTGATGAGCTCCGTGGGCGTGACGTCCGTCAGGTGGATGATGATGTCGAACTCCTGCGCCAGCGAACGCTCGTCGTACACCTCGCCGGGATCCGCCTCGCGGTACGTGGCGCCGATCATCCGGAACGGGCGCGGGGCGCGGAGCCACTGCGCATCGGCGGGCGCGCCGGACGCGCGCACGGGGCGCAGGTCCACGTAGAAGCGCGCGAGGCCCAGGCGGTTGAACTCGTGCTCATAGCTCCCCCGCACGGCGTCCGGCGCCTGCACGGCGCGCAGTCCGGAGCGCTCCTCGATGGCGTTGAACCCGCCGCGAAAGAACGAGAAGCCCGCCACCACGTAGTCGTCGCCGAACCGCTGCGACAGGTGCGTGCCCATGTACGCGGGCAGGCGCCCCACGTGGCCGTTGTGCGCCCACAGCACCACGCGCGAGCCGGGCGCCCCCACCTCCGCGATCCAGGCCGCGTTCTCGGCCATGTACGTGTCGCGCTTGGGGCCGCTGTTGGGGTAACCGCCCCGGATGTCCTCGTTCTGCACCACCACGCGCGCCGACCGCAGCCCCGCCTCGTACGCGGCGCGGCCGGAGCGGGCGGCGTACTCGTCCGCCCGTTGCTCGATCCGCGCGTGCACCGCGTTCACCCCCGCGCGGCACTGCTCCTTCTCCCACACGGCCGTCAGGGCGTACTCCGGGGTCGCCGCGAAAAGGCGGTCCTGGAACTGGCGGTAGCACCGGTACCACGCCACGGCCGAATCCGCCCCCGCGCCGTCGACGGACCGGAGGTACGAGACGGCCAGGTCCATGGCGGAGCGGGAATGCTGCACGTCGATCCCGTAGAAGCTCAGCCGGTCCGCCGCCGGCACGGACTCGTTGTAGGCGCGCATCCACTGGATCATCTCCAGCACCTCGCGCGTGTTCCACGTCCAGAAGTGAAGGTTGGCGAGCAGCGCGGCGGGATCGCCCTCGCCCGTGTGCAGGTAGCGGTTCACGCGGGTGGCTTCGGCCCAGGTGGCCTCGATGGCGAAGGTGCGAAATCCCCGCTCGCGCACCAGGTACTCCACGATGCGGTGCTTCATCCGGAAGAACTCGCGCGAGCCGTGCGTGGCCTCGCCCAGCCCCACGATGCGCACGTCGCCGATCATGTGCCCCAGCGGCGCCAGCTCGGCGAAGCTGCCGCCCGGCTCCACGGACGCGAACGGGACGGCGTTGTCCCGCAGCCAGCCGATCGGCACCTCGCCGCCGCCGTCCGACGGCGAGTCGCAGGCGGCCAGCAGGAACGCGAAGCCGAGAAGCAGCGGACGGGCGAAGTGGAGGGGTCGCATGGATCCGGGGGGCACGGGAGGGAAAAACCAGCGTCGGCGCCCCTGGTCAGGTCGCAATGCGGATGCCCGGACGCAATGCGTTTGCACGAAACGAGTTGATGATTTTCGCTCTCCCCGGCCGTCCTCACACGGCGACAGGGGACGGCCGGTTGCGGGACGCCGCCCCACCGGATCGGGACGAGCGCCCCGGCGGGTGGACGGCGCAGCCGCGATCAGCGGGGAGCGGAAGGCGGGCATCCCGCGCGTGCACTTCATCCCGGCATGTACCTACCCTTTACCGAAACATATTGTAGGATTACGTCCGTGCGGGTAGATTAGGGGCTCCCGATGGGCTGCCACGTATCCGCGCGGCCAAATCGCCATCGGCTACCGAGGAGGGACCATGGCAAAGCTCCGGCTCACCATCGAAGACCTGCGCGTCGATTCATTCGCCATCGACGCCGTGGATGGCCGGGTTGGTACGGTGAAGGCGCATGCCGGCTACGCTCCGCCCGCCACGGACGAGGGGAACGACTACCTGCAGGGCACCTTCATCGCGACGCAGTGCAACATGTCGCTGTGCATCGACAGCTGCCCCGAGACGTGCAGGATCACGTGCGGCGACTGCGAATCGGTGAACGTCTGCAACTGACCCCTGGACTCGGAGAGCTGCAGGGGACCGGGATGGCGGATCTGCGCGCTCGGCTGAACGCAGCTTCACACGATTCAGAATACTTTGCCGCACGATATCGTCGACACGTCGTGCGGATACGTTCAGGGCATCCGATGGGACGTCGCGCGTCCGCACGACGCTCGCCATCGGCCACATGAGGAGGGACCATGGCAAAGCTCCGGCTCACCATCGAAGATCTGCGCGTCGATTCGTTCGCCACTGACGCCGCGGACGGCAGTGTCGGCACGGTAAAGGCGCATGACGGCTACGCCCCGCCCGCGACGGACGAGGGGAATGACTACCTGCAGGGCACCTTCGTCGCGACGCGGTGCGACATGTCCCAGTGCCTCGACAGCTGCCCGCCGACCTGCCAGATCACCTGCCTCTGCGAAACGGCCGACGCCTGCAGGTGACCGCGCAACGGAAGCGTGATGAGCCGGGGGAGCCGATGCGGATCGGCTCCCCCGTTCTCATCCATGCGTGGAGGATCACGCCGCCAGCGCATCGAGAGACAAGGCGGTGACCCGGTAGACACAAAACACTAGTTTTCCACATCGTTACCATACCTTTTACGCACGATATTGTGGATAAAAGAAATCGCGCGTAGGTTCAGGAGCACCCGATGGGGCCGTCGCGTGTCCGCGCGGCGGGCCGGCCATCGGCCACATGAGGGAGGACGTATGGCAAAGCTCCGGCTCAGCGTAGAAGACCTGCGCGTCGATTCGTTCGCCACGGACCAGCTGGCGGATTCGCGCACGGGCACCGTGCAGGCGCACGCGGCGAGCTACCCGTTCCAGACGTGCGCGGGCGACACGTGCAACCAGGGCACCTGTGGCGCCACGGAGTGCAACATGTCTGCGTGCATCGCCAGCTGCGGCGAGACGTGTAAGATCACCTGCGGCAACTGCTTCTCCGTCGACGTCTGCTGATCGCGCCGCAGCGATCTCCGCGGAACGAAGCCCCGCCCGGCGCAGGCCGGGCGGGGCTTTGTCGCTGCTGGCGTCGGCGCAGGCGATCCACGACGCGCAGGGCAACGCTCCATCGCGGAAGCAGCCCCCATCCTGAGCGGCTAAAGCCGCCGCTGGGAAAGCCATAAGCCCCGTCTCGGCTCGCTGGCGCTCGCCGAACGGGGCTTCAACGGCTCGAACTGCGCTCCGGTGCACCCGTGCCGTCGCCGCCGCGAGGTGTCGGCGCAGGCCGACAGTGTGAAGTTGTAGCCGCGAAGCCGCGAATTCATTCGCTCCCGCCCTTCACCGCGCCCCCTTCCTCGCCGCCTCGCCTCTTTCTCCGTACTCCGAACCGCCCGATCCGCATCCCCGCATCCCCGCATCCCCGCATCCCCTCCGCCTCTTCGCTTCTCCGCGCTCCGCTCTTACACCTTCCGCCCGATCGCCATCCCCAGCCGCACAGCATTTCCCGGCTCGAGCCCCGGCGCCAGCTCCACGCGCCCCGGCTCAAAGACGAGCACGACCGTCGAGCCCAGGTGAAAGGTCATGATCTCGTCCCCCTGCTTCACCGCGACGGGCGGATCGTAGCGCCTGGCGGCGGACTGCATCCCGCGGCGGTTCGTCACCCACGCGCTCTCGCCGGCCGGCGCGTTCCACGCGGCATCGAACGCGGCGCTGATGCGGCCCACGTTGTACGCGCCCACGGCCACCACGGCCACGCGCCCCAGCGGCCCGTCGATGTGGCACATCAGCCGCTCGTTGCGGGCGAACAGGTCCGGCATGTGCGCCACGGACGGCGCGTTCACGGGGAGCAGCGCGCCCGGCACGTGGCGCGCCTCGCGGATCTCGCCCGCGACCGGCGCGTGGATGCGGTGGTAGTCCTTGGGCGAGAGGTAGAGCGTGATGAACACGCCGCCCTCGTAGCGCGCGGCCGCATCCCGGTCCTCCAGCAGCTGCGCCACCTCGTACAGCCTTCCCTTGGCCTGGATGAGCCGCCCGTCGCGGATGGTCCCCCGCTGCCCCACGGCCCCGTCCACCGGCGATGCCACGACCGCCGGGTCCGCCGGCCACGACCGCGCGCCGGGCTTGAGCTTGCGCGTGAAGAAGCGGTTGAGGGTGGGATACGCGTACAGCGGCTGCTCTGCCTCCGCCACGTCCGCCCCCACCGCGCGGGCAAAGGCGCCGAGCACGGCGGGACGAAGGGCGCGGGGGATGGGCGCGTCGGCCATCCGCCCAAAGCCGCGGGAAAGCGCGCCCTGCGGCAGGCGGCGCAGCAGGCTCAGCGCGGCGCGCCAGTGCAGCGTGGGAAGGTCGGGAGATTCGTCGGAACGATGCATGCTCACGGTCGATTGCAGGGCGCGCGCCGCGGGAGGCGCGGGCGCGGCACGGGTGTTAGATTCCCCGGCTCCCGCGCGGCGGGAGCGACGGAGCACGCATTCCCAGAAAGACGGAACGGGTTCAGGCTTTGAGCACCACCACCGCATCCACCGCCATCCGCGTCCCCTGCCGCACGCACGTGCTGGCCAACGGAATGCGCGTGGTGGCCCACGAAGACCACGGGTCGCCCCTGGTGACCGTGCACCTGATGTTCCACGCCGGCTCGCGCCACGAGGCGCCCGGCCGCACGGGACTCGCCCACCTGCTGGAGCACCTGATGTTCGAGGGGAGCCAGCACGCGCCCAAGGGCCACTTCGACGACGTGCTGGAGCGCGTGGGCGGCACCAACAACGGCAGCACCTGGCTGGACCGCACCGAGTACCACGAGACCGTCCCCACGCACGCCGTGGAGCTTCCGCTCTGGCTGGAGCGCGACCGGATGGCCTTCTTCCTCCCCACGCTGACGGACGAGGTGCTGGAGCTGCAGCGGGGCGTGGTGATCAACGAGCGCAAGCAATCGTACGAGAACCGCCCGTACGGCCTGGCCGACGAGCGGCTGCACGAGATGCTGTTCCCGGAAAACCATCCGTACTCGTGGCCCACCATCGGCTACCTGCGCGACCTGGAGCAGATCACGCTGGAGGATGCGCGCGCATTCTACCAGACATACTACGCGCCGGGCAACGCCGTGCTCGTCCTGGCGGGCGACCTGGAGCCGGAGCGGGCGTTCGCCCTGGCGGAGCAGTACTTCGGCGACCTGCCGGGGGGCGCCGCGCCGGCACCCCGCCCCGAGGCCCTGGAGCTTCCGCCGCCCCCGCGCGTGCCGCGGGACATCATGGAGGACGACGTCTCGTTCCCCCGCATCTTCCAGGCGTTCGCCGTGCCGGGGTACGGGCACGAGGACTGGGTGGCGCTCGACACGCTGGCCTACCTGCTGGCGGACGGCGACAGCTCGCGCCTGCAGCGGGCCCTGGTGCGCGACGGGCGCCTGGCGCAGGACGTGGACACGTATCTCTATCCCACCGCCCTCTGCGGCCTGTTCGGCGTCGTGGCCACGGCGCGGTCGGGGATCACGCCGGAGCAGCTGGAGGAGGCCGTGCGCCGCGTGCTGGACGACGTGTCGCGCGACGGCGTCTCGGAGGACGAGGTGACCGGCGCCGTCCGCCGTGCCCGCCGCGACCACGCCAGCGAGATGGCCACGGTGGAGGAGCGCGCCGATGCCCTGGCCTACGCCGCCACCGTCCTGGGCGACCCGGACGCCCTGAACCGGGTGATGGAAGCCTACGAGCGCGTGACGCCGGAGGACGTGCGCCGCGTGGCCGCGCAGTACCTGCCGCCGGACCGCGCCGCCACGCTGGTCGTGGTCCCCGGCGAGGAGTCGGACGAGGATGACGACGAGGAGGTGGCCGATGCCGCCTGAGAGCACCCTCGCCATCCTGCCGCCGCCGGTGCCGGGCGCGCCGCCGCGCCCCCGCGTTCCCCGCCCCGAGCGCTGGACGCTGGCCAACGGGCTGCGCGTCGTCGCCCTGCCCAAGCGGACCATCCCGCAGGTGGTGCTCCGGCTGGTGATCCCGGCCGGCGGCGTGGCGGACCCGGCGGAGTACCCGGGCACGGCGTCGCTCGTGGCGCACCTGCTGACGGAGGGCACGCAGTCCATGGGCGCGGACGAGCTGAACGCGCGGCTGGACCTGCTGGGCGCGGCCATGCACGCCAGCGTGGGCCACGACTTCGCCGAGGTGGAAGCCGTCCTCCTTTCCGAGACGCTGGCCGAGGGCGTCGCCCTGCTGGCGGAGGTCGCCACCCGTCCCTCCTTCCCCGAGGCGGAGACGGAGCGCGTGCGGGCCGAGTCGCTGGACGCGCTCATCGCCCGCGCGGACGAGCCGGCCAACGTGGCGGACGACCGCATGGCGCTGGAGGTGTTCGGCGCGGCGCACCCGTACGGGCACCCGTCGTTCGGCACGCCGGAGGGAATCCGCACGGTGCCGCGCGAGGCGCTGGCCGCCTTTCACGCCGCGCACTACCAGCCGCGGGGCTCGTTCCTCGTCGTTTCCGGCGACTTCGACTCCGCCGAGCTGCGGGCCGGGCTGGACGCGGCATTCGCGGGGTGGACGGGCGAGGTGCCGGCGGTCGCGTATCCCCCCCGCACCTTGGCCCCGGCCCGCGCCGGCGAGTCGGTCGTGCTGCCGTGGGAGGACGCGGCGCAGTCGGAGATCCGCATCGGCGGCCCCGGCCTGGACCGGCGCGCGGACGACTGGCTGGCCGGCGCCGTGGCCAACTACATCCTGGGCGGATCCACCATCACCAGCCGGCTGGGCGCCAACCTGCGCGAGGAAAAGGGGTGGACGTACGGCGTGCGCAGCGCCTTCCATCCCGGCCTGGCGATCGGCGGGTGGGAGGCGAGCACGGCCGTGGACGTGGAGGTGACGGCGGACGCCGTGCGCGAGATGATGGACGAGATGCGGCGGATGGCAACGGAGACGGTGCCGGACGACGAGCTGCGCCGGGCCAAGGACGCCATGATCCTGTCGCTGCCGCGCGTCTTCGAGACGCCGGGCGGGCTGGCGGGGCGCTTCGTGACGGTGGAGGCGTTCGGCCTGCCGGACGACTACTGGGACCGCTACGCCGACCGCATCGAGGCCATCACGGCGGAGGACGTGCTGCGGATCTCGCGGACGTGCTTCGATCCGGAGCGGCTGGTGCGGGTGGTGGTGGGCGGGGGGATGTAGGCGGGCGGTCGAGTTGGTGCCGGGGTGGCGGGGGTCCGGCGGCGGCCAACGGCGGGTTACAGGGGACAGGTTACAGGGGACAGCCTGCAACGGCGGGTGGGTCGCGGGCGGGGGCGGGACGGGGTGGCGGAGTCCGAGCCGCCCGGCGAAGTCGCGGCTATGAACCCGCGATGTCGGCCTTCGCCGACAGGTCCGGCACGGGCGAGTGCCGTGGGGTACGGCGGAGCCCGTAGGGGCCCGGCCGCCGGGGCGGGTTTCTCCCTCCCCCGCGCAGTTTGCGGGGGAGGGTCGGGGAGGGGGGCGCTCCGCGGGGTGCAGGGTCTCAGCGATCCGGCTTGGATGGTGTCCTCCCCGCCCCGCCCACGCTAAAACCTCCACGCAAAAACGCCCGCCACGGATGCGCAGTGCATCCGGGCGGGCGTTCGAGCTTCGTGACGCGGAACGGCCCGGCGGGCTAGAAGACGTTGCCGCCCTGCTCGCCGCGCCACACCGCGTCGTCGTCGGCCTCGTCGCGGACTTCGGCCCTCTGCAGCACGGGGACGGGGTGGCGGTGCGAGTAGCGCATCATCCCCTCCCACCCGCAGGCCGTGCACCAGCGGCGGCCCATGAACCGGCGGACCGACGACAGCACGCGCTGGTGCAGCAGCAGGGTCTCGCCGCCGCACCGCGGACAGTCGCGGCCGGCGGGGAGCAGGGCCACGAGCAGCGCCAGCGGCGCAAGCAGCATCACCACCCAGAGCGCCGTCATGAACATCCAGAACATCGCGTCCTCCCTCCCGCTGCGCGCGGCCGTTCCCTGTGCTGTTCGCCGGTCCGGGCCGGGGGCCTTTTCGCCGCTCCGCCGCCGACGCTCTCGCCCTCCCGCTGAGGCAACTCCCGTACCGCGCCCCGCGCACGTCCCAGGGCTGTCTACTCCGGCCTCTCGCTTGTACTTGCGGCCCGGCTTGCTCCCGCCCCGGACCCGTTGCAGCGCGCCGATTTTCGCCCCATTCTGCTCCCCTGCGGGCCCTGCGCAGGCGCTCCAACCGGGCGCGGCGACCGGGGTCGTGGCGGCCCGCCGCGTGCTCGACGTAGACTCTCCGCGGACTTTGGGCGGGGCCCCTTCATCCGCACGCCCCGATGGTTGAACGGCGGCGGTTGAACGGCGGATGGAGAAGCGCCGGATCCGCTGCGTTCGCGATGCAGGCAAACGCGCGGGGCGCCTCCATTCTGCCGCCATCCGATCGGACTCGGCCAGCGCCCCCGCCGCGGTCCCTCCGGTTGCCCGGCAAGCCTGCGTCCGCGCGCCTGCGGAGCCCCGCGAATCCCCCGTCCCCGCCGCCACGTACGGGCGCCGGATGCAGGCCGTCTCCCGAATCCAACCTCCGCGCCGACATGACCGTTCCCACGCTCGCCCTCGCAGCCTGCGCCGCCGCGCTCCTGCTCGCCGCGGGGCCCCTGCACGCGCAGGCGCCCGACGCGGCCGCGCTCCAGGCCGCGCGCGCCCATGCCCGTGCGCTGCTGGACTCCAGCGGCGTGCCGGGCCTTTCCGTGGCCGTCGCCGTGCGGGGCCAAGTGGTCTGGGAGGAGGGATTTGGATGGGCGAACGTGGAAGATCGCGTGTCCGCTACCCCGGCGACGGTGTTCGGCATCGGCAGCGTGTCCAAGCCGCTGGTGGCGGCGGCGCTGGCGCGGATGGCGGAGCGCGGGGCCATCGACCTGGACGCACCGGCCGCCCGCTACGTGGCCGGCTATCCCGCCGGGCGCGAGGCGGTGACGATCCGCCGGCTGGCGGGGCACCTGGGGGGCATCCGCCACTACGACGTGCGGGACTTCACGGCCGCGCCCGCGCCGGATGCCACGCCCCTGCAGCGCGTGGCCCGATTCCAGGCGGACCCGCTCGTGGCGGAGCCGGGGACGCGGCACGCCTACTCCAGCTGGGGATACGTGCTGCTGAGCGCCGCCATGGAGCAGGCGGCCGGCCGCCCCTTCCTGGCGCTGATGGACGAGGAGGTGATGGAGCCGCTGGGCCTGCGCGCCACCTCCGTGGACGCGCCCGGCGCCCCCGCTCCCGCCCGCGCCGCGCAGTACACCGGCTGCACCCCCGCCGGCTGCACCCGCGCCCCCTACGCCGACTACGGGGGGATGTGGGCGGCGGGCGGATTCACCTCCACCGCCCCCGACCTGGCGCGGTTCGGCGCGGCCCTGCTTCGGCCCGGCTACCTGCGCGCGGAGACGGTGGGTGCGCTGTGGACGCCGCAGCGCACCGCCGCGGGCGAGGAGACGGAATACGGCATGGGCTGGCGGATCGGACGCGACACCGGGGGACGCCGCATCGTGCACCACGGCGGGCGCACCCGCGACCTGCGCGCCTTTCTGCTCGTGTACCCGGACCACGACGTCGTCGTCGCCCTGCTCGCCAACGGTCCCGCCGACTTCGCCGAAGCCGAAGCCGCCCGCCTCGCCGCGCCCTTCCTCCCGGACCGAAACCGTCCGTAGCCGCGTCCAGAACCCGCATCCGTCCGCAGTTCTCCCCCTCCTGCCCGCGAAGCGGGGGAGGGGGCCGGGGGGAGGGGGCTCTCCGTCCGCGCACCTCGCCCCGCCACCTCCGACGGACCGTCGTTCCCGCCGGATCCTGCCCTTCCCGCCTCCTTGCCCCGCCCCGTTCACACGGGACACGTTTCCCATCTGGACGAGCCATCCGTTTCGGCTTATCTTCGGCCGCTCGCGTGAGACGGTCGCGCGCTCGCTGATCCTTTGCCACGGAGGAGGCCCATCATGCCCACCATGACCGCGTACGCACCCGGCACCTTCTCGTGGACGGACCTTGCCGCGCACGACGCCCGCGCCGCCGAGCGGTTCTACACGGCGCTCTTTGGATGGACGGCGCGGCACACGCGCTTCGGGCCGGACGAGGACGACGTGTACGTGATGCTGCAGAAGGACGGGCGCGACGCCGCGGCCCTCTACCGGATGGATCCCACCCAGCGGTCGCAGGGGATCCCGTCGTCGTGGCTCAACTACGTGACGGTGGAAAGCGCGGCGGACGCGGCGGCCCGGGCGCGCGCGCTGGGCGGCTCCGTGCTGGCGGACGCGTTCGACGTGATGGAGATGGGGCGGATGGCGCTGCTGGCGGACCCCGCGGGCGCCGTGATCACCGCCTGGGAGCCGGGCAACCACATCGGTGCGGGGGTAAAGGACGAGCCCGGCGCGATGTGCTGGAACGAGCTGGGGACGCGCGACCCCGGGCGCGCCGTCGAATTCTACGCCGGCCTGTTCGGCTGGACGGCGGCGCCCTTCGAGGGGAGCGGCGCGCCGTACACCCTCTTCATGAACGACGATGCGCAGGCGGGCGGGATGTTCTCCCTCACTCCACAGATGGGCGAGATGCCGACGGCGTGGACCCCCTACTTCGCCGTGGAGGATACGGACGAGGCGGCGCGGCGCGCGGAGGAGCTGGGCGCCACCGTCCTCCATCCCCCGCACGACCTGCCCGTGGGCCGCTGGTCGCTGCTGCGCGACCCCCAGGGAGCCATGTTCAACATCCTCCGCGCCACCGGCCGAAACTCATAGCGCGTTTGCCCGTAACATTCGCGGGCGCAGCAACATCGGCGTGTGCTGCGCCCGGATATCGTAGCAGATGGGTGCAGCAGGAAACGTCCATCTGGCGCGGGGGAGCGCGCGTTTGTAAACTGATGCGGGCCGCCTGTTTCTCCCCCTGGCCCCCTCAACCGCAGGATGAACCCCCCATGAATGCACGACTGAACCTCCGCACCCTTGGCGCCGCGTCCGCGCTGGCGCTCATGATGTCCGTGACCGCGGCCGACGTGGCCTCCGCCCAGATCGGCGGGCGCCTGCGCGGCGCCGTGAACCGCGTTACGGGCGGGCGCCTGAGCGTGGACCAGCTGGTGGGCGGCAACCACCCCATCACCACCAGCCTTGAGCACGCGCGCTGGGCCGTGGACTCGCTGGACAACTTCACGCCGCGCGAGTCCAAGCGCAGCATGCTGGAGCTGCAGCGCACCCCCAACGGCGGCTTCGTGATGCAGCCCGGCTACTGGGAGATGCACACGCAGAGCTACTGCCTCAAGGCCGGCACGCACGGCCCCGGCGGCGGCGACGGCTACCTCTACGCGCCCACCCTGGGCCCGGCCGAGGACGCCGTGACGACCATCCTGCGCAACTCGGTGAACCACCCCGAGATCGCGCAGAGCGAGATCCAGACGCTGCTGTGGGCCATCATCGCCCGCGCCAAGTTCGAGGACCTGAGCACCCAGCACAAGGCGATCGCCTCGCGCCTGCTCACGCCGCAGCAGCTCACGTCGCTCAACCGCAGCGCCCTGGACCTGATCCCGGGCGACGAGATGGGCGCGCTGATGAACCGCGTTCCCGGCCCCCTGCGCCAGATCGTGCAGGCGGAGGCGGACCTGCGCCGCATGCTGGCCGATCCCGCGTCGAGCTTTGCCGACATGGAGCGGGTGGCGGTGCTCACGGGCGCCGTGGGGATGGGCCCCGGCAGCCGCGAGGTGCCCAGCGGCCGCTGGTCGCTGCACCCGGACGGCTACTACGTCCGCTACATCCCGCAGGGCTACAGCTACACGGTCACGCAGATCTGGGTGCCGCAGGGCAGCCCGGCCGTGGGCAAGGAGTACGATCCGGCCACGCACATCGCCACGCCGGGCAACACGTCGCGCCAGCGCCTGGTGCAGTCCGGCCGCGCGCACCAGGGCCACTGAGCCGCTGCGCGGACGAGTGATGGAAAGCGGGCCGGCATCCTCGGATGCCGGCCCGCTCCTTAATCCCGAACCTACTGATTACAGATGAACGAATCATTTGACGAGATCGGCGTGCCCACCAGCATGACCACCCTCGGCGTCATGGCAACTCTGATCTTGGGACTTCAGATGGCAACGGGCGCAGCCATCTATTTCGCGTTTGATGATTGGGCCGATCGAGGAACTTTTGGTGATATGTTTGGAGCGGTAAACGCACTTTTCTCCGGCTTGGCCTTTGCCGGGGTGATCTATACGATTCTCCTCCAGCGACACGAACTCGCACTGCAGCGCAAGGAACTCGAACTCACGCGCGAGGAGCTTAGCCGGAGTGCTGACGCTCAAGCTGCACAAGCCCAATTACAGATGCAGCAGCATGTGCGTGTATATGCCGAGAATATCCTTGCGGCAGCTCAGGATGCGAGACGCTTCGGCACTGCCGGGGTTGTCGACCAAATCATCAATCATCGCTCCACGCCCAAGTCTCAGCCGGTGATGGTTGATTTTCTCTCGAACTTCGAATCGTTCATGCGTCAGCACTACGCGGCGACAGCTTCGACGTTAGGATTGAACTCACGCGAGGTAAGAGGTCTGATTCAACTGGACAATGTTTTAGGGCATGCGCAGAAGAACGATGAATGGAGCGGAGTTGAGGCTTTCCAAAAGGAGCAAACTTCCGTTGGTGATCTGCTTCAGAGGCTGAACACGAGACTGATGGAGCAGTTAGAGAATCAGTTGCAGGGATTCGACCTGCTGCTCGCCAAGAGCAAATCCACATCACCTGAGCGGCAACATGCCGGCGAAACTGCGACTAGAGAACATTAGAGCGAGAAGTTGGGGTTGTACTTTAGCGAAGTTCTTGCACCATGCGATGCACGTTTGCAGAATAACGCTCTCTGCGAAATGTTCGACCGATCCTGATCCTCCCCTCCCATCCCCGGAACCCTCGTGGACAGACGCACGTTCATCGGCCACGGCGCGCAGGCGGCGCTGGCCTTCGGCATCCTGCCGCACGCGGAGCTGCTGGAACGGCTCGCCCGGCCCGGCGCGCCGCAGTCCGCGTTCGCCCAGCTGCGCGACCGCTACTTCGTCCGCGCGCTGAGCCTGAACCCCGTCACCGCCACCTACCTGGGCGGCGACGCGTACCACGCCTCCCTGCGCGACGCCAACGCCCGGCTGCGCGACTACCGGCCGGCGGCGCTACGGGCCGAGCGCGCGTTCTACTGGGAGACCAAGTCCGCGCTGGAGGCCATCGACCCGGCGCGCCTGCCGGCGGAGGAGGCCATCGACCACGCGGTGATGGGCGCGCAGCTGAACTTCATCATCCACCAGCTGGAAGACCTGCGCTACCACGAGCGCTCCATCGACACCTACGTGGCCGAGCCCTTCCGGGGCGTGGACTGGCAGATCCAGCAGATGACGGACGCGGGCAACGGGCTGCTGGGGACGCAGGCCGAGTGGGCGCTCGTCATCCGCCGCCTGAACGCCGTTCCCGCCTACGTGGCCGCCGCGGAGGCCAACCTGCGCGCGGGCAAGGCGTCCGGCAACCTCCCGGACTGGCGGATGGTGGAGCGCGACGGCATGGCCGGCAGCCGCAGCAACGCCGAGTACTTCCGCGACACGCTCCCCGACCTGGCCGCGCGCTACCTGGGCTCACGCCCCTTCGCGTCCGCCACGCTGCGGCAGCTGCGCGCGGCGGCGGGGCGCGCGGCGGATGCGTACGCGGGCTTCGCGGGGTGGCTGGAGCGCACGTACGCGGGCGACCGCACGGACCGCTACGCCGCCGGCGAGCGCGAGTACGAGTGGCGGGTGCGCAACAACCTGCGCGAGCCCCGGAGTGCGGCGGAGCTGTTCGCCTACGGGCAGCAGCAGACGGAGCTGTACCAGGGCCTCATCTACCAGGTGGCCGAGCAGGTGGCGCGCGAGGCGGGGCTCACCCTGCCCTTCGGCACGAGGGACGAGAAGAACGCGGGGGTGCGCGCTGTCATGGAGCACCTGGGCAGCGACTCGCCGGCCAACGACGACGAGCTGCTGCAGTGGTACGTGGACGCCGGCAAGCGGGCGGTGGAGTACGGGCGTGAGAATCAGCTGTTCGACATCCCGGCGGAGTACCGGCTGGACGTGTACCCCACGCCGCCCGTGCTGCGCAGCACCATCGACGCGGCGTACTACCCGGCGTCTCCGTTCAAGCGGTCCGGCGTGGGCCGCTTCTACCTGTCGCCCACGGGCAACGACGCGGCGGCGCTGCGGCTCAACAACCGCGCGTCCATCGCCAACACGGCCATCCACGAGGGGTTCCCGGGGCACGACTGGCACTACAAGTTCATGACGCAGAACGGCCAGGGGATCAGCAACATCCGCTGGCTCACGCCGGGCGCCGTGGAGGATTCGGCCAGCATGTGGCAGGATTCCATGGCCGCCGAGGGGTGGGGATTGTATGCCGAGGAGCTGATGTCCGAGGCGGCCGAGGGGCGGCCGTACGGCTTCTACACGCCCGGCGAGTACCTGTACGAGCTGCAGGGGCAGCTGCTGCGGGCCGTGCGCATCGTGGTGGACGTGGGCATCCACACGGGGCGGATGTCGTTCGACGAGGCCGTGGACTACTTCACGGCGAACGTGAACTTCTTTCCCAACGCCTGCGCGCAGGCCGCCGCGGACCCCGCCGCGCGCGCCGTGTGCGAGGGCGCGCAGCGAGCCCTATACCGCTACAGCAAGTGGCCCACGCAGGCCATCACCTACAACCTGGGCAAGAACGCCATCCTGGAGCTGCGCGAGGCGTACAAGCAGCGCCGGGGCGCCGCCTACACGGCCAAGGACTTCCACGAGCGGCTGATGCGCATGGGCACCATCCCCGTGGGCTACATCCGCGAGCTGTTCCTGTCCCAGGCCAACGGCTGAGGAAGGCGAGGAAAGATGGGCTTCGGACCGGCCTCAGCGGCCCGCGAGAAGCCTGTCATTCCGAGCGAGGAACGAGTGAGGAATCTTCTCGCCCGTGCAGGTGGCTCGGGGCCGCTCCGGTAGCCGACGAATGAAGATTCTCGGCCGGACGGATCGTCGCATCGGCACAGTCCCGGCCGGGCGAATGTATTCGCTGCAACGACCACACGAAGTCCGCCTGCGCGGACTGGCGGCTTCGTGCACGGTGGCGGATCGTTTTGCGGGATCGGGATGAAGAAGGGGCCGGATCTCGTCGCGAGATCCGGCCCCGTCTTCGTTTTGCTGATGGTGTGTGGCTCCGATGGATGACCAGCGTCAGCGCTTCCAGATCAGGCCGCCGGCGCCGGCGGCGAACAGGTCCGTGCCGCTGGACGTGCCCCAGAAGCCCTGGATGAGGCTGTTGCCGTTGTGCGCCTTTTCCGGCGTCCAGGCGGTGCCGTTCCAGCGGTACAGCGCGCCGCCGCCGCCGGCCGCGTACACGTTGCTCGCGCCCGTGCCCCACACGGCGTACAGCACGTCGCGCGTGGGCAGGCGCACGCGCGACCACGACGATCCGTTGTAGCGCATCATCATCCCCCCGTCGCCCACGGCGTAGACGTTGCTCGCCGCGCTCCCCCACACGGCCCGCAGCGCACCCAGCGCCTGCACGCCGGAGACGAACGACCACGCCGTCCCGTTGAAGCGCAGCAGCCGCCCCGTGGCCGTCGCCGCGTAGACGTCGCTGGGGCCGCTCCCCCACACGTCGTTCAGCTGCGCGGTGGTGCCCGTCGTCATTCGCGTCCACGCGGTGCCGTTGTAGCGCAGCACCACGCCGCTGTCGCCCACGGCGAACACGTTGCTGGCCGAGCTCCCCCACACGCCCCGCAGGGTGTACGTGCCCGCCGGCGTATCGAAGTCGCCCAGGGGCTTCGGCGCCACGGACGTGCCGTCGAAGCGGTGCAGCGTCCACGCGGCGCCGTCCCACCGCACCAGCTCGCCCTTTTCTCCCACGCCCCACACGTTCGCGGCGGACGATCCCCACACGTCGTGCAGGCCGCGCCAGCGCAGTTCGGGCACGTGCGACCACGCCGTGCCGTTGTACCGCAGCATCCCCGTGTGGTTGGCCGCGTACACGTTGTTGGCCGCCGAGCCCCACAGGCCGCGGTTGCCCTGGTCGTCCGGCGTGGCCTGCGCGGCCCAGGCGCGGCGCGTGTCCGTCACCGTGACGGGAATCTCCACCGACATCTCCGCGTGGAACGCCCACAGGATGGCCGTGCCGGGCGCCGTCCCCACCACCAGCCCGCTGTCCAGCACGGCCGCGCCGGGGGACGAGGTGGGCTGCATCTCCCAGTACACGGGCTGCGCCAGCGGCTGCCCGTGCAGCCCCAGCAGGGTGGCCGTGATGGGCCGTCCGTCGCCCACGTTGAGGTTGATGCTGTTGGCGGATACGGAGATGGAGCCCGGCATCCCCTGCCCGATGTGGAACGTCAGGGGGAACGCGTAGCCGGCGACCCACGGCACGTACTCCGTCTGGTCCGTGGTGAACAGCTCCTGCCAGCTGGTCACCATGTAGACGTCCAGGTACCCCAGCTCGCGCGTGGACGCGTGCACGGAGATGCGGTACACCTGCCCGGGCGCCGCGCCCGTGGAGCCCGTGGGCCAGCTCAGGTCGTACTCCGCGTTGGCCGCGTCCACCGTCACCACCCGCCCGTACGAGCCGCTGGTGCGGGTGAAGGAGGCCAGCGTGGGCCCACAGGTGCCGTTCGTGACGCGGCAGATGCGCACCGTCGGCGACACGTTGGGGTCGAACGGGGCCGCCGTCTGCCCCGCCGGTGCGCCGCCGTCGAAGAACCAGAACTCCTCGTTGCCGCCGTTGCTCCAGTGGTAGATCTCCTGGCTGGGCGCGCGCTCGGGAGTGGCGAGCGTGGGCGCGTCCGCCGTTCCGCACGCGGCGGCGGCGAACAGGGCGAGGAGCGCGAGTCCGCGAAGCCTCATGGCGGTGCGTCCGGTTTGGAGGGGAAAAAGGCGCGCCCGTGGGTGCCGGGGACGCCGCCGCAGGGTGCTGGATCTGGCCGGTGAGTGCTACAACTTCGCGAGGCAGTGACCAATCCGCAACTGCGTCGTCCGCGCGCGCGAGGCAGACGAAACGCGGGGCCGGACCCCGTCGCGAGATCCGGCCCCGTATCCCTCTTCCCATCCGCCACGGGCCGCTCTGGCATCCGCCCCGGTGCCGCGTAGCCGACCGATCTTCCGCGGTGTCGCTCCCCGGAACAGAGCGTCAGCGGGCAACCTGATGGTTCCCTGCGCCGCACCCGGCACGCTCCCTGCCCCGCGCACCGTCTCCCGATCCAAGATCAAACCCGGCGAGGAGTGGCGGATGGCGATGCAAGTGCGCTCGAGGGGATGCCTGTTCAGCATCATCGCCTCGGTGGTTCTCACGATCGTGCTCAACCTCGCGCTGCGCGGCTGCTCCGGCTACTGACCGGCGGGACGATGCGACCGGGACAGACGAGGGCGCACGGAGCGCGGACCACCCGCTCCGTGCGTTCTCGTAGCATCCACGCACACACCCAATCAGCCGATGAGTTCCGGCCCTTCCTCCGCGCCGACCTGACACTCCATCTGGCAGCTTCCCAGGCATAGCGTGGCGCGAGTGCATGCGTCGCCTGCGCACGTCTCCTGGACCGACATGCACCAGTTCGTGCCGACGAGCTGCTGGCCATGCACGGTACCGCGCGCGGCAACCGCCGGCGCCGTGTCGAAGCTTTCCACCTGCAGCGCGTCCACGTCCAGCTTGATCTTGGCCATCGGGATCTCCTCGTCCGGGGAAGTGAAGCGGTACTTGCTCGTACCATGCTCGCATTGTGTCGTGACGAGTACCCCCATGTCAAGAAAACGGCGGATTCAGGATTGGCATCACGGAAGGTGTGCCGGTGACGCTCAGGCCCGGCCGAGCGCACCGGCGACATTTTTCAGGCACTAAACCGCGGTCCTGAGCGCCTGCTCCTGGCTGATTTCGATCCACAAACAAGGAAGCGCGGAGAGGAACCAGCTCCTCTCTGCGCCTTTTGCATGCCGATGCGATCCGCCGATCCTACGCCACCGGCTGTGCGGCGGGCGCGTCGAAGGTCGTGTCGAGAAGGGACAGCGCCGCCTTCACGTCCAGCGCCACGTGGCGAAAGCGGTCGGCGCTCGGCTCGGGGATGGCGACGCGCGTGAAGAGGACGACGGCGAACACCTCGCCCCCGTGCAGCACGCCGCCCCATCCCAGCACGGAGCGGATGCCGCGCGGCCGCACGAACGCATCCTGGCCCGGGATGAACGGGCTCCCCTCCGCCCGGGGGACGAAGAACACGCGGTACATCTTGCCCGCCCCGCCCAGCAGCAGGTCGGCGTCGCGCGCGACGACGGCCTGCTGGTCCACGCCCAGGCTGCGGAACAGCTCCGCGAACATGGGCATCGACTCCACCATGCGGATGTCCGACAGGGGGAGCGCCTGGTGCGCGGACGAGCGCCGCCGGTCGTTCCAGGCGGGGTCGTCGCCCGCGGTGGCCAGCAGGGCCAGGCAGTTCATCGTCTGGATGCTCGGCGCACAGCCCAGGATGCGGCACGCGGCGTCCTGCATCTCCCGCGGCAGGGCGCGGTACGGCTGCGTGACGAAGAAGCGCACCAGGGCGCACTCCCGCTCGCCCGTCTCGTTGTCGCGGCAGCCGTCGTACAGGTAGCGCACCACGCGGCCCGCGGCCTCTTCCAGCGTGGCGGCGCCCATGCCCGCACGGCCCAGCTCCCGGCCGCAGCGCAGCATCTCCACGAGGTCGAAGTGCTGAAGAGAAAAGCTCATCGGGGAGATGGCGAAGGGGGGACGCGCCGCATCCGGAAGGCCCGGACTGGAGCGCTGGAAAAGCGCTGCACGCTTCGCGCCGCATGCGCCGCATGCGCCGAAACCGGGGCAGATCAGGGCCATTTTCCGCCACCCGCCGATCATTCGTGTGCACCGGTGGCCGTGTTCTCACGCAGACTTCTTCATCCGTTCGTTGACGTTTACGTTAGTCGACGACAATCCCATTCATCAGAGCTGCTCAGGATCTGCCATGACGGATGAGTGGACGGAAGCCGACGACGTGATCGAAGAGATACGGGAGATCCGCCGCCAGATGTGGGCGGAGTTCGATTACGACCTCGAGAAGATGGCTGCGTATTTCATGGAGCTCGACAAGAAGTACGCCGACCGTCTCGTTGATGGACCCACGGCGATCAGGCCGAACAAATCCGTCGCTTGACGAGGATCGTCGATGACTGACGAATGGACCGAAGCCGATGATGTGATCGAAGAAATCCGCGAGGCTCGCCGGCAACTCTTCGCGCGGCTCGACAACGCTCCAGACAGGATCGGCGCGTACTACTTGGAACTCGACAAGAAGTACGCGGATCGGCTGGTAGACCGCAGCAGAACTGCCGAAAGGGCTGGGCCAGCGGCTGACTGACTGCCGGGGAGTTGCTGTGGAAGGAAATCTGATGAACGAGGAACGAACCGAGGCGGATGACGCGATCGAGGAGATCCGCGAGATCCGCCGTCAGATCTGGGCACGCTTCGATAACGATCCCAAGAAGCTCATCCAGCACTACATCGAGCGGGACAAGCAGCACGTGGGGCCGCGGATCGAAGTTCCCCGAAGAAACGGGAACGGCAAGTCCACCGGCTGATCCGCCGCCGTTCTCCCATCGGCCATCCCCAAAACGACGCCGGCCCCGCGCTTGGAGCGCGGAGCCGGCGTTCGTCCATGATCATCCATCCACCGATGCAGGGATCACCAGCCGACGGGCTTGCCCTGGTTCTGGCGGTCCAGCCACGCCTTGAGGGGCGCGAAATACTCCATCATGGCGCCGGCATCCATGCGCCGCTCGCCCGTCATCTCGTACAGCGTCTGCTGCCACGGCTGGCTGGAGCCGGCCGCCAGCATGCGCTCCAGCTTGGCACCCGCCGCCTCGCTGCCATAGAAGGTGCAGCGGTGCAGCGGTCCCGTGTACCCCGCCTCGCGGCACAGCGACCGGTAGAACTGGAACTGGAGCACGCGCGCCAAAAAGTAGCGCATGTACGGCGTGTTGCCGGGGATGTGGTACTTGGCGCCCGGGTCGAAGTCCGCCTCGCTGCGGGCCACCGGCGCCGCCACCCCCTGGTAGCGGTTGCGCAGCTCCCACCACGCCGCGTTGTACCGCGAGGGCGGGATCTCGCCGCTGAACACGCCCCAGCGCCACTTGTCCACCAGCAGCCCGAACGGCAGGAACGCCACCTTGTCCATGGCCTGCCGCAGCAGGAGCGCCGTGTCGGCCGCGGCCTCGGGCGCGCGGTCCAGCAACCCCACGCGCACCAGGTACTCCGGCGTGATGCTCAGGGCGATGGCGTCGCCAATGGCCTCGTGAAAGCCGTCGTTGGCGCCGTTGCGAAAGAGGAACGGCTGGTGCTTGTACGCGCGCTGGTAGAAGTTGTGGCCCAGTTCGTGGTGCACCGTGACGAAGTCCTCGGCCGTGGGCTCGATGCACATCTTGATGCGCAGGTCGTCCGCGTCGTCCACGGCGTAGGCGCTGGCGTGGCACACCACGTCGCGGTCGCGCGGCTGGGTGAGCAGCGACCGCTCCCAGAACGTCCCCGGCAGCGAATCGAACCCCATCGACGTGAAGAAGCGCTCGCCGAAGCGCGTCATCTGCACGGCGTCCAGGCTGCGGGCGCGGATGAGCTCCGTCAGGTCGTACCCGGCGCCCGCCGCGTTGCGAGGCGCCACGAGCGGGTACACGTTGCCCCACTCCTGCGCCCACACGTTCCCCAGCAGGTGCGCGGGGATCATCCCGTCCGGGTCCACCACGTCCGCCCCGTACTGCTCCACCAGCCGCGTGCGGACGTAGGCGTGCAGCGACTCGTACAGGGGCCGCACCTGCTCCCACAGCCGGTCCGTCTCGGCCGCGAAGGAGTCGGGGTGCATCTCGTACTGGGCGCGCCACATGGCGCCCGTGTTGGGGTGCCCCAGCTCGCGCGCGCCCTTGTTGCTCAGCTCCACGAAGCGCGCGTAGCGGTCGCGCATGGGGGCGCCCACCGCGTGCCATCCCCGCCACGCGTCCAGCAGCTCCGCGGGGTTGCGGCTGCTGGCCATAACGCGGGTGATGCCGCCGATGTCCAGGCACTCGGCGCCGGCGCGGCAGTACTCGCCGCGGCCGTAGTCCGCCTCCATGCTCACCTGCGTGCGGGTGAGCTCCGACGCCTCCGCCGCGTTGCCCGGGGGCGGCGCCGTGAGGGCCAGCTTGAGCAGGTCCAGCTTGCGGCGCTGCTCCGCCGGCAGCCGCAGGGCGTCGAAGCGGCGGGCGGCCAGGGCGCGGCGCTGCACGGCCACGTTCAGGTTCTTCTGCGCTTCGGCGGAGAGGGCTTCCGTGTCCACCGTGATGAAGTTGGCCGCCACCCAGCCCGCCTGGTTGGAGCGCAGGTTCAGCTCGGCCAGCTCGCGCTCCGTCTCGGCGATGAAGGCCGCGGCCTCGTCCGCGGTCTGCGCCGCGAGCGGATGCCCGGCCAGGGTCGCGGCCGCCAGGGCCGTGACGAGTCCGAGCCGGGCGAAGAGATTGTGTTGCATGCGGTTGTGGTCCTTGGATCGATTCCGGTCGACGGGACAGCCGGATACAATCGCTTCCCCCGGGTGGTTCCACAAGCCGGGGGAGTGCGTGAGTGCGTTAGTGCGTGAGTGCGTTAGTGCGTGAGTGCGGGAGTGCGGGAGTGCGGGAGTGCGGGAGGGACGATCCCATTACGGGATCGATTTCCTGGGGGAGGCGCGCCGGATCTCTCCCGCGCATCGAGCCATGCCGCCGATCGAAGGATCTACCGTCCCGCGCCCGGCTCCCGCTCCGTCAGGGGAAAGGCTGCGTGCGGGACGATGCCGATCCGTTGCGGGAGGCGCGCCAGACCCAATAGATGAGGACGAGCTGCAGGGGAAGGCGCAGCAGGAGGAGGGTCTGCGCCCACGTCGAAGCGCCGGCGGCGCGCGCGTCCAGCAGCATCTGCAGGTTGGCGGGCCAGACGGCGATGAGCAGCAGGATGAGCCCGATCCCCGCCGCCCGCCGCGTGCGCGGCACGAGCAGGCCGATGCCGCCCGCGATCTCCGCCACGCCGCTGACGTAGACCAGCGCGCGGTGCATCGGCAGCCACGGCGGCATGGTGGCGGCGTACTGGTCCGGGATGATGAAGTGCATCGTCCCCGCGAACGCAAAGAGCGCCGCGAGGACGATGCGGGACGTGCCGCCGCCGGTCTTCAGCACCGGCGCCCGGTGCCGCGAGGGATGCGGATCAGGGAACCTGCAGTGCCGCGATGGCCGCCACCACGCCCGCGCAGAAGCCCACCACGGCGGCCTTCATGGCCCAGCGGCGCAGGGTGGAAAGCGGAATGCCGTCAGCGGTCGGTGCGGATTGGGCGGACATCGAGATCTCCTTGGATGTGGGTTGCTTCCGCACGATACGCATCGGCCCCCGCATCGGTTTCGACGATGCAGGACGGGTTTCCCCGCCCGTGCAGACGGCTCGCGCCGCGACGGCACCCGCCAGTCCGCGCAGGCGGACTTCGTGTCGTCGTTGCGGCGAATTCATTCGCTCTGTCCGGGAGTCGGCCTCCATCGACAGTGCCGACTCCGCACGGACAGCCTCCCGCCCATCGGCCGCCGTCGTGCACGGGATGGGAGATCCTTCGGTCGGCGCCGGGGATCGCGGCGAGGGCGAGTGCCGGCGGCGCCTCCCTCAGGAAATCAAAGGTGGGCCGGAATCGAGGAAGGGGACGGGACTGAGCCTTGCCGCGGCCCGCATCCTCAGAACCCGCTGCCGCCGCCTCCGCCGCTGCCGCCCCCGCTCGACCCGCCGCCGCCGGAGCCGGACGAGCTGGGGCTGGACGTCATCGTGCTGCCGGCGGAGCTGGACAGCGTGCTCATCCGCGACGTGAAGTTGGACGCGCGGAAGTTGCCGTATCCGCTGCCGCTGTACCAGTCCGGCGGCTCGCGGTACATGTCGTCGAACGCCGACGCCCAGCGGTCCTCCACCCCGAACGCCATGGCGTACGGCAGGTAGCGCTCGAACATCTCCGGCGACGTGATCATCATCCGGTAGCGGTCGCTCTCCACCTTCGACAGGAACTCGCGGAACCCCAGCGCCGCCTCCCGCGCCCGCGCGCCTTCCACGGTGCGCGCCGGCATCACCCATCCAAAGAGCAGCAGCACCAGCGCCGCCGCCGCCGTCCCCACGATCAGGGCCACGGCGCTGACCCAGGCGATCCCCGCGTCCGCCGCGATCCCCGACCCCACCCCGCCCAGCACCAGGACCACGATCGCGGCGGCCATCCAGTGCCCCTTCACCTTGTCCGGCCGCGCGCGGTAGTAGCCGCGCTGGATGAGATGGTCGTAGATGCCGTCGCGAATCCCCGGCAGCGACGTGTAGAACTTCTCCTTCAGATCGGACAGCCGCACGGACGTGGCACCGGGCGCGGCGTCGTCCGGCGCCAGCCGCGTGGCGATCTCGTCCGCGTCCATCTCCCGCCCCGACGCGTGCGCGCGCTGCGCCTCGGCGTAGGTCGCGCGGACGGCGTCCCACGGCCGCCCCCACCCCGTGGCGCTGGCGAACAGGCCGTCCAGAAAGCGCTGCTCGTGCGGCAGCAGCGGCGCCGATCCCGCGGGCGGCGTGCGCTGGTGAAAGACGTAGTCCGTGTCCTTCAGCAGCCCCAGGAGCTTCTTTTCCTCCCGCTCCTCGATGCCGATGTGCCCGCGCACGGCCAGGTCCACCAGCGTGCTGATGATGTCGCGCGTCTCCGCCCGGTGGTCGATGAGCGTGCCCGCCTCCGCGGGCGACATCCCGCCCGGCGGCTCGTATCCCACGACCACGGGGAGCCCTTCCGGGTCACGCCCGCGCCGCCGCCACGCCCGCATGGCCAGCACAAAGGCGACGAGCGGCAGCGCCAGGGGCCACAGCCGCAGCGCCGCCAGCCGCCGCATCTGCGACTGCGTGGGGCGCGTGGCGATGGCGCCCGGCGGCCACCCCGCCGCGACCGTCATCCCCTCGTACGGCTCCAGCCGGCGGCGCGCGGCAAAGCTGACGATGCCCCGCGCCGAATCCACCGTCACGTCCACGGCCTGCTCCGTGGATCCCTCCGGGCCCGTGTACGCCGCCCACTGCAGGGGCCGCACGCCCGCCGGGAGGACGATGCGGGCATGGGCGCGCTCGATGGGCATGTCCCAGCGGTTTCCCGTGGCGTTCCAGTACAGCTCGTCGAACGCCCCGTTGGCCGCGCGCGCCTCGCCGGACGGGCACCACGCCCAGCGGCACCAGTCCCAGCGCCGGTCGCGGGCCGCCGCGCTGTCCCGGGCGAAGTAGAAGCGGATGGCGTTGCGCACGCGGTAGCGGATGACGACCGTGCGCTCGTTGTTCTGCGCGCCGGGGATGTAGATGCGCATGCGCCGCATCCACGAATCGTCCGTGTCGTCTTCCTCCCAGCGCAGCGCCTGCCCCGCCCCGTCCGTGGCGCCGATGAGCTCCACGTCCAGCTTTTGGCGCCGGCCCTGGGCCGTGTTGTGCCGCAGCGACAGGTCGCGCAGGATGCCCTGCCACCGGCCCGTAAAGGCCAGCTGCAGCATCTCCGTCACTTCCACGTCGCCGTCCGGCTGCACCAGCAGCTCCGCGTTGAAGCTGCGGATGACGATGGAGCTGTCCTGGCTGTACTGCTGCGCGGCCGCCGGCGCGGCGAGGGCCAGCAGGAGCGCGCAGGCGAGCGCGAGTGCGCGGCGCATGGTCCCGGCCCCGGACTAGAAGCTGACCTTGGGCACTTCGCGCTCCGCAGGCGCCGCCTCGAAGAACTCGCGCGGCTGGAACCCCAGGGGCCCGGCGAGGAGGTTCGCGGGAAAGGTCATGATGGCCGTGTTCAGGTCACGGACGACCGCGTTGTAGTAGCGGCGGGCGTTCTGGACGGCGTCCTCGATCTCCGCCAGCTGCCCCTGCAGGTCCCGGAATCCGCCGGACGCCTGCAGCTGCGGATACGCCTCCACGGCCACCGTGAGCCCGCGCAGGGCGGCAGTGAGGCCGGCCTCCGCCTCGGCGCGGGCGTGCGGGCCGGCGCCCTGCGCGGCGAGCACGCGCGTGCGGGCGGCCGTGACGGCGTCCAGCGTCTCGCGCTCGTGGGCCGCGTATCCCTTGACGGTCTCCACGAGGTTGGGGACGAGGTCGGCGCGGCGCTTGAGCTGCACGTCGATGTCGCTCCACGCGTTCTGCGACTTGAGGCGCAGGGCCACGAGCCGGTTGTACAGCCCGGCCACGAGCAGCAGGACGACGGCCGCGACGACCGCGACGATGATCAGCGTGAGCATTTCGGATGGCTCCGGGGGACGGGTGGAGCGAGCGGGCCGGCGGGGCGCCGGCGGGCGGGCGAACCCAGAACTTACGTCCGGGCGGGGCGGGTGTAAACGGCGACGGCGGAACGCGATGGGATGCGCGGCGCACAGCCCCGGCGGAACGTGATGGGGGCGCGGCGCACAGCCCCGGCGGAACGTGATGGGAGGCGCGGCGCACAGCCCCGGCGGAACGTGATGGGAGGCGCGGCGCACAACCCCGTCCGAGCGAATGAATTCGCCGCTGGAAATTCACGAAGTCCGCCTTCGCGGACTGTCCGTCGCACGCCGGCCCGGTGCACCCGGGCCTGACCCGCGCCAGAACCCTCTCCCGACGAAATTCCGCCCCGGTGCACCCGCCCGAATGCAGCACGGGCTGTCGGCGAAGGCCGACATTGCGGGGTCATTGCCGCGAATTCATTCGCCGGGGACGGGTGCCCCGCCCCGGTGCACCCGCCCGAATGCGGCACGGGCTGTCGGCGAAGGCCGACATCACGTTTTCGGAGCCGCGACTTCAGTCGCCGGGGGACGAGTGCCCGCCGCGGTCCCCGATCGTCGACCGCTCGGAAGCCTCCCGGCGGCAGTATTGATTCACATCAGAACGACAGCTGCCCGCCCACCACGTTCTCGCCCACCCCGCGTTCCAGCAGCTCGCGGGCGTGCTCCAGCGACACGGCGGACTCCGGGTCGCCGCCCAGCATCCGCGCGATCTCGTGCACGCGGTCGCCGGCCTCCAGGGGGAGCACCTCCGTAGTCGTGCGGCCGTCGCGCTCCGCCTTGCGGACGAGAAGGTGCACGTGGGCGCGGCTGGCGATCTGCGGCAGGTGGGTGATGGCGAACACCTGGTGGGTGGCGGCCACGTCCCGCATCTTGTCCCCCACCTGCAGCCCCACCCGCCCGCCAATCCCCGCGTCCACCTCGTCGAACACCAGCGTGGACACGGCGTCCAGCCGCGCCAGGATGGTCTTGAGCGCCAGCATGATGCGGCTCATCTCGCCGCCGGACGCCACGAACGAGAGCGGCTTGGGATCGAACCCGCGGTTCAGCGACACGCGGAACTCCACCTCCTCCGCGCCCAGCGCCCCCGTGCGCTCCAGGGGCATGCGCTCCGCCCGGAAGACGGCGCCGCCGCTCATCCCCAGCTCCGGCAGCACGGCCGTCACCTCGTCCGAGAGCCGCTCCGTGGCCGCGGCGCGCGTCTCCGTCAGCACGGCGGCGGCGGCGGCGAGCTCCGCCTCGGCCTCGTCCAGGCGCTTGCGCAGGGTGCCCAGCTCCCACTCCGCGTTGTCGATCAGGTCCAGCTCCGCGCGGGCGGCCCGGCCCACCTCCATCACCTCGTCCAGCGTCTGGCCGTACTTGGCCTTGAGGCGAAAGACCAGGTCCTGCCGCCGGCGGATCTCGTCCAGGCGCCGCGGGTCGTGCTCGATGGTGGCGGCGTACCGCTCCATCCGCTCCCCCAGCTCCTGCAGCGCGTAGTACGCCGTCTCGAACAGCTCGCGCACCTCGTCCTGGGCCGGGTCGATGCGTACCAGCTGGTCCACGGGCCGCCGCAGCCCGCCCACCTCGCCCAGCAGCGCCCGGTCGGAGCCCGTGATGGCGTCGGACAGTCCGCCGGAGAGCGCCTGCAGCTCCTCGCTGTGGCTCAAGCGCCGCGCCTCGTCCTCCAGCTCCTCCTCCTCGCCCGGCCGCAGCGCCGCGGACTCGATCTCGTCCGCCTGAAAGCGCAGGAAGTCCGCGCGCTGGGCCGCCTCGCGCCGCCGGTCGTCCAGCGTGTCGATCTCCCGGCGCAGGGCCGCCGCGGCGCGGTGGGCCTCGCGCACGCGCGCGAGCTCCGCGGCGTTGCCGGCGTAGGCGTCCAGGATGGCGCGCTGCTCGTCGCGTTTGAGGAGCGTCTGGTGCTCGTGCTGGCCGTGGAGATCCACCAGGGCGCGCCCCAGCTCGCCCAGGACGGCGGCCGTGGTGGGCGAGCCGTTGACCCAGGCGCGGTTGCGGCCGGCCGCGGCCACCTCGCGCTTGAGGACGAGCAGCCCGTCGTCGTCGGGGTCGATGCCGCGCTCGTCCAGGATGGCGGCGACGTCCGCGCGGCCGGCCACGTCGAACACGCCTTCCACGGACGCGCGGTCCTCGCCTGCGCGCACGACGTCCGCGGACGCACGTTCGCCCAGGAGAAGCGACAGTGCGCCCACGATGATCGACTTGCCCGCGCCCGTCTCGCCGGTCAGGACGTTGAGCCCCGGCCCCAGGCGAACGGTGAGCCGGTCGATCAGCGCAAAGTTGCGGATCCGCAGCTCCGAAAGCATGCGCGGCGATTACTCATTCTGAGAGGAGGGGCGCGATTCTGACAGCATCACATACCCGCGCCAGCACCTTGCGCCGGTCCCGTGCGCCTCACTTATCCGCCCCAGGACCGCTTGAATAGCTTCCGCTACGAGGCGGATTCCGTCCCTCTGCCGTAGCGCATCCGTGTAGCGTGAGTCCTCGGTGTACCGCCACTCGCCGGCTACGATATTGAATATTTCCGCATTCGTGCCTTGTTCATAATAACCGTACTGTATGAAGCCGAGCCCATCCAACCCCAAGGCTTCACGAAAAAACACATCAAGGGCGCCAACCCTCACGCGAACATAGTCTCCTTGAACTGATCCGACGGCAGTGATCCAATCGTAGTTCTGATCGGCGGCAAATCGCGCGACTTCCGCTAAACCATCCCGAACCTCCCCTCGCCGATCAGCGTGAACGCGGGCCAAAGTAATCGGTGAAAATCCGGGCATCTGACCTGCGCTCGACTGGGGTTCAACGGGATCCTCCGGCGGTAGCTCAAGCAGCTAAGCGCGAAGATATACCGAAAGATCAACAGTGTACAAGGGTCGAAAGAGAAACGCCGGCGATGTGCGCCGGCCACCCTCAATCTGCCGAACCACGCGTGCGGTGTCCACTGGCCGCCACGAATCCGCCAGCGTGGGAATGGTGATGTCGGATTCCGAGAGGAAGATGGGGCGGCGACGGAGGGAGTTCGGTGCAGGTCTGGGCGGGGGGGAAGGGACCGGGCGACTGAAGTCGCGGCACCGAAAACGTGATGTCGGCCTTCGCCGACGGCCCGTGCGCGTTCGGGCGGGTGCACCGGGGCGGGATGCCGGCGGGAGGGTCGCGTGCGGATCAGGCGGGGGGCGGTGAGGCAGGCATCCGTCCCCCCCGGCGACTGAAGTCGCGGCAAGGAACCCGCAATGTCGGCATTCGCCGACAGCCCGTGCCGCATTCGGCCGGGAGCACCAGGACAGAGTGCCGTCATCCGGGTCCGGTGCGGGTCAGGCCGGCGTGCACCGGGGCGGAGGGCGACGGACCAGTCCGCGAAGGCGGACTTCGTGAATTTCCAGCGGCGAATTCATTCGCTCGGCCGGGACTTCGCCCCGTGACGGCACCCTTTCCGTGACGAGACCGGCAGTCCGCGCAGGCGGACTTCGTGTGGTCGTTGCGGCGAATTCATTCGCTCTGTCCGAAACTTCGCCCTTCCCTCCCCTACTCCGGCCCCGTGCGGATGGCCTCGAGCACCTCGATGGCGATGCGCAGCTTGTCGGGGTCAATCCAGCCGATGCGCTCCTCCAGCATCCCCTCGAACGGGGCGTCCAGCGTGCCCAGCAGCTCGCGGCCGGCGGCGGTGATCGTCAGGCGCAGGCCGCCCTCGATCAGCCCGCGGCTCTTGAGCTTGTGCAGCAGCGCCAGCAGCCGGTCGGGGTCGTGCACCATCCGCTGCTCGATGTCCACGCGCTGGTGCCCCGCCTCGCCCGCGCCGCGCAGGATCCGCAGCACGTTGTACTCGTCCAGGCGCATCTCCGCCGGCTTCAGCACCTCCGCCAGCCGCTGGCCGAGGAACTGGTCCGTGCGAAAGATGTTCAGCGAAAGCTCGCGCGCCGGCGAGGCGATGGGCTTGGAGATGTGGATCTCGCGCTCGATGCTGTGCGCCATGGACCTTGGAATCCGGGGTTGCAGGCCACGCCGCGGGCGAGCGGCGGACGGCAATCTGCGTAAACAAACGGATTCGCGCTACGGCCGGCGGCGGTCGGACCGCTCCCCCGTCCGGTTCCCACCGTGCACCCGCCGCGCCATCCGCGCCCGCTACTCCGCGACCACCTGGATGTTGTAGCGGATGTCGGCGGATTCCGCGGCGTGGATCCACCCCTGCACACGGCCGGGAATGCCGTGCAGGGGATACAGGTCGCCCGCCGCCTCCGCCACCAGCGCGTCCCGCTCGGCGATGGGCATCTCCCAGCCGGCCAGGGGCGTGTGGGCCAGCTCCGTCGCCAGCCCCCACGCAAAGTCGCGCGCCACGTCGATCCCGAAGTCGAACACGCGGTTCTCCAGCGCGGGGGCGATCTCCTCGATGCGGTGCAGCCGCGGCGAGATCTGCCCCAGCTCGTCCTCCACCACCTGCACCAGCCGCGACAGGACGGCGTTGATGGTCTTGAAGTCCGTCCACAGCGCCTGCAGCTCCGCCGGCGTGTGGGCCACCGTGGCGGCCGCGATCCCCAGGTCCAGGTTGATGTGGGCGTTCATCCCCAGCAGCAGGTGCTGCACCACGAGCGGGCCCGGATCGTCCAGCAGGGCGAACGCCGCCTGCCAGCTGCGCGAGGGCCGCCCGCCGGACGTGTGCGCATCCCACGCGTGGATGAAGCGGTTGGCGAAGATCACGTCCAGCCGCTCCATCCGGGCGTTGTCCTGGAAGACGTTCCCCGCGATGAGCGCCCGGCGCACGTTGGTGGTCACCCGCTCGTACAGCGCCGCGAAGTAGCCGATGCGCGTCCCCTGCCGCAGGGCATCGTCCAGGATGCCGTTGAGCCGCACGAGCACCTCGTCGATGGTGCGCGGCTCGACGGCCTTGGGGGCGAGGATCTTCATGGATGGCGGATGGATTTCCGATGGCGGCAGGGGGAGGCGCCGGTCAAAATGCGCGCGTTTCCTCGCCCGAAGCAAGAGCGATGGCGGACGGGGGACGCCGTGGCGGCGGAAACAACTGACGGCGGGAGACGCCGTGTGAAACGGACGTGGACGCGGAGATGCCATCCGCGTCCCTGCGTCCGCACGATTCGGCCGCCGGTCCCCGCCCGGGCGCGGCAGGGTCGAGGCCTCAGGCGGCGGCCGTGCGGCGGGCCAGGATCGCGTGGACGGCCCACGCCGCGGCGGCGGTCACGGCGGCCAGGCCGGCCACCAGCAGCCCCCACCCCATGAGCGCGGGCGGCAGCAGGCTGCGCATGGCGAAGAACGACACGAACGCGGCCGCCACGCCCACGGTGTAGATGCCCCGCTCCGCCGCCGTCAGCCGGTGCGCGGCCAGCGGCAGGGGCTCGCGCGGCACCTCGGAGAGGAGCGGGCGGACGCGGTGCCAGTCCCAGCAGAGCAGGTAGATGGTCGCCAGCAGCATCATCCCGGTGACCAAAGGGGTCCCACGGAAGTCATAGGACAGCGTAATGACGAAGATGCTGGCGATGACGGGCGTGAACAGCACCGCCCCGAGCGTCGCCGTGCGCGGGATGAGCATCAGGATCCCCGCCAGCACCTGCGCGGCGCCGATGAAGCGCCAGTACTCGCCGGACTGGTACATCACCTCGAAGAACGCCCCGACGTCCGACGCGGGGTCCATCGTGGTGAAGCGCCGGCCCAGCAGCTTGACCATGCCTGTAGGGATAAACCCGACAGCGAGCAGGATGCGCGTGGCGAGGGTAAATCGGTAGAGCAGGCCGCTGCCTCGCACGCGGGCGTGCAGCCAGTCCAGCCGGTGCAGAAAAAATCCAGGCGCGGCGCGGGTTTCGGCGGGCATGGGACGGTGCGGGAACGGGGAAACGGACGGTGACAACCCTGGATACGCCGGGTCGGCGGGCGGGGTTTCAGAGGGATCTCGGAAGCGCTGGCAGGCTTCTGGCGTAGAAGGAATGCCGCAGTTCAAATTTGCAGCACGGTCCTTGCGCTACAGTCGCGGCATTGGTGCAGGACCTTACCCAGAACGAGGATCGGAACGATGGCGCGTGAGACGGGGACCGTGGAGCGGTTCATGGACGAGAAGGGCTTCGGCTTCATCAAGCCCGACAGCGGCGGCAAGGACGTATTCGTGCACCACTCCGCGATCCAGGGCAGCGGCTTCCGCTCGCTGGCGCAGGGTGCGCGGGTGGAGTTCGACCTGGTGCAGGACCCCAAGGGTCCCCGCGCCGAGAACGTCTCCACCATCGACGGCTGACGCCTCGAGCACCCGGGGCAGGCGCGGTCCGGCCTGCCCCGGGTGGACGCTCGGTTCACCCGGAGGGATCTGAAGTCGGCGGACGCTTGCGGCACGGGGCGCCCGCGAAAAGCACAGATTTCCCGTCCCGGATCGTTCCGTGACGACGCGGCCCCGCCACCCGGCGGGGCCGCGTCGTTCGTTCACCCCTCGATGGCGCGGTCCATCCGCACGAACGGAACGCGCACGCCGTCCGGCAGCAGCGTCTCCACCCGCTCCAGCACCTCGAAGCCGAACGCGCGGTACAGCGGCTCCCCCGGCAGCGTGGCCATCAGCTCCAGCCGCTGGAAGCCCGCCTGGGCCGCGGCGTCGCGGCACGCGTTCATGATCATGGAGCCCACGCCCCGCCGCGCCCAGTCCGGGTGGACGAAGAAGGCGCGGATGCGCGCCGCCTCCGTGGCCGGGTCCAGCGGCGGATCGTCCGCGTCCTTCATCTGGTCGCCGCCGTAGAGCGTCCGCCGCCGGCTCCATCCGCCGCACCCCGCGATGATGCCCTCCGCCTCCGCCGCGAAGTACGTTCCGTCCGCGATGAGCTGCGTGTCGGGGCCAAACACGTAGCGGATGGCGCTCTCGATCTGCTCCGGCGTGTAGAAGCCCTGGCTCAGGGCGCGCACGGACGCGGGGATCAGGGCCTGCAGCGCGGGCAGGTCGGCGGGCGTGGCCAATCGTAGTGTAACCATGTGTGGATGATGGAGATCGCCCCGCGCCGCCGCAAGCCGCGCGGGCCCTCCCCCGGCCTCGCTCAGGCTCGTCCACCCCCTCCCGCAAACTGCGCGGGAGAGGGTGTACACCCCAATCTGTGCACGGGAACGGGCTTTCGCCGGAAGCGCAGTTCTCCCTGCGGGCCCTCCCATCCCCCAGCCGTTGGAGAGATCAGAATGACCAGCGCCCAGCCGGAGATCGAGGCCCTCGTTTTCGATCTTTTCGGCGTCATGATCGATTTTGACAACGACATCGTCTACGCTCGGCTCGCCCAGCATTGTGCCGACCCGCCCGACGCGCTTCAGCTGCTGAACGGCCTGATGGCGGGCCGCGACGTCATCACGGGCAGACTGACCCTGCCACAGATCCACCAGGCGCTCGTCGACACCCACGGCCTGTCGCTGCCTACCCCGACTTCGAAGCCGCCTGGCTGGAGCCCTACTCCTGGGCCATGCCAGGGATGGCCGGCCTGGTGGAACGCCTGTCCGCCCACTACCCGCTGGTCCTGCTTTCCAACGTGGACTGCTACTACTGGAAGGTGGTGGAGGCGGCCCATCCAGAACTGCGGCACTTCGACGCGCTCCTGTTGTCCTGCGAGCTCGGCCTCGCCAAGCCGGACCCGGAGATCTTCGCCCATGCCGCCAGAACCGCCGGCGCAGAGCCGTCACGCTGCCTTTTCGTGGACGACAGCCCGGTGAACATCGACGCCGCACGCGCACTGGACTTCCAGACACACTGCTTCCGCGACGCTCCGGGGCTCCTCCAGCGCCTCCGGGAGGTGGGGGCGAGAGGCATCGAGGGATCGACCTGACCCGGCGCACCGGGAAGGGGCCCCGCCCGTGCACGAAAAGCAGGCTCCGGAGCGATGAAGTTCTCCCCCTCTCCCGCGCAGTTTGCGGGAGAGGGGGCCGGGGGGTGAGGGGCTCCGCGAAGCGGGCGCCGTAAAACCCGTCCCCGGCGGACCCCGGTCCTTGCCTCCGCCGCCCCGCCCCCTACCTTGTCCGTCCGCCGATCCGTCATCCGCCGATCTGCATCCGCTGATCCGTATCGGCAAATCCGCGATCCAGCGGTCCGCCTGGTCCGCATCCGCCGATCCGCATCCCACGCCCCACCCCCGCCCGCCGATTGCCCCGCATCCTCCCTGACCGCATCCGTGCATCCGCCGTCCGTGCCGTTGCCCGCGCCGCCCTCCTCCTCGGCGTGGCGCTGGGGATGGGCGCGTGCGGACGATCCGCATCCACCGAGACCGCCTCCGCCAAGCCGCCGTTCCGCTGGGGCGGCGACGCGGAGGGGGGCGCGCCGTTCGTGGAGGCAGACCCGGCGGACCCGCGCATCGTACGCGGCTTCGACGTGGAGATCGCGGGGATGATCGCGGAGGGGCTGGGGCGCGAGCCGCGGTTCGTGCAGGTGGCGTGGGCCAGCATCGGGCAGTCGCTGGAGCGCGGCGACTTCGAGATCGGCATGTCGGGCGTGGAGGACCGGCCGGAGATGCGCGAGCGGTACGCGCTCACCATGCCCTACTTCGAGTTCCAGGAGGTGCTGGCCGTGCGCCCCGCGGACCGCGAACGCTACCGCACGCTGGCGGACCTGGCCGGCAGGCGCGTGGGCACGCTGGGCGCGACGATGGCGCACGACCTCCTGCTGGCGGAGCAGAAGCGGACGGGCCTGGTCCCCGTCTCGTACGACGACGACATCCACCCCTACACGGACCTGGTCGCGGGCCGGGTGGACGCGGTGCTGCTGGACAACGTGATCGCGGACCGCTCGCTGCAGCGCACGGGCGGCTTCGTCATCCAGCCGGAGCCGGTGGCCACGGGCGCGTACGTGGGCGTGTTCGCGCGGCGCAACACGGCCCTGCGCGACTCGGCGAACGCAATTTTGCGCGCGCGGATGCAGGACGGCACGCTGGAGGCGACCTTTCGCCGCTGGGGTGTGTGGAGCGACGCGCAGGCCGCCTACCACCAGCGCGTGCTGGCGGAGGCCCCCGCGCAGGACGGCGCCGGCGCCGCGCGCGACCGCTCCGTGCGCGCCTACCTCCCCGCCCTGGCGCGCGCGGCCGGCGTGACCGTCGTCCTGTCCGTGCTGGCGATGGCGCTGGCCGTGGCGCTGGGGATCGCCGTGGCGGCGGGGCGCGTGTACGGGCCGCCGGTGCTCCGCGGCGCGCTGGCCGTGTACGTGGAGGTGGTGCGGGGCACGCCCGTGCTGCTGCAGCTGTTCGTGCTGTACTACGGGCTGGCGTCCGTCGTCCGGCTGCCGGCGTTCGCGGCGGCCGTCATCGGGCTGGGGCTGAACTACGCGGCGTACGAGTCGGAGATCTACCGCGCCGCCCTGCAGGCCGTCCCCCGCCAGCAGCTGGAGGCGGCGCGCACGCTGGGATTGTCCGAGTTCCAGGCCCTGCGCCTGGTCCGCGGCCCGCAGGCGCTGCGGCACGCGCTGGCGCCCATGACCAACGACTTCGTGGCGCTGCTCAAGGACTCGTCGCTCGTGTCCGTCATCACGGTGGTGGAATTGACCAAGCAGACGGCCATCTACGCCACCAACCTCGGCAGCTGGGTGGTGCCGGGGATTTTGTGCGCGCTCATCTACCTGTCGCTTTCCCTGCCGCTGAGCCACGTGGCCCGCCGGCTGGAGCGGCGCTGGAGCGTGGCGTGAGCGGCGCCCTGGCGGTGCGCGGGCTGCAGGCCGTCCGCGGGAGCAAGCCCGTGCTGCGGGGCGTGGACCTGGACGTGGCACCGGGCGAGATCGTAGCGCTGATGGGCGTCTCCGGCGCGGGCAAGTCCACGGTGCTGCGCGTGGTGGCGGCGCTGGAGCCGTTCACGGCGGGCACCGTGCAGGCGGGCGGATTCGCGCTGCACCCCGGCCCCGTTCCGCGCGAGTCGCGGCTGCGGGAATTGCGGGCCCGGGTGGGGATGGTGTTCCAGGCGCACGCGCTCTTTCCGCACCTGACGGCGCTGCAGAACGTGACGCTGGCGCCCGTGCACGCGCTCGGCTGGGCGGCGGAAAAGGCGGACGCGGTGGCGATAGGGCTGCTGGACGGGCTGGGGGTGGGCGCGCGGGCCGGCGCCTACCCGCGCGAGCTCAGCGGGGGCGAGGCGCAGCGCGTGGCCATTGCGCGGGCGCTGGCGCCGGACCCCATGGTGCTGCTGATGGACG
>JAESFL010000196.1_pt1 | contig 52992 bp, 46 predicted proteins | sample 9269401 | NCBI WGS metagenome assembly JAESFL01 (sample SAMN14506025, study PRJNA617098) | algae metagenome | isolation source: Gloeocapsa sp. UFS-A4-WI-NPMV-4B04 and co-occurring heterotrophs from desert... | place: USA: Utah | collected 2006-10-01 | reverse complement strand
CCCACCGGCGCCGCGCCTGAATCCGAGACCACGCTCGCGGAGCAGGTCGCCGCGCTGGGCTTTCGCGCGGACATGATCGAGGATCACGGCGAGTTCGTCCTGGTGGAGGGCGACATCTACCTGTCCAAGGCGCAGCTCCGCACCGTCACTCCGCTGGGGTCGGAAGATCCCATGAGCCCGCGGTTCCAGTACCGCACCACGAACCTGGTGAGCTCCGCCAACGTGCGCGACATCGTCGTGGACGTGTCCGGCCTGGCGTCTCAGCCCGGCTGGCAGACGGCGGCGCGCGAGGCGCTGACGCACTGGAGCGGCATCACCGACAGCAACGTGAAGATGGTGGAGGGCTCGCCCGCCGACATCACCGTGGCCACGACCTGCACCTCGTACAACGTGGCGGCCTACGCGTCGTTCCCTGCTGGGGGGAATGTGGGACCGACCATCTACGTCAATAGCTGCTTTGGATACTCCACGTCGCATGCCCAGAAGGTGCACAACATGGTGCACGAGCTCGGGCATACCCTCGGCTTTCGCCACAGCAACTACACCCAGATGGGCGAGAGCACGGGGACCGAAGGCGCAGTGCACGTGGGCGGCACGCCAACCAGCGGCAACGACGGCGGCTCCGTGATGAACGGCGGTACAGCCCTCAACGGCTGGGCGGGCTTCAGCGCAGCCGATCTCTCTGCCACCCGTGCGCTGTACCCGTTGCCGGTGGTTTCCGCCAGCGTCACCAACGCAGGCGGACAGCCGCTGATCACCTGGGGCGCGCTTTCGGGCGCCACCCACTATTCCGTGAAGCTGATCCACTCCATCTCGGTGAGCTCCACCAACCCGTGGTCCAGTCAAACGGATACCGACCTGGGGACCACGACGGGTACGTCACTGCTGGATGTCGGGAACTTCTACACAGGTGCATCGGCGTGCTTCCGTAAGTGGCCGGATCGCAGCTCCCGCTTCGACACGTGGGAGTACGCGATTACCGCTGTGTTCACCAACGGCGCTTCGGTCGTCCGCATTCCCGCTCCGGTGGCCCCATGCGGGGAAGATCCGCTGCAAAGTCTCGGAACGGACGATGGGCTGGCCCCGATCCATGAGCTGGCCCGCCTTGATCCGCCGACGCACGTACCGGCGTCGGTTCTCGTCGACAATCTCCCCTGGAGGATCTCGTGAAGCTCATCCGACCCCCCCGCGCCGCCGCCCTGCTGCTGGTCGCCGTTCTCGCCGCCTGTGCCGATACTCCGACCGGCGCCGCGATCACCGCGGCGGACCAGCCCGCCGCGTTCAACACCGCACCCACGGTGACCGTCACCAACTCGGGGGGTACTCCGCTGATCAGCTGGGGTGCGCTCGCGGGCGCCACCAGCTACAGCGTGGTCAATAGGGTCCGACACCGCTACGTGATGAACGGGAAGCCATACGGGTCCATAAGCAACCGGCTCGTGGGCAGCACCGCCGGCACGTCGTTGCTCGACAGTGCCTTTAGCTACACCGGCGTGTCCCAATGCGGGACGGACTTCCCGGACGTCGACACCGAAACTCAAAGTTACGAATACGTCGTCACTGCGACGTTCGCCAGCGGGACGTCGACGACCACGGTTGACGCGCCCATCGCGGAGTGCTGAGCGGCATTGCAGCACGTGCGGCATGAGAAAAGGGCCGGCTCCCATCCCGGGAGCCGGCCCTTTGACAATTACCCCCTGCGGCACTCCCCGAGACAACGGCCAGCGAAAAGAAAGCTTGCATTTGACGACTAGTCATATATTTATTCGGGCGCTCCCTTCGCCGCTTCCCGTAGATAGAGGAGATAGGTCATGAAGGCATCAGTTCTCCGCACGCTGGTGGTACTTTCCCTTGCCGGACCCGTCGTGGCCGGCTGCGCCGACGCGCCCACTACCCCTGTGGCAGAACGGGCTGGACCCGTAAGCGCCACACCGTTGCTTGCCGCTGCATCGGGGCAGGGAATCCGCGACCGCTACATCGTCGTGTTCCATGAACGCACGGAGGATGCGCCGGGGCTCGCGGCACGGCTGGTGGCGGCGCATGGCGGCAAGATTCACTACTCGTACCGCGCAGCGCTCCGCGGCTTTGCGGCCACGCTTGCGCCGGCGGCCGTGGAAGCGCTCCGCCGCAACCCGAACGTTGCGTACGTGCAGCAGGACGGGATCGCCTCGGCGAGCACGACGCAATACAACGCGCCGTGGGGCCTGGACCGCATCGACCAGTCCAGCCCCCCGCTGGACGGCAACTACAACTACACGTCCACGGGTACCGGCGTGCGGATCTACGTGCTGGACACGGGAATCCGCTACGATCACGTGGAGTTCGGAGGGCGTGCGGCCGCCGGCTACGACGCGTTCGGCGGCACGGGCGCGGACTGCAACGGCCACGGCACCCACGTAGCCGGGACCGCCGCGGGAAGCACCTATGGCGTGGCCAAGAGCGCTACGGTCATCTCCGTTCGCGTGCTGGACTGCAACGGCTCTGGCACGTGGAGCGGCATCGTTGCGGGCGTGGATTGGGTGACGCAATACCACGTCAAACCGGCGGTGGCGAACATGTCCCTGGGCGGGGGCGGCAACACGGCAGTGGACCAGGCCGTTGCGAACTCCATCGCGGCGGGGGTCACGTACGCAGCCGCGGCGGGGAATGACTGGGGCGATGCCTGCTACTACTCGCCCGCCCGGGTTTCCGCGGCACTGACGGTCGGCGCTTCCCACTCGTACAACGGGCGGTCGTGGTTCTCCAACTACGGGAGTTGCGTCGACCTGTACGCACCGGGTTCGGCCATCCCTTCGGCCTGGCACACCGGTAGCACGGCGACGAATACCCTGGACGGTACCTCGATGGCGGCGCCGCACGTGGCCGGCGTGGCCGCCCTGTACCTGGAAACCAATGCCACTGCCACGCCCGCGGCGGTGTCGGCGGCCATCCTGAACTCCGCGTTCCCGGACAAGGTGGCGGGCGCGGGGACGGGCGCACCCAACAACCGGCTGGTGAACTCTACGCTCGCCGGGTATTCGCCTCCGCCGGCGTGGCCGTCGTCGTCCACGCCGCCCAGCGTTCAGATCAACTGCCAATCCTTCCGTACCGGTTCCCTCAGCTGCAGCGCTTCTGCATCGGGTGGTACGGGGGGCGGATATGGCTACACCTGGCTCGGTACAACGGGGTTCAGGAGCAACGGGCAGACCACGATGGTGCAATGTTCCTACGGCTGGCCGGTGGATGTGTACGTGACCGTTATCGACAGTGGTGGATCGGGAGTGACCCATTGGGAGGCGTTCCAGTGCGGCGGCTCCGGCTTCTCGTGATTGGCCCTGGTGGTGATCGCCCGGCGCCGCAACTCTTCATCCAGAGCCGGACGAGGTGACCATTCCGCGTAACGGGGGCGGATGGGGCCGGCGGCGACCGGCTCCGCCCGCCCCCATCCTCACCTCCGCCGTGACGGCCACACCCTGACGGCCGCAGGGCGAAAGACCGAGGGCCGGCTCCCACCCCGGGAGCCGGCCCTTTCTGTATCTGCAATCTACCTGAGCTGAAGCGGCCTAAGCCGTTGCGGACGTGAGAGATTCGATCTCCCGCTTCACCGCTTCGAGCATCTCCAGCTTCTTGGGGCGATGCATGAAGGCGCTGTCGAAGCTCATCAGCGCCAGGTCCACCAGCTCGTCCCAGGTAAAGCCCAGGTACTGGTGCGCGCGCCAGTACTCCTCCGTCACCGTGGTGGCGCTCATGAGCCGGTTGTCGGTGTTCAGGCTCAGGATGAGCCCCTCGTCGTAGTACATCCGCAGGGGGTGCTTCTCGAACGATTCCACGGCCCGCGTCTGCACGTTGCTCGTGAGGCAGATCTCGATGGGGACGCGAAAGTCGTTCATGAAGCGCATGAGGTCCGGGTCCTCGTACAGCCGCGTGCCGTGCCCGATGCGGTTGGCGCGGCAGTAGTGCAGCGCCTGGTGGATGCTCTCGGCCCCGTACGCCTCGCCGGCGTGGATGGTGGCCGCCATGTTCTTGTTGATGACGGTGTAGAACGCGTCCTTGTGCTTCTTGGCGGGATAGTTGTACTCCGCGCCGGCCAGGTCGAACGCCACCACGCCGCGGTCCTTGTACGCCACCGTGAGGTCCGCCAGGTCGCGCGACGTGGCGGGCTCCATGTTGCGGATGCCGCAGATGATGATGGCCGTCTTGATGCCGAAGTCCTGCTCCGCGCGCGCCAGCCCGCGCAGGGGCGCGTCCACCGTCTCCGTGAGGGGCAGCCCCCCCTGCGCGTTGAGGATGGGCGAGTAGCGGATCTCGGCGTAGCGCACGTTCTCGGCGGCCAGGTCCTCGGCCAGCTCGTAGGCGATGCGCTCCAGGGCGTCGGCCGTCTGCATGACCGACAGGGTGATGCTGAAGCGCTCCAGGTACTCCACCAGGTTGCGCGCGTCCTGCACGTGCATGTAGTCGCGCAGGGACTCGGCGTCGGCGGCGGGCATGGGCTTGCCGTACTCGGCGGCCAGCTCCAGCATGGTCTCCGGCCGCAGCGAGCCGTCCAGGTGAACGTGCAGCTCCGCCTTGGGCAGGCGGTGCAGGAGCTCGCGGGTCACTTCGATCGCCATGGTCTTCCGTCCTGTCGCTGATTGCTTTGTCGCGGCCCCGTTCCGGGATAAACGCGCAGGCGGGTGCACCACCGGTGCACCCGCCTGTCGCAGAGGCCGAAAATCGTTCGCTGCTCCGGTGGGATATTGTAATCACCCCGGGGCCCGCGCGCCATCCGTCCGGGGCGTCAGCGGCGCGCGCCGGACGAAAGGCCCGCGCCGGGCGGTGGCGGGCTCACTGGCGTTGCGAACCCGAAGGAGACGGGCGCGAACGCCTCGTCCGGGACCTCGTGCCCCGCGGAACGGATCAGCCAGGCGGATGCCTGACCCGCCGGGAAGCTGTCGCTGTTGGGCACGCTGGAGACGAACGCGTAGCCCGTGAGCCAGTCCTGCGCGCCGTTCCGCAGGTGCCGGACGGTGACGATGATCCCGCGTCCACCGTGTCCCATCCTCCGCTCCTGGTACACCTCGCCGGGGGAAAGGCGCACGCTGCGCAGCCGCTGCCACTGGGCGGGCTGCGGCTCGCCGGGCCGGTCCGCGGCGAACAGGCGGCGCGCCGCCTCGCCCGCCACGCTGTCGCGCTCCGCCTCGCCGCCCAGCAGCGCCACGAACAGGGTGCTGTGCGTCCCCGGGTGGTGGTACACGGCCATGCGGGCGTCGCTCAGCTCCGGCACGGGCTGGTATCCGCCGGTGACCTCGTACCCCACCGCGCCCAGCCGCTGCCGCAGCACCGCAGTCCGGCGAAAGCTGCGGGCCACCGCGCGAAAGTGGGGGAGCAGGCGCTCCTCCGCCCCCGCGGCCATGCGTCCCTGCAGCACCACCAGGCGGCCCCGCTCCGGGATCGTCACCTGGTACAGGACGAGGGGCGCGCCGGCCGCGTTCCGCGCGTCGGCCACGACCTCGTACGCCGGCAGGTCGTCCAGCACCAGCCGCTCGCCCCCGCGCGGCGCGATACCGCTGACGCCCGCCATCCGCGCCATCCACGACACCGCCTGCTGCTGCATGGGCTCCGGCGGCGGGTCCCAGGCCGGGAACAGCTCCAGCACGCCCCCCGCATCCTCCGCCGTGCCCTGCTCCCGCAGCCGCACGGTCGCACGCTCGCGCCCCGCGAAGCGCAGGGGGCCGCTCTCCCGGACCTCGTAGTCCAGCAGGTGAAAGCGCGAGTCGGGGGCGGATTGGGCCGCGCCGGAGCCTGGAAGCGCGCCGGACGCGAGGAGCAGCGCGGCGGAGGCCCGCGCCAGGATCGGGATGCGCATGATCGTTGGTGTGCCGGATGGGAATGAACGTGGGGAGGCGGATTCTCCCGGGGGATGAAAGCAAGGGAGGCGGCGCCGTCCCGGCGCCGCCTCCGCTCATGATAGGCCGATCCTTCGAGGAAGGCCAGCCTCCCCGTTCAGATCAGGATCCCCACCACGCACGCCGTCATGAAGTTGGCCAGCGTGCCGGCGATCATGGCGCGCAGCCCCAGCCGGCTCAGGTCGCCGCGGCGCTCCGGGGCCATGGCGCTGATGCCGCCGATCTGGATGGCGATGGAGCTGAAGTTGGCGAACCCGCACAGCGCGTAGGTCGCCAGCACCACGGAGCGCGGGTCCAGCCCGGCGCCCTCCTGCAGCATGCTGCCCAGGTGCGCGTACGCCACGAACTCGTTCAGCGCCGTCTTCTCGCCCAGCAGCGTGCCCACGGCCAGCGCATCGCCGCTCGGCACGCCCATCAGCCAGGCGAAGGGCGAGAACAGCCAGCCCAGGATCTTCTGGATGGTCAGATCCAGCCCAAACCACCCCGCGCCCCATCCAAGGAGCCCGTTCAGAAGGGCCACCAGCGCGATGAACGCGATGAGCATGGCACCCACGTTCAGCGCCAGGGCCAGCCCCTCGCTGGCACCGCGCGCGGCGGCGTCGATCGCGTTGGCGTCGACCTTCTCCATCTTGATCTTTACGCTCCCGGCCGTGACGGGCTCCTCCGTCTCCGGGTACATGATCTTGCTGATGGCGATGCAAGCCGGCGCCGACATCACCGACGCGCTGATCAGGTGCCCCGCGATGTCGGGAAAGTAGGCGACGAGGAAGCCCACGTACGCCGCCAGCACCCCGCCCGCCACCGTTCCGAATCCGCCCACCATCACGCAGTGCAGCTCGCTCCTGGTCATGGTGCCGATGAACGGCTTGACCAGCAGCGGCGCCTCCGTCTGCCCCAGGAAGATGTTTCCGGCGGTGCTCAGGCTTTCCGCGCCCGAGATCTTCATCGTCCGCATCATCACCCACGCGAACCCCTTCACCACCGCCTGCATGATCCCCAGGTAGTAGAGGATCGTCATCAGCGATGAGAAGAAGATGATGGTGGGCAGCACGTTGAAGGCGAAGAAGCCGCCCGTGTTGGCCCATGCGGACGGTCCGCCGACCGGTTCCATGGGAGGGAACCCGGTGCCGCCGGGACCCACGGGCACGTTGTTGAAGACCAGGTTGCCGAAGAGGAACCGGGCGCCCTCCACCGTATTCCCGATCAGCGCGTTGAAGATGTTGTTGGCGCCGTCGAAGAAGCCCTTGCCCCACGGCGTCATGAGGATGAGCACGGCGAAGATGAACTGCAGCGCCAGCCCCCACGCCACCAGCTTCCAGTCCACGGCCTTCTTGTGGACGCTCAGCAGCCATGCGATGCCGATGAACACAATGAGGCCCAGCAGGCTGATCAGCTTCTGCACGGGCGTGCCGCGCGTCTCCTGCCGGGCCTGCTGCGCGACCTGCCCCGCGTTGGCCGGCTGCGAGTCCGCCGCGATGCCGCTTTGCGGTGCCTGCTGCGCCTGCGCCGCCGCCTCGGGCGATGCGATGGGCGCCGTGGCGTCCCCCGGCTGCGCGGCCGAGGTCCCCGCGGGCGCGGGCTCGGCCGGGTTGGCGGGCTGCGGCTGGCCGGTGGCCGGCTGCGGCGCCGTGGTCTCCGGCTGCTGCGCATTGGCGTAGAAGCCGGCGCCCAGCAGCAGCGCGGTGGTCAGCCACAGGGGAAGCAGCCACTTCAGCCGCTTCTTGAACGTGAAGGGAAGTGCCATCGGAGGTCGTCGCCCGGTGCGGAGCGGGGAAGGGAAGTGGATCCGGGCGGGGTTCAGCCCGCCCGGCGGCACGGCGTGTAACGGAGTCGCGGTATTCTACGCCTACCACTGCAGGCGCGCCACCTCGTCCGGAGGCAGCTGCACCTGCTGGCGCTTGGCCTGCACCAGGCGCGGCCGGTCGAACACCTTGATGAGCAGCACCCCCGCCACGAACCCGCCGATGTGCGCCCACACGGCCACGCCCCCCGACTCGCTCTCCGGCAGCCCCAGCGTGCTCAATCCGCCGAACAGCTGCAGGATGAACCAGAGCGCCAGGAAGAAGAAGGCGCGGATGCGGAAGAAGAAGAACGGGGGAAAGTAGGTGCGCACCCGGGCGCCCGGGTACAGCAGGATGTACGCGCCCATGACGCCGCTGATGGCGCCGCTGGCCCCCACCATGGGCAGCTGCCCCGCGGGGGAGAAGAAGATGTGCCCGAACGCCGCCGCCAGCCCGCAGATCAGGTAAAAGGCCAGGAAGCGAAAGTGGCCCATGGAGTCTTCGATGTTGTTCCCGAACACCCACAGGAACAGCATGTTGCCCAGCAGGTGGCCCCAGCCGCCGTGCATGAACATGGAGGTGAGCAGCGCCGATCCGCCCAGCCCGTCCACCGGGCACGCGCCCGTCACCTCGCACGGCCGCGCGCCAAAGACGACCACGGACGCCTCCAGCTGCTGCATCTCCCCGAACCCCTGCAGAAAGAACCAGGCGAGCAGGTTGATGCCGATGAGCAGCACCGTCATCCACGGGGTGAGCTCGGTGGGGTTTTCGTCGTTGAGGGGGATCACGGCGCTGGTCTGCGTGGTTCGTTGGATGTGTGCGATGGAGCACTCCGCCCATCGTACGCAAAATCAGGCGCAGGGTGCCATCAGGGCGGGGGAAGGGTAACCGCAAAACCGCGAACGGCAAACAGCCGCCGCTTCGCGGGCGCCCCTCACCCCCGGGCCCCCTCTCCCGCAAACCGCGCGGGAGAGGGGGAGAACCCAGTCCGTGCACGGAAGCGGGCTCTCTGCACCGGCGAGGCGCCCCTCCCCCCGGCCCCTCCCCGCTCGTTCCTCGCGGAGAGGGGAGAAAAGCACGGCGTCTGCCGGGGCGCGATCCTGCCGTGCGGACGGCCCAGGCGCGGAGCCGGGCTCTGCGCGGCTACACGGACCGCTTCGTTTCTCCCGGGGCGGAGGGCGGGGCGGGGGGCGCCGGCGTGGGATCGTCGGAAGGCTGGTTCTTGGCCGCGTAGCGGGCGATCACGGAGGGGCGGCTGGCCCAGAACACCAGCACGACCGCGAGCAGCACCACGGCGATCACGATGGTGCTGGGCAGGTCCAGTGAAACGTTGGGCATGGGTCTTCTCCCGTGCGAATGTGCGCAGCATGCACGTGCACGCCAGGACCGCCGATGTGGACGGCGGGGACGGAGGCGAGCGCGTAGAGTGATTTGCCGGCGTGAGCCGGCGGATGCGGCTACGCGTGCGCGGGAGGAGGAACGCCGGTGGAGCGGGCGGAGAGGGTTCCGTCGTGTGCGGCGGCCAGGCGCCGCGCGAACGGGGGACGAAGCGGGAGGTGGACGTGCGCGCGGGTGGCGGGCGCGTGCGCGGCCCTGCCTGCGGCGAAGAACGGGATTCCGGAGGGCTGGCTCCCCGGCTCCACGCGCGGTATGCCGCCGGGCCGCTGTGCCCGTCCCGCCAGCACGGGCCTGCCCCCGTGCAGAAAGCGCAGCTCGAGCGTGCGCTGCACGTCCAGGGCAAGGCTGCCGCCCTGCTGTACGATGGGCGCGTGCCGGTGTGCTCCATCCCCCCCGCCGCCCGCACCCAGCCCCGCGCAGGCGAGTGCCAGCGCGGCGAGCAGTGCGGCGAACGTGGAGCGGAGCGAGAGCTTCAACCGGTCTCGGAGCAAATGTTCGACGGCCGCCGGGCTCAGGGTACGCGACGATGTGCGATCATACGTCTTTCCATCCCCCTCCGCACCCCCGATGACGCGACGACGCGACGACACCGTCCCTGCAAACAACCCCCCCGAAGTTGCCACCCGGTCGGGGAAGGGGTTGTTCGCCTGGCAGGGCCGCGCCCATGCATCTCGGCCGCCCTCCAGATGAGCGAATGAGTTCGCCGCTGGAACATCGCGAAGTCCGCCTTTCGCGGACTGCCCGTGCACAACCCATCCCGGTGCAGCAACGCACCGACCGAGCCGTTGAAGCCCTGTTCGCAAGCGCGTCGCGCGAGACGGGGCTTACCGCTGTCCCAGCGGCGGCTTTAGCCGCTCAGGCTCGAGCCGGCCCCAAGGCGAAAAGCCGCATCGCGCCTGCCCACTTCCGCACTCCCGTCACGGCGTCCGCGGCCGCTGCCCTGTCGTGCCGCCGTGCGCCTCGCCGCCGGGCTGGGCGGGCGGGCGCTGCTCGGCGGCGGCGCGCTCCGCCAGGGCGGCGGGGACGATCTGCCAGTTGGAGCGGAACACGTCCGCGGGGGAGAGGGTGCCGCGGCGGCGGATCTCCTCCACCAGCAGCTCGCGGATCCCCTCGCCGCGGTCGTACACGACGGGCGCGCCGATCAGCATCGAGAACCCGCCGCTGCCGCTCGCCCGGTAGTTGTTGAGGGCGAGGGTAAAGCTGTCCGCGTCCGCCACGGCCCGCCCCCCACGCTCCAGCCGCACCACCCGGCTGCCGACGGGGCGCGTGAGGTCCAGCGTGTAGTCCACCCCGCTTACGACGTCGAAGTTGTAGCCGGCCACGGACGGGTTCACGAGCGTTTCGCAGGCGCCGCCGGGGCAGGGAAGGTAGTACTCCGCGCTCTTCTCCAGGTACGCCCGCAGCTGCGCCCCGCTGATTCGAATCGCCTTGAGCGTGTTGTCGTACACGTACAGGCCGGCCACGTCCGCCACGGTCACGGGCCCCGCGGGGATGCGCGACGTGAGCGAGAACGCCGCCGTGGAGGAAAGGTCCGCGCCCGTGACGCGCATCTGCACGTCGTTGATCAGGTCCAGGATGGGCGTGTCGCGCGTGCGGGCCTGGGCGGACGTCCACTCCGCCGTGGACGTGCCCACCACCTGCGACACGTACGCGCGCGTCCGTTCGTGCGCCTGCGCGAGCGCCGCCTCCAGCCGCGGGGACGTGCTCCCCTCCGCGGGGCGCAGGATGCGGCCGGACGCATCCGCCACCGTCCAGCGCCCGTCCGCCCAGCGCAGGTCCAGCTCCGCGACGGCCAGCGACGTGCCCCAGTTCTTGGCCTGCTGCACCAGGACGCCGTTGATGGTGGTATCCGCCACCTCGCGGTGCGTGTGCCCCATGAAGATCACGTCGATGCCAGGAATCTCGCGCGCCATGGCGGACGCGGCGTTCTCCGGCGGCACGCCCGTGGCCACCGTGTCGTAGCTGCTCCCCTCCAGCCCGCTGTGGGCCGCGACGAGCACCAGGTCCGCGCCCTCCGCCCGCATCCGCGCCACCACCGGCCGCACGCTGGCCACGATGCCGCGGAAGTCCAGGCGCCCCTGCACGTTGTCGCGGTCCCAGATCAGCACCCCCGGCGGCGTGGCGGAGGTTATGCCGATCCGGACCGTCCTCCCACCAATCGTCCGCTCCACCAAGGTGTACGGCCGGTACGCGTGCTCGTCCGTCCCCGCGCGAAACACGTTGGCGGAGAGGAAGGGAAAGCGCGCGTCCGCCGCGGAGCGCTGCAGGTGCTCGATGCCGTAGTTGAACTCGTGGTTGCCGATGGCCGCCGCGTCGTACTCCACCAGGTTCATGGCCTGGATGAGCGGGTGCGTCTCGCCCTCCGCCAGCCGGCGGTAGACGAAGTCCATGGGATTGCCCTGCAGCAGGTCGCCGGACTCCACCAGCACCGTGCGCCCGGGATGCGCCGCGCGCACGCTGTCGATGAGGGGCACCAGCGCGGCCAGGCCGTTGTTGGTCCGCTGGCCCGTGTAGTAGTCGTACGGCAGGATCCAGCCGTGCAGGTCCGTGGTGCCCAGGAGCACCAGGCGTCCCTCGGCCGTGGCGGGCCCGGGCGCGGGCGCCACCTGGGATGCGCCGGCGCACCCCGCCAGCGTGGCGAGGGCCAGGGCGGCCGTCAGTCGTCGGATCGCGGACATCTTGTTCATCATCCCGTTTCGGTGTGCGCGCTGGATACACGAACGGCCGCATGCGGGTCCTCCCCCCTTCAGGATGAGGGCCGCGATCTGCGGAGAGCTTGAAAATGGCATCACCGGGACGATAGTATGGGACCCCGGCGCGTGCTGCCGCTCGCCCCGCTTCCGCGACGTTCATCCCCCGACTCATCTCCCTGCGACCACGATGCGCACCTCATTCTGCCTCCTGCTCGCGTTCTTCTCCTGTGCCGGGGCCCCGGCGGCATCCGCGCAGAGCTTCGCCTACCCGGGGATCGCCTGGGGCGACCCGGCGGACAGCGTACGCGCGCGCCTGGAAGCGCGGGGGTTTTCGCACGTCCGGGTGCTGGACCGCGGCGACCAGGTCTTTCTCGCGGCCGACAGCAGCTGGTTGCGCCTGGACGTGCGGGAGAACCGCGCGATCGGCGTGACGGTGGCGGATACCATGCGGGGGGCGCAGGCCGCGGCGCGATTCGCCGCGCTGGCCGACTCGTTCCGCACGGCCCTGGGCGCGCCGGACGACACGACCGGGGGCTCCCAGCCGGAGCATCGCTGGGTGGCCGGGCTCACCACGTTCGCCGTGCGAATCGCCGGCGCGGGGGACCTGGCCCGCATCCAGACGCAGTGGCGCGGGCCCGGCTGGTACGACGAGATGGGCCGCCGCGGCGGCGACCCGGAGCTGCCGGCGGGCTTTACCACCATCCGCCACTACGCGCTGCTCCGGCTGGCCGTCGATACCGCGGCCACGGGACGACGCACCGCGGGCGGGATGCACGGCCGCTTTCGCATCGAGTATGAACATCCCATCACGCCCAGGCTCAACGGCGTGGACCAGGAGCCGATGGATGCGGTGGAGTACGAGATGGAGCTCGACTGTCGCGGACGGCGCGCGCGGCTCATCGCCCGCGCCACGTACCTCCAAGGGCGCCGGTTGATGAGCGAGCGGCCCGACTCGCAGGCGTGGTCCACGCCGCAGCCCGACGGCCACTACGCGCGTGGCCTGGAGTCGATCTGCGCCGCGTACCGCAGGCGGTGACGGGATGGGCGTGCAGCGCAGCACCCCGCGCTTCACTCCCGCGGCACTTTCCGCCCCCTCGCGCGTACATCCGCTTCCGCGATAGCTTTCCGCGGACCGCCGATTGCACCACGCGGCGCAGCCCGACACGACCCGGCCCATCCACCGAGATCCATGCCGATCCATCCGGCTCTTCGAATCGTCCTGCTGGCGCTGGCCCTGTGCGCCCTGCCGCGCGCCGCGGCCGCGCAGGACCCCGCGCCCCCCGCGGCCGACACCGCGCGCGCGCCGCTCGTCGTCCGGGGCGACACCGTGCCCGCGCAGCCGGACACCGTGCCGGAGATCTCGCCCCGGGGCGCGTTCCTGCGCTCGCTGGTGATCCCCGGCTGGGGGCAGAGCGAGCTGGGCGCCACGGGGCGCGGCGGCGTGTACTTCGCCCTGGAGGCGGGGAGCCTGTGGATGCTCATCAAGTCCAACCGCAAGCTGGGCGAGGCGCGCGAGGGCGAGCGCATCGCCCGCGAAACGGGGCTGCTGGGGCCCAACGAGATCGATCCCCTGGTGCGCGACCGGCAGAACCAGCGCGAGGACTGGCTCACGCTCTCCATCTTCTGGCTCTTCTTCTCCGGCGCGGACGCGTTCGTGGCGGCGCACCTGCAGGACTTCGACGTGCGCGTGAACGCCGTGCCCACCCCCGACGGCGCCGTGCAGCTGCAGGCCACCATTCCCCTGGGCGGGCCGTGACGGCTCCCGTCGGCGTCTTCGACTCCGGCGTGGGCGGGCTCAGCGTGGCCCGCGAGATCCGCCGCGCCCTCCCCGCCGAGCACCTGCTGTACGTGGCCGACACGGCGTACGTGCCCTACGGCGACCGCGGCGACGACGAGGTGCGCGCCCGCACGCTGGCCATCGGCGGGTGGATCCAGGCGCAGGGGGCCAAGGTGCTCGTCGTGGCGTGCAACACGGCGTCGGGCGCGGCGCTGGAGGCCCTGCGCGAGCGGCTGTCCATCCCCGTCATCGGGCTGGAGCCGGCGCTCAAGCCCGCCATTCGCGAGACGCGGGTGGGGCGCGTGGGGGTGATGGCTACGCAGGGCACCATCCGCTCCGCGCGCTTTCAGCGGCTGGTGGACAACTACGCGGACGGCGTGCAGGTGGTGCGCGATCCCTGTCCCGGGCTGGCGGACCTGGTGGAGGAGGGGATGCTGGGCGGGCCGGAGCTGGAGGCGCGGATGGAGGACTACGTGGCGCCGCTGCGCGAGGCGGGAGTGGACACGGTGGTGCTGGGGTGCACGCACTACGTCTTTGTCCGCGACGCCATCCAGCGGGCCATGGGGCCCGACGTGCGGCTGCTGGACAGCAGCGAGGCCATCGCCCGCCGCACGCGGCAGATCCTCGCCGAGCGCGCGGCCCTGGAGCGTGCCGGCACCGGTTCGTTCCGCCTGCTCACCACGGGCGATCCGGCCGAGGTGGCGCCCGTCGTCCTTCGCCTGTGGGGCGAGGCGGTGGAGGTGGAGCGGCTGGACGTGTAGGACGGGCGGCGGCCGGATTGGGGAGAGGGCGGGATTCGGATCGGAAAGGCGGAAGGCCGGCATCCGGCCTGAGCGGCTAAAGCCGCCGCTGGGACAGCGGTAAGCCCTGTCTCGCGCCGAGGCGCGACGCGAACAGGGCTTCAACTGCCTCAACCGCAAGGTGATCGGCACCGGCGTGACACCGGCCCGTGACGGACAGTCCGCGCAGGCGGGCTTCGTGTGGTCGTTGCGGCGAATTCATTCGCTCTGCATCGGCTGGGAAGTCGCTCCGCTTCGCGGACGCCGCCTCCGGTCATTGCTTTCCCCTGTGATGGAGCCCCGTCCGGCGCGGAAGCGGCGGACGGGGTTCGTCGTCGTGCCACCCTCCGGGCTCGGGCCGTGCGGGCATGGCGTACGGCGGATCAGGGATTCCCCGACGACGGCGTCCGGCGGATGGGGGTATCTTGTTTCACCACTGAGATTTCCCGAGACGGAACGATCGATGACGACGGCGAACGATGACCCGGCGGCCCGGCGCTACCCGGAGCAGGTCAGCGAAGGACGCGGGCTCCGCCTGTTCGGGCGGGCGCTGCGGCTGCGCTGCCCGCACTGCGGCGAGGGGCGCATCAAGGGCACGTGGATGAAGATGCAGCGCGCCTGCCCCGCCTGCGGCCTGCGCACGGAGCGCGGGGAGGAGGATTTTTTTCTCGGCGCCATGATGTTCAACCTGGTGCTGGCCGAGTTCCTGGTGGTGCTGGCGGTGGTGGGGTTCACGATCGTGCGGTGGCCCGACGTGCCGTGGGATTCGCTCACGTGGATCAGCCTGGGGCTGGCCGTGATCGCGCCGTTCCTGTTCTACCCGTTCGGGCACAGCATCTGGCTCGCGTGCGACATCCTCATCCGCCCCGTTACCTCCGCGGAGATGGAGTGGCACCGCACGCACCCGCACGACGCGTATCGCAAGCAGCGCGATCGGTAGGGGGGTGGGGTCCGTGCGCGCTGAGGGTCTGGGTGCGAGGCGGAGTCCGAGGGCCCGGCGAATGAATTCGCGGCAATGAACCCGCGATGTCGGCCTTCGCCGACAGGTCCGGTGCGGGCGGAGTACCGGGAGCGGAGGTCTGCCGGGTGGTTTTATGCAGTTGAAGCCCCGTTCGGCGAGCGCAAGGCGAGCCGAGACGGGGCTTATGGCTTTCCCACCGGCGGATTCATCCGCTCAGGCGAGGGCTGGCTCCCCTGCTCAGGGCTGAGCATCGCTCCCGCGCCGCATCGAGCCGGCGGCGGGAGCGGAGGCGTGACATCACGGAGTCCAGGGCCGATCCTGCGTCAGGCGGAACTGGTCAAGCCGGAACCAGCGGCTGCCCGTCTGCGGCGAGATGCTGATCCCCTCTACGGAGGTAAGCGTCAAGCCGTCGTTGGGCGTGGCCGCATGCGGCTGCCAGCTTCCTCGCGCAAAGGCGCTCCACGGCACGTCGATGTAGCGCCAGCCCACGAAGTTGTCGCGAAAGCTGTACACCCAGCGCTCCGCCGTGTCGTGGCTCCCCAGCGCGGGATCCGTGCTCGCGTTGTCCTGCAGCTCCACGGTGACGACCACGCCCGCGCCGCCGTTCAGGTCTCGCCCGTTTCCGTAGTACCAGAACCCGATGCCCTCCGTATTTCCGATCCCCGCACGCGTCTTCCAGTTCTGCGGCGCGGAAAGCCAGCGGCCCACGCCGCCGTAGCTCCCGGAGCCGATGGCGTACTTCACCAGCAGCCCCAGCCCCGCGTCCACCGAGGTGCCCAGGTACGCATCCGAAGCGGGCGGGACGGAGCGCGTCACGGTGGAGCCGGTGCCCTGGTAGCTGCTCCACCGCGTGAGTGCGTCCTGGTCGAAGTTGTCCAGCACCTCATGGCTGCTGCTGACGGCCACGGCGCCGTTCTGAAGGAGGATGGTGTAGTGCCGCGCCCTGTCCAGGTAGCAGGCAGCCTCGCGCTCCTTGGCCACGGCGTCCCGCTCGGCGGGCGGCGTCAGGCAGGGGCCGGTGGTCGCGAGCGTGGTGAGGTACTGCCGCCAGCCGGTGCCGTGCTGGATGAGCATCTTCTCCACCCAGGGATAGCCGCGGTTGTAGCTGGCCGCCACCAGGTCGAACATCTCGGCGTCGTTGGGCGCGCGTCCGTAGATGCGCGCCGCCAGCTCGGCATACGACGTGTCCGCCGGATACGCGGCGGCGCGGCTCGCGCCGTCGCGCCACCAGGAGTGATTGCCGTTGCCCCAGGGAACCTTGTGGGTGCCTTTCCACACGTTCTCCAGGTGCTTCAGGTGGTACACCATGGCCCGCGTGGTCTTGAGCGGGTCGCTGAAGTACCACTGCGCCAGGTCCGCCGAGTCGTCCGGCGCGGCCGGCAGGCGCGAGTAGCCGTTGGTGGCGGCGTAGGCGGGGTGCACCTGCGGCTTCATCCACTGGAAGCCGGCGTGCTGGTCGATGTGCTCGACGAGGCCGCCGTCCGAGCTGGGCCCCATCTGCGCGTAGCCGTAGGTAAAGCCGCCCGCCTCGTAGGTGTGGGGATTGAACCCGCTCTCGATCACCAGCAGCGCCGCGACGAAGTTGGGGTTCAGGTTCAGCCGGCTGTCCTGCGCCCACGCCTTGAGCGAGTCGTCCACGGCGCCGTCCCAGAATGCGTTGTACTGCGCCCACTCGCCGTCGCCGATCCGCAGGTACGCCTTGATCGAATCGGCGTTCACCCGCTCGGCGGTGGTGAACGCCCGCCGCGGTGCATAGCCCAGCCAGTGGTCGCCGTTGGCATACAGCCGCGGTACGGGGTCCGGAGCCACCCCACCGGAGAACCGCAGTCCGCCGCCGCCGGGTTGGGCGAGGCGGTGCGCGGGTTCCGGGTCGGTGATGCCGCGGTCGTCGCAGGCCGCGAGCAGTGCGGCCGCGAGAGCCACGTGGACGAGGGCACGCTGGGTCGGCATGGTTCCCTCCTGCATAAAGATACGCCCCCCTTTCGCTCCGCATCCGGAAGCGCGGGGGCGCGGGCAGTAGCAACCGGCATGCCACAAATGGGGACTTAGAAACAGTTTACGATGTGAGGTCGAAACGGATGCCGTGAGGGGAGCGGCGCCGTGCACGGGGAGAGAACTGGGGCGCGAGGCGGAGTCCGAGGCGCGGCCAATGAATTCGCGGCAATGAACCCGCGATGTCGACCTTCGCCGACAGGTCCGGCGCGGGCGAGTGCCGGGTGGGGGAGGCGGAGGTCCGGCGGGTGGGGTCAGTGCGCGCTGAGGGTCTGGGCGCGAGGCGGAGTCGAGACCCGGCGATTGAAATCGCGGCAATGAACCCGCGATGTCGGCCTTCGCCGACAGGTCCGGTGCGGGCGGAGTGCCGGGGTAGGGGGGCGGAGGTCCGGCGGGTGGTTTTTACGCAGTTGAAGCCCCGTTCGGCGAGCGCAAGCGAGCCGAGACGGGGCTTATGGCTTTCCCAGCGGCGGATTTATCCGCTCAGGACGAAGCTTTGCCGCCTCGCCGGGCGAGGGCGAGCGTGCTGCCGACGATGAGCGCGGCGCCCAGGAAGGTGCCCCAGTCCGGCAGCTCGGCAAAGAAGAGGATGCCCCACAGCGCGGCGAACACGATCTGCAGGTAGGCCGTGGCCGTGGCGCGGCCGGCGCGCTCCAGGCGCAGGCCGTGCGTGATGGCGATCTGCCCCAGCTGCGTCGTGCACCCGATCCCCAGCAGCACCAGCCACTCCACCGGCGTGGGCCACAGGGCGCCCGGAAGCGCCGTGGGGACGGCCGCGAAGATGGAAACCAGGGAGAAGTAGAAGACGATGACCGCCGGGTGCTCCGTCGCGCCCAGCTTGCGCACGGTCACGTACGCCATGGCGCTGAACAGGGCCCCCAGCAGCCCGATCCCCACCGTCGTGGGCTCCAGCGCGTGGCCGTGGCCAAACAGGAACGACGGCCGCGTCACCATCACCACGCCCGCCATGCTCACGAGCACGGACACCACCTCGCGCCGCCGCAGCCGCTCGCCCAGAAAGGGCACGGCCAGCAGCCCGGCGAACACGGGATTGGTGTACTGGATCACCGTCGCGTCCGCCAGCGGCAGGTGCACGATGGAGTGGTAGAAGCACGTCAGCGCCAGGAACCCCACGCACCCGCGCAGGATCAGCAGCCCGCGCTTTCCCGGCGTTCCCCACGGCGACACGCCCGCCGCCCGCACGGCCCACGCGCTCAGCACCAGCGTGATGACGGCGCGCACGGCCACCATCTGCTGGCTGGGGAGCCGCTGGCCGCCCACCTTCACCAGCAGGCTCATCACGCTGAACGCCAGCGCCGCCGCGGCCATGTACCGCATCCCCAGGGGAAAGCGGGATCCGCCCGCCGGCGCATCGCCCTCCACCTCGATCCCCGCGACCTCGCCGCCCAGCTCCGGCGTGGCCGCGACCGCCTCGTCGCGCCGCGGGTCAGGCATGGACGGGCGGATGGAGGACGTTCGGTCTCGGTGGCTGCACGGGCTCTCTCGGCGACGGGGAATTTGGCGCACGAAGATAGCCCCCGCCGCAACCCCACGCACCCGACCCGGACATTCGCCTTCCATCCATCGAACGACCAAGACGCGGAACTCGTCGGCGAGCGGCAACGTTCCGTCCTGAGCGGGTAAACCCGCCGCTGGGAAGGCCATAAGCCTCGTCTCCGCTCGCTGCGCTCGCGGAACGAGGCTTCAACCGCCCCGGGCACGGACGCCCGCCTCACGCGAGGCACTCCGCCCGTGACGGGAGTCCGCGCAGGCGGACTTCGTGTGTTCGTTGCGGCGAATTCATTCGCTCTGTCGATTTCGGCCATGCCCGGACGGATCCCCTCGACCCCCGTCCGCCGGGACGGGGCTCCACACCTTCCAATCTCCTCCCCCGCCTGATAGCCTTTCCCCATCCAATCGGCTGTATCGCACGCATCGACGACGAGGCGGATGACGGACGCGGGGCGGCATCGCGAGGTGGTGGTGATCGGGGGCGGGCAGGCGGGGCTGGCCATGGGCTTCTACCTGCGCCGCACCGGCCTCTCCTGGATCATCCTGGACGACCAGGACCGCCCGGGCGGCGCATGGCTGCGCACGTGGGACGGGCTGCGGCTCTTTTCGCCCGCGCGCTTCAGCTCGCTGCCGGGATGGCTCATGCCCGGCGGCACGGACGAGTATCCCACCCGCGACGAGGCCATCGGCTACCTCACGCAGTACGAGGCGCGCTACGAATTCCCCGTCGAGCGCCCCGTGCACGTCCGCGCCGTCACGCGGGAGGACGGGCGCTTCCGTATCCACACCGATGGCGGGGCCTGGACGGCGGACGCGGTGGTGAGCGCCACGGGGAGCTGGGCGTATCCCGTCCTCCCCGACATCCCCGGCCGCGATTCGTTCCGGGGCGTGCAGATGCACTCGGCGGAATACCGGTCGCCGGAGGAGCTGGCGGGGATGCGCGTGCTGGTGGTGGGCGGCGGCAACTCGGGGGCGCAGATCCTGGCGGAGGTGTCGCAGGTGGCGGATGCGACGTGGGTTACGCTCACGGAGCCGCGCTTTCTCCCCGACCACGTGGACGGCCGCTACCTCTTCGACCAGGCGACGGAGCTGTACCGGGCGCTCAAGGAGGGCCGCCCGCCGCCGCCGCGCCTGGACCTGGGCGACATCGTGATGGTGCCGTCCGTGCGCGAAGCCCGCGACCGCGGCGTGCTGCACGCCGTGCGCCCGTTCGTGCGGATGACGGAGCGCGGCGTCGTCTGGCCGGACGGGCGCGAGGAGGCCGTGGATGCGGTCGTCTGGTGCACGGGGTACCGGCCCGCGCTGGAGCACCTGCGGCCGCTGGGGGTGGTGGAGGCGGACGGGCGCGTGGCGGTGCAGGGGACACGGTCGGCCCGCGAGCCCCGTCTGTGGCTGGTGGGATACGGCAACTGGACGGGATTTGCATCGGCGACGCTCATCGCCGTGGGCCGCAGCGCACGGGCAACGGTGGACGAGATCGCGGCGGCGCTGCGGCCGGCATCCACCGAATCAGCCGAAACCGCGGGGACGGGAGGATAGGGGATGGTGCGGAGGCCCACGAAGGAGGAACTGGCGGCGGCGGGGGGGCGCCTGCTGCCGGACGTGATCGCGCCGGGGCTCAAGGTGCTGTTCTGCGGCATCAACCCAGGGCTGTACACGGCCGCGGTGGGGCACCACTTCGCCCGTCCGGGGAACCGCTTCTGGAAGGCGCTGCACGCGGGCGGATTCACCCCGCGCGTGCTGGACCCGTCCGAGGAGCAGCTGCTCATCCAGTACGGCTGCGGCATCACCAACGTGGCCAACCGCCCCAGCGCCGCCGCGGACGAGCTGTCGCGCGAGGAGCTGATCGAGGGCGGCCGGCAGCTGGCGGAGAAGGTCGCGCGCTTTCACCCCCGCTGGCTCGCCGTGCTGGGCCTGGGCGCCTACCGCACTGCCTTCGCGCGTCCGAAAGCCGCCGTGGGGCCGCAGGAGGAGACCATCGGTGGCGCGCGCGTGTGGGTGCTGCCCAATCCCAGCGGCCTGAACGCCAGCTACAGGCCGGACGATTTCGGCCGGTTGTACGGCGAGCTGCGCCGCGTGGCCTGGGCGGAGGAGGAGGGCGGGGGATGAGAGGATTCGTAGCTTCTTCTGCCGGCCCGTGATGGGAAGGCGCCGGCCGAAGATTCTGGTCGCCGGAGTGCACGTCTCCGTCCGTGCGCGGCCTTTTACGGCGCACGGGCGAGTCCCGTCCCGGTTGCGACCAGATTCTTCGGTCGCGCCGCAAAGCCTTGTGCACGTTCAGGTTCCGGAGGGGCGCTCCCTCAGAATGACACCATGGGCGAGAAACTACGAATCGGTATCCGCAACTCGTGACTCGTCACCCCGCAGTCTCCGGTCATCCCGGGATTCCAATCAGCCGGGCTCGCCGTGCGCGGCCGCGTGCAACCCATCCGCCAGGTCCAGGATCAGGCCGCGCATGGCGATGATCTCGTGCCAGTCGGCGGGGATTCCCTGCATCCCGTAGTACGCGCCGGCCAGCTGTCCGTAGATGGCGGCAGTGGTGTCGGCGTCGTTGCCCAGGTTGGCGGCGGCCAGGCATCCCGCCGCGAAGGTGTCCGTGGAGTGGAAGGCCCACAGCGCCGCCTCCATGCTCCGCACCACGTATCCCGATCCCACGATGGTCCGCGCCTGGCGATACGAGCCGCGCGCCACCTCGTCGATCTCCGGCGCCAGCGGGTGCGCGTCCCAGTACCCCGCCACGGGCGCGTACCGGTCGCCCAGCAGCTCCTCCTTGGATACGCCGTTCAGCGCCCCGGCGATGAGCCCGCCGTAGAAGCGGCACGCATCCACCGCGGCCGCGGCCCCGTGCGTGGTGCGCGAGCTTTCGCCCGAGCGCTCGATGGCTTCGCGCGGATCGCGGGCGTAGAACAGCGGGACGGGCGCCAGGCGCATGAGCGACCCGTTGCCGGCCGTGTTGGGATCGTCCGATCCGCAGTGCTCGCACTCCGTCTGCTCGAACCGCTGCAGCGCCTGGCGCACCGTGATGCCGATGTCGAAGCAGGTGCCCGTGCTGCTGCGGTAGCCCTCGCGATACCAGCGGACGTAGCGCCGCAGCTGGTCCCGAGGATCGAGGCCGCGCCGCTCCACCAGGCTCTCCGCCAGGCAGACGGCCATGGACGTGTCGTCCGTCCACTCGCCGGCCATCAGGTCGAATGGCCCACCGCCGACAATGTCCGTGAGCGGTGCGAAGGTGCCCGGGGGCATGAACTCCACGGTAGTCCCCAGCGCGTCCCCCACGGCCAGCCCCATGAGGCTGCCCCGGTACCGGTCCAAAAGCGAGATCATCAGTGTCGGCGGCGTACGTGTGAAGATGTGGAGATGCGGGTCGCAGGCCAGCCCGGACCAGGCGAATGAAAATTCAACGCAACAATACCCAGGCCGCCGTCCAAGCGAATGAATTCGCCGCTACAACGGCACGAAGTCCGCCTGCGCGGACTCTCCGTCACGGGCGAAGTGCCACGCCGCCGGCCGAATTGGGACCCGGGCTGGCTGTTGCAGGTGAAGCCCCACGCAGTTTGTGGGGCTTTCCGCAGTTGTTGCGGCGGCTTTAGCCGCTCAGGACGGTACGCCGCCACTGGGCATGGGCTCGCCCGCCTTTCGGCTGGCTCTCCACCCCGCCTCGCCCCGCTCGCACCTCACCGGAACGTCCCCGGGCTCACGCTGTAGGTCATGTGGTACTTGCCGGTGTCGTCGTCGGCGCCCCAGAAGCCGAGCTGCTCGGCCCAGCGCACGTCCTGCAGTCGGCGGCCAGCCAGCGTCAGGAAGCCCGCCGCGCGCGTGGTCACCACGCCCAGGGCGCGCAGGTCCTTGAGCCCGCGCAGCACCGTGGCCGCGCGCTCCGTCACGATGCGCTTCGCGGAGCCGGGCCCGATGCCGGGGACGCGCACCAGCTCCTCGTAGGGCGCCGTCTTGATCTCCACGGGAAAGCGCTCAGGGTGCGCCAGGGCCCACGTCGTCTTGGGATCGTTGCCCAGTGGCAGGTTGCCCGCGGCGTCGTACACCACCTCCTCCGCGCCGAACCCGTACTGCCGCACCAGGTAGTCCGCCTGGTACAGCCGCTGCTCGCGGAGCACGGGCGTCTCCGGCGTGCTCTCCATGGGCGTGTCGCGGATGGGGCGGAACGCGCTGAAGTGCGCGTGGTGCACCCCGCCCGCGCGGTACAGCTCCGTCACCTTGCCCAGCAGCGTGCGGTCCGTGTCCGGCGTGGCGCCCACGACGAACTGCATGGTCATCCCCGACGCGCCGCCGGGGCGCAGCGGGTCCACGGGGCGCCCCTCGCGCCGCTCCATCTGCGCGCGGCGCACCATCGTGCGGGCCTGGTTCAGGCTCGTGAGCGACGTCTCCAGGTTCTTCTCCGGCGCGATCTTCACGAGCGAGCTGCCGCAGGGCGCCTCCAGGTTCACCGACACGCGGCTGGCCAGCGCCGTCAGCCGCTCCACCTGCGCGGGCTCGCCGCCGGGCACCATCTTCACGTGGATGTATCCCGCGAACCGGTAGCGTCCGCGCAGCAGCTCCAGCACGGCGATCAGGTCGTCCATCACCTTGGTGGGGCGGCCGGGGATGCCCGTGGTGATGAACAATCCGCTGCACCACCCGCGGCGGTGCGCCTCCAGGAAGATCTTGACCAGCTCCTCGGGCTTGAGGAGCGTGCGCGGCATGTCGCGGTCGCGCCGCATGGGGCAGTAGTGGCAGTTGAAGCTGCACGCGTTGGTCATCAAAATGCGCAGCAGCGACACCTTGCCTTTGCCCCCCGCGCGCACGTCGCGGATGTTCAGCGGCCGCAGCGCGCCCACGTCCCTGGTATGGCGCAGCCGCGGCGGCAGCGTGCGGTCCTTTCCGTTGGCCCCGTCGTGGTCGTCGCCCGCCAGCGTGATCAGCAGGTCGAGCTTCTGCTCCAGCGTCATCGTGTCCACAGCGCGCTCCCATGGCTTCGGCATTTGTTCGCATCCGAATAAAAGCCGAACGGGAGCCGAGCGCAAGCCTCACGACAACCACGTTCTCACGCGGAGGACGCGGGAGGACGCGGAGAACAGCAAAAGAAATCTCACACGGAGGAACAGGGGGAACAGAGGAAAAGCTCGACCGTTCCTCGGGTACCTCTGTCCCTCCGTGTGAGAAATTGTTGTTTCGCCTCCGCGTGAGCCCCTGATCAGTTCTCGGGCGGGCCCTCGGAGTCGTCGGACCGGCCGCGGCCGCGGTCGCGGGGCGGGCGGCCAAAGCTGTACGAGGCGCTCAGCACGGCCGCGCGCATGCTCCAGCGGCTGCGGCCAATCTGCACGTGCGTGGGGTCGCGCGTGGTGAAGGACGAGCGGTACAGGTCGAACGGGTCCGTCACCATCAGGTTCAGCGTCACGCGGTCGTTCAGCAGCTGCTGGCGGATGCCCACGTGCGTCATCACCGACGACGAGACGCGGCCCTGCGGCACCTCGTACGCCGGCGTGTAGCTGGCCATGGCCTGCACGGCCAGTCTGGGCGTCACGTTGCCGCTCAGGTTGGTCCGCGCGCTCCACCGCAGGCTCTCGCCCGAGTAGTTGGTGGCCAGGTTGCTGGCGTTGCGCACCTCCTTGGACCCGCTCACGCTCACGTTGCCGCTGATGCCGCCGATGGGGCGCACGGACAGCGTCAGCGACGTGCCGTACGACTCCGTGGAGGCCAGGTTCTGCCAGGTGGCGGTGGATACGCCCTGCGCGTCCACCGTGCGGATCTGCGCCCACTCGTCCACCGTCCGCCGGTAGTACGGCGAAAAGCGGACGGTGCCAAAGGTGCGCGTCCAGCTGGCGTCCAGCGTGAGCGAGTGCGTGTACGACGGGGCGATGTCCGGGTTGCCCACGTTGCGGTACAGCGGGTCGTTGGAGCGGTCGATGGGGTTCAGCACCCACACCATGGGCCGCCGCACCCGCCGCGAGTACGACAGGCGCAGCTCGCGCCCGCCCCCGGCCTCCCACCGCACGTTGGCGCTGGGGAACAGGCTGAAGAAGGAGTTGCGATAGACGCTGTCCGCGCCCTCCACCGTAAGCCGCGTTTGCGCGCCCTCCGCCCGCAGCCCGCCCTGCACGGAGAACGCGCCCAGCTTGCGCGAGGCCGTGAAGTAGCCGGAGTGAAGCACCTCGCGGAATCCGAATCCCGTGAGCGTGGAGATGCGTGCGACCGTCTCGTCCTCGTTCGCGAACACGTCCAGCACGCGCGCCTCGTCCGTCTCCTCCACGTCCCAGCGGTAGCCGGCCTCGATGCGGCCGCCCTCGCCGAACGGGCGCACGTAGAACGCGCTCAGCTCCGTCTCGCTCTCCCCCTCCTCGTTCTCGTCCAGGGTAAGCTCCACGGGCAGGTCCGTGGCCGAGCCGTCCAGTCCCAGCGTGCGGCGGCGGACGCGGCTGAAATTCTCCGCATCCCCCGTCCGGTGCTCCACGTCCACGGAAAGCTCGTGGTCGTCCCGCCCCTCGGGACCAAGGCGGTGGCGGATTCCCCCGCCAAAGTTGGCGGAAAGGCGCGTGTTCTCGTTCACCGTCCCCCGGTCGTAGCGCAGCGTGGGCGTGCTGTCCGCCGTGAGCTGCGTGTACGCCGTGAGCCCGTCCGCATCGAACCCGTTGCGCCACATCCCCGCCGAGCCGTGCAGGGTGGAGCGCTCCGTCAGCTTCCACTCCGTCGTCAGGTCCAGGTTGCCGGAGAGCCCCTCGCGGTCGTTCCACCCGTCCGTCTCCAGCAGGGTGACGGGATCGGTGACCAGGTTGCGCCGCAGGTCGTAGTTGGACGTGCGCCGGTCCGAGCGCCGCCCGAACCCCCCGCCGAACAGCGTCAGCCGGCCGCGCTGGTACGTGAGCCGCCCGCCGCCGCCGGCGTCGCCCTGGGTGCCGCCGTTCACGAACAGGTTGCCGCTGAGCCCCAGGTCCACGTCCTTCTTGAGGACGATGTTCACGATGCCGCCGGAGCCCTCCGCCTCGAAGCGCGCGGACGGGTTGGGGATGACCTCGATGCGCTCGATGCGGTCCGCCGGGAACTGCTGGAGGAACAGGTCCAGCGACTCGCCCTGCATGGGGGCTGGACGGCCGTTGATGTGGATCTGCGGCGTCGTTCCCCGCAGCTGCACGCCGCCCGTGGGGGGCACCTCCAGCTCCGGCACGCTGCGGAGCACGTCCGTCGCCATCCCCCCCGCCGCCACGGGCATGTCGCGCGTGCTGTAGATGGTGCGGTCCGCCGCCACCACCGCCGTGGCCGCCTGCGTCACCACGCGCACCTCCTCCAGCTGCAGCGTGGCGGAGGCGAGCTGGATGGTCCCCAGGTCCGCGCCCGCCGCCGCGACGGCGACGTCCGCCCGGCGGTGCGGGGTGTAGCCCAGCAGCGAGGCCTGGAGCGTGTAGCGCCCCGCCGCCACGTTGCCGATGCGGAACCGTCCCGCCGCGTCCGTCGTTCCGCCCACGGCGCGCGTGGAGTCCGCCGCGCTGCGCAGCGTGACGGTGACCGCGGCCAGCGGACGCCCGGACGGCGCCTCCACGACCGTGCCCGTGACGGTGCCGGCCTGCGCGGACAGCCCCTGCGCGGCGAACAATGCGAGCAGCGCGGTCAGCAGCCTGCCGCGGAAGATCAGTGAACGCATTCCCTATCCTGCATGGGGCTTGGCCCCGTGAACGATCGTTGCCGGCCGACGCCTGCGCCGGACACATGGTTCCGCGCGAGGCACTCTGCCCGTGACGGACAGTCCGCGCAGGCGGACTTCGTGTCTTTGTTGCGGCGAATTCATTCGCGTGGCCCGATGCCGGCCTATTCTTGCGATGCCTTCATCCGGTCAGGACGCCTTCATGGGTACGGCTCGATCCGGCGTCCCATTCCGCGACCATCCGCGTACCCGATGGACCCGCAGGGGTGCCGCTCCGTTGGATGCGAAAGATTGCACGATCCCGGTGATCGATCGCAAGGCATTTCCATCCATGACGTTGGGCGGGCTTTACGATGCGGTTGGGATTCCCTGCGTCGCCCGATGCTCCGCCGGGGCAGGGGGCCTTGACGCGTTCGCCATGTTGATGGGGCGCCGCACGCGCCGTTCCCGCTCCGTCCCGTGGACGCGATCCTGCGGGAGAGGCGGGCGGCGGGGTGCCGGGCGGGCCCGGTGCCCATCAACGGGGAATCGAGGGGAAGCGGGATGAGCAACGACAACGGCAGCGCATCTGCCGCGGCGAGCGGCACCTTTCGCATCGGCGGCGAGCTGGAGGTGAACCGGCTGGGCTTCGGCGCCATGCGCATCACGGGCAAGGGCGTGTGGGGTCCGCCGGCGGACCACGGCGAGGCCATCCGCGTGCTGCGGCGGACCGTGGAACTGGGCATCAGCCTCATCGACACGGCGGATTCGTACGGGCCCAACGTGAGCGAGGAGCTGATCGCGGAGGCGCTGCATCCGTATCCCGCCGGGCTGGTGATCGCCACCAAGGCGGGGTTCGACCGCAGCGGGCCCGACGCGTGGGAGGAGAACGGCCGCCCCGAGCACCTGCGCGCCGCCTGCGAGGGGAGCCTGCGCCGGCTGCGGACGGACGTGATCGACCTGTGGCAGCTGCACCGCATTGCCCAGGACGTGCCGGCGGAGGAGCAGTTCGGCGTGATGGCGGACCTGGTGCGCGAGGGCAAGGTGCGGCACCTGGGGCTCAGCGAGGTGACGGTGGAGCAGATCGAGGCCGCGCGCCGCGAGGTGCCCATCGCCACGGTGCAGAACCGCTACAACGTGGCCGACCGCGAGTGGGAGCCCGTGCTGGACTACTGCGAGCGCGAGGGGATCGGATTCATCCCCTGGTTCCCGCTGGCCGTCGGCAAGCTGGCGGAGCCCGGCGGCCCGCTGGCGGACGCAGCCGAGCGGCTGGGCGCGGCGCCGTCGCAGGTGGCGCTGGCGTGGCTGCTGCGCCGGTCGCCCGTGATGCTGCCCATCCCCGGCACGTCGCGCGTAAAACACCTGGAGGAGAACGTCGCCGCCGTGTCGCTGGAGCTCTCCGACGAGGACTTTCGGCGCATCGCGGGGTAGGGAAGGGCGGGGCAATGGCCGCGCCGCGTGGAGAGCGGCGCGGGCCACCCCCCTCCAGGGAGCGAGTGAATTCGCCGCTGGAAAGGCACGAAGTCCGCCTTCGCGGACTGCACGGTTGACTTTTGTTCACTTCGTTCAGATCGTTGCGGCCCGGATTTTCTTTTCTGTCGGGTGCTGCGTCTGGAGGGTGGGTGGGGATCAACCATCCGAGCCGGGTAGATGTCTACGTTCACGCGGTCTGGGCTACGTGGGACCGAGCGCCGTTTTTGACGCCGGATGTCCGCGAGCAGGTGTATCTCTGCATGCGCGCGGAGTGCGCGAAGGCAAAGGCGGAGGTCATCGCGATCGGCGGAGTCGAGGATCACGTGCACGTTTTGCTGCGTCTGCCCGCGACGATCTGCATCGCGGATCTCGTGAAGCAGATGAAGGGAACCTCGTCGCACCTGACCAACCACCGGATCCTTCCGCACGGGTTCAAGTGGCAGGGCGGGTACAGCGCATCATCCGTATCGCCGCGTTATGTGCATCGCGTTCGCGACTACGTGTTGCGCCAGGAGGAGCACCATCGTAAGGGCACCATTTACCCGGGCGCGGAAATCTGACGAACCGCATTGCCGGTCCGGAGGAGCAGGCGCGCCGGTGCACAGTCCGCGAAGGCGGACTTCGTGCTTTTCCAGCGGCGAATTCATTCGCTCCGGACGGGTGGTCGCCTCTGGTCTTGGATCATGTTCACGTCCGACCGCGCCCTTGCCGCACCTGGATTCGCTGATAGTCACACGCCGTCCTGAAGCATCATCATCCACACACCCCAGGAGCCCAGATGGCCACGAACAACGAGGTGGTGATTCGCGCGGGGCGGGACAAGTACCGCACCGAGATCACCGCCAGCGGGCAGACGCTCATCGCCGACGAGCCCGTGTCCGTGGGCGGGGCCGGCAACGCGCCCACGCCGTACGACCTGCTGCTGGGCGCCATCGGCTCGTGCACGGCCATGACCGTGCGCATGTACGCCGACCGCAAGGGCTGGCCCCTGGAGAGCGTCACCATCCGCCTGCGCACGGCCGAGAACCACGCGAAGGACTGCGTGGACTGCGTGGACAAGACCGTGGGCTTGCACGCGATCGAGCGCGAGCTGGAGTTCGAGGGCGCCCTGGACGACGAGCAGCGCGAGCGCCTGACCCTCATCGCCGACCGCTGCCCCGTCAAGCAGACCATCGAGCGCGGCATCCGCATCGTCGCGGCGCAGCCGGCGCAGGCGTAGGCTCGCATCGCCAGCCGGCGGCGTGGCGTCAGTGGCACTCCGAGCGATCCACGTACGTCTTGTTGCCGTTGCCGTTGATGTAGTAGCACCCGCCGCGCGGCCCCACGTGGAGCTGCCGTCCGCCGCTTGATCGCCGCGCTCCTCCGCTGGAGGATTCGGACGGGGACGAGAGCAGCGGCTGCGGCGCGACGGGCGTGCGGATGCCTGCGCACTCGGCGCGGTCCACGTACGTCTTGTCGCCGGAATCGTCGAGATAGTAGCAGCCGCCGCGTGACCCGACGTGCAGCTGCCGTCCTGCGGAGCTTCGCGCTTCTCCGCTGGAGGACTCGGATTGCGGTGCGATGAGCGGCTCCGGCGCGACGGGCGCACGGATGCCCGCGCACTCCGAGCGGTCCACGTACGTCTTGCTGCCGGAATCGGAGATGTAATAGCAGCCCCCGCGCGGCCCGACGTGAAGGGCGCGAGGTGTATCGGGTGGCCGTGCATCCTCCACGACGACGGGCGGCGCGGCGATGGGGGCGGATACGCTGTACGAGAGTGAATCCGGCGGGACGTATCCACCATCCGCGCTTTCGCCCGATCCGCCGCCGGTGCACATCGCGAAGAGCAGCGCGATGAAGCACAGGCCGGCGCATCCGATCGCCCCGCATCCTTCGTTGCGGCCGGCCATCAGCGGGTTTCTTGCTCAGTGGGGGCCTGCGAGCGAACCGTAGTGCTGCGTGTGGGTGTATCGGGAAGCGGGATGCACGCCATGAAAATCTCCTGGGATCAAGGAACCGGTCCGGCAGACGATCGGTCGATACGGATTCCTCCAGTATACTGAGGGACACGCCTCCCGCGCATTCTCCGGCGCGATCGAGTCCGGTGAGCGCCGGGACTCCAGGCGCGCAGTCCGTGAAGGCGGACTTCGTGAATTTCCAGCGGCGAATTCATTCGCTCCGGACCGCGGTCCGCCACCCTTCCGGATCCGAATGCGCGGACATTCGGTCAGCGTAGCGGGGCGCCGCACGAAGATTGCAGAAGGACGTTCTCTGCTGGACTTCTTCCCTCCCTCCTGCGAACGCCCATGCGCATCTTCTCGCACCCCGAACGCTTTTTCGAGGCGTTTTCCGGCCTGGCGGAGCGCGTGTCCCGTTGCGCCGCCCTGCTGAAGGAACTGCTCGCCGAGCCCGCCCGCGCCGATGAGGTGCTGGCGCAGATGACCGCGCTGGAACACGAAGCCATGGAGCTGCGCACGCAAGTGCTGGAGGAAGGCACCCAGGTGCCCGTTACGCCGCTGCCGCGGGAGGACGTGCACCACGTGGTGTCCATGCTCAGCGACATGGTCGGCACCCTGCGCGACGCCGCCGGCCACGCCCAGAGCTTGCACCTGGGCACGCCCCGCGAGCCCGCGGCGCGGATGGCGGACGTGGTGGTGCGCGCGGCCAAGTGCATGGAAGCGTCCGTGGCGGGCATCCGCCAGCGCAACTACATCGACGAGCGCTGCACCGAGATGGAAGGCCTGTCCGAAGAAGGCCAGGGCATCTACGACAGCGCCGTGGAAGCCCTGTTCGCCGGCTCGCCGGACCCCGTGGAGGTGATCCGCTGGAAGGCGCTGTACGACGTGCTGGAACAGGCCATCGAGCAGTGCCAGGCCGTGGAGAACGCCCTCTCCAGCATCGTCCTCGCCAACCGCTGACCCGCCGCACGCGCCGTCCCCCGCCCGCCGGGACGGCGCGTTTCCGCGCGCGCATCGCCCGCGTCCGCCCCGCCTTCGCGCGAAGACCATCCAGCGCGTCCGCCCTTGCCCGCCACGGCCCCATGAACCGCATCCTCCCCGTCCTCTGCATCGCCGCGCTCGCCGCCGCCATGCCGCTCCACGCGCAGCACGGCAACCACGGCGGCGCGGCCCCGGCCGGGTCGGGGCTGGGGGAGATCGATTTTCCCACCTCGGCCGCGCCCGCCGCGCGGCCCGCGTTCGTGCGCGGCGTGCTGTACCTGCACAACTTCCACTATCCGCAGGCCGCGGAGGCGTTCCGCGAGGCGCAGCGGCTGGATCCGGGCGACGTGATGTCGTTCTGGGGCGAGGCGCTTACCTACACGCATCCCGTGTGGAACGAGCAGGATACGGCCCGCGCCCGCGCCGTGCTCCGCCGCCTGGCGCCCACCCCGGCGGCGCGGCTGGCCCTGGCGCGGACGGAGCGCGAGCGGATGTACCTGCAGACCGCCGAGGCGCTGTACGGCGACGGCACCAAGCCCGCCCGCGACACGGCGTTCAGCGCGGCCATGGGGCGGCTGCACGCGCGCTTTCCCGGCGACGTGGAGGCGGCGTCGTTCTACGCGCTCTCGCTGCTGGGGCTCAACCAGGGCTTTCGCGAGCCCGTGGCGTACGCCCGCGCGGCCGACGTGAGCGAGGCCGTGTTCCGCGCCCATCCGCGGCATCCCGGCGGCGCGCACTACCTGATCCACGCCGTGGATGCCCCCGAGCACGCCGCGCGCGGGCTGGCCGCGGCCGACGCGTACGGCGGCATCGCCCCCGAGGCCGCGCACGCGCAGCACATGACGTCGCACATCTACGTCGCCGTGGGCCGCTGGGACGACGTGGTGCGCACCAACGTGATCGCGCAGTCGCTCCCGCCGGAGTCCCCGGGGCCCATCCGCTGGGCGCACTACACCCAGTGGCTCGTCTACGCGCTGCTGCAGCAGGGGCGGGAGGCCGACGCGCGCGTGTGGCTGGATTCGCTGGATGCGCAGCGGGCCCGCCTTCCCGACGGCGTGCCGGGCAGCCAGGGCGCGCGGGCCTTCCTGGTGGCCCCCGCGGCGGCGTACGTGGTGGATGCGGGCCAGTGGACGTCGCCCTATGCGCGGATGCGGGTGGATCCGGCGGGGCTGGGGTGGAGCGCATCACCGCAGGAGTTCGCCGTGGGGTACGCGGCGCTCCGGCGCGGCGAGCCGGCCCTGGCCGACAGCATGATCGCCCGGCTGGCCGCGCGGGGCGGGGAGCCGGAGAACCGGCCCGGCTACACGGCGGCGGACCGCGGCTACACGCGGGTGATGGAGGGGACCCTGCGCGCCCTGCGCCTGCACGCCGCGGGGGATGCGGATTCCGCGCTCGTGCTGCTGCGGGCCGCGGGCGAGCTGGAGGCGTCGCTGCCCATGGCGTTCGGCCCGCCCGTGACCGTCAAGCCGCCGTACGAGGTGCTGGGCGAGCTGCTGCTGGCGCTGGGCCGCCCGGCGGACGCCGTGCCCGCGCTGGAGCGGGCCCTGGCGCGCACGCCGGGCCGCTCCGCCGTGCTGCTCGCGCTCGCCCGCGCCCACCGCGCGCAGGGCCACCGCGACGAGGCCGTGCGCCGCTACACCGAGCTCGCCGCCGTCTGGCAGCACGCGCCGGCCGGCGCGCCGGACGTGGCGGAGGCGCGAGCCGGGGCGCAGGGGCGGTGGTAGTTATCTCGTAGCTCGTTCGCAAACGTTAATCTTGTGCCCTCGATCTGCAGGAGCAAAGCATGGTCGCGAACATGCCCGGCATTATTGCGGTCGACATCGTTGGAGGTAATCGCAAACGGAATCCGCCAGCAGCGGTGCTCCGACGTGATTTGATTAGATCAATCGACACGGTTACCCCATCAGATTGCCAAGTCGAGAACACCGCTGCGGGAATCAAGATCATTGTCCCTGACGCGGAAAAGGTCTACCCGCTGCTTAAGTCTTTGAGTTCACGCTGGGCACAGGTAAAGAACAGTAATGAAACGCCACTCATCTTAGGATTGAAAATTGGATTGCATGCAGGATTCCGGATCGAAAGCCCCTCCGAATCCGTGATGGATTTCAGTTCGCTGGGGAAAGCCTTCCGGCTCGCTTGGGCTGGACCGTCCGATTCGATCCGCCTGTCATACCGGATGTTCAACATCCTTGAGGACCAGTTGAAAGAGGATCGTGCCCCATGCTTGCGTCGCGACCTCGATCTTGGTCAAGGTTATGTCATGGATGGCTACGAAATTCCGCTTGCTACATTCCTCCCGGCCAATCAATACCGAGCATCGATCACTTCCCCGGATGATCTGATGCTCTTCCTAGCAGCCAACCCTCACTATCTGCATGTTGTTGAGCCAAGGACTTTCGAAGTCGTAACATGCAGGCTGTTCGAAGACTTGGGTTACGAGGTGGAACTGACACAGCAAACTCGCGATGAAGGAATCGATGTCATCGCATTGAGAAAAACGCCTGAACTCGGTTTCGAAGAGCGGTACCTGATTCAATGTAAGCGCTATTCACTAACCAATCGCGTTGACGTTTCTGCAGTGCGTGAACTCGTGGGTGTTGGTCAATGGGAACCGCATACCGGACTCATTCTGGCCACCACGTCTACGTTCACAGCCCCAGCCCGAGAATTAGCGAGCCGTTCCGCAACCAAATGGCGTCTCCACCTAACAGACTACTTCGACCTCCAGGCCTGGTTGAAGTTGTTCGCACAGCGCAGAGGTATGGGCAGTACCGTAACCGCTGTCTGAACGCAGGTTGCCGTCCACCTTCTTTGCTCGCACTTTGCGCAGGGAAGGGACGGAGGAGAGGCCCGGGGCCTCTCCTCCGCTAAATTTTTTCCGGAAATCCCCACGGAGTCCGATGCAGCACGATCCCACGAACTTCCCCGCCGTGCAGCCGCTGGACGCGCACAACCGGCGGCTGCTGGAGAACGTGCATCCGCCGGCGTGGCAGAATCCGCATCCGAAGGGCAAGTACCACCTCGTAGTCGTCGGCGCGGGGACGGCGGGGCTCGTGACAGCGGCCATCGCGTCGGCACTGGGCGCGCGGGTGGCGCTCATCGAACGGTCGCTGATGGGCGGCGACTGCCTGAACGTGGGATGCGTCCCCTCCAAGGCCCTGCTGGCCGCCGCCAAGGGATGGCACGCGGCGCGCGAGGCGGCCGAGCGCTGGGGCGGGCCGGCCGTGAGCGGGGACGGCGACTTCGGCGCGGTGATGGAGCGCATGCGGCGCATCCGCGCGGACCTGAGCCCCGTGGACAGCGCCGCCCGCTTTCGCGACGAGCTGGGCGTGGACGTGTACCTGGGCTCGGCCGCGTTCGTCGCGGAGGACGCCGTGGAGGTGGACGGCGCCCGGCTGCACTTCCACCGCGCCGTCATCGCCACGGGCGCGCGGGCGTTCGTGCCGCCCATCGACGGCATCGAACGATCCAGCTATCTCACCAACGAGACGGTCTTTTCGCTCACGGAGCGGCCGGAGCACCTGGCCGTCATCGGCGGGGGGCCCATCGGGTGCGAGCTGGCGCAGGCGATGGTGCGGCTGGGCGCGCGCGTGACGCTGCTGGAGGCAGGGCCCCGCATCCTCCCCAAGGACGACCCGGACGCCGCGGAGATCGTCGCCCAATCGCTGCGGCGGGACGGCGTGCGGCTGATGACGGACGCGCGGGTGGATTCCGTGGCGCCCGGCGGGGCGGGGACGACCGTGCGCTGCACGCAGGACGGAAAGCCCAGCGAGATCCAGGCATCGCACCTGCTGCTGGCCGTGGGGCGCGCGCCGCAGGTGGAGGGGCTGGGACTGGAGGCAGCCGGTGTGGAGTTCGACGACAAGGACGGCGTCTCCGTGGATGAACGGATGCGCACGAGCAATCCGCGCGTCTACGCCATCGGCGACGTGGCGTCGCAATTCCACTTTACCCACGCGGCGGACGCGCAGGCGCGGATGGTCGTCCGCAACGCCCTGTTCTTCGGGCGGGGGACCGCGGACAGCCTCGTCATCCCCTGGTGCACCTACACATCGCCGGAGGTGGCGCACGTGGGGATCACGGCGGACGAGGCCGCGGAGAACGACGAGGTGCAGACGATCACCATCCCCCTGGCGGACGTGGACCGCGCGAAGACGGACGGCGAGACGGAGGGCTTCCTGCGCATCCACCTGCAAGCCGGCTCGGACACCATCCTCGGCGCCACGCTCGTGGCCCCGCACGCGGGGGACGTCATCAGCCAGGTCACGCAGGCCATGACGGCGGGGATCGGGCTGGCGAAGATCGGCACGGTCGTCTTTCCCTATCCCACCGTGGCCGAGGCGCTGCGCAAGGCGGCGGACACGTGGAACCGCGGCAAGCTGACCCCGGCCGCCCGCCGCGCGTTCGGCCTGTTCTTCCGCGCGCTCCGCTGACGTTCGTCTACTCCGATTACTTGCGGGACCCGGTGGCCCGTTCGGCGCGGGACTCGGATTGTAACGGCCCCGTTACAGGGCCGTAACCCGGACGCGTGCTTGCAGATCGGCCGGTTTTGGCGCGTTGCGTACGCCCGCCGCTCCCGTTACCATTCCCGTATACTTCATATCGCTGATCCGGGAGCAGACGCCGGAACGGCCGCAGTCCCTTGGATGTCCTCGCTGATCCGCGTTCTCGCGGCGAAGGCACAGCCGATGAGCAACGCCCTCCATACCCGTTCCGTGCGGCTTCCCATCACCTCCCTGACCGATCCCCTGGACTTTCGCGCCTGGCTCGCGGGTGGCCCGGCCATGGTGACGGCGGTGTCCCCGGCCGGCGACGTGGTGTTCGCCAGCGAGGCGGCCCTGTGCGCCCTGGGACGGTGCGCGGACTCGGTGGAGTGCACCCCCCTGGCCGCGCTGTACCACCCCGAAGACCGCGCCGCCGTGCGCGCCGCCCTGGACGAGGCCCTGCGCCAGCCGGGGACGGACGTGCGCCGCGAGCTGCGCCGCACGCACGCGGACGGCACGGAGCTGTGGGTGGACGAGACGCTGCGGGCCGTCGCCGGCGCGGGCGGGCCCGTCGTCCTGGTGCACACGCAGGACGCCACGCAGCGCCGCTGGGCCGGCGAGGCGCTGGAGCAGTCCGCGTCGCTGCTGGCCGCCGCCCTGGAGTCCACGGCGGACGGCATCCTGGTGGCGGACCTGGACGGGCGCGTGACGCTGTGGAACCAGCGCTTCGTGGAGATGTGGGGAATCCCCGAGGAGGTGCTGCGCGGGGGCGACGGATACGCCGTGCTGGCGCTGGCCGCCGCGCAGGTGGTGGATCCCGAGGAGCACGCCGCCGCCGCGCGCGACCTGCTGGAGCGCGCCGAGGGCGAGGCGTCGCGCCTCATCCCCCTCAAGGACGGGCGCTTCTTCGAGCGGGTGAGCAAGCCGCAGTGCCTGGGCGGGCGCATCGTGGGCCGGGTGTGGAGCTACAGCGACGTCACCGAGGCCAAGCGGACGGAGGCCGTGCTGCGCGAAAGCGAGGAGCGGTACGCGCTGGCCATCGAGGGCGCCCTGGAGGGGATCTGGGACTGGGACCTGGAGCGGCAGCGCATCTACCTCTCCCCGCGTTGGAAGGCCATCCTGGGCTACGGCCCGGACGAGGCCGTGGGCGAGCACCCGGACGAGTGGCTTACCCGCGTGCACCCGGACGACCTGCAGCGGGTGCAGGGCGAGCTGCGGACGAGCCTTGGCGGGGGGCGCGCGCACTTCGAGATCGAGCACCGGGTGATGCACCGCGACGGCAGCTGGCGGTGGACGCGCGCGCGCGCCGTGACCGTGTTCGACACCGAGGGCCGCCCCCTCCGCATCGCCGGCTCCCTGAGCGACATCACCGAGCAGAAGGTGGCCGAGGAGCTCCTCCTGCACCACGCCCTGCACGACGTGCTGACGGGGCTCCCCAACCGCTCGCTGCTCATCGACCGGCTGAGCATCGCCCTGCGCCGCACGGCCCGCAGCGGGGGGAGCGTGGGCGTGCTGTTCATGGACCTGGACGGCTTCAAGGTGGTGAACGACAGCCTGGGCCACGCCACGGGCGACCGCCTGCTGGACGCCGTGGCGCGCCGGCTGGAGGGGTGCCTGCGCCCGTCCGACACGGTGGCGCGGATGGGCGGCGACGAGTTCACGGTGCTGCTGGAGGACCTGCGCGACGCCGCCGAGGCCCGCGCCGTGGCCGAGCGGGTGCACGACGCCCTGCGCGAGGCGTTCGTGCTGGACGGCCGCCCCGTGTTCACCACGGCCAGCGTGGGGATCGCCGTGGGCGCGGCGGGGGCCACGCCGGAGTCGCTGCTGCGCGACGCGGACACGGCCATGTACCGCGCCAAGAGCCTGGGCCGCGCCCGGTGCGAGGTGTTCGACCCCACCATGCACACCACGGCGCTGGCCCGGCTGCAGCTGGAGACGGACCTGCGCGGGGCCGTGGAGCGCGACGAGTTCGAGCTGGCGTACCAGCCCCTCGTCTCCCTGGCGGACGGTCGGATCTCGGGGTTCGAGGCCCTGGCCCGCTGGCGGCACCCGGAGCGCGGGCTGCTGCAGCCCGCGGAGTTCATCACGGTGGCGGAGGAGACGGGGCTCATCGTGCCCCTGGGGCGCTGGGTGCTGCGCGAGGCCTGCCGGCAGATGCGGGAGTGGAACGACCGCTACGGCGCCGTGCTGTCCGTGAACGTGAACCTGTCGCCGCGGCAGTTCGGCGACGCGGGGCTGGCGCGCGAGGTGGCCGCCGCCCTGGCCGACGCGGAGCTGCCGGCGGGGCTGCTCAAGCTGGAGATCACCGAGGGCCTGCTGATGGGCGACGCGGGCTCCGTGGCCGCCACGCTGGACGAGCTCAAGGCGCTGGGCGTGGAGCTGTGCATCGACGACTTCGGGACGGGATACTCGTCGCTCAGCTACCTGCACCGCTTTCCCATCGACACCCTCAAGATCGACCGCTCGTTCGTGCAGCGGCTCAGCGCGGACGGCGGCAGCGACCAGATCGTGCGGACCATCCTGGTGCTGGCGCAGACGCTGAACATGCGCGCCGTGGCGGAGGGGGTGGAGACGGCGGAGCAGGCGGACCAGCTGCGGGCCATGGGATGCGAGTTCGCGCAGGGCTACCGCTTTTCGAAGCCCCTGCCCGGGGAGGATGCGGGGGCGATGATCTGGAGGCAGCGGCTGACGGCGTGAACGGCAGTGCGAAAGTGCGAAAGTGCGAAAGTGCGAAAGTGCGAAAGTGCGAAAGTGCGAAAGTGCGAAAGTGCGAAAGTGGGGCGGGGGATGAGATCGTGCGGGTGAGGCGGCGCTCCGTACCCGGCGACTGAAGTCGCGGCACCGAAAACGTGATGTCGGCCTTCGCCGACGGCTCGTGCCGCGATCGGGTGTGTGCACCGGAGCGGCGTTCAGCAGTTGAAGCCCCGTTCGGCGAGCGAAAGCGAGCCGAGACGGGGCTTCTGGTTTTTCCAGCGGCGGGTTTACCCGCTCAGGACGGATGCCTGCTCATCCGGCTGATCTGCGCTGCCCACGACGGAGTGCCGGGTGTGGCCGGGGTGCCGGGTCATGGGGCTGCCCTCCGCCCCCGGCGACTGAAGTCGCGGCTAGGAACCCGCAATGTCGGCCTTCGCCGACGGCTCGTGCCGCGCTTGGGTGCGTGCACCGGAGCGGAGTTGGAGCAGACGAAGCCCCGTTCGGCGAGCGACAGCGAGCCGGGACGGGGCTTCTGGCTTTCCCAGTCGCGGGTTTACCCGCTCAGGACGTGCCGATTCCCATCAACGGCACGGATGGTGGGGATGAAGCTCTTCATCGGGATCGGGAAGCGTGCAGCGCTCCATTCGCCCGCTGAACGTCTGCGAGACTCTCGCTTTCATCACCCGCATCGCTGCGGGAAACCCCGGCTTCGCACGCTGGAGCAGCTCCAGGTACTCGTCCGCACCCGCGATTTGGGCCTTGCAGCTGGCCACGAGATCAACCATCAACCCGTACAGGGCGCTCTCATCCTCGGTTCGTTCGTATTGGAGGGGGCGCACCGTCGAGAAGCAGTCCGAGGCGTAGACGCTCGCAGAGAGCTGCGCGCCGTCGTCCGTCAGGGTGACGTTCACGAGCCGGTCGGGCGTGTCGAACGACAGGTGGACCCACTTGGAACGCACGTGGATGGCCGCTAGATCCGAACGTTCTTCCAGGACCACGAAGTCGTTGACGGGCTCCCGAAAGACCTCTTTGCCGTCCGAGATCCGTCTGGCCGGTTCCGCTGCCGCGGTGGTGTCGCGTGAGGAGGTGACCGTCGTCTGCAGGACCGCGGGGGAGTCGGGCTCCATATCGCAGCCCGCCATCATCACCAGGAGCACCAGGAGCATGCATCCACGCCGGCCCATCCAGCGGTGATGATCTGCATCGCCTGGCGCGCCCGGCCGTGACTCCTTCCGTGCGCAGCGATGGGTGTCTGCGTGATCGTGGCGCGTCATCGTCCCTCCCAGGATCAAGTCCCCGCGTGCTCGTTTGAGATTGGAACGTGCGAGGCAGCCGGAATCGCAACACGGCAGGGATGTGGGTGAGCGCGCAGCCGCGCCCATCCCCCGGCAAATCAATTCGCGGCGATGACCCCACGATGCCGGTCTTCGCCGAGAGCTCGTGCCCCGGTCGCGTGTGTGCACCGGAGCGAAGTTGACGCAGTTGAAGCCCTGTTCGTGCCGCGCCTCGGCGCGAGACAGGGCTTACCGCTGTCCCAGCGGCGGGTTTACCCGCTCAGGCCGGACGCCCGCCATGATGCGGGGAACCGGTATCGGTACGGATGTGGTGCCTTCGCCTACGGCTCGCGCCGCGGTCGGGGGAGTGCACCAGAGCGAAGTTCACGCAGTTGAAGCCCCACGCAGTTTGTGGGGCTTTCCGCAGTTGTTGCGGCGGCTTTAGCCGCTCAGGCCGGATGGCGGCGACAGGGTGCGAGAGACGGGCTCGGGATCGTTTGAGATGGCTCGGGACGGACACCCGCCCCTCCGTCCGAACGAAGAATCCCCGATCCGCAAGAGTGGACCTCACCCGGCCCGTCGCATACCTTTGCTGCGCTCGCGGGGGCGGCCCTCCGGCCACTCCCGCACTGACGCACTACCGCACTCACGCACTGCTTTGCCGTCTTCCGTCTACGCCGAAAAGATCGCGGCCGAGCTCGGCCTGCGCCCCCACCAGGTGTCCGCCGCGCTGGAGCTGCTCCTGGCGGGGAACACCATCCCGTTCGTCGCCCGCTACCGCAAGGAAGCCACGGGCGAGCTGGACGAGGTGCAGCTGCGCGACGTCCGCGACCGGCACGAGTACCTGGCCGAGCTGGACGACCGCCGCGGCGCCATCCTCAAGTCCATCGACGAGCAGGGCAAGCTCACGCCGGAGCTGCGCGCCAGGATCGAGCGCGCGGAGACCAAGAGCCTGCTGGAGGACCTGTACCTCCCCTTCAAGCCCAAGCGCCGCACCCGCGCCACCATCGCCCTGGAGCGCGGCCTGGGCCCCCTGGCCGAGCTGCTGTGGGCCGGCGAGACGGCGGACGCGCAGCTGGCGGCCCGGGCGGCGGAGTTCGTGGACGGGGAAAAGGGCGTCGCCACGGCGGAGGATGCCCTCGCCGGTGCGCGCGACGTGATCGCGGAGCGCGTGAGCGAGGACGCGGCGGCCCGGGCGTACGTGCGCGACCAGGTGCGCGCGCGGGGCGTGCTGGAAAGCAAGGCGGCGCGGGGCAAGGAGAACGAGGTCAGCAAGTTCCAGGACTACTACGACTTCTCCGGTCCCATCAAGGACATGCCCAGCCACCGCATCCTCGCCGTCCGCCGGGGCGAGGCGGAGGGCTACCTCACGGCCCGCATCCTGGGCCCGGACGACGAGCTCATCGGCTCGCTGCGACGCAAGTTCGTGGAGGGCAACCGCGCGCCGGGGCAGATGGGGCTGGCCGTGGAAGATGCGTATCGCCGCCTCATCTCGCCGTCCGTCGAAGTCGAGGTGCGGATGGAGCTCAAGACGCGGGCGGACGAGGAGGCCATCGCCATCTTCGGCAAGAACCTGGAGGCGCTCCTGCTGCAGCCGCCCGCGGGCGGGCGGACGGTGCTGGGCGTGGATCCCGGGTTCCGGACGGGGTGCAAGCTGGCCGTCGTAAGCCGCACGGGCGGGCTGCTGGCTACGGGCGTGGTCTACCTGCACCAGGAGGACCGGGCGAAGCACGAGCTGGCCAAGCTCGTCCGCGACCACGGGGTGGAGCTGGTGGCCGTCGGCAACGGCACGGCCAGCCGCGAGTCGGACAAGCTGGCCAAGGAGGCGGTGCGCGACCTGCCGGCCGATGTCCGTCCGGCCGTGGTGATGGTGAACGAGGCGGGGGCGTCCATCTACTCGGCGTCGGATTTGGCGCGGGAGGAGCTGCCGGACCTGGACCTGACGCTGCGCTCGGCCGTCTCCATCGCCCGGCGGCTGCAGGACCCGCTGGCGGAGTTGGTGAAGATCGATCCCAAGTCCATCGGCGTGGGCCAGTACCAGCACGACGTCTCGCAGACGCGCCTCAAGCGCCGCCTGGACGAGACGGTGGAATCCGCCGTGAACCGCGTGGGCGTGGAGCTGAACACGGCGTCGCCCGCGCTGCTTTCCTACGTGGCCGGCATCGGGCCCACGGTGGCGCAGCGCATCGTGCAGCAGCGCGACGGGTCGGGGCCGTTCCGATCCCGCGCGGAGCTGCTGAAGAAGGTGCCGGGGCTGGGTCCCAAGACGTACGAGCAGGCGGCCGGCTTCCTGCGCGTCCGCGGCGGCGCGCACCCGCTGGACGCCAGTGCCGTGCACCCGGAGCGCTACGGCCTGGTGGAGCGCATTGCCCGCGACCTGTCCGTGGACATGACGTCGCTGGTGGGCAACGAGGCGGCCGTGGGCAAGATCGACGTGCAGCGCTACCTGGGCGACGGCGTGGGCCTGCCCACGCTGCAGGACATCGTCGCCGAGCTCAAGAAGCCCGGCCGCGACCCCCGCGAGCAGTTCGAGGCGCCGGCATTCCGCGACGACGTGCAGTCCATCAGCGACCTCAAGGAGGGGATGTCGCTGCAGGGCACCATCACCAACGTGGTGGCGTTCGGCGCGTTCGTGGACATCGGCGTGCACCAGGACGGCCTCGTGCACGTGTCGGAGCTGTCCGACCGCTTCGTGAAGGATCCCAACGAGGCCGCGCGCGTGGGCGACCGCGTGACCGTCCGGGTGATGTCCGTGGACGTCCAGCGCAAGCGCATCGCCCTGTCCATGAAGACGCAGGGTGCGACGAAGCCCGCGGGTGGCGGCGGACGGCCGAATGCGCAGGCCGGCGGGGCAGGGAAGCCGGGCCAGGGGACGCCGGGGCAGGGTAAGCCCGGCCAATCGAACGACCGCAAGCCCGCGCCACCCCCGAAGGCGCCCGAGCCGCCCAAGCCCGGCGTCGCGCCGAACGGGATGCGCATCGTGACCAAGCGATAGGTAGGCGCCGCGCCGGCCGCCTATCGGCCGGCGCGAACGTACCGATACCGGGTCATTCGCATCCCGCGGGGCTCTTTCTATCAATTCGCCTTCAGTTGATTACATGCTCCCCTTTGCTGAACTAGCCGTTCGAGCGCAACACGCGATCGACGACGCCCTTGCCGGCTGGTTGGAAGGGCGTCCCAGAAGTGAGCTCGCCTATGTAAATCGACTGACGGCGATACTTTCGCAGGCCCACCTGTGCAACATCACTACGTTCAGTTATCCAGTATGGGTTACGCTTCGCACCTACGATCTGCACCAGCAGGCGGAGAATAGCTCCGACCGATTCGGTGCGGATCTGGCCGTCACGATCATCTATGAACAAGCAAGTCAGACAAAGACGGCGCTCTTTCAGGTGAAGCGTAGCAAGCAGGATGCATGCGTTCTGGAGTTCCGGCAGCTGCAGGATGCAGCGACAGCACATGCAATCCTTGACCGCAGCTTTGTTTTCACAGTTGACGAGTTCACTGCCCGCACCAAAATCACAGCCGTACGCAATCGGCTTCACACTTGGCCGACGGGCCAGCGCACTCACAAGGTCAGTACCCGTCATTGGGCACGCTCCGTACGCTGGATCGCGGAGTGGCTCGCGTGCCAGCATGCTCCTATCAGCGCGCCGAAGGATGGTTATCCTGTTGAGGCCGAACTAGCTCGCCATGCAATCGAACCATCGTATTATACGATTTGCATTTAATTCGTTCCTATCGCCTGCCGCAGGTAAGGGTAGTTGCAGATGCTGCTGATCCGTTCGGGGGCGAGGGAGACTGCTTGCCAAGCGGCTGTCGCCGCGTCAAGAAGCGCTGCGTAGTTCTCGTAGACCCGGTTGGACCAGTGGTGGCTGCGCAGGAAGTGCCAGAGGTTCTCCATCGGGTTCAGCTCCGGAGAGTAGGGCGGCAGGTGCAGCAGCGTGACGTTCTTCGGAACGCGGAGCTCGTGACTGACGTGGTAGCCGGCCTTGTCCAAGATCAGGATCGCGTGGACGCCTTCGGGGATCTGCGTCACGAGTTCCTCGAAGAAGAGGTTGAGGATGCCCGCGTTGAGCGTGGGGGTGAGGATTGCGGCTGCGGCGCCCGTGGCGGGGCAGACCGCGCCGGTGAGATAGAGGGACTCATACTGGGTCTGCTTGGGCGCGCGCGGCCGGGAGCCGCAACGCGCCCACACACGCGTCAGCGAGCCTTTCTGCCCGAAGCGCGCCTCATCCTGCACCCAGACCTGAATCTCGGCGCCGGGATGCGTGCACGCGACGCTGCGCACCATCTCCCGGAGTGTTTTTTTCGAACTCCTCCTGCGCCGCCGGATCGGCCTCAGGGTGCTGCGGCCGCGGCATCAGCGAACTGTACCCCAGCCGGTGCAGCACCACGTACGTCCCGCTCAGGCTGTAGCGGGCGCCGAACTCCTCCTCAAGAATTCGGCGAACATCCTCCCCGCGCAGGGAGCACACCCCATCCTGCACCTGCGCGCCGGCATCCAGGCGGTGGCGAACATCGTCATCCTTCGCCGACTCCAGATGGCGAGGCCTTCCGCTGCGGGGCAGATCCTTCAACCCGGCCAGGCCACCCTCGTTGTACCGACGAATCCATTTCCGCACCGCGCGATCCGTACAGCCGAGCCGCTGCGCGATCTGTGCGCCAGTGTCGCCTTCACTCGCGTGCAGCACCATGCGGACGCGATCCCGCTCGTCGGCATCCGCTGTCCCACGCATTGCTGCCCGCAGTTCCTCCAACGTGTCATGCGCCACCACCTTCATGGGCTGCCTCCGCGCCACGGTTCCCACCGCTCCCGCAGGACAACGCCAGTATAGCACCAAATCCCCGTAGGAACTAACTATTTAGAATGCGTATTACCAGTACCTCTTCGGTAGGGATCTGAACCTTGAAGGCGAGCCTAGATTGAACTTGCCGGAGGGATACCGCATCGCGAGGTCCTGGATTGTCGTGCGAATCTCTGATGGCGTCGGGACTAACGGCTGATCGCCGCAAAGATCCGAACGCCGTCCGCATCCACATCCACCGTACCTAGATTGCTCGGAAAGCGACTCACCCCCGGCCTCTCGGCGATCACCCGCGAGCAGTTCCACGACCTGACGCGCCCGCTCGCCGGCCTGCCCGTGAGCCACACGTGGCGGGGGGCGGGGAGCGCCATCTTCCTGGAGCTGGGCTTTCTCACGGAGGAGACGTGGATGGGGCGGCGCCGCGAGTACAGCATGATCCGCGGCGAGGTGACGCTGATGCTGGAGTGGAGCTGGCGGGTGGAGAGCCCCCGGACGGTCCTCTTCGGCAGCTGGAGCGGCGAGCGGCGCATCACCCGCGGCGTGCAGTCGCTGCAGGGGCACGTGGTGACGGACGTGGCGGTCACGGGCCGCCTCCCGGAGCTGGTGCTGTCGCTGGACGGGGGCCGCTGGGTGCACACGTTCATGACCGCGGAGGGCCAGCCCGCGTGGGCCATCCGCCTGCGGGACGACAGCTGGCTCAAGGTGCTGCGCGGGCGGATGATGCGGCAGGTGCCCTGGGACGGCCCCCGCAACGAGGGCGGAATGGGCGCGTGAGTGGCACGATCCCGGTGCGCCGGAGAAGGTCGTGCACGGGCGAATCCGCACTCCCTCGACCGTTTTCCGTCCTCCGATCGATGTACGGGCTCCAGCCCAGGGCCGGCTTTTGCGGATCGCGATCGTGTGATGCTGTGCTTTGGCGTGCTGCCGTGCGGCGCTGCCGCCATCCTGCTTTTTGAAAAATGCGGATCGCCGTCCCCCGCCGGCAGCAACCGGTCTCCCAAGGGCCTGATGCCTCGTGCACGACCCGGCGGATTCGCGACCGGCCGCCGCATCGCATGGTCCCGCACCGATGCAATCTGGGGAGCCGCAAAACCGGATGGTTGTGATCGCGACGGCCGGACGCGGATCGGACGGCGAGCGGCAGGGTGCCAGAGATCCTTGGTACCGAGCCTGCTGGCGGCGGGGGACGGCATCCGCGTTTTTCGGGAGGGGCACGATGGTGGTGCCGGAGGCGGATGCCTGTGCTTGCACATCATCCACCTGATCGCGATCCGTTAAGAGCGTGCCCGTGCCGGAGACCCGAACCTGCGGCAGGATGACAGCACGGGCGGGCACGATGAACCGCTTCAGCCAATGAACCGTGACCGGGAGTGACGATCCGATGCGCCGAGCCGTATCCGTGGTTCTGCTGGGGATAGCGATGGGGGGATGCAGCGCGGGCGGCTCCGCGTCCGGGCCGGCGCCGCTCCGGGCCGATGCGGCGCCGGACTGGCGGACGCTCGTGGGCTGCTACCGGGTGGAGCACCTGCGCTTCGTGCTCGACACCGTGCCCGTGACGACGGGCTGGCGCGGACGCGAGTCGGCGCGGCAGGCGCGCTCGCTCCCCCTCACGGAGCGGACGGGGAAGCGGTTCTGGCTCGTGACGCCGCGCAACGCCCTCGAAGTCGTGTTCGAAGACGGGCTGTATGCCACGCGGCTGGAGATGACCGTGCGCGGCGACAGCCTGGTCGGGAACCGGCACATCTACGGAGACGTGCCCAGCTCGCCGGCCACGGTGCGGCCCGCCGCCGGCGTGCGCGAGCCCTGTCCAGCGGACGTGGCCGCGGCGGGGAGCCGGTAGCGCGCGTTCCATCTGCGGCGGATCGACGAAGGTCCATCTCCCGGCGGGCGACGAGGGTCCATCTCCCGGCGGCTCGACGAAGGTTCATTCCCCGGCGGATTGCCGTCCCGATAGCCCGCGTCACGTCCGAGCGAATGAATTCGCCGCTGGAAAGGCACGAAGTCCGCCTGCGCGGACTGCACCGCAACCTCCCGCCGCCGATCCACCTTCTCTCGATCGCATGATTCAGCCGCGCCGCTCGCGAACGCTCTACCTGCTCCTTACCGCGGCCACGGTCGCGCTGGGGCTGGCGACGCGGCGGTTTCCGGGCGCGTTTCCCGGCTTCGTCGCGGCGTACGCGGGGGACGTGCTGTGGGCGGCGATGGTGTACCTGCTGATCGCGGCGGCGTGGCCGGGCGCATCCACCCGGCGCGTGGCGATGGCCGCGGGAATCGTTTCGCTGGCGGTGGAGGTGGGACAGCTTTACCATGCTCCCTGGATCGACGCCGTTCGGCAGACGCGCATCGGCGGGCTGGTGCTGGGACGCGGCTTCCTGTGGAGCGACCTGGCGTGCTACGCTATCGGCGTCGCCCTCGCCGCGGCGCTGGATCGCGCGCTCGCGCGGCGATCCGCCCTCCGCCATCCCCGCGCCGCCGCCTGACGGGCCGCCGCGCGTCTCTCCGGCGGCATCCGGCATCATTCAGCATCAGCATCCCGCGGCTTCGGCCGACCCGGTCTCCGCGCGTTCCATCCGTCGATCCGCACCGGTTCATCCCGCCGTCATTTCCCCGCGCATCCCGCAGTCCGATGGACGCACCTCCCATCCAGCAGTACTGGCCGCCGACGGGGCATCCCCTGGAGCCGTACCTGCTTTCCATCTTCCGGATCCGGACGGACCAGCCGCCCCGGCACGAGATCATCCTGCCCAAGGGCAACGTGGACCTGCTCTTCAACCTGGGAGACTGCGTGCACGGCGAGGGGCTCGTGGCGGAGCCGTACGTGGTGCGGCCGGGGTCGGCGTGGGTGGGCGGGCTCAAGACGCGGCCGTACCGCGTGCTCGCCCAGGGCGGGATGTACCTGGTGGGCATCAGCCTGCGCGCGGAAGCGTGCGCCGGCCTGCTGCCGCTCTCCCCCGCGGAGATCGTGAACCGGGAAGCCCACGACCTGCCCTCCACGGCCGGGATGCGGACGATGGCGGAGCAGCTGCACGACGCGGACACCTTCGCCAACCAGTGCGCCCTGCTCGTGCGATGGCTCCAGTCGCGGCTGCGCCCCCCGCGCGGCGCCGAGGCCGTGCGCCACGCCTGCACGCTGCTGCGGAGCGGCCCCGCGCAGGACGCCGTGGGCGCGGCGGCAAAGGCCCTCTGCGTGTCGCCGCGGCACCTGCGGCGGCTGGTGAACGAGCACGTGGGGATCGGGCCGGCAGAGTACGTGCGCCTGGCGCGGTTCATTGACGCCATGCACCGGATGGCGGCGCCCGGCCGCACGCTCACGAAGGTGGCGCACGCCGCCGGCTACTATGACCAGGCCCACTTCAACCGCGACTTCCGCGCGTTCGCGGGGATGACGCCGCAGGAGTACCGCACCCGGGCCAACGGGCCCACGGTGGGGCACATCGTCACGCAATGATGTCCGTTTCGTACAAGGCACCCCCCGGGGGCCGAAGTACATTCGGCGGCGAACGACATTTCCGTGCGTCCGCGCACGCAACCTTCGCCGAAACGGACCGTGATGATGGATACGCATTCCCTCCGCTGGCGCGCCGCCTTTCTCCTCTCCGGCGTGCTCATCCTCCAGGGCGGCCCCCGCCACCCCGGGGGCACCATGGCCGAGATGCTCGTGCACCCGGACTGGGTGCTGGCGCACACGCTGGTGCTGGCCGGGTTCGTGGCCCTGCTAGCGGGGCTGGTTCTCCTTCGCCGCGGCGGCGCGCAGCCGGCCCGCACGGCGTGGTGGCTGCGGTTCGCCATCGCCGCCACGGCCCTGCAGGCGCTGGAGATGGTGGTGCACACGGCGGCCGTGGTGGACGGCGGGCACCTGGCGGCGGGGCACGCCACCCCCGTGCTGTCCACGCACCTGGCCCTGTCCGTCGTCATCTATCCCCTCTTCGGCGCGGGGATGATCGGGCTGATCCTGGCGGGGGCGCGAGATCGCGCGATGGGGTCGCGGTGGATCGCGTGGCTGGGCGTCATCGGCGCGGCGGCGCACGGGCTGGCCGCCCCGCTCGTGGTGCTGAGCGGCGACGTGCGGTTCGCCATCCTCTTTCCCGGCATCGCCCTGCTGGCGCTGTGGATGGTGCTCGCCGCGTTCTGGCCCGCGCGCGCGGCCGCCGGCGCACCGCACGCCGCCTCGCCGCGGCCCAGCCCGGCCGCGCGCTGAGGGCAATCCGGCGTTTCATCCCACGGCCCGCGGCAGGTGCGGGCCGCCTTCATCCTCCGAATCCCTTCATGATCATGCCGACACGGACCCGCATCAGCCTATTCATCGCCTTTCTGGTCGCGCTCGGCATCTGGTCCGGCAGCGGCGTGTACGACACCGTCCGCGGCCATCCAGGCTGGTGGTCGGACCCGGTGGCGTGGGTGCGGGCGCCCGTGTCGCCGCGGGACATGCTGTCGCTGAATCCCTGGCCGTTCACCACCCTGCTGCTGGCCCTGTGCACCCTCGCGGGGCTGGCGGCGTTCGCGCGGTACCGCGGGCCCGGCAGGCGCGAGGTGATGGTGGTGCTCGCCAGCGTGTTCGTGATCCTGGTGGCCACGGGCGTCTACTTCGTCCCCACGCTGATTCGCCTTGGGAACCACGCCGCGCTTACCGACGCGCAGATCACGTCCATGTCGTACCGGTGGATGCAGCTGAACATCCTGCGCAACGTCGTCCTGCAGGCGCTGATCGTCTACGGGATGATGGGGCTGATGCGGCTGGCGCAGGCGCGCGTGGCCGTGGCTGCGCCGATTGCTGGGTCGCCCGTATCCGCCCGGCCGTCCGTGGCGGCACAGGTGCCGGCGTAAGCCCATCCACGGGCATCCGACTACAGGTATACCGCACAACGAAAGAATCACGCGGAGGGCGCGGAGGAGCAAAGAGAGGACGCGGAGAAAACTCGCCTCCCCGCGCCCTCTCCGCTGTCTCCGGCCGCGCGCTGAATCCCCGCTCGCTTGGGCGATGCCCTTCGGGACGTTCCGCTGGACTGCTCGGCCGAGACGAGTGCCCGTGACTTCGCTGCTTCGCTCAGGGCGGCGGTTCGGCGAGGGCGGCTTCGTAGGCCGCCTGCAGCCTGGCGAAGACCGACTCCCCGGGCGCCGGCGCCCCCAGGTGGAGGTGCCGCAGCTCCTCCATGAACGCGGACCACAGCGCCGGCCCCCCATCCTCCAGGATCTTCGCGCGCACGGAGAGCTCCCGGGACGCGGGCGTATGCCGCAGGCCCCAGCCGCCCATGTGGGCCAGCAAGGGCACCAGGGCGATGGAGGCCTCCGTCAGGCTGTAGATGACCTTTTGCTTGTGGCTGGGATCGTCGCGGCGGGATACCAGCCCGGCTTTCTCCAGGCGCGCCAGCCGGTCGGCCAGGATGTTGGAGGCGATCCGCTCCTCCGACCGGGTCAGCAGCTCGCGGAAGTGGCGGCGGTTGCCGAACATCAGGTCGCGGATGACGATCAGGCTCCAGCGATCCCCCAGGGTCTCGAGGGTCAGGTTGATCGGGCAGCCCGAGCGGGGGGCGTTCATGCGCACTCCAGGAACCAGTTGCGAAACGAAACCACTCCCCCTAACTTACAACCGGTTGCACAACGCAACCAGGGCCGCGCGGATCTGCTACGCATGGAAGGGAGTGGGTATGGCCAAGCTCGTGTTCGGAATGAACCAGTCGCTGGACGGCTACGTGGACCACACGCGGTTCGCGCCGGACCCCACGCTCTTTCGCCACTTCGTTGCGGAGGCCCAGGGGCAGGCGGGGAGTGTGTACGGCCGCAAGATCTACGAGCTCATGCGCTACTGGGACGACGATCAACCTGGATGGAATGCGGACGAACACGCCTTCGCGGCGGCGTGGCGCAAGCAGCCCAAGTGGGTCGTCTCGCGCTCGTCGCCGTCCGTGGGCCCCAACGCCACGCTCCTGGAGGGTGACCTGGAGGGGGCCATCCGCGCGCTGAAGGCGGAGCGCGACGGGGAGATCGAAGTGGCCGGCCCGGACCTGGCGAAAAGCCTTACGGAGCTTGGCCTGATCGACGAATATCGAATCTACCTGCACCCCGTCGTGCTGGGGCAGGGTACGCCCTATTTCGCCGGGCCCCGGCCGCCGCTCCGCCTGACGGGCCATGACCGGATCGGGGAGGACGTGATCCGGCTGACCTACGTTCCCGCCTGATCCGGCGACGCACCGGAGGGAAGATCGCCCGGATTCTGCCCGGGGACCGGTCGTTTCCGGTGGATGAAGGACGGCGGCGGGCGGCGCGCGGGGCGGGCATGGGGATGCCCGCCCTTTCGCGTTTTTGGCAGAAGCGCGTAGGTTCAGGCGTTCTTGCCGGTCGTGTGCAACGTTTTTGAGGACCAACGAGCAGTGCTGAGAGATTCCCTGACCCGCCTGCGCCTGATCGGGATGCTGGAAGGCGCTTCGTTTCTCGTGCTCCTCGGCATCGCCATGCCGCTGAAGTACCTTGCCGGGCAGCCGGAGATGGTGCGCATCGTGGGCTCCGCGCACGGGCTGCTGTGGGTGCTCTTCGTGGCCGCCGCGCTGGAAGTGAGCGTGCGGATGCGCTGGCCCCTGCGGCGCATCGCGGCCGCGCTGGTGGCGTCGGTGGTGCCGTTTGGCCCGTTCGTGTTCGACGCGCACCTGCGCCGCACGTCCGCCCCGGCGCAGGCGTGAGCCCGCAGCGTCCCGTTTCCCCGCACCGCGCCGCATGATCCACCTGCCCACGTTCACGGCCACGCGCTACGTGCAGCCCCTGCGCGAGGGGGGCACCCTTCCCGCCGTAGTGGAGACGCACGGCGGGGGGCTGTACGTTACCAAGTTCCGCGGCGCGGGGCAGGGGGCCAAGGCGCTGCTGGCCGAGCTGATCGTGGGGATGATCGCCGAGGCGCTGCGGCTCCCCGTCCCTGGGCTGGCCCTCATCGAGCTGCTCCCGGACTTCGGGCAGACGGAGCCGGACCCGGAGATCCAGGACCTGCTCAAGGCCAGCGTGGGGATCAACGTGGGGCTGCGGTACCTGGACGGCGCCTTCAACTTCCAGCCGGCATCGGCCGGGGACCTGGTGGCGCCGGAGCTGGCGGCGATGGTCGTGTGGCTGGACGCGTTCACGACCAATCCCGACCGCACGGCGAAGAACCCCAACCTGCTCATCCACGAGCGCCGTCCGTGGCTCATCGACCACGGCGCCGCCCTGTACGCCCAGCACAACTGGCCGTCCGTGGACGAGGCCCGCACCCGCACGCCGTTTCCCCTCATCAAGGACCACGTGCTGCTGGCCGGCAGCGGCGACCTGGACGCGGCGGACGAGGACGCGGCCGCGCGGCTGACGGACGCGGTGCTGGAGGAGATCGTCGGCCGGCTGCCGGACGCGCTGCTGGAGGACCGGGCGCTGGCGTCGGACTTCGCCACGCCGGCGGAGGCGCGTACGCGGTACCTGGACTACCTGCGGACGCGGATGCGGGCCCCGCGCGCGTTCGTGGCGCAGGCGGCGGAGGCGCGCGAGACCCTGCGCCGCGAGCCGCGCCCCCGCCTGCACAGCCGCCGATGAGCGGGGATGCACCGAAGTGGATCGCGTACAGCTTCGCCGTGCTGTGCGTGGTGCCGCACCCGCACCTGGGCACGGCCGTGCCCGTGGGGGTGATGGTGCACGCGCGGACGGCGGGGTTCCTGGGCATCCAGGTGCTCACGGACCCGGCGGAGCTGGCGGCGCGGGCTCCGGGGGTGGACGTGGAGCTGCTCGCCCGGTACCTGCGGGACCTGCGCGGCATCGCGGAAGGGGATGCGGAGGCGGGGCCCGTGGCCCTGGCGCCGCCCTCGGAGCGCTTTCACTGGCTCACCGCGCCCCGTTCGGACGTTATACAATCCGGCGCCGTCCACGGCGGGCTGTGCCATGACCCGCTGGACGCCCTGGAGCGGCTGTTCGCGTCGCACGTGGGGCCCGCGGTTCACCAACCTTGATCAGGGGGATGAAGATGACGCTGCGTCGCGGTGGGGTGGCCCTGGTGTGTGTGCTGGCCGCGCTGGTCTCGGGGGGATGCGGGCTCATGCGGGCCGCGGTGATGGCCAGCATGAGCGACGAGGTGAACGACGCGGAGGTGAACGTGGCGCCGGAGGAGATCCTGGTGCGCTTTCCCGCCGCGGCGGCCACGAGCTGGGCGTGCGCGGCGCCGGCCGCGGGCGGCCGGCAGTACGCGTGGACGGTGCGGCTGGACCGCGGCGAGCCCTGGTACGGCATCGACGTGCGGGGCGTGCTCCCCGCGTCCGCGCCCGATCCGGGGCGGTCGATCTCGCCGATCCTGGACCAGGCGCGCGCGACGGTCAGCCGCATGTCCGGGACGCCGCCGGTGCCGGTGGATTCGGACAGCACGGCCGTGACGGCGTTCGCGGTGGGCGACACGGCGCTGGTGGTGCGCATCACGGACCGCGCGGCCATCCGGCGCGTGGCCCGCGGCCGCCCGCTCTCGGCCACGCTGATGGGCTGCGCCGACGGCAACGACGCCTGGACGCGCGACGTCCCCGTCCGCTACGACCCGCGCTTCTAGCCGGAACGGCGGCCGGGCACGGAGCCGCGGAGGCGGGGGAGGGCGGTCAGCCCTCCTTCCGGCCCGCGGCTCCGCGCGTGCCGCAGCTTCCCTCGATTGAGTTCCTGAGGGAGGCGCCGCCGAATCCATCCCGTGCCGCGGTCTCCAGCGCCGACCGAAGGATCTACCCTCCCGCGAACGACGACGGCAACCTCTCGGGAAGACCGGTCCCGGCGGTGATTCTCCTCGTGGGCCGTCACGCCGCCACCCGATCGCCGGCCGGTGTCGTCTCCGGGCAGCCCCCTCCGCCTCATCGCGGCGCCCCGTCCGGAGCGAATGAATTCGTTCACATCCGGAAACTGCCCGCGTCGCCGGGGTCATAGGTCGCGCGGGCCCGTTTCACTTGCGTTGAGCAAGCCTCATTCGAGGTGCCTGCGACGGCTCGCCGCTCCTAATC
>JAESFL010000195.1_pt1 | contig 53195 bp, 42 predicted proteins | sample 9269401 | NCBI WGS metagenome assembly JAESFL01 (sample SAMN14506025, study PRJNA617098) | algae metagenome | isolation source: Gloeocapsa sp. UFS-A4-WI-NPMV-4B04 and co-occurring heterotrophs from desert... | place: USA: Utah | collected 2006-10-01 | reverse complement strand
ACATATTGTCAATAGGCCTGGTAGGAGATCGCAATGAGTGTTGTATCGGATGATTAATGGCAAAGGTTGGCGCTTTTGACTGACGTGTGTCGGCCCACGGGCAAGACACCACTGCCGAACCTACGGCACGCCCTTGTGAACAGGATTTAGAGGCATCCGAACAGCACCAAGTGGCGAGCGGCCCCGGCAGATCGCGGACCCAGGGAAGGCTGCCTAGTTCCCACAACTGGGCACGTCATTCTGGCAGAACGAAGCCAACCGTATTACCTGTTCTGGTCATAGGATTGATGCCTTGGAGCCGTTTGCCCTTGCTTGGGATTGACCTGACTGGCTCGATTTGGGCCGGGTTGACTGAGAGAGTTGACCCGAACCGAGGGTCGGAGATGGCCCCAAGAGTGAACGCGGGCGGCCTCGTGATGGTCGACATATCGCAGGAGGTCAGCGACGTGGTGCCAACCTCCACCTCCACGATCGACTCGCCCACGATCCGGCAGCGCAAGATCAACAGCTCGGTGGCGGTGCCGAATGGGGCGGAGATCGTGCTGGGCGGCCTGATCGCCTCCAACCGTCAGCGCGGCCGGGAGGGCGTGCCGATCCTGAAGGACATCCCGATCCTAGGGGCCGCATTCACCTCCAATGCGCTTGCCGAGGAGCGACGCACGGAACTGCTCATCATCATCCGCCCCATTGTCATCGCGAACCGAATGGACCTGACCCGCGTCACCGAAGAGATCAAAGCCTCGTTCAACGCCGCAATGCCCAGAAGACGATAGTGATCGCAGACCAAATGCGGCGGTCCTTCGAGCCTGCAGGCGCCCGCTCGCTAGATCGCAAGGTCCGTGCTCCGGGAAATCGCTGCCAAGCCCTCCGGCGCAGGTCCCTTGATCAGCTTGGCGCCACGTCTCACAGAGTTGCAGCTCTACCGCGCGAGTCCCCGCTTATACGGCCGGCGGACTTAATCATTGGATCGGGTAAGGATCTCCGCCGCCACCCATCACGCCGCCTCGAGCCGCGACCGCTCGTCCGCAAGCGCCGCGCGTTCGGCCGCGGTCTCCAACTCATTCCAGTACCGATCGCCCCGTGAGCGGCCGGTCCCCAAAGCGCCGCTCCAGGGACTCGGCGAAAGCAGAGATCTTCGGGGGCCGCCGCCGACGCTCCCGCCTTGTCGAGTGCGGCACGATCAAGCTCTCTGCCCGTTGGCGAAACCGGGGGTGTGGGGGCAAGACCGGGTTGCGGAGGGGGGATCACCGACCCGGGGCGGCAGAGGGGCGTCCAAGGCAGCCGAAGAACGTTCCTGCAGCCGAAGGCGAAGTATGGGGACACCGCAGGCCGGCCTTGCGGGGAGGGGGGCAGAGCCCCGCTCTCCCCTACTGTGCTCCCGGAAGGGGCTTTAGCGCGAGGCCACCGTGCGACCTTGCGCTGTGATAAGTTGCACCTCAAGCACCCAGCCGGCGGGCATAAGCTTGGATGTCGATCATCGGCACGGTCGCGCTCGTCTGGAGTCGTGTGATGAGGTCGGGCAGGAAGGTGGTCGCGGGTTTGCCGAGCTGCGCGACCAGGTAGCAGGTGGCTAAGGTCTCGCCCGTGTTCTACTTCAGCCGAGCGATGGTCGAGTTCGTAGGCAGGAATTCGACCCGGAAGCGCCCATCGTCCAGCACCCCGACAACCGCGACGCTGCCTGTCCGTAGCTCGCGTCAGTCCTACAGGCTTGCTCATGTTCGACAAATGTAAATGGCACAACGAGCCCAGGCAGTGGAGTTTGGCCAACAACGTACTGACGGTTCAAACTGACCGCGGCACGGACTTCTGGCGCGAGACTCACTACGGTTTCACCCGCGACAGCGGCCACTTCTTCGGCTGTCCGACCGAAGGAGACTTTACCGCCGAAGTCCGGGTACGGGGCCGATACCAAACCCTCTACGATCAGGCCGGCATCATGGTTCGGATCGACGAGGCGCACTGGATCAAGGCAGGTCTCGAACTGTCGGACGGCGAAGCGCTCTTGAGCAGTGTCCTGACCATCGGGCAGTCTGACTGGGCGACCGGAACCTATGCGCATCACCCGACCGACTTCCGCATGCGAGCCACCGTCAGGAGGGGCGTTCTCCGCATTCAGGTCTCACCCGACGGAAAGACCTGGCCGCTGGTGCGCTTAGCGCCTTTCCCGGGCTCCGCCTCCTATTCCGTCGGGCCGTTTTGCTGCACGCCGGAACGAGAGGGACTGATCGTGGAATTCTCCGATTTCGTGATCACGCCACCGTCCAGCAAGGACCTCCACGACCTCTCATAGCCCTGCATCGGGACGGCGCCCTGCGCGACCACTGACGACGCTCGTTCGGTCCAGCTGCTCTTCGACCTAGGAATGACCGTCGAAGAGCTCCGGCCGTTCGACGTTCAGCGCGACGAGCCGCTCTTCGGCGTCTGATCGAGATGCTTTTCCATGGCGCGCCCGGCAGTCTGACGATCCGCCGAGTGTCGGACGTCCCCCGCGTCGCGAGCGCACGGAGGGCTTCGTTCTGCAGGGCATGGCAGGTCAACGAACCTCTATGCGCGACATGAAGGTCGCGCATTGCGGGAAGATGTCGACCAAGCCGTTCTCCGCTAACGCATCGTGCGGAAAAGTGGACCCGGTTTTCCGCGTCAGATGAGGCGCTGTTCAGGGAAAATGAGCATCGGACCCAACGTGGATCCACTTTGGGGTCCGATGCTCGAGCCGGGCGAAAGCCTCGCCGATAGGCGCGAGATGCCGAGGACTTCGCAGAGCTCCTCTTTGCGAAGCCACAGTGCCGGGCGCCAATCGCACGTCCGCGATCGCACTGCGGAGCGTATCGTAGGCTTGCTGATAGGAGGGGCGCTGCGGCCGAACGGCGTCAATTTTCATAGCGTCGCGCGGGCTTCGGTCGACGACGTTCACGCTACGCCATCACCCGCGAAGTACCATGTCGGAGCGGACGCTCCCGAGCGGCGATCGAGAGAGTTCCACATCTGCGAACGATCGGCCCTGCCCCTCTCCACGACTTGACGAGTCCCAGCACGAGTGTAACATGTTAGTACGTCTGTCATGAATCCGGCAGCGCCGCAGCCGCCGCAAGCGGCATCGGCCCGCAGGATCGGGATGGGAACCGTTGATGAGCGCTGCTTCGTCACCGCGCCTTATGGTTCGCGAAATCCGCAAGGCCTTCGCAGGCATTCCCGTTCTGAAAGGCGTTTCGCTAAGCGTCGGCGCCGGCGAGGTGATGGCGCTGCTAGGCGAGAACGGCGCGGGCAAAAGCACGCTCATGCGCATCGTGAGCGGCGCCATCACGGACTACGAAGGCGAGCTCGAAGTCGATGGCGAGCCTGTCCGCTTCGCGGGCCCGAAGGCGGCGACCAGTCACGGCGTCGCCATGATCTACCAGGAGCTGAGCCTCGTCCCCGGCATGACGGCGGCCGACAACATCTTCCTTGGCCAACCGTCGAAGACGATCCTCGGCTTCGTCGACCAGCGCGATCTCAACCGGCGTGCCCAGGCGCTCCTCGACCGGCTCGACGCGGGCTTCTCCGCTTCGGCGCGGGTGAAAGACCTTCGCGTCGGCGAGCAACAGGTCGTAGAGATCGCAAAGGCCCTGGCGCTGTCCCCCAAGATCCTCATCATGGACGAGCCGACCTCTGCATTGTCTGACAACGAGGCGGAGCGGCTCTTCCGCATCGTCCGCACGCTGCAAGCGGAGGGCGTAGCGATCCTCTACATCTCCCACCGCATGGACGAGATTTTCGCGCTTGCTTCGCACGTGGCTGTCCTCCGCGACGGGCAGCTGATCCGAATCGATCCGGCCGGCGCCGTGGACCGGGCGGAGCTCATCAGGGCGATGGTCGGTCGCGAGGTGTCGGAGCAGTTCGCGCCGCGCCGAACGCCGGGCGATAGAGTGGTGCTCGAAGTCGAGGGCCTCTACAGGCGCGACGTTGCCACCGGCAGCGCCCGTCGCTACCGCTTCTCCAACGTTTCATTCAAACTCCGGGAGGGCGAGATCTTCGGGCTTGGCGGGCTGCTCGGCGCCGGCCGCACGGAGATCCTCGAGACCCTCTTCGGCGCCTCGCCGGAGCCTTGGGGCGGCTCGATCCGAGTCGATGGCCATGAAGTCAGGCTGGGCGGTCCGCGGGCGGCGCGCGACCAGGGTCTCGCCCTCATCACGGAGGACCGCAAGGGGAGCGGTCTCGTGCTCAGCATGAGTATCGAGTCGAACCTCTCCTTACCTTCCTTGCAGCGGCTTCAAACACTCTCTTTCATCCGCCGAACATCGGAAGGGGAGATGGCGAAGCGCATGCGGCGCGATCTGCGCATCCGATGCACCGGGCTCGAGCAGCTCGTCGAGGCCCTGAGCGGCGGCAACCAGCAGAAGGTCGTGCTCGGCAAATGGCTGGCGCTGAGCCCGCGGATTCTGCTCCTCGACGAGCCGACCCGCGGCATCGACGTGGGCTCGAAGGGTGAGGTCTACGACCTTCTCGCGCGGCTCACCGCCGAGGGGATCGCCGTCATCCTCGTCTCGTCCGACCTTCCCGAACTTATCGGGCTGTGCGATCGCATCCTCGTGCTGTGCGAGGGCCTGCCGAAGGCGCTGGTCGAACGCCCGGCCTTCTCGCAGGAGCTCATCCTCGATCACGCCACGCCCCATGGCTCCCATTCCGGAGGACTGCAATGATCGTCGACGACGCCGCCCGCTCGGGGCGGCCCGCTGGACGCGCGGTCCTGCGATCGGTTCGGGAGGCGATCCTCAAGACCAAGCTCTTCTGGGGACTGGCGCTCGTCATCATCACCGGCACGCTGTACTCTCCGGTCGATCGCACGGGCGCCAGCATCTTCCTCGATTCCGGCAACCTGACCGACGTGCTGCGGCAGGTGTCCATCATCGGGATCATCGCGGTCGGGATGACCCTGGTGATTCTCACCGGCGGCATCGATCTCTCGGTTGGCACCGTGATGGCGCTGGGCTCGACGCTCTGTGCCATGCTGCTCACGCAACAGGAGATCACCTCGGCGAATTACGTCGCCATGGCTGCCATTGGCTTTACGTTCGGGATGATCGCGTTCGTGATCCTTCTGTCTCTCACCCGCAAAGGCACGCTAGGCCTTCCAGCGGCTTGGGTGATCGCGCTCGCATTCGGCCTTGTCGCGGCGTTTGCCGCTTGGTCGATCGCGCCTGCCGGCTATGGGGTGGTCGGGACGGTGCTCGCCGTCGTCTGCCTCGGCTTGTGCATCGGCACCTTGAGCGGCACAATCGTCGCCTATGGCGGCCTGCAGTCCTTCATCGTGACGCTCGCTATGATGGTGACGGCGCTGGGCACGGCGCGCCTGACTGCTGGGCAGGATACATCTGTATACCCGGTCTATACGGGTTCCAACGCGCCGGAGTCGTTCGACCTGCTGCGCAGCCTCGTTTTCGGAATCATTCCGGTACCCGGACTGATCTTCGTGGCCACCGTGCTCGTCGCCCACGTGATCCTCACGCGCACGACCCTCGGGCGCTCGATCTACGCCATCGGTGGAAACGAAACGGCGGCCCTGCTCTCCGGCCTTCCCGTGCGGCGCATAAAGATCACAGTGTTCGCCATCTCGGCGGCGCTGGCCTGCTTCAGCGGCGTGCTCTACGCCTCGCAGTACCGGCAGGGGAAACCCGATGCGGGCACGGGCCTCGAGCTCGACGCCATCGCGGCCGTGGTCATCGGCGGCACGAGCCTCATGGGTGGCCGCGGGTCGGTGCTCGGCACCATGGCGGGTGTGCTGATCTTCGGCCTCCTCAGCAACATTCTTCAGCTGCGGAACATCGACAGCAATACGCAACTCGTCCTCAAGGGCGCGGTGATCGTGATCGCCGTGCTTCTGCAGGAAGGGAACTTTCGCACCGTGCTCGGAGCCTTCGGGCGGCACAGGCGGAAGGATATCAACTCGCCGTCTTGAGACGGCGATCGGTTCAAACCAGGGAGGGCCAGAATGCCTCGTTATCTTCGTCGTCAGATCATGCTCGGTGCAGCCGCGGCGGCGTTCGGGCTGACCTTTGCCTCCAACGGCGTGCTTTCCCAGAACAAGGTTCGAGTCGGCTTTTCGCAATCCACCACCTCCGAGCCTTGGCGCGTCCAGTTCAACAAGGACATGCGCCGCGAGGCCGAGAAGAACCCGCAGATCGAGCTCGTCATTGCCGATGGCCAGGATCGCACCGACAAACAGGTGGCGGACGTGGAAAACTTCATCCGCCAGAAGGTGGATGTGCTTTTGATCTCGCCGAAGGAGACGGCAGGCCTCACCGGCGTCGTCAACAAGGCGGCGGATGCGGGCATTCCGGTCATCGTGCTCGACCGCGGCGTCGACACGGACCGATACACGCAGTTCATCGGCGGCGACAACAAGATGATCGGCGACATGGCCGGCAAGTACATCGTCGACCTCCTTGGCGGCCCCGGCAAGGCGCAGGGTAACGTCGTCGAGATCTGGGGCGGCATGGGGTCCACTCCGGCCCAGGAGCGCCACGCAGGCTACGCCGCCCATGTCGATAAGGAGAGCGGCATTAAGCAGCTCCTGAACCGGCAGGACGCCGACTGGAAGCAGGACAAGGCCTACAACATCATGGCCACGGCCCTTAAGGCGCACCCGAAGATCGACGTGGTTTACGGCCACAACGATCCGATGGCCTACGGTGCATATCTGGCTGCCAAGGATGCCGGCCGCGAGAAGGACATCAAGTTCATTGGCATCGACGCCATCCCGAACGAGGGAGCGCTTTGGGTGAAACGCGGCTTCCTCACTGCGACGTTCCTCTACAAGACCCCCGGCGCGGATGCGATCCAGCAGGCGATGAAGCTCGTGAAGGGTGAAAAGATCGAGAAGAAGCTGACCCTGGACACGGCGGTCGTGGACACCAAGAACGTCGACGCGGTTCTCAAGGAGAACGGCGTCAGCTTCTGACGAGGTCAGGGGATCCTCTTTGCTCGCAACGGCTAGGCCCTGGGTGCTGGGCCTAGCCGATGATCCGGAGCCGGATTGCGGTCGCGCGGTCTGTTGCTGCACGGGATATTGGATTGCCTGCATTCCTACTAGATCACGACCAACGGCCGATCCGCGACGCTCCTTCTCGCCTCTGTCAGAAAAGGCGGTCCGACGATAGACTTGAAGGGCCAACCGGACGGGTCAGCCCGTCCGGTTGGCCCGAGCGAACTCACGCGGCGGCTGGAGAGCAGGTTGGCGGCCAGCATGCGTCCCTCCGGCCATCGTTCGCCGCTTCACCAAACACGCTCGACGACATGCCAGTCGCAGGACCTTTAAGGACCCAAGTCCTAGCGGCCCTGGTGGGCTTTCTGAAAGGCGTGCATCCAGGCCTGAGCCGCCCGCCACCAAGGCCCCAGCTGCGCTCGGATCGACCGCCGCTTGGCTCCGTTCCGATGCCGCCACAGGATGGCCGACACGGTCCGGCGCAGGTCCTGGCGGCGGAGTCTTACCCTTCGGACGGCCGATCTCGACCAGGGGCTCCACCAGGGCATTGGGGGCCGGTGAGCATCGCTCCTCCTCTCGCACGGGAGCCAAATGCAAGTGCGACCAACGAGGTCAAGCGGCAACAGATCCAAGTGCACCCCGGTGAACTGCCACGTCAGCCTCTGGGCGTGTTACCTTGGGAGATCTAGGGAGGCAGTCCGGCGCCTTCCAACTGGCGTCGCAACTGCTGACGCAGCAACGCATCACGATACCGCTCCTGAAACAGGAATCGTGACACGGTGAAGTTCGGCTTGCTCGCCATCGCCTCCTTGGTGAGCTTGCCGGCGTCCTCCCATCGTCCGAGCGCCATCAGAGCTGCCGCCCTATAGAGCCGCGAGCGGAAGGTCTGAAACACGAGCTTGCCTAGCGATTCCAGAGCTTCCTCATGGCGGCCGAGGGCATAATGGGCAATGCCGCGCTCTTCGATGCACCATACCGGAAGGAGGGGGTCGAGTGTCTCCGCCTCATCGAGCATCCTCAACGAGGTTTCACCTTCTCCCATAAACGTTGAGACGGCCGCGCATCGGGCCTTGATGTAGGCGTCGGACGGGTTCAGCTCCATTGCCCTGCGCATCAACGTCGCCGCCTGATCGAAGTCGCTCTTCAGCAGCTCGAAGAAGGACGCGATCCGGTTGGCTTCGGCGTCGCAGGGGTCCAGCTCCAGCGCGCGGCGAATGTCGGACTCGCCCTCGGGAAAACTGAATTCCGGGAGGTCGGAGGCCGCGCAGACCCGCCAGGCGTAAGCGGCCGCATAGTTCGGGTCGAGCTCGATGGCTCGGGTGAACCACTTCACTGCCTCACGAGAGTGCTCCTCCAGCACCCCGCCGAGGCGATGATGATCAATCCCGCGAAGCAGGCACTCGAATGCCGACATGTTCTCAGGCTGCTTGCGGCGCGCCGTAATCATGCCGGCATCTTCCATGCGACCAAACACGGTCGCGGCGATCCGGGCTGCCGTTGCGTCGAGCAGGTCCAAGATCTCAGCAAAGGGGCGAGCGATCTTGTCGCTCCAGACCACTGAACCGCCGTCCGTTTCCGTGAGGGTCAGGCCGATCCGCACCTGATCGCCCATCTTCCTGATCTGGCCCTCCAGGACATATCGAACACCCAGTACTCGGCCTACCGTGACCGGATCTGGGTTGGTGTCGGCAATGGCAAAACTTGCGCTGCGAGAGCTGACGAGGAGGCGACGGAATCGGGCCAGCTCGACGATCAGCTCCTCCGTCAATCCTTCGGCCAGAAATCGCTGGTCATCGTCACCGCCCATAACCCGCAGGGGTAGGACCGCGATGGAGGATGGGCGCTTTTCGGCAACAGTATTTGTCCTGGTCGGCGCGGATTGCAGCCGGTGGCGTGCGATCTCCTCCCTGAACCGATAGACGCGAACCGGCTCAGACAAGTTCTTGAAACGTCGTTCGCCCAAGTCGTCGAAAGCGAACGGTGAGTTGCGCCGAATGTTGTCGAAGAAGACCCCACTGATGCAGATGCTATCGGGCTCCGCCTCTTGTTGGATACGTGTGGCGACGTTCACCCCGTCGCCGACGAGATCGTTGCCACGGACCACAACGTCGGCGAGATGAAGCCCGAAACGGAGCCTTAGGGGATCGCCCTCCAAGGCGCCCGCAAGTCGACTGCGGATTTCTACCGCGGTGCGCAGGGCATTGATGGCGCTGCCGAACTCCGCCAGACTAGAGTCGCCTGCGGTGTTGAAGACCCTGCCGCCGAGGGAAAAGGCGGTCTCCCTGATCAACTCGTGGCAGCGCTCCGCGCGGTCGGCGGTTTGCTCTTCGGCGTCCTCCATCAAGGAGGAGTAGCCGACGATGTCGGCCACCATGATCGCGGTCAGGCGGCGCTCCATGCCGAGCTCCCAGGGTTGCGGCGATATTAATTCCTGCTTCACGGCGATCGAAGCTGATACCCGCCTGAGCAATCTACGCCCTGGCAGCTGAGAGATCGAGCTTCTCAGCCGCCCCATTTTCGATCGCGTAGTTCTAACCCGATCTTCGCGAGCGTAGCAATTCAGCCTGGACTGGCCGCCTCTGGCACGAAGGCGAAGTAGGCCGGACTTCCGCTTAGCTGGGGTGAGCGGACTTTCAGCGCAGGGCATGGAAGATCCGGGTCTGACCGGATGCGGACGCCTCACGGCTCCCAGAGTGCCCCAGAACCGAGGGTTGGCGCCGGCCAGACATGGTAATGAGCGCCACAGCGCTTCTTGACCCGAGTGTGACAAACAGTCGTCTGAGCAATGCGGGTCGACTTGCGCACCTATTCAACGCGGCTTTACCGTCTGACGAACGAGCCCACGCCGCTGTCGGAGAGGTATGTGATCGTCAGGTCTCCACTCGGTCCGGGTCTATCTCTTCTGAAGACAACAGAGGACAACGAGCCGTCGGTCTCGTTCTCACTCGATGGGCTGACGGCAAACACATCGCCACTCCAATGACGTAGCGCGTAACGGCGGCCTGCAGTGCCGATCTGGAGCTGAAGCCCGCCTCTTTCGGCCGTGACTGTGGCCTCGCCAAAGTAGGAGTTTGTGTAGATCCCCTCGTAGGCCGACAACGGCGCAGCCGGCGCTGGATCGACGGGCGCGGCCTTGCTCACGAGGTCGCCGGTCGGGGCGAGAAGGCCTGCCATGAGCGGCGCATAGGCTGCAAACCAGTCCCGCGTCACCGCGCCAAACTGCACGAGATCAAGAAAGCCGGCGCCAAGCGACTCGGCGACCCCGCTCGGCGCCGCGTTAGTGAGCACCACTATCCCGATGCGCTCGGACGGCAGCAAGGCATAGTAAGTTCCAGCTCCAAGCGCGAAGGCCCCCGAATGGCTGAGCACCACGCGGCCAGCGGGGCTGATCCCCACGCCCACGCCATAGCCGTAAAAGCCCGGTCGGGCGTCCATCGAGGTGGCTGGCGACGCGATAACCTGCGCCGTGATCGCGGGGAGCAGCGCGCCGGCGGGAATGATCTGGCGCCCCTCGAACCGGCCTTCGTCCAGCATCATGATCATCCAGCGGGCCAAGTCGTTCGCTGTCGAGCTGACCCCGCCCGCCGGCGACTGCTCGTCGGGCCTGCGCTGATATTTCGGCTGGTAGCCTTCTGGGGTCCTGACATGCCCCGAGGCGCGATTCGCCTGCGCCTCGAAATCGGCAAACTGCGAGCTTGTCCTGTTCATGCCGAGGGGGCCGTAGAGAACGTCCCGGGATAGCTGCGCCCAGTCTTGTCCCGAGGTGACGGCTACAGCCTCGGCTGCGGCCGTGAGGCCGAAATTGGTATACGCGTAGGTGTCCCGGAATCCGTGAAGGGGTAAGAAACGCAGCCGGTCCAAGATAACTCTGCGCCCAAAACCAAGATCCTCCAGATCATCTCCGGCATGATCCGGCAAGCCGGAACGATGAGAGAACAGATCGGCGATGGTGACGTGTTCCGTGACCCAGGGGTCGCTCAGCCGAAACCAGGGGAGGGCCTCGGCAATCCGCGTGTTCCACGAAACCCGCCCGACCCCCACCTCATGCGCGACGACACTGCTCGCGAGAGATTTGGAGAGCGAGGCGATCTGAAAAACCGTGTCGGGTCCGACGGACGCCTGCTCCCCGACCCTGCGGGTCCCGAAGCCCTTCGCATAGACAGTCTTGCCGTCCCGCACGACGGCAATAGCCATGCCCGGAATGCCGCTCCGTTGCATGAGATCACCGGCAAGCGCGTCCAGGCGGTGGATTGCGGTGTCGATCTGCCCGTTGGGAATCGCGACGCCGGACACCTGCGCGGGCGAGGTACCGGAACGACTGTGGCCGGGCGGTGAGGCCAGGATCAGACTGAGGACGACGAAAATTGTCTCTACCCTGAGAAGGATCTGCCGTCCTGTCATGGTGCTCATTCTCCCCATCTTGCCGTGTGTCCGCGCCCTTCTCATGCGGTCGAAGTTTGCTTCAGCCAGCCTTTGCTGCGCAAGCTGCGGGCCGCACGACACGCGGCGGCCTGAGGCCTCAGCCTCACCGACCTTACCTGCTTGGTAGGTAGGCTGCATCGGCAAACAATTGGCCATGCATCGTCCCGGGCGGCGCTGTCGCATCGGGCGCCCATGCGCCAGACCATGGCTCTTTCTATGGCTGGCAGGCACTCCGGATGAGCGGGGTGCCGCTCGAGGTGAGCCGGCCAACAAGTTCAGCCGCTGCGATAGGACCGCGTGAAGGCAACGCCGTTCAGCGTATGCGTGCAGCATGCACAACGCGGCTCCATGTCCTCCAATCGGACCCCCGGGTCCACAAGAGCAAGCCTGCCGTCCTCGTCAACATAGAGGCCGCTGTAGTACGATCTCTCTCCAACGCGCACGTAAGCTTGCTTCTCTTCCTCGGACCGCGCCACCAGCCAGAAAATGGGATCGGGTCGATCGAGGCGGGAGGCGGCTTCGCGATAGACCTCGGCGAAGCCACTCCCGATCTTGGACAGGAGAAACCTGAATAGTGGCGTGTAGTCGAGGCCGTGGCGTTTATGTCCGTGCATCGAACCGTGCGACGAGCGGTCCTCCCTCCTCGCATGGCGCGACCAGCGGAACTCGCCACCGCCATGGCTGACGCCGGGGGCTCGTGTGTTCACCCGCCTGTAGAGAGGCTCCTTGCGAGTTATCACGCGTTGGGCTCCAGTGGATCTTGGACTCTTATCACGCTGACTGTTTCAGACGTGTTACCTCGAACCAAGTAGGGCTGAGGTCATCTCGCGCGGCCGCCATGCCTCCCCGCTCTGCAAGGACGGTCATCGCTACGTCCGAGAGGGGACTTTTGCGGCCGAAGAGGAACGGTCTGCTTATCCGCTCCACTCGCCCGCGAGAGGTCCTCTGTCAGCCACGGCATTGCAGTCAATCGCCGGCCGGTCTCAGTAACCGAGCTCGGGTCGAGAACGGACGAACCTTTGGCCGCAGCCGGGATGTTCGCTTCTGGGCCACAGTTCAAGACGTCTGCCTCCTAGAGCTGTTTCCACCTGCGTGGAATCAGCTCTTGTCTTTGGTTCGACGCGTTTTCTTCACGTGAGCCGGAGCCACCTCACGAGATCAACGCTCTAACCGGGAGCGTAAGGACCGCTGCAGAGGAGCGACTGGTACAAGCCGATATGGCTTTCACCGGCAACTTTCGACCCGTGGCAGAGCTTCGTTACGTCCCGTTCTCCATGCCGGCGATCAGGACGCGGTCACCCGCCAAGTCGGCATCGAGTTGTGCCGCGAGAGCAAAGAAGCGGCGCCGAACGCCAGCGGCATAAGGGTTCAGTTCCTCAATGGCTTGAAACACCCCTGGCGCGTCGTGGCGCACGAGCCCAACCGCCTCCATCAACAACTCGAAGCTTCGGGTGGTCATGCGCGTCGGAAGAGGCTCCATCGCCACGAGCACCTTTGCGATCAGGTGGGTCAAGCCCTGCACGGCCGCTGCCTCACGGTCGTGGGTTTCAGGGGTCGTGAAAATAACGTCAAGACCCAGCACACGCCGCAGGAACGCCGCCGCCCGCAAACCGCGCCGACCTCGCACCGGGCACACCGCGATCTTGAGGCCGCGGATACCGCCGCGAGCGCTCTGAGGGCCGAATAGGGGATGCGTCGCGAGTATCGCGACACGAGGAGGTAGGCCCCTGAGCATGATCTCGACGGGCAGGGTTTTGACCGACCCCACATCGACGACCACCGTGCCTTTCGGAAGATGTGGGCTAACCGCATCCACGGCTTTGTCGAGCTCAGCTACAGGCGTCGCGAGGATCACCACCGAGCAATGCGCAGCTTCCGGCAAATCGACGCCTCTCGCACCATGTTGGGCGAAAACGCAGGCGGGCACGAACGGATCGTAGGCGCGCAATGACGTGTGCGGCGCGAGATGCTGGGCGATGAGGCGGCCAAAGGCGCCGAAGCCGATGATACCGACGGACGGGCGATTGTTTGAGTTTGGAGAAGGGAGCACACCTGACCTCGATCTAAGGCGAAGTCAGCGGTGTTCGATCCCATCCAGCCGACGACGCAGCGGCTGGGCATGACAAGCACCTCGCCGCTAGGGGAGCGGCGCGTAATACAGTCCCGAGAGGAAGGTGCCAGTCATAGAGCGTGTCTTTAAGCCACCCGCGCTTGAACGTCAAACGGCCTCGCTTTCGGAGGTCCGCCTCCCGGCATCTCTACAATGCCTGAAAACCCCCCAACTCGGTCAGAGTAGCCGCTGGCGCGAACGTCCGCTTAGGAGCAGCGTTAGGACCGGCTCGATGACCGAAATGGGCGCCGGCCAGCCGTAGCGGATATTGGCTGTTCCGCTTGCAGGTGCGAGGTCGGTTGAACGGACGCTTCTTTCCGAGCTCAGTCGCGGTCGGGAGCCCCAAGCGGGAAGAGGGGTCGGTATGCCCGGGCTTCGTCGACCGCCCGGGCGACCGCCGGGTGGGTGAGCAATCGGGCGCGATAGGCTTTCAGCTGTGGATACCTTTCGTCGATCTCCTCGACCCAGTCGGCGTAGAACAGCGAGGGTGCGGCCGCACAATCAGCGAGCGTGAACTGCTCGCCAATGGCCCAGGGGCTCTGGTCCAGATTTGCCTCAAGCCAGTCGTAAGCTATGCGGAGCCGTTCATGCGCGATGCTCCGGTCGGCAGGGTTTCGATGCTCTGGCGGTCGTAATGCATCGAACGTGACGGCCTGAACGTTCGCCATTACGCGGAGGTCGAACACGCGGTCAAGGAAGCGAACGCGCCTTCCGAGTTCTCCGTCCGGAATCCAGAGGTTGGGCCCGGGATGGTGCGCCTGCACATGCTCGATGATGCAAGTGGCTTCGACCACTGATTGACCACCATCAACGAGCAGGGGGAATTGTCCGAACGGCCAACGGCGGCGCAGCTCGTCGCCGTTCTCGGGGTGATCGGGCCCAAGCATACGGAATTCGAACGGGGTCTCGTCCGCCCATAGCGCGATCAGCACCTTCCACGTGTAGCTGCTGAATGGGTGGCCGAAGAGCTGCAGGCTCACCAACAACCCTCCGCTTGACGTTGACGGAGCGCAAGTGCGTCTTCGCTCGGAGTTTTTGTGGCAAAGCTGCCGGTGCGAACCTCTCCATCACGGGCGAACGATGCGAAGTGGACGCCCTTCGGCGAATGCGCCTGCTCGACCAGCGTCCATGAACGGGCTGTCGCCGGATCGTCCGAATACCAGCGCTTGCCGCTCCCAAGCATGACCGGGAAGGTGATCAAGGTCAGCTCATCGATGAGGCCTGCGGGAAGCAGCGCCTGGTAGAGCATGCTGCTGCCCTGGATGAGCAGGTCCGGTCCGTCGCTGGCCTTGAGGCGCGCGACAGCCTCGGCGGGATTGCCGGCGAGGCGATGGCTGTTGTTCCACGTCAGCGGTCGGTCGGACGATGTCACGACATGTTTTCGAACGGCATTGAACGTCTCGCCGATTGGCTGGTCGCCATTATGGGGCCAGTAAGCGGCAAAGATCTCGTAGGTTCGGCGGCCGAGCAGCAGTTCGTAGCTGCCGCCCAGCAGTCGCCCCATCGGCTCACCTAGCGAGTCGTCGAAATAGGGGAAGACCCAGCCGCCGTGCGCAAAGCCGGCCGGGTCCTCCTCCGGCCCGCCTGGTGCCTGGATCACACCATCGAGCGACTGGAAAAGGGAGCCGATAACCTTACGCATCGACGGCTACTCCGCGCTCGGCAGCCTCGATCCGGGCGATGTCGATCTTGCGCATCGTCATCATCACTTCGAATGCCCGCCTAGCCGCGGCCCTGTCAGGATTGCTGTTGGCCCGCAGCAGGGCTCGCGGGGTGATCTGCCACGAAAAGCCCCAGCGATCCTTGCACCAGCCGCACTCGCTTTCCTGGCCGCCATTGCTGACGATAGCGTTCCAATAACGGTCGGTCTCTTCCTGGTCGTCGGTCAGGACCATGAAGCTGACCGCCTCATTGGCCTTGAAATTGGGTCCGCCGTTCAGGCCGACGAATCGCCGACCGAGCACGGTGAACTCGACCGTGAGTTCGGTGCCCTCCGTCCCGCCCGGAAAGTCTGACGGGGCGTGCATGGGAGACCCGACACTGCTGTCGGGAAAGGTTGCGGCATAGAACTCCGCTGCCTTGCGGGCTTCCCCGTGATCGAACCACAGGCAGGTCATGAGCTTGTCGCTGGCCACAATATCTCTCCTCACTTACGCGGGCCGACCAGTCCGAAGACGGCGCCCTGGGGGTCGACAGCGGTCAGCGAATATTCGCCGCCCGGGATTTCGATGGGGCCCTGAAGGATTGTGCCGCCGCCGGCACGCGCCGCGTCCGCCGCCTGGTCGATGTCGGCGACTCCGATGTAGAAGGTCCACGCAGCCTGGGGCACCCCCGGCATCCTCGGCATGATGGCGCCGATCATGGTCTCGCCTTGATAGAGGAAGCGATAGGAGCCGAGGTCGCCCATATCCATGGCGCCCTCCTGCCGCCAGCCGAAGTGCCGGGTGTAGAAGGCGACCGACCGATCCTGGTCGCTTGCCTGCAGCTCGTTCCAGCGGACGTGCTGCGGACGATCGACGGAGAAGACGTCGCTTGCCGCATCGGGTCGGCCAGCGGGCGGGGTTGGTGTCATCAGGTAGAAGGGCGCACCATCGGGATCGGTCACCATGGCGATGCGCCCGACCCCGCCAATGTCTTGGCCCGGCATCAGCGTCCGTCCACCGTCCTCCTCGACCCGGGCGACCGCCGCATCCACATCGGGGACACCGAGGTAGCCGAGCCAGCACGGCCGCGCGCCATGCCCCTGCATCTCCTCGGTCAGTCGCAATACCCCGCCGCTGTTACCGCCGTCACTTCGAGTAATCATCCGGTAGTCCATCCCGGCGGACGGCTGCGCCTCGATGGTCCAGCCCGCGACGACCGCGTCGTAGAAGCGCTTGGACCCGGACGGGTCAGGGGTCATCAGCTCATACCAGATGAAGCTGCCCGCAGAATTGGCCATCGTCCCTACTCCGCCGCGGTGTCGAGGATCGGGCGGAAGCCGCCCCAGAACATGCGCTTGCCGTCGAACGGCATCGGAGTGCTCTGCTCAGGATCCTCTGCCATCATCCTAGCCCAGCCCGCATCCCGGGTCGCCTTGTCGGGCCACTGAATGTAGGAATACACGACCTCTTCCCCATCCTGGGCCTGCACGGCGCGCCGGTAGTCGGTCACGTCGCCGTTCGGCACGTCGTCGCCCCAGGCCTCGAGCACCCGGACCGCACCATACTCCTTAAACTTTCCGGCCATGCGCTGGGCCAAAGCCTGGTAGTCCGCCTTATTCTCCGACGGGACCGGCACGACGAAGCCATCGGTGTAGCCAGCCTTGCCCGAGCTACGCTCGTCGACGATCGTGTCGAAGCCGCCGTAGATCAGGCGCTTGCCGTCGAACGGCATAGTCGCGCCCATTGCCTTCATGCGTGGATCCCTCATCAACTTCTCGTTCGCGGCATCCCGCGCGGCCCGGTCGGGATATTCGAACCATGAGAAGACCACAGCTTCGTCATCCTTGGCCTGGACCGACTTGCGGAAGTCAGTGACCTTGCCTTCCGGAATGTCGTCACTCCAGCTTTCGACCAGGCGAGTGGCCCCGAGCTCCCGGATCAGAGGTGCGAAGTTGGTGGCATGGTCCACATACGCCTCCTTGTTGGCGACCGGTACCGCGACGATGAACCCTTCGATGTAGGTCATTTTCCGTCTCTTTCTGTCGTGTTGTGCTCAGGCATTTTCTATCGCGGATGCGCCCTGCTCGGTGGCGCTCGGGTCCATCCACATGGGCTCCCAATAATGGCCGTCAGGGTCTTGAAAGCCGCGGTCGTAGACCAGGCCGTTCATGTCCTGCTCGACACCGGGGTCGGCTCTGCCGTCGTTGGCTGCGGCGACCATGGTGTCCACTGCTCGTGGGCTGTCGCAGCCGATGTACAGCAATCCGCTACTGGTCCGGTGAGCGTCGCAGGTGGGCTTAGCGGTGAAGGTCCAGCAAAGGCTGTCAGTCGGTAGAATCACCGCGAACTTGTCGGGGAAATACATGATCGCACCATGTTCGTTGGAGAACGTCGGTTCTTGGCGGTTGCCGGTCGCCTGATGGAAGCGCCGAGAGTGCTCCAGGCTCGCGACCGGCAGGTTGATGAAGATCATGCGAGACACGATGGCGCCGTTCGTGATCGTGTGCGGTCAGCCGTGAAGGGGGAATAGAGCGCGTAGGCGCGGGTCTCGAAGCCACAAACCGCACCACGCCATGATGCCCAGGTAGACACCGAACAAGGTGGCGCTGAACAGCGGATCACCCACACGAAGGTGGATTGCGACAGCACCCCCGAGATAGCCGGTGAGCAGTACCGCGCCGAGCAAAGCCGTACGTGGCAGAGCGTACAACACCACACCGATGGCGAGGACCGCTCCCAGCAGGCGGTAGAAGCCTGGATCGGCGGGCAGGCCCAAAGGCGGCGTGTTGGCGATCATCAGGTCCGGGACAAGCAGCTTGCCGGCCGCGTCCACAGCGAGAAGGGCTACGGTCAGCCCGCTCAGTCCTAGGCCGAGCAGCCGCCGTGCATCCCGGGGACGGGGCACATGCGTCTCTTTCTTCATGATTGTGGTCGACAAGATCTGTTTCCTTTCCGACTCGATCACCCTTGAAGCATGACGCGATGAGTTATACATTGCAACGGTGCAGTTAGAAAAAACAACCAGGATGCGGCGAAGCGAGCCCAGGCGGGGATATGACGATGCCTGCGGGACCGCGCATGCGCTGGAGCTGATCGGGGAGCGCTGGGCGCTGCTGGTGCTGCGCGAACTGCTGCTGGGCCCACGGCGATTTTCCGACTTGCGAGCGGACCTCCCGGCGATCAGCGCCAATGTGCTGACCCAGCGGCTGACGGAGCTGGAAAACCGCGGGTTGGTGCGGCGGCGCAAGCTCCCGCCGCCGGCCTCCGTGCAGGTCTATGAGGCGACCGAATGGGGGCTCGAGACGGCGCCGCTGATCCGCGAGATGGGGCGATGGGCGGCACGGTCGCCGGGGCATGATCCGACGCTGCCGCTGTCGGGCGTGTCGATCATGCTGTCGTTCACCGCCATGCTGGATGCCGAGCGCGCGAAAGGCTTTGCAGGCACCGTCGCATTCCGTTTCGGCGAGATGGTCTATGTGGCCCAGGTAGCAAGCGGCGCTATCGAGATATGGCGTGGAGCAGAGAAAGAGGGCGCGGCTCTGATCGCTGGCGAGCCGACGGCCGTTGCGGCGGTCGTCTATGGCGGCGCGACGCTGGACTTGTTGCAGATCGAGGGAGATCGGAAGTTAGCCAAGCGTTTCCTGTCGCTCTTCACTCTGCCTCCCAAGGCCGGCTGAGGCCCATTGCGGCTGGGGCTCCTCCAGTCAGACGTGCACCTATGGCCGCTCAAAAGTTTCTTTCCTTTAAAGTCTCAAGCATGAGAGCTTTTGATCGAAAGGGGGACATGAAGGAACGTCCGTTTCCAGCCCTGCGGTTCTTGCCGCTGAGCGACCGTGATGGGCGCAAAGCGCACATCGCAGACCGCTCGTTGGATTGCAGCCAAATTGTTATACTGCAAGGCGGCTGGCGTGGGTAGCTGGAGTGCCTTGGCCTGCAGCGCAATAGGCGGGGGCCGGTAGCCCGACGATGAATGCGGTCGCACGCGATTGTAGCGCTCCCGCCATGTTCCAATACCGGTGCCTCAAGTTGACAGCCAAGTTCCTGCTCCCTCGCCATCAATTCGCAAGTGCATCATCAGCGACATCCGCCCGATCCGCGTTTGCGACGTTCGCGGGAAGGCCAAACAGTGTCGTGCCGATCTCCAGAAGGCGCGTCGGGTCGACGGGGTTGCCGCCGACCCGCGTCTCATAGTGGAGGTGAGGGCCCGTCGACCGGCCCGTCGAACCGATCGCACCGACGGCATCTCCGGCTGCGATCTCTTGCCCCTCCTTGACATCGATCTGAGACAGGTGGCCGTAGCGGGTCGTGAAACCCGCCCCATGATCGATCTCGACGAGATTGCCGTAACCGTTGGAGAAGCGGGCAGTGGTGACCTTCCCACGCGACGTTGCGAAAACCGGCGTTCCGGCAACGGCGCGGAAATCGATCCCGGCATGCATCGCCGCAGCGCCGGTGAATGGATCCTTCCGCATCCCGAAATTGCTCGTCAGCGTGGTCCCGGCAACGGGGCGCCGCAGAGGCAGGATCTCGGCCGTGGCGCGCAGGCGGCCGAACTCGGTCGCCCTCGCCTCGATGCGAGCGAACGCGGCGGCTCCCAGCAACGATGCTTCGCCGGCCTTGGGCTGCGGGTCGTCGGATGCGTCGAGAAGTGCGCGAACATCGGGGCCGAGGCGCCCCAGGGCCTCCCGGAATCGCCCTAGGGCAGTGTCGACCGCCCCGGACAATCGTGCGGTCGTTTCGGTCTCCGCTGAGGCAAGTCGCTGGATCGAGGTTTCCACAACGGTGAGCTGCTCGCGCGGGGCTGCGCTGATGCCATCGAGAGCCGCCCGGGTCTTGGGCCCGTTCCGCGACGGCGCAGGCTCGTCCTTCGTTCGTCCGACGCCCGGTCCGGTCTGCACTGGGGACTGCGAGGGCAGGAAGGCCCCGGTCAGCCGAGTCACAAGGGCACCGAGCGCCTCCTGCTGATCCTCGAGCTGAGCCTGGCGCGCGATCACCTCGGCCATGCGACCGGCGAGGCCTTCGCGCTCGAGCACGCCGTAGCTCGCGACCCCGACGTAGCGACGGGTCAGTACCTTGAGCTTCTCTTCATCCGCCGCGCGCGCTGCCGCATGAACCTGTGCCTCGCTCTCCCGCGCGAGGTGCAGGCCGATGGCCGCCCAGGTCGAGACGATGGCCCAGGCCAGCAGGAACACCACGAAAACGGTGCGTCCTCGGCCGCCCACAGACTTCGGCGCGGTGCGACGATGGGGCTCCTGCCGAAGGCGCGGCATGGCGTGGCGTTCCGATCGAGCCTAGGCGGCCTGATCGGGCACGCGCGCGAGGTCCATGTTCGGATCATCCCACGACAGGGTGAACATGTCGGCTGCGATTCCGACCCGGACGCGGCGCGGCCGTTCGCGGGCGAGGGCACGGCGAAGGAAGCCGCGCGAGAGTTCCGGGAGAAGGGCATTCGTCAGAATATTATCGACCATGCGCCCGCCGGTTTCCGGCTCGGTGCAGCGCGCCACGATGTGATCGACCACCGTGTCGTCGTAGACGAACTCGGTGTCGTGGGTGTCGCGGACGCGCTGGCCCACCCGATCGAGCTGCAGGCGCGCGATGCCCGCCAGCATCTCCTGAGACAGGGGCAGGTAAGGGATCGTCACGATGCGCCCGAGAAGGGCCGGCGGGAAGACTTGCAGGAGCTCGGGCCGCAAGGCCCGCTCGAGGGCTTCCGGACCCAGGTTTCCGTCGCTCTTCGCACCCGCCCGCATGATGGCCTCGGTGCCAACATTCGAGGTCAGGATGATGAGGGTGTTGCGAAAGTCGATCCGCCGCCCGGTACCGTCTTCCATCACGCCCTTGTCGAAGACCTGGAAGAACAGTTCGTGGACATCCGGATGCGCCTTCTCGACTTCGTCGAGGAGGATTACGCTGTAGGGCCTGCGCCGCACCGCCTCCGTGAGGCGGCCGCCCTCGCCGTGGCCGACATAGCCGGGAGGGGCGCCTTTCAGGGTCGACACGCTGTGGGCCTCCTGAAACTCGCTCATGTTGATGGTGATGATGTTGCTCTCGCCACCATAGAGCGCCTCCGCCAGGGCGAGCGCGGTCTCGGTCTTGCCAACCCCCGAGGGGCCGCACAGCATGAAGACGCCGATCGGCTTGTTGGGGTTCTCCAGGCCGGCCCGGTTCGTCTCGATCCGTCGCGCGATGGTCGCAAGGCCATGGTGCTGCCCCACCACCCGCTCTCCGAGAATGTCGGCGAGGCGGAGCACCGTCTCGACCTCGTCCCGCACCATTTTACCGACAGGGATCCCGGTCCAGTCCGACACCACTGCGGCCACGGAGCCCTCTTCCACATGGGGGTGGATCATCCGGCGCTCCGGAGCGATGGTTTCGAGTTGGTCCGTGTAGGCCCGCAGCTCCGCCATGATTTGCGCTCTGCGCTCGGCTGCATCGGCGTCGTCAAGCGGGGCCGGCCCGAGTTCGCCCCGAAGGCTGTGGATCTTTTGCACAAGGGAGAGTTCATCGGCCCAGGCGGTCTCGTGCTCGTCGAGGCCGCGCCGCGCCGCCTCGATCTGGGCGGCCAGCGATTCAAGCCTTTCGGCTGCCTCGTGTCCGAGGTCCCGATCCGCGATGAGGGCGTCACGTTCGCTCTCGAGCGCGTCGATCGCAGACCGCAGGTCCTCGATTGCGGCCGGTACGGCGGTCTGGCTGACCGCAACGCGGGCACAGGCGGTGTCGAGGAGGCTGACGGCTTTGTCGGGAAGCTGACGGGCGGGAATATACCGGTGGGAGAGCGTGACCGCCGCCCTGATGGCCGCGTCCGAAATCCGAACGCCGTGATGAACCTGCATGGGTCCGATGAGCCCGCGCAGCATGTCGCAAGCCTGGTCCAGCCCCGGCTCGCCCACATGGATCGGCTGGAAGCGGCGCGTGAGCGCCGGATCCTTTTCGATGTACTGGCGATACTCGGCCCAGGTGGTCGCCGCGATCGTCCGAAGGGTGCCCCGAGCAAGCGCCGGCTTCAGAAGATTGGCGGCATCGCCGGTACCGGCCTGTCCGCCCGCGCCGATCAGGGTGTGGGCTTCGTCGATGAAGAGGATGATCGGGGTTGGCGAGGCCTGCACCTCGTCGATCACGGACCGAAGCCGCTGCTCGAACTCGCCCTTCATGGAGGCGCCTGCCTGCATGAGTCCGATGTCGAGGGCGAGCACCCGCACGCCCTGAAGTGGGGGAGGCACGCTGCCGGCCGAAACGGCTTGAGCGAAGCCCTCGACAACAGCCGTCTTGCCGACGCCTGCCTCGCCTGTGAGGATGGGATTGTTCTGGCGTCGGCGCATCAGAACGTCGATGAGCTGACGCACCTCGTCGTCGCGTCCCCGCACGGGGTCCATGCGCCCCGCCGCGGCTTCCGCGGTGAGATCCTTTGAGAAACGGTCGAGGGCTGTCTGTCCTCGCTGGGCGGGGGCGCCTTCTGTGCCGGCCGCCACGGGCCCTGCGCCATCGATCGGACGAAGGTTTTCCTCCTCGGAGCCCACCCAGATAGACCGGTGCTCGGCAACGAGAGTCTCGACAGGAACGCGGCGCCACTCCGCCGAGAGGGAAAGAAGCGTGCGTCGCAGATCAGCGGAGCGAAGGGCACCAACGAGGAGGTGGCCTGAACGGATCTGCGTCTCGCCGAACAGCAGGGTCGCCTGATGCCAAGCACGGTCGAGAAGGTCGACAACGGTGTTGGCAACGCTGGGCATTCCAGTCTCGTTGCGACGAAGCCCCTCGGTGGCCACAGCGAGGTCCGCGAGGAGCCGGCCTCGGTCGAGACCGAAATGATCCACCGTGAGCGACAGATCCGAGTTGGCGTCGAGCAGGGGCACGAGCCAGTGGGCCAATTCGAGGTGACGATGACCGGCCGCTTTGGCGGAGCGAAGTCCTTTCAGGAAGGCGTCATAGCCGATCCTGTTGAGTTTTCCGGTGACGGTTTCGAGGCTGATATCAGTCATTGCACGGTCCCTTCGAATGGAGCACCCGCGCGGCGGGCGCGCATGCGGTCAGCGGGATGGAGGCGGGCGTCGCGGCGAAGGGTCGTCGCGGCGGGATCGGGGCGGCGACTGATCCAACTTGTGTAGCCGAGTTCGCCCGAGCGCCCGAGCGAAACGGGTTCGATGGCCCGTTCGGGTAGCGCCAATTCGAGCTCCCAATCGAGCTCCTCGCCGAGGTGAAAGAAGACGAGGTCGGCGAGAGCCTCGCAGGCCTGCCCGGTCGGAAGGAAGCGTCTGTAATCGGCGAGATCCGCAGCCACGATCCGCAGGCGGAAGCGGTCCTCGATGCTGAAGACACCGGCACCGAGGAGAAGGTCGCGGCCGAGGCCTGCATGCTGCTGACCTAGGCGCGTGCGATCCTCCGGCTCGAACACGAGGCGACTGCCGACGAATTGGTCGATCTCCGCCGAGACCCCGAAGATTCCTGCGACGGCGGCGCGCAAGCGCGAGGCGGACTTCACCTGAGGGGCGAGCAGCCCCGCGAAGGCGAGCTTCGCGGGGTCGGGCAGAGTGTCGCGACCGCGATAGGGTGCAGAACCGAGGCCGACACTCGAGCCCACATAGGCTAAAAACCGATTTTCCTTTGGCCGGTCGGCCTGGGCGGCCGGTCTCGCGTCGGCCCACGCGCGGAAAAAGAGCTGGAGGAAGCGGTTGTTGAAGAGATCGAGGAAGCGGGGAAAGGCCTCGTCGCGCGCGAGCCACCAGCCCTGAGCTTCATCGGTGACGGAGAGTGGCAGCGCCCCCTGCGGTCCAAGAAGCCCAAGAAAGCGGACGAACAGCCGAATCTGGCCCTCGGGGGTGCAGGAAGCCCGGGAGAGGTTCGAATCCGGGAAGGCCAGGAACGGATCTTCGCCGAGGCCGACGAACTCATCCCGCCGGGTTGCACTGTCGCCTATTCGCGGCTGATCCGGATGGTCGCGCTCGAGCCGGCGCAACAGAGTGAAGAGATCGTGGCCGCCAGGCTTTCGGGCGAGAGCCCGCGGCGGCTGCGGCGTACGCGGTTCCGGCTCCCGGCCGAGGCAGGGTAGGGCGCTGGACGACTGAACGGCTTCGTCCAGGACATCTGTGGCGGTCGCCACGATCATGGCCGTGCTCACAGCAGAGCCCTCGCGCCGGCGCGGGGAGGCCAGCGCATGATCTCGCCGCGCTCGACGGTGCGGATCACCGTTTGAGTGAAATGGTTCATGCCCGCGTACTCGGCGAAGAAGCGGTCGAGGATCGCACCGAGGAGAAACGCCCCCGTGCCCTCGAAGCCCTTCTCGTCGAACGTGGCGGTGACCTCCGTGCCACGCGCAGCACCGGTGCCGGTGCGCTGGCGCAGACGCCGTACCACCGGCCGTGCGTCGACCGAACGGACCCCCCGGATGCGTCGCTCGACCGCCGCGTCGGAGAGGTCGGCAAACAAGGTGAGCATCTCGCGGAGAGCTGCGCCGTCGGCACCAGCCCCGCGCTGGACAAGGCCAAGATGATTGAGGCTCAGCATATTGATCAGGCGCCATGCAACCTCGCCCGTCGAGGCAGTCTCCGCGCGACCGCGGAGCTGCGTGACCACTGGCTCGCGCGGTCGCGTCGGGCCTGCAGCACATAGGACTTCAAGCTCCATGTCGTCCGCCAGCCGGAAATCCGCGCCGCCGAGCCCGATCGGGAGATGGGTGGGCAGATGGCGGTTGGAGCACAACGCGCGGACACTCAGCTCTGCGACCGGCTCGCGTGCGCCTGCCTGCGGCTCGACGAGCGTCAGATACAGATCGGTTCCGCAATAATCGGAAGCACGGCCGACGGCGCGCTCGCCCGCCGTCCGGCGGCGCGGCATTCGCCTGAGGGTGTAGAACAGGGCATCCGTGCGCTCCGAAGCCCGGGAGGCATGGAGGGGCTCGACCCGGCGCTTCTCGGATTGACCTGGAATGTGGGCGAAGACATCGAGGATGCGATGAGGCTCGAAATCGAGCGTCCGGCTGCGATCGGGAACGACTTGGTGCTCATGTTCGCTGGCGCGGACCGGAACGCGGTCCGTGGTCATCTCGAAGAGGTTGACGGCCGGTGCCGCATAGAGAGCGAAGGCCTCCCGGCGCACGGCGGCCGCAAGGCGCATGTTGCGTTCCCGGAAGGTGATCACCACGTCGACAGTCCGGGCCTTGAGCCGCGGGAAGAGCTCCTTCAGCCCGGCAAGCCGGAAGCCCAGGAACTTGCGCGGGAACATGAAATACTCGCGCAGAAGATCGAAACCCTCGAAAACCTTAAGATCGTTCGGCAGCAGCCGATCCTCGCGCGCGAACCCGATGGGCTCGACCGCGTCTGTGTTGGCTGGCAGCACAACGGGATCGCCGAACCCGTCGAGCAGCCGGAAAGCGACGCCCGTGCAGGCGCCGAAGATTGCCTCGTAGATCGCTGCCGCATCGCCCTCGGGTCCAACGAGGTGGATCGGCAGTTCGTCGGTCGCGCATCCCGCAAGCCAGCGGTTCGGCTGGTCTCCGGAATCGCCGGGATCCTCCTGTGAGGAGGTGCGATGGGTCAGCGTGAGCCTCAATCCCGCGACCGTCTCGGGGCCGATTTTAATGCCGAGCGCCGCGAGCGAAGCCGGGTTCGTCAGGAACTCCGCCCCGGCTATATCGAAGGGCCACAACGTGACGTCGCTGGTCAGCCGGTATCGGCAGGCCACCCGACGCTCGCGTTCCGCGTGCGTGGCTTCGAGGATCGAACCGCGGGCGATCTTGCGGCCGTCGCGCAGCGCCGGATCCCCATAGGGCGCACGAAAGCGGGCCAGCATGACGGAGGGCGTCGGCGCGAGGTAGTTCGGGACCAGCTGCTCGAGAAGATTGGCTGTGAACTCGGGAAACTCATGCTTGATCTTGAGTTGAACGCGGGCCGCGAGGAAGGCTGCACCCTCAAGGAGACCGCCGATCATCGGGTCGGACCGATCCTCCACGAGCCCACCGAGGCGCTCCGCGATGCCGGGAAACTCCTGGGCGAAGGCGCGGGCATGCTCGTTCAGGATCCCGAGTTCGCGATTGTAGAGATCAAGGAATTCTCTGTTCATACCTGTCTCACTTCCGCCCTAAGGTCACTTTCCCCGTGTCGCGTTCAAGGTCTGCGATGAACTCGACGGGAATGTTCAAGGGCTCGCTGTCAAGGACCGCGCTCACCACGAAGCGGAGCTTCAGGGCTCCCGCGTCAGCCGAGAGGTCGCGCATCACGCCGATCGAGTCCGGGACGATGCGAGGCTCGTAGGCCACAAGGGCCGCTCGGATCTCGGCGCCAACATCATGGACGCCGATATCCTCGATCGAGCGGTGAACAACGTCGGGAATGCCGAAGTTGAGGATCGATCGGGCCGCGTGGAGGTGCCCGGAAAGGTCGAGTGTTGCGGCAAGCTGAATCGTGTTCATCAGGCCCTCGATGTCGTGTGCCACGCTGCGCACCAATTCACCTTCCGTGATTCCGGTACGACTTGCGCTACCGCGGCTCGCCGCGACCTGATCGGCCGTTCTGGGGCCATTCGGTTCGCGACGAATCGCGTCCCGCTCGGCGTGGGCCGTTCGGAAGGCTTGCATGAGAGGGGCGCGGACGCGCTTGTCGCGATACATGGATATCGAGCTCAGAGGTTCGGGGAGAGCCGGTCCGCGGCTGGATTGGGCCGCGGACCGCTTCCTCGCGATCAGGCGGCTTGGTTCTTGGCGATGTCCCACTTGACTTCCGTCTGTGGTCCCGCCGAGCCCTTGGAAGTCTGCGTCGTGTACTTGTAGTCGAACTCGCGAAAGTTCAACGCGATCGTCTCGTGGAGGCGATCATCGCTGGCCGTCCCCCCGAGCGAAACGGACGTCACGATGATATCCTTGAGGTCGACTGTAATATACTCAAGTGGATTCTCGCCCGCCTTGCGCACGATCAGCGTGCCCTTAGTGATATGCTTTCCGTTGGCGCAATGCTGAGCCAGAACGGGAGAAGCTTTGTCGATGTACTTGGTGAGGGTCATGTCCTGGACCGACACTTTGCCCGCGCCGGACCCCGAGCCCATGTGGGTCGATCCGGACTGGTTCATGCCCCAGGACCACGACAGCACATCGATCTGTTCCTGGTACTTGCCGTCCTGAGCCTCGCCTTTGATGCCTTCGAGCTTCAGGAAAATATCAACCGACATTGTGGATCTCCATCTGGCCGCATCGAATGTGAGCGGTCCTTCGATTCTATGGAGAGCGTGACCGAAATTCTGTGATCCCGCTCACGCTCGTTGGCAGGGGGTGAGACTTAGTTCTTCGGAGCCGGCAGGCGCGACACGAGACTCATGCCGATATCCATACCTTCTAGCTGATAGTGCGGACGCAGGTAGAACTTGGCCGCGTAATAGCCAGGGTTTTCCTCGTCCGCGAAGATGTCGACCCGCGCGTCCGCGAGCGGCTTCCTGGCCTTCGTCTGCTCGCTCGAGTTCGTCGGGTCGCCGTCGACGTACTGATTGATCCACTCCTGCAGCCACTTCGTGAGCTGGTCCTTTTCCTTGGTGGAGCCGATCTTGTCGCGCACCATGCACTTGAGGTAGTGCGCGAAGCGCGAGACAGCGAACATGTAGGGGAGCCTGGAGGAGAGGTTGTCCGACGCCGTCGCTTCGACACCCTTCTCGCCGAAGTAGGACTTTGGCTTATAGACCGACTGAGCACCGATGAACGCGGCCTTGTCGGTGTTCTTGCGGTGGATGAGCGGGATGAGGCCGGCCTTGGCGAGTTCGGCCTCGCGTCGATCCGAGATCGCGATTTCGGTTGGGCATTTCAGGTCGATGCCGCCGTCGTCCGTTGGGAAGGTGTGGTTCGGCAGGTTCATGACCTCGCCACCGGACTGCACCCCTCGGATCCGCACAGTCCAGCCATTCTCCTTGTAGGAGCGATTGATGTTCGCGGCCATGGCGTAGGCCGCGCTCATCCAGGCGTAGTTCTCCCCGGCGTGGCCGTCCGTCTCCTCCTCGAAGGCGAACTCTTCCACGGGCTCCGTCTTCGCCCCGTAGGGAAGGCGCGCTAGAACGCGAGGCATGCACAGCCCGAGATAGCGCGAATCGGGGGAGTCGCGCAGGGACTTCCATGGCCCGTAGTCGGGCGTCTCGAAGATCTTGCCGAGATCCCGCGGATTGGCTAGCTCCGTAAAGCTGTCCATGCCGAGCATCGCCGGATCGGCGGCCGCAAACAGCGGCGCGTGAGCCGATGCCGCCACTTTCGAGAGATCGCGCATCAGCTGAATGTCCGTGGGCTGGTGACTGAACTCGTAATCCGCGACGAGGCAGCCAAACGGTTCACCGCCGAGCTGCCCGAACTCCGCTTCGTAGACCATCTTGAACAGAGGGCTCTGGTCCCAGCGGGCGCCAGGGAACAGCTTCAGGTTTCGATAAAGTTCTACCTTCGAGACGTTCATGACGCGAATCTTGAGGGTCGCGTCCGTCTCGGAATTGAAAACGAGGTAGTGAAGCCCGCGCCACGCGCTTTCGACCTTCTGAAACTCCGGCGCGTGCAAGATGGCGTTGACCTGCGCGGTCAGCTTCTCGTCGATCCTGGCGATTATTTCCTCGATGGTGTCGAGGGCGTCGTCCCGCACCAAGCTTGTATCGGCAAGGGCCTGTGTCACCAGTGTGGCAACGGCGTTCTCGACCTCGGTCGCCGCCCGCTCTGTGCGGGGACGGAAACTCTGTTTGAGGATGTCGGCAAATTCGTCGGCTTCGCTGCGTTCGAGAACCGCAGTTTGGGACTCGCGTTCGCGTTCGATGGGATCCAGGGACATGGGATGTCTCGCTTGTCTTGAGAATGGGGGTTAGGCTTCGGTCTCAGGGGTGGCCGATCGGCCGGCCATGCGGTCGCGCAGAGCCTCCATGAGACGCGGATCCTTCAAGAGGGCGCGGAGTTGGTCGCTTGCGGCCGCCTTGCCGTCCATGTAGCGGAGGAGGTTCGCGAGCTGCTCCCGAGCCTCCAGGATGGTGGCAAGCGCCGGAACCTGACGCGCGATGGCGGCGGGGCCGAAATCGTCCATCTTGCCGAAGCGAAGGTTCACCGAGAGCATCTCGCCCTCGTCGGCACCAAGCTTGTTCTCGACACGAAACGCCACGCCGGGCTCGATCGCGGCCATGCGCTGGTCGAAGTTGTCCATATCGAACTCAGTGAACTTGCGCTCCGCGATATCGGGCTTTTCGGTGCCTGCGTCGTTCCCGGACAGGTCGGCGAGCACGCCCATCACGAAGGGTAACTCGATGTTCTTCTCGGCGTCGTAGGGATCTTCATAGGAGATGTGAACCCGCGGGGGGCGGTTCCGTTTGATGAACTTCGGACCAGAATCGGCCATGGTGTGCTCCTTTGGTGGTCGAGACCCCGCCTGTGGGAGGGGCATGTGGGCCGACGAGCGAGCGCCGTCGGGGGATGGTGGGCCGTGGCCCGGGATGCGCCGCAGGGAACCGTTCGGGAGCGAGGCGGCGACGAGGCTCGCTCCCGTGGAGTCATGAATCCGCTGGTGTCATGAGTGCGGACTCCGGAAGGGCATCTCTGAGCAGGCTCAGGAAGTCGCGGTTGACGAGCGCACAGGCCCGATCGAGGAGGAGGGGGATGGGACTGGAGGGTTCGCTGTCGCGGTAGAAGACGGCCGCAGCCCGCATGCGCGCGACGGCTTCGGCCCTCGATTCTGCGGGGACAGCCTCGTCGTCTGGCAGGATCTCCGAGCATTCCGGAGCCGCGAGACTGGCGAGCTGCGTGATCGGGAGCGCGAAGGACGCGCCGCCGACGCCGACCGTCAGGTTGGCCTGATCGGCATAGTTCGGCACCAACATCGCGACCGCCTCCGCGAAGGATCGCCCGATCAACTGGCGGGCCTGCGCGACCAGAAGGGCTGCGGGACAGGACGGCTCCCCCGCTGCAAAGTAAGTGGCTGCGGATGCGAGGGCGCGAGCCGCTTCCGCCGCTGTGGAGATGGACCCGCTGATCGCGAGCGGCTGCGGCTCGGCCGAGACCGGTCCAGCCTCCTCGGACGGTGCCGGTGAACTGACCTCGGACCCGAGCGCCGCCAACATGCGTGCGGCAAGATCGTCGAGACGGTCGAGACTTACGGCGGCGGAGGGTCCCGACTGCTCGGCGGTGACGCGCCGGATCGTCCCTGCCGCGTGGCGTACGGCCGTCAATGCCCGCCGGCGGTTCTCGATCGCTATCGGCTCGGCCTCGGCGATCGCGCGCTCCAGGCTCGTGCGGTCGACCGGGTTTTCCTCCGGGGAGGCAACTTCTCCGGCTGCAGCCATGAGCCGGCGGAACGTGACGGGTCCCCAGCGGCGGCTCTCGGCGAGCGTCACATGCTGGAGCGGCAGGATGACGGTCGGCGTATCGTCGAGCGCCTGGAGGGTTGCGAGGCGCAATCCGTAGTCGCCGCCCTCGCTCTGCGGGTGCACGTCGGTCCAACGCTCCGAGACCAGGGTCGCGATCCCGGTCAGCCAAGCCGCAAAGCCATCGAGGTCCCGGTCGAGGATGAGGAGGCGAGCCCCGAGGGTAAGGAGCCGAAGGTCCCGGGTTCCTTCGAGAGAGCCGGTGATCTCGGCTAGAGCGGCCTGGGTGTCGGCTTTAGGCCGGTCGAAGGGAATCGCCCGGCCCTCGTCGTCGCGGGTGAAGAACGTGGTCGGCAGCAGGCCTTCCGTTCGAGCTAGGAGGTTCAGGAAATCGGCGTCGGCAGCGGCATCGAGGTCCGGCCCGCAGGGCGCATCCGTCGAAACCGGCTCAAGAAGTCGGCTGACGTCGAACGTAGGGGGAAGGGTGGTCCGGGCTGACATGATCCGAACTGTGCCGACCCCGGCTCTCGGTGTTCGTGATGCAGATCACAGAGCCTCGGCCTCCGGACCGGCAGAGTTGAAACCAGTCGAGGGGCAAAGCGTCCTGCACCGCCCGTCATTGCTTCCGGAGACCAGCTCGTGCTCGTCGAGCCCCAGCAGAGCCAACGCATCGCCCGACTCACGACGCCGCTCGGCGCCGAGACGCTCGTGCTCTCGCGGTTCGATGGCGAAGAGGGACTGAGCTCCCTTTTCGAGTTCCAGATCGAGGCGCTGAGCACGTCTCAGAACCTTGATTTCACCCCGGCGCTGGGTCGCCACTGCTCCGTTACGTTCGAGAGCTACGGCGAGAAGCGTCATTTCGACGGCATCCTCACCGAAGCCCGCTGGGTCGGCCTGGAGCAGGCCGCCTACCACGCCTACAGGCTCACCCTGCGACCCTGGTTGTGGCTCCTCGGCCGCAAGGCCGATTGCCGCATCTTCCGCGACAAGACTCCGATCGACATTCTTGAAGATGTCTTCCAGCGCGGTGCCTTCAACGACTTCGATATCAAGGCTGAGCGCGGCGATTACGAGCGGCTCGAATACTGCGTTCAGTATCGCGAGACCGACCTCGCTTTCGTCTCGCGCCTGATGGAGCAGTGGGGTCTCTACACCTTTCATGAGCACGAGGCTGGTCGACACACCTTGGTGATCGCGGACGGCAAGTCCTGCCACTCGCCGGTCAAGACAGCCGGCGGATCGATCCCTTTCGTGGCTCTCGCGGGCGCGGACCAGCCTACCGCGGAGCACCTTCGGATCTGGGAAGCCGAGCGACGCTTCCGGACCGGGCGGATGGCCCTGAATGACTTCGACTACATGAAGCCGGCGGCGAAGATGCAGGTCGAGGCTCAAGGGAACGAAGGCTATGAGCGCTCGAAGCTCGAGGTCTACGATTATCCCGGGCGCTACCTGGAGCCGCCACGCGGAGAGCGATTCGCTCGCGTACGTCTCCAGGCCGAGCAAGCATTGGATCACCGCAAGCATGCAGCGGGCGATGCCATCAGCCTCTTACCCGGTCGGCTCGCAAGGCTGAAAGGGCACCCGACGGACGACCGGGAATATCTCGTCGTGGCGGCGCGGCACAGCTTCGCGCTGGAGGCGTACCGGACCGGCGCCACCGCGACCGGACCGGGCGAGGCGTATCGTGGTTCGTACGAGCTGCAACCCAGCGACATCCCCTATCGTGCTCCGATCGTCACTCCGCGTCCCATCGTTCACGGGCCGCAGACCGCCATGGTGGTGACGCGAAAGGGCAACGAAGGCGAAGAGATCGACGTCGACGAGGAGGGGCGCATCTTCGTGCAGTTCCACTGGAACCGGGAGAGGGACAAGATCTCCCGTCCCGTCCGAGTGGCGCAGATGTGGGCCGGCAAGCAGTGGGGTTGGCAGGTAATTCCCCGCGTCGGGCAGGAAGTGGTTGTCGAATTTCTGGAAGGAAATCCGGACCAGCCTCTCGTGGTCGGCACCGTCTACAACAAGAACAATCGATTCCCGTACCCGTTGCCGGACGAGAAGACCGTTTCAGGGGTTAAGTCCGACTCCTCGAAAGGACACGAGGGGTTCAACGAGTTCGTCTTCGACGATCGCAAGGGCGGGGAACTCGTCCGCATGCGGGCGGAGCGTGACCACGAGACCCTGGTCCGACGGTCCGAGACCCGGACAATCGGCGAATCCCTCGCTGGCGGCACGGCGCGCACCACCACGATCAAGAACGGCGATGATCGCCTCGTTCTCGAAACGGGCAGCTGGAACGTTGGTGTCGCAGAGGTGGTCGAAATCAGCGCCGGGTCTCGCCTTGTCCTCAAGGTCGGTGCAAGCCGCATCGTCATGGAGCCGACACGAATCCGGATCGAGGCAGGCGATATCGCGATCACGGGTGTCGCGAGTCTGGTGCTCGCAAGCGCCAATCTGCAGGTGGGTTGAGGGATCGGCTATGCCTCAACCACGCTTCATGACTGCCCGTGAGGTCTGCGAAGCCTCGCCCTCCATCGGCGAGATGATTGCCCGCTCCCCAACCGACGAGCCGGCAGCAGCCTTTGCCCGTGCCCTCGCGGTCGGAGCGACCCCGGAGGACGCCGTCGCATTCTGTGCTCATGCACTCTCGCCGCGAGAGGCCGTCTGGTGGGCCTGCGGCAGCGTCCGGTCCTTTACGGGCGTCTCCACTGAGGACGCCGATGCGGCTTTCCAGGCTGCCCAGGCCTGGGTCGACGAGCCCGATGAGAGCCACCGCGAAGCCGCTCTGACGTGCGGTCTTGCGGCCGACCGCCGCGATGCGTCGGCTTGGGTTGCTCTCGCGGCCGGATGGTCGGGTGGCACTCCGGCGACGGGGCGAGAGATGACTGGCCGCGCCGTCACGGTCGCGACCCTCACCGCGCTCACCCGCGTCAAGGCCCGCGAGCGCCGCGACCATCTCCAGTCATGCCTCGCGCTCGCGCTGCGCCTCCTCGAACGCGCCGCCGCCTGAGCGACGAAGGACCCGCCATGATCCTGCATCTCACCATCGAGAACGAGACGAGCCTCCCCGATGGCGGTCCTCTGAGCACTCAGGTTCAAGGACCGCGCGGCATCGACATCGGACGCGACGCGTATCTCGACTGGACCCTTCCGGACCCCACGCGCACCATCTCGGGCAAGCATTGCGAGATCCGCTTTCGGGATGGCGGTTACTGGCTTCACGACGTTTCGCGAAACGGCACGTTCCTCAACCGATCGGATCAACGCATCGCGGGACCGCACCGCCTTCGCGATGGAGATCGGCTCGAGATCGGCCGTTACATCATTGCGGCACGCATCGAGGGCGAGGAGGCAGGGGACGCCAGCACGGTGTCGTCGGTCCAGACCATGCCGCCGGACGATTACTGGCTCCCGACCGGAGGCGAGGCCGCTCCAATCTCTGCCCGTGATCTCCAGCCTGTCCGGGAACGGCGCCCGGTTCATGCCGGTTTCGACGAATGGGTGCTCGACCTGCCGGCTCCCGAGATCCCGCATGCATCGAGTTCGATCGCAGAAGCCCCGCAGGACCGAGCTGCAAGCCCGACGGATGTCACTTGGTCCGCTGCCGGCGCCCCGTCGTCGCCCGACGATGGCTGGGCAACCGCCACGCCGGCATCGCCCGTCCTACCACCATCACCGGCTCCGACGCCCCGGCGCCCCGGCCCTGCACCCGCGGAGGAGGCATCTCGCAGGCAAGCGCCGGGATTGTCGGTCGATCACGGCACGGCGATCGAGCGGGGCGCTCAAACCATCAGCGCCCGCCTTGCTAGCGGACTGGGTGTCCCGGCCGAGATCTTCGACGGACGCGATCCCGAGGCGCTCGTCGAGGAGCTCGGAACCCTGCTCAGGCTTGTTGTCGAAAACCTCATGGTTCTTCTCATGGCTCGTGCCGAGTCGAAGCGTGCTACGCGCGCAACGCAGCAGACCATGATCCAGGCGCTCGACAACAACCCGCTCAAGTTCTCGCCGGCGGTCGAGGACGCCCTTCGGATCATGTTCGTGGGCGGCAATGCCGGTTATCTCGACGCACGTCAGGCTCTGGAGCAGAGCTTCCGTGACCTCAAGGTCCACCAGATCAAGACCTATGCAGCGATGCAGAACGGACTGCGCCTCCTGCTTCAAGATCTCGAACCGGAAGCCATAGAGGAGGCGGTGCCTGCGGGCGGGATCGGGGACGTGCTGGGTAGCCGCCGGGCCCGCCTCTGGGACACCTACGTGACCCGCTGGAACGCGACGACCGCACCTTATGAGAGCGGGATGACCGACGCGTTCATGACCTTCTTCGCGGAATGCTACGACCGAGGGGGCGCCTCGCATTGATGTCTCGGACGACCGAAACCGCCTGGGACGACCGTACAACCACGCACCCGAATGAATGACCCGGAAAGACAAGACCCATGTCGTGGACGAGCAAGATCGCCTGGTCGGAGGGACTATTCCTCCGCCCGCATCATCTCCAGCAGGCTGACCGTTATGTCGAGCACCTCGTCGAGGCGCGAACGCGTCATGTAACGCCTTACCCCTGGGGTTTCTCGGCCCTCGAGATCGATCAGGATCTGGCGCATCAGGGCCGTTTCGGACTTCGCCGCGCAGCGGGGATCATGCCCGACGGCACACCATTCGACCTACCCGGCCACTCCCCACTGCCGGCGCCGATCGAGGTACCGGATTCGGCCGCGGGTCACCAGCTCTGGCTGACGCTTCCCGTCACGGCAGCGAATACCCGCGAACTCGACAATCAGGATGTGGACACCGCCAGCCGGTTCTATCCGGCTTCGGAAACACTCATTGATTCGACTTCGGCGCTCAGGATCGAGGAGGAGATCGAGGTAGCGCACCCACGGCTCGCCCTCGACCTGAGGCGCACCCCTAAGCCCGGCTACGTCTCGCTTCCGATCGCACGAGTGCTCGAGGTGCGCGACCATCTGGTCGTGATCGACGAACGCTTCGTTCCATCCCTTCTCGTCTGCACGGCTTATGCAGGTGCGAGTGGCTGGATCGACCGGGTCATCGGCTGGATCGAGAACAAGCTCGACGAACTCGCGCGCTATGCCGCCGATCCGACGGCAGGGGGCGGCCTCCAGAGCGCCGACTACTTCGTCCTCCAGCTTCTGAACCGTCACATCACCGTCCTGCGCCATTTTCGCGGATCCGTGTCGATTCATCCCGAGCGCCTCTACGAGGAGTTTCTCAGGATCGTCGGGGAGCTCGCAACCTTCGCGACGGCCGAGCGCCGGGCGAGGACCTATCCGGCCTACGACCACAATGCTCTTGCGGAATCCTTCGCTCCCGTACTGCGCGACATGCAAGACTTCCTGTCGATCCAGATCGGCCGGCGGGCGATCCGATTGGAGATCATCGAGCGGGCCTCGAACGCCTTCATCGCCACGATCCGAGACCGCAACCTTTTCCGCAATGCGGCCCTCGTCCTCGAGGTGGCCGCCGGGCGATCCTTGAACGAGATCCAGTCTCAGTTCCCGAACCTCATGAAGGTGGGGCCGAGCACGAAGATGAACGAGATCGTTCACGCTCATCTGCCCGGTGTGCCCCTCATCCACATTCCGACACCGCCGCCTCAGATCCGAGCGATCAGCGATCACGTCTACTTCCTGCTCGACCGCCAGTCGCCCCTGTGGCCCGAATTCAGCGTGGCGAGTTCGCTCGGCATGCATTTCTCAGGGGACTGGCCGGGCCTTGAGCTCGAACTCTGGGCCGTTCTGGAGGGGCGGAGATGACGACTCCCTTCGACCCGTTCGGCCGCAGCGACAGAACCATGATCGTCCCGAACCCCGTGGGTCGGCGCTCGCCCGCGCCCGCCGCGGAGCCCACACCGCCCCGCGCGGTTCCGCTCCCGCCGGCCGCGCAAGCGCCATTCCCGGCTCCCCGGCACAGCCCTCCTCGGACCGAAGCCGCCCCCGGCGAGGATTCGTGGGTGCGGCCCGATCCGCTCCCCGCGCCGGAGACACCTGCCGCTGGGCCGGCGCTGGTGCTCAAGCGCGACGTGATCGTGGCCCCGAACGCCAATCCGTTCCTGCGCGCAGCCGGACCGTTGCTCCTGCTCTTCGGACGCCTGCGCGTTCAGCTCTCCCGCGCCTCCGCGGCGAATTTGATGGAACAGGTCGCGGCGGCGATCTCGGAATTCGACACCCAGGTGCGAGCGGTTGGCATCTCAGCCGAACTCGCCCGGACGGCGAAATACGTGATCTGCGCCACCGCCGACGACATCGTCCAGAACATCCCCTCCGAAGACCGCCACATCTGGACCCAGTACTCCATGTTGAGCCGGTTCTTCGGCGAGCGCATCGGGGGTGTGCGCTTCTTCGAGGAGCTAGAGCGGGCTAAGGCCGATCCGGTCGGGAACTATACCCTTCTGGAACTCCAGCATGCCTGCCTCGCCATGGGTTTCCAGGGCATCCACCGCACCTCCGCGGGTGGTGCCGCAACCCTCCAGGCCATCCAAAGGAACCTCTACGAGACCCTCCGGCGGGCTCGCGCCGCGAGTCGCGAAATCTCGCCTCGCTGGCAGGGCCAGGACATCGCTGCGCCCGCGACGCGGTTCCAAGTTCCCCTGTGGACGACCGGCGCGGTGACCAGCATCATGCTGCTGGCCGTCTACCTCGTGCTTCGCTTTCTCCTCTCCGGGGGTGCAGAGGTCGCTTCGGCGGCCCTCGTCAACCTACATCCGACGACCGAGATAGGCCTTTTGCGAAAGAGGACAGCGCCGCCGCCTCCGCCTCCTCCGAGCGAGGCCTCGGCAAGCCTGCGCTCTGTCCTTCAAGCCGACGCGGCGGCCGGTCGCCTGAACGTGACGGAGACTGGAAATCAGATCGTGGTGCGCCTTGCAGCAGCGCTTTTCGCGCCGGGGGATGCGTCGGTGAAGGCCGATTTCCGTCCGCTCTTGACCCGCATCGCCGAACTCGTGGCAGTTGAGCCGGGCACCGTCCGGGTGGTCGGGCACACCGACAGTGCGCCAATCCGAACAGTCCGCTTCCCCTCGAATTTCGAGTTGTCGCTCGAACGCGCGAGGGCGGTCGCCGCCGTCATGCGTGCCGCACCGGCGAAGCCGGAAAAGCTCGAGGTCGAGGGCAAGGGACCCGATGTGCCGATCGCTTCGAATGACACTGCGGTGGGCCGCGCCAGGAACCGCCGCGTCGAAATCCTGATCCCTAAGAAACCCTGATGGGCTCGAGTCCGATCCGTCCCGGAGTGACCGCGATGACCTTCCTGACACCCTCCCGCCGGCTGTGGCTCGGCTGCAGCGCCATCCTCGCGGGTGCCGGCGCCCTCGCCGCGATGACATGGTGGGCGGGTGGCCTCCTTGCCTATGGCGACATGCGGCCTCTCGACGACGCACTCGTGCGTGGGGGCGTCGCGGGGGCGATCCTCCTCGTCGGCGTGGTCGCGGTTGGGTTCCGCATCTGGCAGCACCGCAAGACCGTCGCCGCAATGGAGGCGGCGATCAGCGGGGAGGGCGACCCGCAGGACGACAGCGGCGTGCTGCAGGATGCAATGCGCGATGCGCTCGCGACCTTGCGCAAGATCGGCGGCACACGCGGCGATCCGCTCTACGAGCTGCCATGGTACGTTCTCATCGGTCCGCCTGGGTCTGGCAAGACGACTGCGCTCGTCAATTCCGGCCTGAAATTCCCGCTCGCCCGCGAAGGAGCAGCTGCGGCCGTCGCCGGCGTCGGAGGCACCCGCTACTGCGACTGGTGGTTCACGGACGAGGCGGTGCTCATCGACACTGCCGGGCGCTATACGACGCAGGACTCGGACCCGCGGGGCGACCGTTCGAGCTGGTTCGCCTTCCTTGACCTCCTGAAGCGGTATCGGCCGCGCCAACCCCTGAACGGCGTGCTGGTCGCCATCAGCGTCGAGGATCTCCTCACGGCGAGCGCGGAGGAGATCAACGCTCATGCAAATGCAATCCGCAAACGCCTTCTCGAATTGCATGATCGGCTCGGCGTCGACTTCCCAGTGTATGCGATCTTCACGAAGGCCGATCTTCTCGCCGGGTTCACGGAGTTCTTCGGACATCTCTCAGAGAGCGAGCGGCGAATGGTCTGGGGTCATACCTTCCAAACCGACGACAAGACCCACAACATGATCGCCCAGGTTGGACCCGAGTTCCACGCTCTCGTGGAGCGCGCCAACGAGTGGCTGACCGATCGGCTGCAGGACGAGCCCGATCCGACGGCGCGGGTGGTCCTCTTCGGCTTCCCGTCCCAACTCGCCACACTCAAGGGCGCGGTCGTCGACTTCTTGAGCCTCATCTTCGAGCCGACCCGCTACCATGCGGCCGCCACCCTGCGGGGCTTCTACTTCGTGTCCGGCACGCAGGAGGGCACGCCGATTGATCGGCTCGTCGGAGCCCTTTCACGCAGTTTCGGCTCCAAAGACATCGCGGCTGGAGCGATCAGAGGACCGGGAAAAAGCTTCTTCCTCACGGACCTCCTCAGAAAGGTGATCATCCCGGAGGCGGGCTGGGGCTCGACGAACCGGGCCGCCCTGCGCCGGATGCAGATCCTGCGAGGCGCCACTTATGCTGGTTTTGCCGCCGCCGCCGCTGTCCTTGTTGGGCTCTGGTGGGCAAGCTTCCTGCGCAACGATTCCCTTATTGACCAGAGCAATGCGCAGGTCGCCAAATATGCCGTCGATGCGGCGGATGCTCTGCGCGAATCTGTCATTGCCGATTACAATCTCTCAAAGGTTCTGCCTCACCTCAACTCGCTTCGTTACCTTCCAACGGGTTACGCAACGCGGGACGAGACGACTGCGCCTCTCGCGCGGGCCGGTCTCTCCCAGCGCGAGCGTCTGCAATCGGCTGCCGAAACGTCCTATCATCGTGGGCTCGAACGTCTCATGCGCCCGCGCCTTCTCTACCGGCTCGAGGAGCAGATCGAGGCGAGCCGCAACAACCCGGGAGCGCTCTACGAGGCCTTGAAGGTCTACCTCATGCTCGGCCAGCGCCCGGACGCGCCCGTCGACCGCGAACTCGTCGTGGCCTGGATGAGGCGCGACTGGGCCGAAACGCTCTACCCCGGAGCTGCATTCGCCAAGGGTCGCCAGCTGCTCGATGATCATCTCGTCGCAATGCTGGAGCTCGAGGACGGTTCGACCCCGGTCGTCACAATCAATCAGACGCTCGTCGAGGATGCGCAGCGCCGGCTCGCGCGGCTCAGCCTCGCGGAACGGGCCTACGAGCTTCTGAAGTCGGATTCCCGCACGACGGGACGTCGCGACTGGAGTGTCCTTACCGCGGCAGGTCCCGATGGGCCGCTGGTGTTCGAGGTGACCGGTCGTGGGGATCTCGACAGCGTGCGGGTGCCGTACTTCTTCACCTACGACGGTTTCTTCGAAGCCTTCATCGATCGCTTTGGGGATGTTGCGGTGGCGGTCGGGCGCGATCGCTGGGTGCTAGGCGAAGCGGGTCAGCAGGAGGCCTACGTGGCTCAGTATGGCACGCTTTTCCCGGACCTCCTGAAGCTCTACGGACGTGAGTTTGCCCAGAGCTGGCGAACTGCGATCGGTCGCCTCAAGCTGCGCCCGCTTGCTGCCGATCAGCCCCGCTATGTGGCCCTCACAGCCGCTTCCGCGCCAACCTCTCCTTTGAGGCGCCTCCTTGAGTCGCTCGCCGAGGAGACACGCCTCACCCGCGAGAAGCCTGCAGCCGCGGCCGTGGCTGCCGATCCTCGCAGCGCGAAGGCGGCCACGATCGTCACGGGGGCCGCAGCACGGGAGGTCGAGCGTGCCGCATCCGCCGTGCTTCCGGGCAGCGTCGCTTCGACCGCTTCGGCTCTGGGCCGCCTCGCCCTTGAGGGAGGGACCGGTCCAAGGGGAGGTCCGGCCACAGCGACAGAAGCGCCAGGAGGGAGCATCGAGGCGGGCTTTCGCGGCTTCCATGCGGTCTTCGAGGGAGAGGCAGGGCGTCGCGCCATCGACGCCCTGCTGTCCACCATGACCGACCTTCGTGCGGCGGCACTGGAGGCCTCAGCACCCTCCACAGGGCAAAGCGCGACTCCTACCGTGGCCGCGCAGGCCAGGAATCTCCGGTCCCTCGCGTCGCGCTTTCCCGCTCCCTTTGATGGCATGATTCAGGGCATCGCGGCGGAGTTTGAGGGGAACGTCACGGGTGCCGCCGTCGCAGGGCTGACGCAGGCCCTCGGCGAGAACGTGACCCGCGAGTGCCAGGCGATCGTCTCGGGCCGTTACCCCTTTGCCCGCAGCGAGCGCGAGGTGCCGCTGGCGGATTTCGCCCGCCTCTTTGCGCCGGCCGGCATTCTGGATCGCTTCTTCTCGCAGAACCTCGCCGCCCGTGCGGACCGCGCGAAGGCGCAGTGGGGCTGGAGGCAGGATGATCCGGTCGCACGAACGTTTTCGCTCTCGACCCTGCGCGAGTTCCAGCGCGCGGCGGAGATCCGGGACGCCTTCTTCCCGTCGGGTGGCCAGGCGCCGGCCGTCGCGCTGACGATCACGCCGACGGGCTTCGGGGGCGACGTGGCCCGTGCACGCCTGGAGGTGAACGGGACAGCGGTCGAAGCCGGAACAGGGATCAATGCCCCGGTCGCCGTTGCTTGGCCGGGTGCAGCAGGCGTCGGCCGTGCCGCTCTCTCCGTTGAGGGCGCGTTCGCGACCAACGTGGCCGTCCTGGAGCGCTCCGGCGCCTGGGCCCTGCACCGGCTCCTCGATAACGGTGCTGTCCTGCGCCAGGGCGACGCGCTCTTGGCGACGTTCTCGGTCGGAGGACGGGACGTCACCTACCGATTCCAGGTTGGCTCGATCGCGAACCCGCTTGCGCTCTCCGCGCTGCGCGAGTTCCGTTGCCCGACGGGGCTCTAGCGATGCGCGTCGGTCTGTACGGCAAGCTGCCCGCCAAGCGTGACTTCGTGGCCCATGATGTCGCTCGGCCCTTTCTCGCTGCCTGGGAGCCTTGGCTGCAGGTCGGTGTCGCAACGAGCCGCCTGAGGTTGGGCGGTGTTTGGCGCGACGCCTACCTGCGGGCGCCGCTCTGGCGGTTCTGGCTTGGCCGCGGAATTTGCGGGAGTGAGGCACTTGGGATCCTGATGCCCTCGGTCGACGGTGTCGGACGCTATTTCCCGCTGACGCTCGTGGCCTTTGCGGAGCCCGGTGAGGCCATTCTCCCGCCTGACAGCAATCCGCACGAGGGATGGTTCGCGGAGGCTGAACCCGCGCTTCTCGCCGCTCTCGAATCCGGAAAGCAATTCGAGCAAGTGGTGGCCGCCCTGGCGACGCTGCCGGTGCTGGAGGCCTCGCCGCTATGCGAGAGCGCAGGCCGCAGCGTCCCTCTCGTCGGTGGCTGGCCGGCGATTCTGGACGAGGCCCGACGGACTGATCCGGTCCGTCATGCGGCACCCTTGAGCCTGTTCTGGACGGCAGGCGGCGGGGAGTTCCCGGCTACGGCCCATGTCCGTCACGGACTGCCCGAGCCGGACCTTTTTGGCAGCATGCTCACGGGCAGCCCTTGGGGAGGAGCATTGTGTTCACGTTCCTGACGCGCAGGCGGCACGCCCTCGTGCCACTCCAAGCCGCGAGCGAGTCGGAGGGGCCGGAGACCTCGGGCCTTCCAGCTGCGCCTTCGCTTTTGCCGGTCGATCGTCCTGGCCCTGTGCCGGGGCCGTATGCATTCCAGGCGGCGTCGGCCAGCCATGTCGGTTGTGTTCGCCGGATCAACGAGGACCGTTGCTTCGTCGCGTCTGATCTCGGCATCTTCGCCGTGGCTGACGGCATGGGCGGCCATGAGGCCGGCGATCTTGCGAGCACGGCGATCGTCGAGGCGCTCGCGTCCATCGGACGTGCGGTGTCGGCGGCGGATCTGCTGGCGCGGCTGGAAGACCGCGTCCTTCAGGCAAATACTACCCTCCATGCCCTCGCGCAGGAGCGGGGTGGCACGATCGGGGCGACCCTCGCTGTCCTCCTCTGCTTCGAAGGGCATTTTGCCTGCCTGTGGTCCGGCGACAGTCGGATCTATCGCATCCGACAGGGCCGTATCGAGCAACTCTCGCGCGACCACACCGAGGCTCAGGCGCTCCTCGATCAGGGGCTGCTGAGCGCCGAACAAGCCCGCACCTGGCCGCGCCGCAACGTCATCACGCGCGCAATCGGGGTGCGATCGGAACCGGAGCTCGAAATCGAGCATGGTGTGCTCAAACCCGGCGACCGGTTCGTCCTGTGCTCCGACGGTCTCACGGGGCACGTCGACGACAGCGAGATCCTCGCCTGTGTGCTCGCCAACGATTCCCAATCCGCTTGCGACGGCCTCATCGGCATGACTCTCGCGCGAGGGGCGCGGGACAATGTCACCGTCGTGGTCGCGCATCACACACCGCTGGTCTGAGAGACCACCGCTGTGCTCGGTCGAGGATAGGCGAGGGGCTCCGGATTGTGTGACGGGCCTCACGGACCATCGCGTACGGGTCCGATACCCAGATGGTCATAAGGCGCGATGAGCGTCTGCCACCGGTAAATCGCCGTCCATGTCGAATGCTCCCTACCTCCCTGGCCACGAGATCACTGACGAGGCATGCCTCTCTGCGGTGATGACGGCCCGCGGTCTGAGCGGCCCCTGCTCCGCCTGCGGATTCGGCGGGGAGAGGATCTACTTCGCGAAGCAGAAGGCCTTCGGGTGCCGCCATTGCGGCTTCAAGCTCTATCCCTGCGAGGGCACTCCTTTCGCGGGATCGCGGCGGTCGCTCTCGGAGTGGTTTCTCGCCATGCGCCTTGCCGCGCGCGAATCGCGGCCTCTCACCGGACGGGCTCTCTCGCGCCTGCTCGGGATCCGAGCGGACACCGCCGAGGAGATAGCCAGCACGGTCGAGCAGCTGCGCAATCCCGATCCTGTCGGGATCGACTGGTTCGACGTCGCCCGAGGGGTCGGGCGCTCGGGCGTGTCCGTCCCGCCCCCTCCAGGCGCGGCAGCGACGGCAGTTCGCATGCTACGCGCGCCTGCCGCTGGCTTCTTTGGCATTGCGCTCGGCGCCGCTCTCGCAGCCGGCGCCGTCAGCCTCGCCGTTCCGGCGCCCCCACCGGAGCAGGGCGAGCACGCGGCAGCGAGCGTCGCTCTGGCGCTCGCCGCCGAGGGCGGGGTTGTCCTTGTGACACCCGAAGCTGCCGAACGCCTCTATGACGTGAGCGACCTCGATCAGGAAGCGCCGTCGCCTCTCGCGGCGCAGATCCGCATCGTTGCCAAGCCCGGCGCCCCCGCTGCCGACAAGCCGGCCGCGCTGCCGGCGATCAAGCTGGCGGCGAGCGTGGGCCAGTCCCTGCTGCGGGGAGACTATGCGGGCGTGCGCAACCGCGCAGGCGAGCGGCCGGAGCTCGCGGCCTATGGCGCTTTGGCAAAGGAACTCCAGGCCGGCAACACGGGCAATCCCGACGATCTCTTGACCTTCGGGCCCGTGCGGATCCGCCGGCATCTCGTCGATAAGATCGTGCGCGCCGCGAGCGCAACCAAAATGGACCCTGTCCTCTTGATGGCCATCGCCGACAAGGAGTCGAGCTTCGCCACCGAGGTGCAGGCCAAAACCTCTTCGGCCACCGGCCTGTTCCAGTTCATCGAGAGCACCTGGCTACGCGTGGTGCGGGACTACGGGGCCCGTTACGGCCTGGCCGCGGAGGCCGTGAACGCCGTCGCCCTCGTTTCCGGCTCCAATGCCGCCGGTCCGGAGGAACGACGTCGCATCCTCGATCTTCGCCGCGATGCCTACCTGTCTGCGGTCCTCGCCGCGGAAATGCTCAAGAACGACAGCGCGCCTATCGCAGCACGACTCGGACGGCCGCTGACAGGGGGCGAGATCTACCTCGTCCACTTCCTCGGACCTGATGGAGCGATGCGCCTTCTGGAACGCGCGCGCTCGGCCCCCGACGATGTGGCGGCCGACCTTCTGCCGAAGCCCGCCGCAGCCAACCGCACGATCTTCTTCACTACCGATCAGTCAGGCGCCGCCAAGGGGCTCTCGGTTTCGGAGGTGCGCGCGAAATTCGAGAGCATGATCGGCCTGCGACTCGACCGCTACCGAGCCGTGCGCAGCACTCCCGCGGCGCCAGGTGAGCGGACGGCGGTGCGGTGATCGCCATGCGCTCCCCAAGAACCTGGCGGCTCGCCAGCGCTCAACCGTCCTACACCCATAGTCGCGTCGCCCGCGCGCCAGCCCCATTCACCTGTTTTGAGGAGTGCCTCCGGTGAGAATGCCCGCTACAGACGTCACGATGCTCGCCGAACGGCGGCCTGGGCCGGGAACCCGCCTCAACGGCATCTACGAGATAGACGAGCTCATCGCCACCGGAGGCATGGGCGAGATCTACCGGGGTCGCGCCCTTGAGACAGGCAGCGTGGTCGCGATCAAGATGATCCGCCGCGACTTCGCCGAGAACCAGCGCGTCCTCGCATTGTTCCGCAAGGAAGCGGCGGCACTCTATCGGCTCCAGCACGAGGCGATCGTCCGCTACTACGTCTTCACGACCGATCCCGATCTTAACTGTCCCTATCTCGCGATGGAATTCGTCGAGGGTGAGTCGCTTCTCGAGGTCGCGCGACGCAAGCCCTTTGACGTGGAGGCCGTTCTAGTCCTCATGGCCCGCATTGCGGCCGGCTTGCATGCAGCACACGAGGAGGGCGTCATCCACCGCGACGTGTCGCCCGACAACATCATTCTCCCCGGAGGCGATCCGGCACGCGCCAAGATCATCGATTTCGGCATCGCCCGCAGCGCGCTCGACGGGAGCACCGTCATCGGCAGCGACTTCGCCGGGAAGGCGAACTTCGTTTCTCCCGAGCAGATCGGTCTGTTTGGTGGCGTGATCACGGCGAAGTCGGACATCTACGGCCTCGGCCTCACCCTGGCGGCTGCTCTCCTCGGAGGACCCCTCGACATGGCCGGTACCCACGTGGAGGTCGTGGCAAAGCGCCAAGTCGAGCCGGACCTCTCGGCCATTGATCCTCGCCTACGGCCGATCCTGCGGGCCATGCTCCAGCCGAAACCGGAGGATCGGCCGGCCACCATGGCGGAAATCGCGGCTTGGCGCCCAGGTACGGTCCCCAGGCCGCAGCAAAGCCGGACGAAGGCGCGGCGTTGGCCGTTGATCGCGGCAGGTCTCGCGACTGGTGTGCTCGGCCTTGCGGGACTGGGCGCGTGGCAGGCGGGGCTTCTGCAGTCCGCGTCTTCTACACCCTCTGTGCCCCAGATTGCGGCAGCGCCCGCCCGCGCGACTGTGCCCCCGCCGGCATCTTCACGGTCGGGGCCAGCGCCGCAACCCACAAAGCCACCCCAGGCCACGGTACCCGCAGGACCCGCGGAGCCGGCGGCCGCCGTTCCCGCAGCGGCTCCTCCCTATCCCGGGCATGACGCCAACCCGGCATCTCCCCCGACCGCTGCAGCGGATATCGCACGGCCTGTGGGCGCTCCAGGGACGTCGGAAACCGGAACTGGCGCTGCCGATAGCGGTGATTCTCGGGCCTTCCGGGATTGTTCAACTTGCCCCGAGATGGTTCGCATCCCAGGCGGCACTTTCACGATGGGGAGCACCCTCGACCCGACAGAGCGACCGACACGACGCGTTTCCGTCAAGCCCTTCGCGATTGGCCGCCATCCCGTGACGCTTCGCGAGTGGAAGGCTTGCGTGCAGAGTGGCAAATGCACCCCCGTCGCGGATGGCCCCGACAACGCCCCCGTGCACAATCTCAGCTGGAGCGACGGGCAGGACTACGTAGCCTGGCTGTCCGATGCGACCGGCATGCCATACCGCCTGCCAAGCGAAGCCGAATGGGAGTACGCCGCTCGTGCCGGCTCGACCACGCGATACTGGTGGGGTGACGGCTTCCGGACGGAGATGTCCGACTGCCGCCGCTGCGGCCCGCCCGCCTTGGAGCCGAAACCGGTCGGCCGCTATCCCACGAACGCTTTCGGTCTCGGTGAGATTTCGGGTTCCGTGGCCCAATGGGTGGCCGATTGCTGGGCTGCGTCCTTTCGCGGCGCGCCGACGGACGGCTCCGCTCGGGTGAAAGAGGGCTGCCGCGACCGGGTGCTGCGCGGAGGGTCCTGGATGATGGACCCCGCTGCCCTGCGGGTCAGTACGCGCGCCTTCTATGACGCGTCGGTCCGGTACACCGGCCACGGCCTACGTGTCGCCCGCCCCCTCTAACCCCTGAACGATCCCACCCTTGCAACGAGGAGATAAGCTATGTTCCGCTTCCTGACATCGGCCAGCCTGCTTCTGGCGCTCACCGCTAGCCCAGCCATGGCACAATCCCAAACGTCCCCCGTATCAGCAGCGCCTCAGGCAGCACCCGAGGCAGCCGCCGCGACCCCGGCACCGACCGCCGCGCCAACGGACGCCGATCTCTACTTCATTTCGCCGCGTAGGGGGGCTCGGCTCCGTGGTCCTGTCGTCGTGCAGTTCGGCCTGCGCAACATGGGCATCACGCAGGCAGGCAGCACCGCCACCAAGGCCGGACACCATCACCTGCTCGTCAATATGAAAGAGCCGCTTCAGCCCGGCGATACCATTCCGGCAAGCAAGCAGCATCTGCATTTCGGTGGAGGCCAAACCGAAACCCGCCTCGACCTTCCGCCAGGCCGGCACACCCTGCAACTGGTGCTCGGAGACGCAAGCCACCGGGTCTTCTCCCCACCTGTGGTCTCGGGAGTGGTCGAAGTCACTGTGCTGGGACCGGAGAAGCGCCGTCGCGGCCGACGCGCGTGATCTGAGATCAATCGCTTAAAGGTCCTATCATGGCAACTCTCAACATCTTCATCGCGCAGCGCTTCGATGGCGCTGCGCAAGGCTTCGCCGATGCGGATGCAGCGGCGGTGTCCTCACACATCACGGACTTCTTCAAGAAGGTCTGCGAAGGAACCGGCTTCAACTCCGCCAGTGTCTTCCGAAACCCTGTGGTGACCCAGATCGGCGCCTCCGATCTCCTGTGCTACCTGGTGTCCTCGCCGGAGCGGAGCATTGCGATCAGCAAGGGTGCGACGTCACTCGGCCCCGGCGGAACGACGATCCCTGTCGCGAGCGGAAGCGGGGTCCTCTCGGAAGCCTATCTTTCAGCCTGCGCTGGCGACTCCAACCGCAACAAGCTCCTCGCCAACTTGATCATGCATGAGCTGATGCACAACAAACTCGACGCGCGCCCGGGAAAGGTCATCGTCGATGTGCACAAGATCCCGGGTGGCGCGATCAGCAAGGATGTGGTCACGTCGGGCATGTCGCCGTCCGATGCGGATATCAAGGCGATGCGCAGGGGGGTATCTGGCGCGGTCGCGCAGTATACGGGTGGGCTGTAAGTCAGCCGCCGGTACTTCTGTTTGGTCTCGGACAATTCTCGGCGAGGAACATGCAGGTTGCTCCGGGCAGCCCATGGAAGACTCAGCTGTGGACGGGCAAGAGACGTCGGGGCGGACGCGATCTCACGGCTTGCGGAGGTTGCGCCTGCGTTGACCCGCTCAACACTGGCCCGTCGAGCCTGGGCTGAGTTACCATCGGCTGGTCTCTGGGGGAGATGAGGCGCTACCAGGGATGTGGAGCACGGCCGCACGGCGCTGGGCAACGACCCCGAGTGATATGGGAGCCTGCCTTCGCAGATACGATCCACGAGCGGCGGATTGATGAAGCCGCACCTTCGCAGATGACTCGTCAAAGCGGGGTAGGCTGACGACCTCAAGATCCGTGCGAGCAACGAACGAGGCGCACGATCGATGGCGTACGGGAGATCCGAGGTCCAGGCGAGGTTCAACACGCCCGTGCTGGGCGCCGCAGTCGGCCTCTGTGAAACGGCAAGCGCGACCGCTTTGTCAGCATCGATTCGCTCCCCGTGTAACAGCGATCGAAACGGTGCTACCTTTCGTCGCCTCCTGTCAGATCGCCGAACCCATTACCGAAGTTCTGGTAGAGGCTTGGCACTCAGTCGGGCGCGGCGGTCGTGAAGCGAGCCCCCTTGTCTCCAAACGAAACCCACTGAGTCCGATCTGAGCTTTCGCGCTTGAGGAACACATATCCGGTTCGATCCCATGGCAAGACAGCGTCGTGCTTGTTATCCAGAACAAGGTCACCGCGATCAGTCCGCAAGACCAGAACGGCATGACCCTGGCCTAACTCGTCGATCACGACAGTCATTCTCATAGAACGGCGAGGAACACCATTGCGAACGAGAATCCGACGCTTAAGGAGTTGGAAGTCTTCACAATCACCCTTGCCATCATTTGGATAATCCCACCGGTCCTCGGTACCCCAATGCTCCATGTCAGTCATGCCTTGTATCGAACGGTTCACACGAACGTTGACGGATGTGACCATAACCCATGCCGCGTGTGTGAGGACGACGGCCGGCGGTTCAGACAGGTTGACAGTGCATTCTGTCGGAGCACGCGCGCAGAACTCGGTCCACGCCTTTGTTGGCTGCGCTTCACCTTGGATCTCGAGCGAGTTCGTGGATGCGGGAAGCGACGTCGGGGATTGCTCGGAAGCAGCGAGCTGTGCCGATCCACCGAAGGCTGCGAAAAAGATCCCCACGAGAAGGACTGCGGCGGAAGACAGCCATATGCGACGGCTGTCAATCGGAGCATCCCGCACGGACCTCCCGCCTGCGTTGACCTCAAGAGGAGCAACCATCCTGATTGCTTGTCCTTGCTCTCCGCATGGAGTGGCGCAGCCTAGTCTCGCCGCACCGCAGGATCCGTTGTATGTCATGGCTCTTTCTCACGGAGCAGCCCGATGGAAGGATGATGAAGCAATCTTAGGAGGCGTGCTGAGTGCGGTCCGTGATGCGCATCACCGTGAGAACGTGTCATGATTTGCGATGTGGGCGATCAGCTGCTGCTGACGATGCCGCATCAATACCCGGCAACGGAGACCGCAAGCTAGCTGCTCGATCTCGATCGCATCTCAAACCAGACTGCCGTCTGGTCCTGTGAGTATTTCTGAAATGACTGGCTGGTCGCGGTACGAGGATTGGAACTGCTCGACGCGTCTAGGCTGCTCAGGCAGAGGATTCACGCAGATGTGGAGCGCATCGTTGATTGCAACCCCGAGCTGCAGAGAACTTCTTTCGTAATGAAGTGAGTGCTGTTAGAATACCATCAGCCGGTCTGCCAAAGCTGCAAAAGGCTCGACCGTGATGGAGCAATAGAGCCAATGGTCTGCGCAGTCTTAGCCTCTGCTTCGCGTCCAAGGCTTTCGTCTGATCGGGCACTAAGTTCATGAAACGGCGCGACTTCATCGTGATGCTCGGCGGGGTCACGGCGCTCACGACTTCCGCTCGCGCGCAACAGTCCAAGATGCCGGTCGTTGGGTATCTCGGCCCTGAGGCGCCCCGAGCCTTCGCCAGCCGCGTCAAAGCCTTTCGTGAAGGGCTGGCCGAAGCTGGATATGTCGAAGGCCGCAACGTGGCGGTGGAGTTCCGCTGGGCCGAGGGACAATACCACCGTTTGCCGGCGCTCGCTGCTGAATTGGTCGACCGTCAAGTCAATGTCATTGCCGCGCCAGGTGGAGCTCCCATTGCGCTCGCGGCGAAATCCGTGAGCTCAAGAATTCCCGTTGTTTTCGAGATGGGCGGTAATCCCGTAGCATTGGGCGTCGTCGACAGCCTGTCGCAGCCTGGCGGAAATATCACCGGTGTATCGAGCTTGAGCGTAGAGGTGTCCCGTAAGCGGCTTGAGTTCATGCGCGAGCTGCTCCCCAACGTCGATCAGTTCGCAGTCGTCATGAACCCGACCAGCCCCACCGCGCCCTCGCAGTTGAAAAACCTCGAAGCGGCTGCTGGCGAACTTGGGGTTCGACTAGCTATCCTGAGCGTCAGCGCTGAACAGGAGTTCGCTTCACTGTTCGCAAGCGCAGCCGAGCGGAAACTGGGTGCGCTCGTATTTACGTCGGATCCTTATTTTGCGTTCCGCAGTGAGGTCCTGGCTGCGATCGCGGTCCAGCACTCGATGCCCGCAATTACCCAATCACGCGATTTTCCCATCGCTGGAGGCTTGATGAGCTACGGGGGAGATTTCACCCAATCGCACCGTCGCGCCGGCCTGTATGTCGGGCGCGTCTTGAATGGTGAGAAGCCGAGCAATCTTCCTGTTCAGCAGGTCACCAAGGTCGAGCTGTTCCTCAATCTCAAGGCAGCTTCAACGCTCGGCATAAGTTTCCCACCTTCGCTGACCACGAGTGCCGACGTTCTAATCGAATGAAGTTTCCGCTCGCAGGTCGCCAAGCAATGGTGCCGTCGGAGTGCCTTACCCGAAACCCTAGGCTGCTTGCCGTTTGCGTTCCAGGTCAAGGCAGAAGACCGGGACGTCCCCAAGATACCCCTTCAATGGGCGTTGACCCAGGAAGGTCAGGGGTCGCTGTCCGCGTGCGGCATTAGCAGCTGTCGCATCGACCAAGATCTCCCCATCCTGGGCTGCGGAGCAGAGCCGCGAAGCGAGGTTCGTGACGCTGCCGATCGCGGCATAATCATATCGGCCCTCATATCCAATCCGCCCTACAGTCGCCGGTCCGAATGCAAGCCCGATCCCGAAGCCGATGTCGTATCCGAGGTGTCGCCATTCGAGAGCAAGCTCTTGCACCACAAAACGCATGTCGGAGGCCAGGTCGAGTGCGTGTAGCGCAGGGTTCGGTACCGGAACCGGTGCGTTGACGAGAATCATGACGCCATCACCCATGTAGCTCACGAGGGTCGCATGGCGCTCAGTGACGATTCGACCGAGTGCCTCATGATACTCGGCGATGACGCGCATCACCTCGTCGGGTGAAGCCTTGGTTGAAAAGGTCGTAAAGCCTCGCAGGTCAACAAACAGAGCCACGACGTCCTCGCGGCGTCCCTCCAGCAGATCGTCTTCTCCGGACCGGTCAAGCAGTTCCGCCACCTGTGGGGCCAAGAAGCGCCTCAGCTTTGCGATCCGCTCCTGCCGATCCTGAGACTCGGCCAAGCCCTCCGCCATTGCGTTGAAGCTCTCCGCAAGCTTCTGCAACTCGTCGCCCGTGCCGATGGCTATGCGATGCTTGAGCTTCCCTGCGCCGATGAGTTTGGTGCCCTCATGAAGCAGCCTGATGGGGCCTGTCGTGAGGCGAGCGAGCCAAAAGGCGAGGACAGCCGCGAGAGCAATGCCGCCAAGGAGAAGGCCACTGGTTCGCCACAAGGCTCCGTAGATCGGCGCGAACGCCTCCATACGTGGCTGTGCCACGAGCACCGCCCAGTCGACGCCCGGAACGGCGGCAGACCGGACTGCCACGGCTCTGCCTCGCGCATCCTCGACCGAAGCGATTTGCCCGCCAGCTGCCGTTACAGACGCCCTGATGTCTTGGAAGGCCCTGATCGTCCCGTGATCTGCGCCACGAAGAACAAGGCTGATGTCCGGATGCGCGATCAGGCGTCCTAAGCCGTCGAGAACGAACGCGTAGCCCGTCTGGCCCACTTGGATCCTCGAGATCACGTCCCCGATGAGCTTCAGATTCACTTCAGCGAAGACTGTTCCGGCCGAGGGGCGACTGCTGGTGACTGCAACCGTCAAATGGGGCTCGGACCCTCCCATGAAGGAAACGCCGCTGAACCAGATCTTTCGTGCTCTCGCTCCGACAACCGGAGTGTCCGCCCGGCGGTCTGTGCGAGCTTCCATACGGTTGAGGCCGAAACGCGAGACGTGGATGCGCTCCAGCCCTTGCTCGTCTACGACGGTGATGCTCACGATCCCTGGCAACTGGCGGAGGAGCCGCAACGCGTCGATGCGCCGACGCTCATCCGGCTCCGCGGACCAGGGCAGCTGAACGAGCCAGTCGAGGTGATTGACGATCCCGTCCAGGAAGTCCTGAATACGGGTCGCAGCCGCACGGGCCTCAACTCCAAGGAGCTGGTCAAGACGCTCGCGTTGTGCGCGGTAGCTGAACCAAGCCTCGCTCAGGCCACTCACCGCGAGAGGCACGATGACGGCGAGGAACAGTGCGAGAAACGACTTCGCGAACAGCGAGCCACGAAGCGAAAAGCGCCATGCCAAGTCGGTTCTCCCGCCGGAACCCTCCACATGACTTTATTGTCGAGGCATGTTGCAAGATTGTTTCTTGACACTCCGATCTGACCAACTCGCCCCACATCACCCCGCGATCGCGCGCTTGAAATTATTGGGGTCAAAGTTGGTCCTTGGAGAGCAGTTCTGCTCCTTCACCAGTCAAGAGGGGAACGGAAGGATGGCGCCGGGGCAGCCCGAAGGTCCACTCCGCCGGGCCCGGCTTGGAAGTGAACGGAAGTGTGACGTTCCTCACATTCGCCTAAAGCGAAAGCGTGCAACCTCTCACTCATGATCCCGTTGGGATCATGATGCTTGAGGTGGCTGCCATGAGTCGCCTGTTCTTAGCGAAGGGCGGCTCAATCCCTCTTCCTTCAGGGAGAGGATGTAGGGCCGCTCGCGGCGTCAGCCGCGACCTTGGTTCTCGATATACTGCTTGAGGATTGACAAGGGCGCACCCCCGACCGATCCCGCGAAGTAGCTCGCTGTCCAGAGAACGCCCCGCCTTTTCCGAACCGACCAGAAGGCGTGGATGGCAGGGAACTCCTGCTTCAGGCGTCGGCTCGACACGCCCTTCAGACTGTTGACCAGCTCTGACAGACGGACCTTCGGTGGGTAGTTCACGAGAAGGTGGACGTGGTTGCTTTCGCCGTTGAACTCTCGCAGCTCCACTCCGAAATCGGCACAGACGCTCTCGAAGATCTGCTTGAGCCTTTCGAGATGGACCT
>JAESFL010000194.1_pt1 | contig 53432 bp, 46 predicted proteins | sample 9269401 | NCBI WGS metagenome assembly JAESFL01 (sample SAMN14506025, study PRJNA617098) | algae metagenome | isolation source: Gloeocapsa sp. UFS-A4-WI-NPMV-4B04 and co-occurring heterotrophs from desert... | place: USA: Utah | collected 2006-10-01 | reverse complement strand
CTGAGATCAATCAGCCCCTCCTGTGGCTCGGCACCGCCGGATCGATCGACCACGAAGGTTCCGCGCCCGACATGGGCTGACACAAGGCCACGCCGGGCGGCGGCGTCATAGGCGCGGGTCACAGCTCCGACGCTGATGCCGAGGGCGTAAGCCAAGTCGCGCTGTGGCGGCAGCCGTGTTCCTGGCGTGAGCGTGCCCGCCTCAATGTCGGCTGCGATCACCTCGGTCAACACCCTATAGATTGGACCCGATCGCTCAGTGGGGAACTTGGGTACCCATTCGGTCATGAACGGCTCCGGATTGTACTAAGTACAATAAAGAAATTGACTCTATAATTAATCACCATTTGTCTTCATAGGCAACTTTGGAGACTGAGCCGTGTCTGTTCCCATCTACCAAGTCGATGCCTTCGCGAGCCGCCGCTTTGCCGGCAACCCGGCCGCTGTCATGTTGCTCGAGCGCTTCCCTGATGACAGTAACCTTCAGGCGATTGCGGCTGAGAACAATCTAGCTGAGACGGCCTTCCTCGTGCCGGATGGCGAGAATTTCCTGCTGCGCTGGTTCACGCCAACCGTCGAGGTGCCGTTGTGTGGGCACGCCACGCTCGCCAGCGCCGCGGTCGTGATGGAGCGTTTGGAGCCGTACCGAGAGCGTGTGGTGTTCCATTCCGCAAGCGGTCCGTTGAGCGTGGATCGCACCGCGACCGGCTACGTCATGAACTTCCCGGCTCGTGTTTCGGAGCCTGTCGCCCCGCCGCCTCTTCTGACTGAAGCACTCGGGCAAGTCCCTGTCGAAGTGGTCGCTGACCGGTTCAACTACCTCGCCATGCTGGAGACGGCGGATCAGGTGCGCCGCCTCACGCCGGACGTAGCAACGATCGCCAGGCTGCACCGCGACGGGTTGATCGTCACGGCCCCGGGTGATGGTGGCTACGACTTCGTCAGTCGCTATTTCGCGCCGGCCAAGGGCATTCCCGAAGACCCCGTAACCGGCGGCGCCCATTGCGCACTCGCGCCGTACTGGGCCCAGAGATTGAAGAAGACCGCCTTCCGCGCGTTCCAGGCGTCTCATCGCGGCGGCGAAGTCGGCTGCCGCCTGATTGGCGACCGCGTCGAGCTCGAGGGGAGCTGCGTGTTCTATCTTGAGGGGCAAGCCGAGATATGAGCTTGCGCATTTACGGTTATGCGGCATCGATCAATGTCCGCAAGGTTCTCTGGGCGTGTGCCGAACTCGACCTGCCCTTCGACCGCGAGGATTGGGCAGGGCCCTTCCGCCCCACCTCCGACCCGGCGTTTCTGGCCTTGAACCCCGTTGGCATGGTTCCCGTCATCGACGACCATGGCGCGATCGTCTGGGAGTCTAACACGATTATTCGGTATCTGGCGGCGAGCCGCGGCCGGGGCGATCTCTTGCCCGGCGACCCACTTCGGCGAGCCCAGATCGAGAAGTGGATGGACTGGCAGGCGTCGGACCTCAACAATGGCTGGCGGATCGCTTTCCAGGGATTGATCCGAAAGAACCCCGACCACCAGGACCCGGAGGCAATCCAGCGCTCGCTCGCGACGTGCTCTCGCATGGTTGCCGTAATCGATGCGCACCTGGCCGGCTCAGGCGGCTACATGTGCGGCGACGGGTTCACGCTCGCCGATATTCCGATTGGCCTGTCGGTTCATCGTTTGCGATCGCTCCAGCAGCACCCATCTCTGTCGAACATCAACCGCTATTACGAGCGGCTGTGCAAACGCCCGGGCTTCCGCCAGTACGGTCGCGACGGAGGACCGTAGGGTTCCATCATGGCATCGTGCGCGCGCGATCAACGCGGCGGTCGCCCCGCTCCTGGACCGGCGGATCCCACGGCAACGGCGACAGCCGTGCCGCAATCCAGTCGGCGAAGGCACGGGTCTTGCCGGCCGTGAAACGCCCGGATGGCCGGACCAGATGGATGGCGGCCTCGCCGCCGGCATCCCCACCGACGGCCCATCCCGGCAGCAGCCGGACCAGGCACCCGCTGGTCAGTTCCCGGCCGACGAGCCACTCCGAACACATCAGGATGCCTTTTCCGGCTACCGCTGCATGGACGAGGCTTTCGGCGTTGTCAGTCAGCAAGGGACCGGACACCCGGACCCGTGCATGCTCGCGCGCCCGGCTGAAGTGCCATTCCGAAGGCGAATCGAACAGGGCAAAGAGCAGACCATTGTGCGCAGCAAGATCGGCGGGCACCTGCGGGGTTCCCCGGGCAGCGAGGTAGGAGGGCGCGGCGCAGATCAGCCGCCTCTCAGCCCCCAGCTTGCGTGCCACCAGCGAGCTGTCGGATAGCCGGCCGATGCGGATCGCCAGGTCCATGCCCTCCCCCACCAGATCGACGAAACGGTCGCTGTAGAAGGCCTCGACCCGCACATGGGGATGGGCATCCAGGAAATCGGGCAGGAGCGGCGCGATCCACAGCCGGCCGAAAGCCTCCGGCAGGGACAGCCGGAGGGTGCCCTGGGGAGCGGCACCGGCGTCCGCGGCTTCCCGCTCGGCATCAGCCAGCAGCGTCAAGGCCACCCGCGCCCGATCGGCGAAACGGCGACCGGCTTCCGTCGGCGTAACCCGCCGCGTCGTGCGTTCCAGCAGTCGGACTCCAAGCCGCCGCTCAAGCGCCGAGACCCGGCGCGAGAGAACGGAAGCATCGCGCCTCAGCACCCGGGCGGCGGGTGCGAAGCCGCCGCTGTCCAGCACCGCCAGGAGGGCGGCCACCTCTTCCAGACCCTGATCGCTCAATTCGTGCATGGTTTGCAGCAATATCATGCACAGGAACCGGATTAAAGGCCAAGCTGCAACCCGATAGCCTCATGGACATCGCTCAACCGATTCCGAGGATTGTTTCCGATGCGTGCCTATCACCTTGAAGCTCCGAGCCTTGACGCCCTGCGTGTGGTCGATGTTCCGCAGCCCCGCCCCGGGACTGGTGAGGTTCTCGTCCGCCTGCGGGCCGCGAGCCTGAATTATGTCGACCTCGCGGTGGCGACAGGGGCCTTCCCCGCAACCTTGCCGCTTATCCCCGTGGCGGACGGCGCTGGGGTAGTGGTAGAGCCCGGTCCTGATGTGACCGGGCTGGCTGTAGGAGATCGCGTTATCCCGCACTTCCTGCCGGACTGGTTCGCTGGACCGCTCCCAACGTACACCAGCCGGCGGATGCGCGGCATCACCATGCCGGGGTCCCTTGCCGACTACACTGTTGTCCCCGCAGCAAGCCTCGTGCCGATGCCCAACCATCTCTCCTTCACCGAGGCCGCTACCCTGCCGATTGCGGCAACCACCGCCTGGAGAGCCGTCCGGACGGGGGTAGTGCGCCCAGGGAGCACGGTGCTTCTGCTCGGTACCGGTGGCGTCAGTCTGTTCGCCCTGCAATTCGCCAAGGCCTTGGGCGCGCGGGTGATCATCACCTCCTCGTCTGACGAGAAGCTGGAACGGGCGAAGGCCCTTGGTGCCGACGAGACGATCAATTACGCATCAACCCCGGACTGGGACCTGCGGGCTCTGGAACTGACGGGCGGGTTTGGTGCCGATCTGGTGGTAGAGACCGGCGGCGCCAAGACGTTTGCGCGCTCCCTCAATGCCGCCGCCGCGGAGGGCACGGTCTTTGTCGTCGGCTTTCTCACCGGCGACGAGCTCAAGACCTCCCTGTTCCCTATCATCCTGAAGATGCTGAGGGTTGTCGGCAGCAACACCGGGTCGGTGGCGGATCTACGAGAGGCCGTCCGGGCCATCGACGCCGCCAGGATCCGCCCAATGGTTGACAGCGTCCATGAATTCGATGACGCGGCTGGCGCATACGCGATGCTGTCGCGCGCCGGTCACTTCGGCAAGATCGCTATCACCCTGGGGGATAGGCTCTGATCACGTCCTCGCCGCGTCCGCCGGCGGGACACGGGCTTCGCCGGACGCCTCTCGCCGGCGCGACCCGCCCTCTGGGAACAGGAGTACCGCTGACGATCGACTGCGCAACTCTGAGGTCGCTGGCGGCATGTCGGAAATTCAGATGCTCTGCGACCGCAAGAATTTATACTAGGGTGATGAGCGGTATCCTATCGCTCATCACGCTACAGGTCGCCGGAATATGATGCTTCCGGCGCACGTTGTGGCTCCCCACATCCTTGAGGAACGCAGAACTCAGACGAAACGCCCGCCGCCGTCGATATGCAAGACTTCACAATTCATGAAGCCATTGGTGAGAAGGAAGATGATCGCATCTGCGATTTCATCCGGACGGCCAATGCGCCCGACTGGCAGAACATCTGCAGCCTCCGCCAATAACGCTGCGCGGCCTTCTTTCCCGAAAGCATCGTACAGAGGGGTATCGACAAAGCCAGGCGAGATCACGTTGACGCGAATTGGTTTGAACTCGAGCGCAAGTGAGCGCGCAAGTGCTTCTATGCCGCGGCAAGCCAAAGCCATAACCGAGGTCCCGTTTCCGGACGGACGATCTGAAAGCTGCCCGCCCATTAGGACAATCGAACCAGTGGGAGGAATCCGGGAGATAGCGCCCTTTACTGCGTACAGAGATCCCGCGATATGTTCGTTGACCTCAGTCAGCAGCCTGCCCGGGTCGGAATCCGCCAGCTTACCTGCATGCACGCCGCCTCCGGTGATCACCAAGTGATCGACCCGCGATATGCCTGCGAACACAGCCTCGATGCTCTGCCTGTTCGCTAAATCGGCCACGGCTGTCTGAGCGCCTCCAATATTATCGGCGGCGCTCTGAAGCTTTTCTAGTGTCCTGCCGACGATGGTGATGTTCGCTCCCTTGGCCTTTGCGGCCATAGCTGTCGCTAAGCCGATGCCAGAGCTTCCGCCAAACACAACGACGTGGCTGCCATGCAGCGATGTCGGGGATAGAATGGTCATCCGATTTCCTCACAAAGATGATTACGGAAATGACCTTATCTCATTCCACTTCATTATTTATTGCGCTAACCTGGCATATAGCTCATGCCTATGGGGAATAAGGTGGACTCACTCCAATCAATGCGAATGTTCACACGCGTTATCGAATTGGGGAGCTTTTCTGCCGCCGCACGGGAAGAACGCGTCAGCCAGCCCACGATAAGCAAGGCTATCGCTGCTCTCGAGCGAAACTTGGGGGTCCGGCTGCTCGATAGAACGACGACCAGCCTGACCCTGACCGAAGAGGGCACTCGCTTTTACGCGCGAAGCAAGGGCGTGATCGAGGAGTATGCCGAGGCTGTTGCGGAAGCGCGAGGCCAGACCCACCGGCTTACGGGGATGCTGCGGATCAGTGCACCTGTGGGGTTAGGCGAATTACGCCTGAATGGCTTGTTTCTCGAATTTCTCACAATTTACCCACAGATCGAAGTTGAACTGATCCTCAACGATCGCATGATCGACTTGGTCGAAGAAGGTATCGATGTAGCTGTCCGGCTTGGAGATAATCTCCCGCCGAACGTCATCGCTCGCAATATTGCGATGTCGCCGCGCGTTCTAGTAGCAAGGCCGGACTATGTGAAGCGCACAAGGCAAATACGCAGCCCCAAAGACCTCGAAGAGCACGAGTATATCCGCTATGCCGGCATCGGTTCTGGAAGCCAGATGGAATTTTCCAACGATGGCGAGACAATAATGGTCTCGACCCGAGGACGCTATAGCGTCAACAACTCGCTCGCCCTGCGCCAGTGCTTTTTGGCAGGGATGGGGTTAGGGACGGCGCCAGCCTGGCTCGTCCAAGACCTGATTGATGCCGATGATTTGGTCCGTCTACTTCCAACATGGAGGATGCCCTCCCAGGCGCTTCATCTGGTCTATCCGTCCCGCAGATACCAGCCGCTCCGGACCAAAGCTTTTCTGCAATTTATGACCGAGAAAGTCCCAAAATTACCTGGGTTCGGCATCGCTGGACAGTAATGAGTACCGGTGTGGTTGATCTGCACCATCAATACTGGATTCGGTGATCTAGCGGACTAATCGGCTTTGTTGCATTAACCTGAAAAGGGCAAAGCGAACCTTGTCGAATGGATCATTCAGGCCGCAAGACCGAAGAGCTGGTTAACGAGACGGATTTCGCCTGGCGCGCCAGCCTGTGGCAGGATGCAGTGGCCGCGTCGCTGTGCAGGCGCTCGCTGACCGCCCAGTCAAATCACCCGCCGAGTAAACATTTCGAGGACCACAGCCAAATACAGCCAACCCTCGTTTGTCCACACGTACGAGATATTTGCGTTCCATTTCTGGTTCGGGCCCTCGGCCGAGAAGTTTTGCTTAAGCAGGGTTAGAGCGTGTGTGGGATTAGTCAGCCGGTTGCGGGATAACGGTTCTCAAGAGCGGAGGCAGCGCTCGCAATCGTTCTTGCAACGAAGTCACTCACTGTGCGTACCCGGGCAGAGTGAGCGAGATCGGCGTGCATCACGAGCCAGAGGTCCTCGACGAGCACCCTAGGCGGCGGCAGCACCTCGGTCAGCGTCGGCTCATCAAAGGTCAGGAAGCAAGGCAGCACCGCAAGCCCGAGACCGGCGCGTGCCGCGGCGAGGTGAGTGGATAAGCTTGACACCGTGAGCGCAACTGGAGCGCTGGGCCAAGCCTTTGCCAGCCATCGCGCCGCGGGCAGGTTCGCGTAAGCCTCGTCCCAGACGATCACAGCGCGTCCCCCGAGCGGGTCATTCGCTGGTGCTGGGTGGCGCTTCAGATAGTCCGCCGATCCATAGAGTGCATGCGCCATTGCGCCGACCCGTCGCACGGTGAGGTTGCCGGCCTCGGGACGAACCAACCGAAGTGCCAGGTCCGCTTCACGCCTTGAGAGTGCGACCTGTGCGGTGCCGGTCACGATCTCAAGTCGCAGACCGGCATGCTGCTCGATGAATGCGGGCAGTGCCGGGATCAGCAGGTGCGTGGCCAGCATCTCGGCTGTAGCCAACCGCACCACGCCGGTTGCGGAGGCATCCAGCCCCGCGTCCCCGCGCTCCACGTCTAGAGCGCGCTCCTCAACCGCCTCCGCAAGCGCGAGCACGTCGCGGCCTTGGTCAGTTAGCGTGGCCAGTCTGGTGCCGAGCAAAGAGGCGCACGCCTAAATCGTCCTCCAGCGCCGCGATGCGCCGGCTCACTGTCGCCTGCTGACGCGCAGATCAGCCGCCGTGCGTGTCAGGCTGCCGGTGCGGGCCACGCCAAGGAAGTAGCGCAAATCGGTCCAGTCCATGAGTTTTTCGTTTCTGCGAAACCAGCGGCGGCCGCGTTGCGACAAATCAACATAAGTTAAAGAAAAGTTAACGCTGTGTCGGGTTCCCTACAGACCGAGCCGTTCTGCCGCGTATGCTTCCGAGCTACACAAAACGAATAAGTCATGGGGATACAACAACAGCCATTGGTGAGCCAGCAGGCGTTTGCTCCGCATCCGGAGAAAGCTGGTTTTGCCGCAAACCCTTGGGGAGCCGAATGCCAGCCAAGAAACGATGTCCGGATTCCTCAAAGCGTCGGCGCCTTGCGCGGCTGGAACAGCAACTCAAATCCGTCGAGGCGCAGATTGCGCAGTTGGAGAAGGACGCAAGCCTTAATCTCGCGGTGCAGGACCATTTTGTCCTGTGGAGGCGGCCGAGCCTGTTTGCTCCTTTGCCGTCCGGGATCCAGCACTGACGCCCATTTCCTTTAGCCCATTGCCAGCGCTTGCCCTTCATGCAGCGCCCACTCATTCAATCAGGACGATCGATCATGACCAACGAACGCTTCAGCCGAACCCCTCCAGCCAAAGCCACCGAACTCTTTGAGAAGCTCCTCGCCACATCCGACAAAGCCGTCAAGGCGCGTGAGCGGATGCTTGCGGACCTGCAGGAGGAGCTGGATCTCCTGGCCAGCCTACAGGAGCAACACCTTTTCCCGATCCTGCGACAGCATGGGATGCACGATCTCGTGCGGGACGCCATTACCGACAACGACGAGACGCGTGCGTTGCTGGCCGAGCTGGAGCGCATGCCAAAGAACGATGACGCCTTCCTCAGCCGGGTGGCCGAGTTGAGGAAGGTGTTTCAGCAACATATCCGGGACGACCGGAAGGAGCTGCTTCCAGCCGTGCTCAAGGTCTTGAGCGACGAGGAAGTCAACGCCATAGCTGAGACGGTGGAGGATGAGATGGCAAGCATTGATGACACCAAGCGAGCCGAAGCCAAACGTGCACGTGAGCAGGGTGAAACCGTCCAGCGGGTGACGGAAGACGTGGCGGATACCCTGCGCGCCGGAGTGGAAGGGGCGCAAACCATGGTGCGCACCATGCAGGAGTCCGTGCAGAACAGCTTCGGGGCTGTCTCCGACATTGCCCGCCGTTCAACCGCCCAGCCCCTGCCGCTCTTTACTCCGTCCGGTGGGGATGCCCGCGACCTGGCGGGACAAGCCTCGGAGCACCTCCGGGCCGTTGCGCAATCGAGCACGGCCCTGGCCCGTGGCGTCCAGGATGTCTCCCGAGAGGCGTTCGAGTTGAGCCAGAAGCGTCTTCAGACCAACCTGGAAGGTTTGAACCAGCTTGTTCGCTGCCGCTCACTGGCTGACCTCATTGCGGCTCAGAGCTCTCTCTTTCGCGAGAACCTGGAGCAGACCCTCAACAACAGCCGTCGTCTTGCCGAGATGACCCTCCAGGTTGTCGACGAGGCGACGCGGACTGCCACTGTTCAGGCAGAGGAAACGGCCCAGCGACGGAGCCGCGCGGCCTGAAACCCTTGGGAGCTCTGGCGCTGCTCCGAAGATATCGAAGCTGTCCTCCCCGCTGCTGGTGGTCAGATCTGACGCATGGCACCCGCTCGCGAGGTCCGCTGCGGGTGGGACGCAGCCATGCGCCAGGGCGCGGTGGTGAGAACTCCTGAGCGGAGGGCTCTCACCCGTAAATTCAACCGTTTATCGTGGGGCGTCGCGGCATGAGGAACGCCATGGCGGCGCAGGAAACGGGAACCTCCCACAGGCTAACATGTTCGCCTGCACGGCTGGGCTCAGACGGCGAGGCTTCCATGAGTGAGGATGAGGCGGCTGACGGCATCACCTTCCTGGAAACAGACCTGCTGGAAGACTGCGAGGTCCTGCCTTGGAGTGGCACACTCGGTCCTGCCGAACTGAGTTGGATCAGGCGTGAGCTGCGCGAGCACTATGACAGCATCCTTCGTGAGCCCGTACCGGAACGGCTCTTGACCCTTCTTGATCAGGGGCTCGCGCGGAGAACATTCCATTGACGCTTGATCCGCGCTTGCGTGACGAGATCCTGGCGGCCATTCCGAGCCTGCGCGCCTTTGCCATGTCGCTGGCCAGCAGTGCTGACCGCGCCGACGATCTGGTCCAGGACACGCTGGTGCGTGCTGTTACAAACATCCACCGCTTCGAGGTCGGCACGAACCTCAATGCCTGGCTGTTTACGATCCTGCGCAACCTTTTTCATTCCGAATACCGGAGGAGACGGCGCGAGGTTGAGGATGCCGACGGCTCCTATGCGGCCCGGCTCTCGGTCCTTCCCGAGCAGGGAGCCCGTCTCGACTTCGAGGATTTCCGTAAGGCTCTGGCGGGGATCCCCCTCGACCAGCGCGAGGCACTGCTGCTGGTTGGAGCCGAAGGGCTATCGTATGAGGAGGCGGCCCAAGTCTGCGGCGTGGCCGTCGGCACGATCAAGAGCCGCGTCAACCGCGCGCGATCCAGGCTCGCCCAGATGCTGTCCGTTGAGCAGTGGGAGGAGTTCGAGCCTGATCCGACAATCAAGGCTGCCCTTCAGGGGACGCTTGGGCCTGAGCGGGGTTGATCCAACTCGCCACCAATGGTTGCAGGTGCAAGAGAACACAGTCACGGATGCCCTGCTCCTCCAGGTGTGCGACAGGGTGTAGGGAAGTGGTCCGAATGCGCATAGCCGTGGCAGTCATCGCATTCCTCTTCTCCAGTACCTTCCCGGCCCGGAGTGATGTTTAGACCCGAGAGCTCCTGGAGCGATACGCCTCCTGGGTTAGGGCCGGCGGGTTCCCCTGCCCCAAGGCCACAAGTGTCAATGAGGTCGGTTCTGATGACGGAGGCACGGCATTCAAATTCATCTGCGGTCCGGCCGGTTCCCCTATCACCGGGGAGGAAGTCGCATACCGTGTGATGGCGCGTCCGAACGACACCCGGCTTGTGGAGCCGTGGAAGGAGTAGCCCGCCTCCCGGCGGAAGGGCTTCCGGGGCCATCCGCCAAGGATGCACCAGGGTTTCGCCCTGCCGATCCTTGCGCGGAGTTCTTGCGCATCCCACCAGATTTCTTCTGATGCTTGGTTGGCAAGCTTGGCCGCGTTGCCTTTCTGCTCCGTGCATGACCCAAGCTCCCGTACACGCTGCCTGCATCGGACTGCGCCTCCGGCGCACCGCCGCCGTGCGCCGGACTGAATAGCGCGCATACGCTGATCTCTTGGATGGAGATGGGAGTGCGGCCGTGGGCACCGAACGCCTCGATTGGGTCAGACTGAGTCAGTTCCCTGCTCTTCAGGAAAGTCTGGTGTTCTCACCCGAAGTGGAAGCTCGGCATACTTCAGGGCACAGACCATAAAGCAGCCATGCCCACCTTAGCGACCGTACAGGAGCCATGACCTGATCTTCCCCCGTGGCCTACCAAACTATCACTGTGCTCCGGCAACCAATCTAACCTGGGCCGGTTATCCATCCGAGTGTTCTGACACGTTGCAGGCCTTTGGCGCACAACCTTGCCAAGGACATCCAGGCAGCGGCGAAATCGAACACAAGGATATTCTCATGAAGCCTCGGCACTCCATTCATGTCTCGCTTGCCCTTGCATTCCTCGGCACCAGCCCGGTCTGGGCGCAACCGTCACCTCCCTGTGGCGACACAACCCAGGTGAGCCGATCAGACACCCTCAGCAGCATTGCTGCTCGTTGCGATACGACAGAAGCCGCCATCCTGCGAGCCAACCCGGCGGTTGAGGGATCCGACGACCTTCGGGTCGGCCGGGAGCTCAAACTCACCGCCTCGACAAATCAGCCGACAACGGAGCGCCTGGGATCACTTGCCCGCGAGGCCGGCAGCGCGCTGAGCGGAATGGCACAGGACCTCACCTCGTCCGTGGATGGCCTCCTCGACAAGAACCCGGATCTGCGCCAGCGGCTGGGCGGCATTGGTGACCGTATCAAGTCCACAAACGTCGATGTGAGCAAGGCCGAGGTCTCGCTCGCGCCGAGGAACGGCACCGTCGGCACGACGGTGACCATATCGGCAAAGGGGCTTCCCGCCGACATGGCGGTGGTCATCGGCGGCGGCGCCCCTCGGACAGCCTACGAGGTTCTCCAGCAAGCCAGGACGGGCGCGGATGGAACCCTCCAGGCAAGCGTGCGAATTCCCGACTGGAGCACCGGGCAGGAGCGTTTTGTGGTGACGGTCGCTGCCGAGGAGGCAGAGTGGAAGGTACGTTCCGCCCCCTTCCAGATCACCGGCACGAAGCTTTGAGGGATGCGACGTCCGGCCTTCCCGTCCTGAGCGGACATTTGGCGTACTTCCGAGACGTGCCAGTTCCGAACTTAAGCGGCGGGCCGGTCGAGTTCAAGCCGAGGGAGCCTTCGCCGTGGACGACCCGAACCGGGGGCAAGACGTTGGCGTGGCCCTAATGTGCTGGGCCTCACCCTCGCCGTTCCATGCTGATCGCCGTGACGAGGGTGGCGTTACCCATGTGGTGGTTGATGGCCTCGAAGGTGGCCCGCTTCCAGTCCATGCCGTTCTTCTATGCGTCTCACTGGCAGAGCAGGTTCTTCTCGCTGACGCCGACCTGAACGATCCGAGGCTTGTCCACGCCCGCGACGCCGACGTACTTGAATACGCGGTCATCAAGCTCGCGCTTACGGGTCTCCTGAACGACAATCTTGTCCCGTCCATCGAGCAGCGACCAAAAGGCTGAGGCTTGAGGTTGCTTGGCCGGATCAGGGCTGAATGTGAAGTCGATGCCGGTGTTCGTCAGATACACATGGCCGGCGGAATCTGTGATCCAAAATTCCTCGATAGCCGAACTCCCGGTGACCGTGTTGAGGACACTGTTGATCTGGGCAGGGGTCATTCCTGCCTTCTCTGCAACAGCAACGAGTTGGGCCGCGAGCATCGCTTGACCGATCATGTGCCGCGCAATCAGGTCGTCACACTCGGCAGCTCTGGAGCTTGTGTTCGTGAAGCACGCGAGAAGGGCTACGAGGATGGCTGGTGCGCGGTTGCGATACATGGAGTCCTCCTACCGTCTTGTCTAAGGGACGAGGAACTGCACCCGAGCCATGAGGCTCCGGATGGGGTTGTTGTCGAGCCAGGATCAAGCAAGCCCGACCATCTTGATCCTAGAGCGGTTTGGAAGTGATCGGAACTCGGTTCTCTAATCCGCCCGTAGCAGTACTTGCGACCCGCTACTGCCGTCTCGGGAAGGTCTGCTCATCCCAGCAGTGCGGAAGTACGGCTAAGGTCAGCCCCGTGCCAGTTCCAGACCTTCAGCTTGATGCCAGAACTCGCGAGTAGGGCGAAGCGCATGCAACCGTAGCGGTGATGATTGTGGCTAGTGAGGGCTGGCCTCTGGCACTCTCTCGAGCTTCGAGGAGATCAAATGACCAACTATCACCCAGTTACACGGCCTCCACGCCCGTAGACGAGCAGCATGGAGATGATGACGCAGCCATAGATGATCTGCCGACCGGCTTCGGGCATCTGCATGATGGAGAGCACCGAGTTCAAGAGCACGATCAGGATGACGCCCACGAGCGTGCCGAGATAGCGCCCGCGTCCGCCGAGGATGTTGGTGCCGCCGATCACCACAGCGGCAATAGCCGGGAGCAGATAGGCATCGCCCATGCCCTGGTAGGCCTTAGTGGAGTACCCGGCGAGCAACACGCCGGCAAGGCCTGCGGCCGCGCCCGAAAGCGCGAAGGCGATGAGGATCACGCGGTTCGTATCGATGCCCGAGAGATAGGCTGCCCGCTCGCGATTGCCGATGGCGTAGATTGAGCGGCCGAGGGTCGTGCGTGTGAGGATCGCCACGACAACCACGGAGACCGCGAGCCAGACGAGGACCGCTACCGGGATCACACCGCCGATACGGGCGACCGCAAGGTACTGCATCAGGTCCGTGGCCGCCGTTTGCGGGGCGAAGCCGCCCGTATGAGCCACCATGAGGCCGCGCATCACGGCGTTCATGCCGAGCGTGAAGATCATGGATGGCACGCGCAGATACGCGACGCCGAGCCCGTTGGCGATGCCGATGAGAAGACCAGCCCCAATGCCCGCCGGGATCGCCCAGGGGCTGCCGACGACGGTTGCCATCATGGCGGCGGCGGTCAAAGTCCAGGGCACCGAAAGGTCAATATGGCCGAGCAGGATGACGACCATGAGCCCGGCCGCCACGATGCCGAGGAAGGAGCCCACCTGAAGCTGCTGCAGGAGGTATTGCGGCTGCAGGAGCGGCGCGCTCCCTTGCGTGTAAAGCGTGTAGCCCGTCCCGACGAGCAGGATGAGCAGGACGCAGCCGGCCGCGAAGACCACGGGCTTGTCGTCAGGCCCGAGATGCAGGCTTCGTGGCGCGATGATCGTGTCGGCCGTTCTGCTCACCGGAACACCTCGAGCTTGTTCTTGAGACGCAGGAGCTTCAGTCCGCCGATGCTCACGGCGGCGAGAAGCACCAGCCCTTCGAAGAGAGGCTGTAGAAGGGGGGCGACATCGAAGATGCGGAAGTTGAAGGAAATCGTGCGCAGCACCATCGCGCCGATCATGGACCCGATGGCGCTGCCAGTGCCCCCGAGAAGCGATGTGCCCCCGATTACCACGGCTGCGATGGAATTCAGCGTATAAGCTCCGGCCTGCGGAATGTCGGCATTGCCGGACGAGGTCTGGAGGGCGAGAAACAGGCCGCCGAGACCGGCGAAGAGGCCGGCCAATGTAAAGGCCGCGAGCTTCGCCCGGTTGATCGGAAGACCCGACATATACGCCGCGCTCTCGGACGAGCCGACCGCATAGACCGTGCGCCCCGTGACGGAACGGGTGAATGGAACCCAGATCACAAGGATGATCAGAGCAAGCAGCACGAGCGGCACCGGGATCCACGCGAAGGGCTGCAGCCAGGTGGCCTCGCCATCGTCGAAGAGACCGAAGGTCACCGAGAACTCGCGCAGGTCGCTCGTCACGGCCCAGGACAGGTCCTCCTGCACCTTGCCGCCGGGCGTCGGCCGCAGGATGAGGGCAAGTCCCATGTAGATCGCGCTCGTGGCAAGTGTCGCAATGATCGGCTGAATGCGCCCATAGACGACCACGCAGCCGTTGACGAAACCGCATGCGGCGCCCGCTCCGATGCAGGCGGCGATGCCGAACGCGATCTCAGCCGGGCTGCCGTCGACGAGGTGGCTTGCGATGCAGCCCACGAGGGTCATCACGGCACCCACCGAAAGGTCGAGGCCCGCCATCAGCACGGGCACCGTCTGCGCCATGGACACGAGCGCCAGGGCGAAGACCTCGTTGGAGTTCTGGATCAGGACCTGCCCCGTGAAGCCCCGAGGATGGCTCAGCTGATAGAACAGGTAGAGCACGAGAAAGAGCGCAAGCGCGCCGAGGATGCCCGCGTGCTGCCGCCAGCGCAGGCTCAAGCCGTCGCCCCACCGGCGGGTTTTCTCCTGCGGCTCTGCGGCGGCAGGCGTGAGCACCGTGTCAGACATGGGCCGGTTCCCGCCGTTCGATGATGTTGAGCGCGCTCGCGATGAGATTTCGTTCCGTAATGGCCTCGCCTTCGAGTTCGCGGATGATGCGGCCGTCATATATGACGGCGACCCGGTCGCAGCAGCCGATCAGTTCCTCGTAATCCGTCGAGTAGAACAGGATGCAGGCGCCCTCCTCCGCGAGCTGGCGCATGAGTCGGTAGATCTCTTGCTTTGTTCCCACGTCGATGCCACGGGTCGGATCGTTGAGCAGGATCACATCAGGATCGGTCGCCAGCCACTTGGCGATCACCACCTTCTGCTGGTTGCCGCCGGACAGGGTCGACACCGAATCGCCTGAACTGCCGATCTTGATCCGCAACTGCTCGATCGCCCGGTCCACGGCCCGCCGGGTGCGGCCCGCATCGATGAATGTTCCATGCGAGAGACGGTCGAGCGAGGCCATGGCGATGTTGTCCGCGATCGACATGGAGAGGATGAGCCCTTCGCTCTTGCGATCCTCCGGCACCAGCGCCATCCGGGCGCGGCCGCTCTTCGCGGCCCGCGGCGACGAGGCAGTCATGGGCTGACCGTCGAGCGTCACCGTGCCGCGAACACCGCGCAGCACGCCGAAGAGCGCGAGCAGCAATTCCTTCTGACCCTGCCCGTCGAGGCCACCCAATCCCACGATCTCGCCGCGTCCCGCCTCGAGCCCGACGCCGTTGAGGCGGTTCTCCCAGGAAAGATCCCGGATCGTGATGAGGGGTGCCGGGCGTGGCCGCCTGGGTTTTGCCGGAAACTGCCCCTCGATCTCGCGGCCGATCATGAGGCCGATGAGCTCGTCATTGCTTCGCGCGCCCTTGGCGAAGGTTTCGATATGCCGCCCGTTACGGAATACGGAGCAGCGATCGGCCAGCGCCTCGATCTCGTGCATGCGATGGGAGATGTAGAGGATGCTTAAGTCGCGCGCCTTTAGCTCGAACAGCATGCGATAGACGCGGTCCACATCGGCGGCGGTCAGGGCCGAAGTGGCCTCGTCGAGGATGAGGAGCTTCGGATCGCGGCCGAGCGCCTTCGCGATCTCGACCATCTGCCGCCGGGAGAGCGGCAGGTCCGACACGCGGCTCAAGGGGTTGATGTCCTCGCAGCCGATGCGGGCGAGCAGCTCCTCCGAGCGCCGTCGCTGCGCGCGGCCGTCGATGAACCCGAAGCGGCGAGGCGGGCTCGACAGGGTGATGTTGTCCGCCACCGTGAGCTCTGGCATGAGTGAGAGCTCCTGAAAGATGCACACGATCCCAGCGCGGTTCGCCGCCGTCGGGTTCGAGAACGTGACAGGCGTGCCTTCGAGGGTCATACGGCCTTCATCCGGCCGCACGACGCCCGCCATGATCTTCATGAGGGTCGACTTCCCGGCGCCGTTCTCTCCCAAGACGGCGTGGATCGACCCGCGGCTGCACGCGAAATCGACATCCCGCAAGGCGTGGACGCCGCCATAGCGCTTGGAGATGCTTTCGAGGGCGAAGAAGGGCGCAGGTTCGAGCATGGGGTCTCTTTGATCGTCAGAGGAGGCTCCTGTCTCGGCATGCATCCGGACAGGAGCCGATGTGCTTTGACTGCGTGCTTCCTACTGCATGTTCTTAGCGTCCTTAGCCATGATCTCCGGCGCCGTCACGTTAACGCCGCAAGCCGGAAATTCATTGGCCGCGAAGAAGTTGTCGGAGAGGTTCGACCAGTAGTTCACATTGTCCTTGAGGGTCGTATAATCGACGGCCGGGATCGGCACCGAGATGAGCTGAGGCATCGGGTTGCCTTCGAGCGCCGAGATCGCGGCCTTCATGGAGATGGCCACGAGGCCCGGCGACTGGCTGTAGGAGAACCCTTTCAGCCCCTCGCCCGCATGCCGTGCGACGAGCTTGCGGTAGCCGTTCTCGCCCTCACCCGCCATCGGCACGAAGGGATGCTTCGCATCCATCATGGCGCGCACGGATCCAGTCGAGCCGCCCTGTGTGAACACGGCCTCGAACTTGCCGTGTACGGCGAGTGCATCGGCGGTTGCCTTCTGGGCCGTGCCGTCGTCCCAGTTGCCCACTACCTCGACGATCTGGAACTTGCCTTCCTTCTCCATCACCTCGCGGAAGCCCAGGTGGCGGTCGCGGTCCACCGAGTTGCCGGGCAAGCCCCGCACTTCGAGAATCTTGCCATCGCGTTTCTGCCCCAACTCCTTCAGGAGATGCCGCGCCGAGAGACGTCCGATTTCGAGCTGGTCCTCGTTCACCTGCATGACCTTGTCAGTGTCGAGTACGTTGTCGAAGGGTACGATCACCACGTTGTTACGATCAGCCAGACGAATCACGCGGTCGAAGCCCTCGGGCGCGACAGCGATGGTAATGATGGCGTCGTAACCCTGGTTGATGAAGTCCTCGATGGCGCCGAGCTGCGCAGCGACATCGGTTCCGGTCGAGACGACCTTCAGCTCCTTGATCTTGTCCTTCATGCCAGCCTGCTCGGCATAGGCCTTGGCGGTCTGGATCATCTGGATGCGCCAGGTATTGCCGACGAAGCCGTTCACCACGGCGAGGCGATAGGGTCCAGGCTTCTTATCCCATTGCATATACTTGGTCTGGGCGTTCCAAGGCTTGAAGCAGTTCGGATCCGGCCCCGGACCCGAGACGGTCTTGGGTGCGGCGAGGGATGCAACGGACGTGAGCAGAAAACCGGTGAAAGCAAGTGCGGACAGGCGAGCAGGGCATGCCATACGATCCTCCTAGGATAGCGTTCTTTCCAGATCTGGTTCGTCTGTCGCGAACCTTGACCTATTAACATGTTAGTTCCCGCCGCAGGGTAAAACAAGCAACCCTGCCGAACTCGCTTGGATAAGAAGTAGAGCCTTCCAAGTTTTGGGTTCGACGGGGCGGCCGTGGATCTGTCCCATTAACCTATTCCGAAGAAGAGGTCTCCAGCTGCCAAGAGAAAACGTCCCATTAGGGTCACGAGCCGGAGAACGGTGCAAGGGAAGGATCGTCCCGCTTACCTTGGTAAGCTGACGAAGACTTTAGGAGGAATGCCTGGGCTGGGTTCTGTCAGCGGGACGGCCAAGGTTCATTGCCGCGGGCTTCATTTCAGGAGCACTGCAATGCAAGACAGGATCACTGACCAGCCTCTCCGTACCACAACACCTTGGAATCGAGGCAAGCTAATCGGACCCAAGCCGCCTCTCAAGATCAAGGAGATCTGGCCCATTTGGGTCAGGCCCCAGGTTGCACAACGTGTTCGGGATCTGGCTCTGTTCAGCCTTGCCCCCAACAGCAAGTTGCGAGCTTGTGACCTCATCGCACTCCGAGTGGATGACCCGGCGCTCAATGGGCGGGTGCGATCTCGGGCTACCATCATGCAGCGGAAGACAGGTAGGCCCGTTCAGTTTGAGATCACGGAGCAGACTAGCGAGGCTGTCGTGCGCTGGCTCGAAAAGAAGGACCTGCATAAGGGCGAGCCGTTGTTTCCAAGCCGGATCAGTCGGCCGAGATCCATGACGACGCGCCAGTACGCTCGCCTGCTTGGATCCTGGCTTCACGCGATCGGACTTGATCCCTTGGCTTACGGCACACACTCCCTGCGGCGGACCAAAACCCCAATGATTTACCGAAGGACAGGAAATCTGGTGGCCGCTGGTAGGCCCAATCCGCTCGATGCCGTGATCCCGCCGGAGCCCCCGCGTGGCCCGGGCGAGGATCGGCAGAGCCCGGACGCCTCCGACTGATCGGAAAGCGGCACCTGTCTCCAAGATCGAGGCCAGTGCGCGGGGTCGCACTGGGTCCAATTTTGCCCTGAGGGATGGTGAGCTCCTACGCGAGACTTCGCGTCAATGACAGGTGCCGGAACATGTGGACCTGTATATGTCAGTGACTTTGGGGTAGCCCTCGGTTTTAACGCTCATTCACCAACTCGATGAAAGGCTCAAGGCTGGCATAGGGCAGCGTAAATTTCTCTCCTCGGAACAGCATCGGGACGTCCTGGTCACCTGCGAAGCCAGACATCAGCTTGCTGCGGACCGTGAAGGTCTCGCCTGCCATCACAGGCCCCCAAGCTTCATCAAGATAGTCTAACATCCCGAGTTCGTTCAGCTTCGCGTCGATGGTCTGCTTGCGGGCGTGTGATGGCAGTTGACGGAGGCTGCTCTCGATATCGTCACGCATGACAGCAAATGCGGGATTGCGGACCTTGTAGCGAAGCTCCGCATCCTGTGTGAAGGTCCATACGGAGCCAATCACCATCTGTTGCTGCTTGGTGACCGGCGTCTTCTCCGGCTTGTCAGCCTTCTTCGCCACTTTGGCGCGGGCGGGAGCTTCGGCAGGCTGAACATCGGCGATCAGCGCCCATTTGCTCGACCATTCCACTGCTCGATAGTCGCCCTGCGTGAGGCGATCGGTAAACTCCAGAATGTCCTGATCTATGGGACGTTTGCTACCGTTGGCCTCGAAGTAACGCAACCGCATCTCGTCGGGCAGAAGCAGATAGAAATTGTTGCTCTTTACGTCCACGTCGAAGATGTTGGTGACCTTCACGACCTGATTGCGGGTGGATGGGGACTCGACGCCATCGCCCTTGGGATAGACCATCGTTCCTTTTGGAACCTGGATGTAGCCGTCCACTTGCATCTCTGACATCTGTTCTTCGTCTTCCTTTTGTAGGGCAACGTGAGCGGAAAAGGCCAAGGTTTAGACATGGGAACGGCACCCGAAGGTGCCGTTTCTGTTGCTAGGCTTTCCCGAGCCCCGGATGGTTACGCCGCGAGGCGCACTGCACCCATGTCAACGTTATCGTTGGCATTTATAGGTTTTGCACTATCAAGGCCGTAGCTCAGCCTAATCGCAGCCTAGCCTTTATTGCGCCCAGTCGAACCCATGTCGCCCCCATCACAAACACACCGGGGCAGCGGCATGACCTCAACGAAAGGCCATTCCGCCCAAAACCCGTCTTGCGGTACCTGGACGGCCGGTGTGCTTGTGGTGGAGGCGGCGGGAATCGAACCCGCGTCCTAAACGCCTATTCCACTCTGCCTCTACGATCATAGTCAGGCGAACCTGACATGCGTGATATAAGCGCTAATGGATCTGATTGCTAGGCTCAGGCTCTTCAATTGCGCCTGTCAAAGCTGAATTGGTTCAATGTACATGGCAAGCGAGCGCCAGCGAACAGTTCGCAATTGGCTCATCAAGAGTGAAATCATTATCCAATAGTATACGTCTTGGGGAAATCTCATGACCGACAAGAATGGCTCTCCCGTGGCCGCATCCGGTCGATGCTGTGGGTCGCCAACCATCGTTATAGGTGTTTAGGCCACACCCACCGAACTTCGGCACTCGGTTGCACTGAACCCTTCCCTAGCGATGATGGCGCCAATTCGATCTCACCACGATGGCCCATGTGATCAGGCAATGCAGAACGCCGGCCTACGAGGACCGGCGTACCTGGTTGAGACTTATGCAGCATCGTCCGCCGCAGCATCAACTGTATCGTTGGCCTGCGGCGGATATGTGCTCGATGAGATACTACATCACCGACGCGACACCCAGGCCGCCAAGCGCTTGCTGAAGCGTCTCTTGCGGAAGCGAGGCGGCCCACTGTGGCGACTACTAATCACCGACATGCTGGGCTCCTACGCGGCTGCCCGACGCCAGATTATACCAGAAATCGAACACCGCTCGCACAAGGGGCTCAACAATCGCGCGGAAAATTCGGATCTGCCGTCCTGTCGACGAGAGCGGGTGAGGCAGAGCTTTCGATCGCATAGATACCCTCAGCGGTTCGTCAATGTGTTCTCCGCCATCCGCAATCTGTTCGTTCCACCCGGCTCCCATGGTTCGCCTCCGCCACCCATCTCCGCCGCCCCAACGCCATGGCGGAACGGAGAGCCGTAGCCCTCGGCCGCATGACCCCAGCAGGCGCCCAAACTGGCTCCGCTCTCCGAAAGCTCAGTTTACGTGACAACGCCTCATCGACAATATGCGTGCGATCTTCGGCTGTTCCTATGCAGCCGAGCCGGATAGGCTCGTGGAGGAACTCAAGGCGGACGAGGCAGTTGCAATGGCCGATACGCGGCTTCTGACTGTACCGAACCAGCTGGGCGTCGATTACAACGCTCTTGTCATCGAGGCTATCCTGAAGCATGTCGCTCCGGCAATAGGTTGGAGATGACGAACAAAGCGTTGATTAGGCCCGCTCTAAAGCTCAGCCACGATGGGTCCGAGCGGTTCCCCTCTCACGAAAGCCGCAAGAAGCGAGCCGAGTTTCTTGTTATCACGTAGATACGGGAATGTTCCGTGCCCGCAATTGAGTTCGATGACCTTGATGGGTGTCAGTGCAGCGAGCCCTTCGGCCATAGACACATCAAAGGAATTCTTCGAACCAACGAGCACTGTAATCCCACTTTGAACATTCTGTGACAGCACTTCACTCAGATCTCCACACTGGATCGAACGATCCTTTACGTGACGGGCGCTGACGCTGCCGGGGCGGTTGAGCACGTATTCAGGGACAGAAGCTAGAATTCTGGCCGCTCCTATATGGACGCCCAAACCCAGCGCAGCGAAACCACCCATGGAATGACCCAGACAGAGGATCTCATGGTCGGGATGGGCTGCTTTGACATTTATCAAAAAGGACGCAAGTTCGCTATAGCTCGATGCAACGCCAGGAACGCCTGTTTGGTACCAAGCATTCTCGCCTGGATTAAGGAACAGCTTCTTGCAGTCGATGTCCTTGAGAAACGAAGAGTGTGAGCGCGTGCCAACTTTCTGATCGATATAGGCAAAGACTATAAGGAGTGTCTTCTGTGAGGATGCCCCCTCATAGATCAGGTGTCCCTCCTCTGAGCCGAGTTCCTGGGGAAAATTGGCCGATTGCCGAAAAGCTAAGTCTATTACGTTCATAAGGCTGCCATCTTTACAAACCATGACGCGCTAATGAGGCAATCCCGCCCATGAGGCGGCTAATGACTGGCGTCCGTAGCCGCCCTGCTGGGCAGGATTAGATCCAGGCATCATTCCTCGTTCAACACCCCTCCATAACGCACCGCATGGCTCCAGGTCTTCTCAAGCCGCATGAGTGTTTGAAAAGTGATCTCCAGATCTCGCGCCTCAGATTCAGTGCGTGTGACAAGTTGATGATACGTCCTGTCGATTTGCCTGATTGTTTCACACAGCGCCAAGCCCTTCTCCGACAAGCGGACGCGAGCGGAACGGCGATCCCTCTCGGAAGTGGTTCGGACAATATACTCGCCTTCAACAAGGCGCTTGAGAATGTAAGAAGCGTTCGAACCCAGGTAGTATCCTCGTTCGATCAATTCTCGCACTGAAAGATCCGCTGTACCGATCGTAAACAGCATCATCACCTGAGATGGACTTAGATCAGTAATTCCTGCCTTGATGAGATCGGTTCGCATGAGATCGAGTGAACGCCGATGAAGTCGCTCAACAACTCTGAGGACATCGAGATGTGTAACGCCTTCCTTGAACTCCTGCTGAGATTGCAGTGGGTCTTCCAACACTTCAGGAGGCGGCATGGTCGCTCTCTGTATGGTTGCTAAAGCGGCAGCGGTAGCGAAGCTCAACTCGCCGTGAGCGGCATTCTTAGTTTCAGAATTCGAGTTTGCTTGCATCGTAGTTTCCGGAGATAAGGAGAAAAATTTAGTTCGAATTTCGAACTATTTTCAGATTTGATGACTTCTTCTCTTGTTTTATATTATTACAATCGGGTTCTCGCGCCCATGTTTACTGATATTTTCCTCCTCAAATTTTTTATTGTTTATCGAATCATACTTTGTGGGTAGACGCTCCACTATCGTTAACTCATAGTCCTCTTCCAAGAACTTTAAGGCCAAATTTTGGTTTGCCCAGTGATTGCCATCTTTGGAGCCATTCCTGCATGAAACAGACGGCGATGACGGAACCTTTGGAACTCATTCACCAGGGGAGGAAGGCGTTCGCGTCAGGGCTCGTCTATGCGGCGTCTCTCAGCGCCATCATCAATGTTCTGCAGCTGACCGTTCCTCTGTTCATGCTCCAAGTCCATGACCGGGTCGTAAACAGTCAGAGCACCGACACGCTGGTGATGCTTGTGGTTCTGGCAGCCATCGCGCTTGTGATCTATTGCATCCTCGATTACGTACGCGCTCTGACCTACCAAGTCATGGCGAGCAAGCTCGTTCGAAAGTTGAACCTACCGGTTCTTCAAGCTGCAGTCTCAGCATCTGTCGTGAAGGGTGTCTCACAATCGGGACAGTCCATTCGCGACCTCAACGACATCCGGAACTTCGTCATAGGGAATGCTATCAGCGTTCCTTTGGAAGCGCTCTGGTCTCCAATCTTTCTGGCGGTCCTGTTTGCTCTCCACTGGCTCTATGGTTTGGTGGCAATGGTTTCAGCCATCATCATCATTGCCCTCAGCCTGTTTTCGGATTTCCTGACCCGGCGTGCCATGAAGCGAGCCAATCAGTCGGCTGTCCAGAACATTGGCGAGATCAGCGGCAGTTTGCGTCATTCGGAGGCGATTGAGGCCATGGGCATGCTGCCGGCGCTCGCGCGCCGGTGGCGCCTGTCCCAGCTGCATACTCAGGACCTTCTTGACATCGCAACACGGCGCAGCCGCGCATTGGCCTCTGTTACCCGCACGTGCCGCTACGCGATGCAGATCGCTGTTCTCTCCACCGGCGCAGTCTTGGTCATCCGGCAGGAGGTCAGTGCCGGATCCATGGTGGCGTCGAGCATCATCATGGGGCGCATGCTCTTGCCGTTCGATTCCATGGTGGACGGCTGGCGGCAATGGGTGATGGCAATCGGTGCCTGGAACAATGTATGTGATCTTCTCGAGAACCAGACCCCTAAGCGCGAGACCAAACCGACACCCCGCACCCAGGGTGATCTCACAGTAGACCGGCTGGTCTATGCACCGCCGGGTTCGGATGTCCCGGTTCTCAAGGGGCTCTCCTTCAGCCTCTCTCCAGGCGAGGTCCTGGGTGTCGTCGGCCCCTCAGCGGCCGGCAAGTCGACGCTCGCACGTCTCCTCATCGGTGTGACCAAACCGACGACCGGCGGCATCTACCTGGACGGCAACAATGTTTATCTCTGGGAGCGCAGTTCGTTTGGCGACATGGTGGGCTACCTGCCTCAAAGCGTATCTCTGCTCGATGGGACAATCCGCGACAACATCTCCCGCATGCGGAACGCTGACCCGCGGCTTGTTCTTGACGCCGCCCGGCTTGCTGACGTCCACGACATGATTGGACGGCTACCCTTGGGCTACGATACCTACCTCGGCGACGGCGGGTATACCTTGTCCGGTGGTCAGAAGCAGCGGATCGGTCTTGCCCGAGCACTCTATGGGCGCCCCCGCCTGATCGTCCTCGACGAGCCGAACGCTAATCTCGATGCTGACGGCGAACGGGCGCTCAGTCATGCAATTGAGACCATGCGGGCTGACGGAGCCATCGTCATTCTCATCGCGCACCGCCCGTCCATTATGCAGGTCGCTGACAAGCTCATGGTCCTGCAGGACGGCAAGATCGTTCAGTTTGGGCCGCGGACCTCGGTCGTTAGGGCGATTACACCTAGCGAAAAGGTTATTGCCGCAGTGAGAGGCAGGGTATGAAGACAACCATCGACATCGTCAGCCGCCCGCCGTCCGCTCCTATGACCTATGAGCCTGTGGAATTGAATGCCTCGATAGATCAGCATCGGGATGTAGAAGCAGGCGAGCCCTCGTATCGAGTTCCGGTGATTGCCGGACTGGCAACGATTTTTCTAGGGCTTGGAGGATTCGCGGCTTGGGGATTCTCGACTCAGCTGGACAGTGCGGCAGTCGCGACTGCAACCGTTGTAGTCGATTCCAAACGCAAGACGATCAGTCACCTGGAAGGCGGAATCCTCAAGACGCTGCTGGCTCACGAAGGAGAGGTCGTCAAAAACGGCCAGCCCTTGCTGCGATTGGACGACACGCGGGCCAAGGCAGAACTTGACCAACTCCGCTCCAAAAGGATTGGACTTGAGGCCCGACTCGTGCGCCTTCGCGCGGAACAGGCGGGCTTGGACGATCTCTCTTTTGCGGAAGATTTGCGCCGTGCCGGTGGACCAACGACAGACGAGATCCTCAGTGCGGAAAGAAAATTCTTCCATGCCAGACGCGAGATGTATGCGCGGAAGATCGACATCCAACGCAAGACGATTGCTCAGCAGGTAGCCGAGCTGGAGGCTGTCAAAGCTCAGACGAATGCCAATGCACGTCAATCGGAGCTTCTGGACCGGGAACTCAAGGCCGTCGCAAGCCTGGTTGAGAAGGGCTATGCGCCCCGTCCTCGACTGACGGAAATGCAGACGCGGGAGAGCGTTCTTATCGGCCAAGCAGGCGAGCTTGCCTCCCGAAAAGCGAAGGCAGACCAGGCAATGGCCGCGGCAGAGCTTGAGATCCTGTCCATTGGAACCGATTTCCAGCAACAGGTTGCTTCGGATATCCAAACTGCGCAGCTCGAGCTGGCTGACACGATGGACCGAATGACAGCCGCCGCCGACGTGTTGCACCGTCTCGTCGTGACCTCGCCGGAGAACGGAGTGGTGACAAACATCCGCTCTCATACACTGGGCAGCGTGATCACCGCAGGGCAACCGATTCTCGATATCGTGCCGGAAAATGAGCGGTTGATTGTCGAAGCCAAAGTCGGCTTGCGTGATGTGGACTCGGTACATGTAGGAGCTCCAGTCCAGATCAGGTTGACGGCATATAACCACCGAAACACGGCGCCGCTCTCCGGAAAGCTGACTTATCTCTCCGCCGACCAGCAAATGGATGAGCGCAATGAGTATGCCTACTTCGTCGCCCGGGCAGAGATAGCTCCAGAGAGTCTCGAGGCAAATCCGAACACGAACCTCCATCCTGGAATGCCGGCGGAGGTTCTGATCCTCAACAAACCTCGGCGTGCTATCAACTACTTGCTAGACCCGATCACCGACAGCTTCACCCGCGCTTTTCGCGAAGAGTAGCGCCTCGGTCAGAGAAGCACCTTCCATTATCCAAGAACGGTGTGATTGACGCTGTGACAACTCACGCTCTGTCGCACTCGCTCGAAGAAAAATTAGTTCAAAATTAGAAACAAACAATAATAGTTTCTGTACTTGTTTGTAGTAAATCTTACATAATCATACGGTGATACAAGTTTAATCAGTCCGTGACCGATTTTTGTACATATGAATATTTACAATCTCAGATTCCTCATCTACCACTTCATTGCCATACGCGGTTTAGGGCACTGAGTGCCGCGGATGGTTTTCCTCCCGCGCGAACAGCGCTTCATTCGATTTGAACCAGCGACCGGACGTGCGGCCGCTCGTCCAGTCCATACATCAAAGGTAGACGACATGGCGACAATTGGAGGCGGAGCGTACAACGACTCCCTGCAAGGCACTCCTGATGCAGATGTGATCTTCGGAAACGGCGGCGATGACTTGATCTTCGGCGGCGCGAACAGTGACCTGCTGTCCGGCGGCGAAGGCAGCGACGTCCTATTTGGCGGCAATGACGACGATTGGCTGTCCGGCGGCGAAGGCGGCGACTTCCTGCAAGGCGGCAACGGCGTCGATGTCCTGCAAGGCGGCGAAGGCGCGGATGTCATGTTCGGCAACAACGGAGACGACATTCTCCAGGGTGGAGCTGGCGACGACTTCCTACAGGGAGGCAATGGCGACGACATTCAGATCGGTGGCGCCGGGGATGACATCCTCCTCGGCAACAACGGCAGCGACGTCCTCCAGGGTGGAGCGGGTGACGACATCCTGCGCGGCGGCAATGACAGTGACCGTCTGAGCGGCGGTGCTGGTGACGACATTCTGCATGGCGGTGCCGGCGGCGACACGTTCGTCTTCACCGGCGGCGGCGGAAACGATGTCGTCCTCGACTTCAAGGTCGGCCAGGACATCCTGCAGATCTCGAAGGGCATTAACGGCACCGACGTCGAGTCAGCCGACGATCTCGCTGCTCGCGTTCAGCAGGTTGGGCAGGACACGGTTGTCGATCTCGGAAATGGCGACACGATCACGCTCCGCAACGTGGATGCCGACGATGTGAACAGCAACCCGTCGGACTTCTTCTCCGTCCAGTAAGGTCTGCGGTTCGACTCGTAACTACCGATGCCGCGGCCTCATACCGCGGCATCGTCATTTGAACGCTAGCTTGGCAATAGGATCATGTCTGAGGTCGCAGAACACACGCCATCATCGGAGACCTATCGTCACCCAGTCGTGGCGAGTCTCGGACGCGATGTTGTCCTCATCAGCTGGGACGTGTCGCACTCCGTATATGTTTCTACTCCGAAACTGACCTCGCATGCGGGGCCTGTGTCTCCCCTCGCATCTCTGCGCCTAACAAGGTCAGACGGTGGCTCGCGCCTGCTGTGGGTTTTATCGCGACAAAGCGACAAACCATTTGACGTGAAGCTCTCGACCGCCGCTGTCGGGCTTCGCGCTGATGTATCGATCGCTTCTGGTGCGGTCATCTCAGACCTACATCCTGAAACTCTATTCGATAAACTTGACGGAGCAGCTCGCGTCGCGCTCATCTCAGCGTTTTTCAATGTGTGGGGCGTGATGTTCCACCTGCAGCGCAACCGGACATTCATTCGAACTCTCCGTGAAATCCTCGCCTACATCACTCCAAGTCCCAGACCTGTGACCGCAGTCGCCCAGGTGGCGCCAGATTCTTTCTTGTTGCGGACCTCCATTTCAGCGAACTTCGAACGGATTGACGCTATCTATGCGCTAGGAAGCAACGGGCCATCACGTATACAGACGCGCCCCTACAAAGTGGCCTCAGGCAGCGGTGAGCGCGAGATCGTGCACTTTCTCGTCTCCCGCTCTGAAGTTTCCATAGGCGACGCTCATCTGGTTCTCATCGGCTCCAGCGGCCTCTCGATACGCAAGATCACGGTTCCTGGTGAGGGCCTCCCCTCCATTGAACGTTGGTTTGCCAGGCACGCCCAGTCTGCTCCGGGCCTGCGGGAGCATCTGCTGACCGAAATCGCAGAAAGTTCCTCATCAGGGCAGGCTCTCGCGCTCGAAGCACAATTGCGCGCTCCATTGCAGCCTAAACGAGCAGCAAACAGCCTCACGGCGCCATCGGCAGAAATTGTGTCCGCGCTGTCCACCCCTGCCGGTACCCTCGTGACAGGCTGGTATCGTGATCCCGTTAATCTTCTTTCGGGAGTAGATGCGCTAGGACCCGCGGACAGAGTTTGGGACCTGACCCCTCATTTGCACCGGTTTCCGGTCGAGGTCGCCGGCCAGGTGAAAGGGACCCGCATTCCTGCGACCGGATTTGCGGCGCTAGCACCGACGGTTGCAGGCGCGACGCCAATCCTTCAACCACGCTTTCGCCTGCGCCTCAAGTCAGGCGCCTATCACGCGCTGGTGCCACAACTTCAACCGGCCGATCCCGTGGAGGCTCGTGCTGCAGCCTTGAGAGCAGTTCCTCCGCAACATGTGGATGAGACACTTCTGGCAAATGTCCTTGCCCCCGTGATCGCGGAATTGCATGAGCAATCCCGAACAAGAATAGGCCAGTCGACGGTACACGCAATCGGGACGCCGGTCCCACGTCCAAAGGTATCAGTTATCATCCCGCTCTATAAGGCTTTGGACTTCCTGCGTTTCCAGATTGCCGCCTTTGCTACGGATCCGTGGTTCAGATCTCAGGCGGAGCTGATCTATGTTCTGGATTCACCTGAGCAAGCGCAAGAGGTCGAACATCTCCTGAACGGCCTGCACCTGATCTATGCACTCCCCATGAGTCTCGTGATCATGGAGCGCAACAGCGGTTATGCACGAGCCAACAACACAGGCGTAACACTCGCTCGCGGTGACGCTCTTGCCCTAGTCAACTCGGACATCATACCGACATCGAACGGATGGCTTGAGAACCTTGTCGCTCGATTGGGTGGACGACGCCGGATCGGGGCAGTCGGTCCCAAGCTTCTGTTCGAGGATGGTTCAATCCAGCATGCTGGGATGTATTTCTCGAAAGATCATCGCGGGCGCTGGCTCAATCAGCATTTTCATAAGGGCATGCCTCGGGACTATTCGGCGGCGTGCGAGGAGCGCCTTGTCCCAGCGGTCACAGGTGCCTGCCTTGTAACCGCAAAAGCCGTTTTCGAGTCCGTCGGAGGCTTCACCGAAGATTATGTCGTCGGTGATTACGAAGACAGCGATCTCTGCCTCAAAATTACCATGACGGATCGTAGAGTCGCTTACGCTTCGGACGTCGAACTCTATCATCTCGAACGTAAATCGATGTCTCTCAATGCCGATTACATGCGCGGCATTGCCTGGCAGTACAATTGCGCCCTTCATGCGCAACGCTGGGGTGCCCTCATGACTTCACTCATGCAGAATTTTGTGCGCCCGCGCAAAACAAGGAATGCCGTGATATGAATGTTCAGTTCGATCCCAACGCAATCCCCTTTGAATCAGTCGATGATGTGCGCTTAGCCCAGTTGATGGAAGAGATCGCGCAGAACGATTCTCTTCCAGCGCCCGCACCTGAGAGCATTTTTGTTGGCGACGGAGACTACCGGGCTATCGGCCTTGAGTACCTCGGCCATTTTGTTCGTATCGGAGGCCTCAAACCACACCACCGTGTTCTGGACATTGGCTGCGGCATCGGCCGCATGGCCGTACCTCTGACGCAGTATCTTGATCCGAACTCCGGAAGTTATGAGGGCGTAGATCCTGTCAACCAAGGAATTGAGTGGTGCGTTCAGAATATCACGTCCTCGCATCCACATTTTCGCTTCTGCCGGTTGGATGTGGCCCACGAACTCTACAACCCCGGCGGGACCATGCCTGGTCATCGGGTTGCTCTGCCATTCGCAGCCAACAGTTTTGATTTTACCACCATGGTATCTGTTGCAACGCATCTGCCGGCGAAGGAAATCTCCGTCTATGCTCGCGAGGTCATGCGCCTGCTCGCGCCCGGCGGCCGTCTGTTCCTGACGGCCTTCCTTGTTTCTGAGGAGGATCTATCCCGCCCAACGGCCCGCCCGAAGCTCGTGAAGGGTGAGGAACCCGGGAGCTGGATCGCCGATCCTGCGGCTCCACTCGGCGCAATCGGTTTCGACGACGGGATCGTCCAGGACACCCTCAGAGAGGCCGGGCTCGACATTAGGCAAGTGAGCTTAGGGCATTGGAGAGGCCTCGAAAGCAATCACTACCAAGACATCATCATTGCCGGTAAGCCGGAGTGAGCCGCTGACCATGCGCGTCCTCATAGTCGCTCACAACCATCCAGATTTCCATCCCGGTGGAACGGAGATCTTTGCGCACGACCTGTTCCGCGAGTACCGCTCGCGCCCGGATGTCGAGGCTCTGTTTCTTGCGGCAACGAACAATCTATATCGCGAGCAGCGTCCCGGAACGAGTTTCCAGTCCGTCGGCGACTCCCCTGACGAGATCGTCATGTGGAGCGGGCACTTCGACCGCTTCTACCTCAGCCAGGTCGACACCTACGGCGTCGTGCCGCATCTCATCAACCTTCTGGAGGAGTTCCGCCCGGATGTCGTGCATATCCATCACGTACTCCTCATTGGGATCGAGTTCATCGCTCTCGTGCGACGCATTCTGCCCCGCGCTCGCATCGTGATGACGCTTCACGACTACTATGCAATCTGCGCCCATGACGGGCTGATGATGAGAACGAAGGGACGCGAGCGCTGCGACAGGGCCAGTCCAGATCGCTGCAACAGCTGCTTCCCTGAAATATCGTCCGACCAGTTCCTGCTGCGCGAGCGCTTCATCAAGACCTTGTTCGGCCAGGTGGACCGCTTTATCGCGCCAAGCCAGTTCATCAAGGACCGCTTTACCGCATGGGGGCTTCCGGCCGCCTTGATCGAAGTCATCGCCAATGGACGTCCACACGTGGAGCCCGCGCCGCATCGCCTGTCTGTGGACGGTCGCCGCCCGGTATTCGGTTACTTTGGGAATCTCAACCCATGGAAGGGTGTACCGAGCCTCTTGAAAGCATCGCAGAGGCTTGTTTCCAGCGGCATCGAGGATTTCGAGTTGCGGATCCATGGAGGGGCGCCCTTCCAATCAAAGGACTTTGTGGATGAAGTTGAGGCGCTCCTTGATGATACCGAACCCCAGGTCGTCCGCCTCGGTCAGTATCGCCGCGATGAACTTCCTGCCTTGATTGCGGCAGTTGACTGGGTTGTCATGCCGTCGATCTGGTGGGAGAACGCCCCACTGGTCATTCAGGAGGCATTCCTCCACCGGCGGCCCGTCATCGCCAGCAACATGGGCGGGATGGCCGAGGCCGTCCGTGATGGGATCGACGGCCTGCATGTTCGTCCTGACGATCCGGCTTCCCTCGCCACCACTATGCGCAGGGCCATGGAGGCACCGGGACTTTGGGACAGCTTGGTCAGCGGTATCACTTCTCCGCCCGATATCACCGCGGTAGCGGACCGCCATCTCATCGCCTACCGAGGCATTCGTGAGTCAGCCGAAATCATTGAACTGAAGGTGAATGCGGCATGAGTACACTTCACTCGAAGAACGCAGTCTCGGTCTCCGATGTCTCTCAAGCCACACAGATCCAGGGGCGCTTGGACGCAATCGAAGGACGGCGGGTTTTCGGCTGGGTCTGGGATCGGGCCCGACCGAACGAGCGGCTATTGATCAGAATCCTGCTGGAGGGCCGCATGGTTGCCTCTGCGACAGCCGATATGCCTCGAGTTGATTTGAGGAGGGCCGGCATCGGCGATGGCGGCCACGCCTTCGAGGTTGAGTTGCCTGAGGCCGTGGCAAGCGTCTCGGGCAGCCTCGCAGTAGTGGCAGTTTTGACGTCAACCGGTGAGGAGGTCATCCTTCAATCACCCAGTCAGGACGAACGGTCTGTTGAGGCCGCACTCAGCGGTCCATTGAATCGGGTGCTTGATCGTCTCGAACTGCTTATCGAAGCCCTGCGCCGCTCTCAGATCATGCAGCGCGAGGCAGCTGAAACCCTGCGCACCACATCCAAGCAGATCGACGAAATCGTAAGTCAGGAAGACGGCATTGGTGCCGCACTCGAGCTCGTTCGTGCCAATCAGGCTGAACTCGCCGAGAGGGTTTCCGGAATTGAGGTATTTCACCTACGCTTCGATAAGGTCCTGGCCGACTTTGATAAGCGTATCGAGGAGCTGACGTCGGCAGCGGACAGGCCCATGCGTCGCGCAGTGGCACTCCTCATCGTATTCGGTGGCCTGTCGGCTGCGTCCGCCATTACGACACTGGTAGTCATTCTGCGTAAAGGCCTGTCATGACCCAGAATGACCCATCAAAGGTCGGGCCGCGGCCTTAAGAAAAAAATCAAACACAGGAATTGATGAGGCACATTCTGTGAAAGACAATCTGTACTTTCCTGTCGACGGAGAAACCGCTCTCGCGACACCAGTTGGTGACGATTTGGCGCTCATCAGCGGCGTTGCTGACGCAATGCCCGACACTATCGAAGTCTTGCTCAACGGCGATCCGTCAATGTCCATGAAGGCTGCAGTCGCAAGCTGGCGGCGCAGTGGCGCGCCTGCTGAAGCTGCCGTCGGCTTTGTTGCCGTCGTTTCCATCAAGCTTGCTTCCAAAGTTCGCCTGCGCTCCATCGTCATGCGGCGGAACGGACAGCCCATGCGCTACAGTCTCGTCCGATCCGCAGTGCCTCTTCCTAATCTGATGCAAATCCTGGCTGCTGATGTCGCTGAGCAACTTGCCGAGGTCTCTGACAGGCTCGCTCAAAACCTGATCGCCGGAAAGGCGACCCCGAAGCGATCGGCCGCAGCTCTTTCGATCCTGACGGCAGCTGCCCGTAACGACGGTTGGATTGAGGTCATCGGTCAGATCGATACCGGAGAGATATTCCTTCAAGGATGGGCTCTTGGTCTACCGCAGGATCAACTCCGCGTCATTGTCTCACATGAGGGTTTTCTCGTCAGTGAGTTCAAGGTGGCGACGGTTGAGCGCAGCGATCTGGCCGATAGAGGCAAGGGATTCGTCGGCATTCTCGACACTGGACACACTGCAATCGATCCCACTAAGCTCCAGAAACTGTTCTTCCGCACCCGGGATGGCTGGCGCACGCTCGATATTTACGAACGACGCGTTCTTCTGCCAACCACAGATGTGCCGGCCCACATCCGTGACGGTCTCGTTCGCGCCTCGGCGAATCTAGACACCATGAAGACGCTTCGACAAGCAGGGGAACGGTTCGATGGCAGGGATACGGTCTCCCATCTGAGAGAGCCGGTCCGTATTGGCATGGACATGGTGGTCGAGGTTCCAGGCGGCGGCATGCTCGTCGCCGGCTGGATGCTCGATCCCGAAGGTCATACGGACTTGATCGCCCTGCGCTCTGGAGGCGAATGCGTTAGGGTCGACGACACCTGGACCCGGCTTCCGCGACCTGATGTGTCGGCTGCATTCCAGCACAATGAACTCTTTGCCGGGCGTCTCGACCCCCGGCGAATTGATCATGGGTTTCTAGCCTTTGTGCCAGGGATTTCCCAATCAGGTGACACATCGGTCTACTTCGAGTTCGCGATCGGCGATGCCGTCGCTTTCTACCCGCTGAAGCCTATGCGGAACCTATCCCGTCAGGCTCTTGAGCGGCTTGTTGCCCCCTTAGATCCACGGACGGCTGCGGCGGGAGCGGCTATCGAGCATCACATCGGCCCGATGATGCAGGCCCTTGCGGCACCGGTCCCTCATATCGTCGAAATGCGAGATTTTGGCTTCAACGATACTGGGGCATCCAAGGTCATCGTGGTTGGCGCAAGCCTTGATGCCGAGGAGATCGGTGTTGCCCTAGTCCTGCTGGCACTGGACCCGGAAGCCCGTGACGTGCCAATCGTCGTTTCGGCACCCATTGAAGCTTTCGGAAGCATCGCTCCTGAAACCGAACGTCTCGCACGGTTCTACGGCCTCAAGGCGCGCGTGATCGGATCTGAGGGTGTGCAGGACGCTTGCGACGCTTTCGAGGCCGCCGTTAGAGCGACAGAAGCGGAGGCCCTGGTTCTCCTTTCCGCAGGTGTCTTGCCCCGGCAATCCGGTTGGCTCTCATCGATGGAGAGGGCCTATCGCGCCCGAAACGGGAAGGCTCTGGTAAGCCCGACCATCGTTTTCGAGGATAACTCCATCCGCTTCGCCGGGACTTGGCTCGATACGGAGCAACCGAGACTCGTCGACCGCTACATTGGCTACCCGAGAGATGTTGTGCACGGATCAAAGCCTGCCGAGGTCATGGCCGGCTCGACCGAGTGCTGCATCGTCTCACGGTCGGCAGTAGAGATGGCCGGTGGATTCACCCGCTCCTATCTGGGATCCGCCGACAAGGGTCGGGATCTTTGCCTCAAACTGCGATTGGCAGGAACTCCGTCGGTATGGCTGCCGGAAGTTGAGATGATCTCGGCCGAGGATCAGAGCGGCGGGCCCAACCTCCCCATGCGCCGCCTGGCTCAACGGATCGACCGCTGGAGCTTCGATAGGAAGTGGTCCCTTCTCGTGAACAACATGCGGTGATAACAATGTCCAAGCACTCCCCTCGTGTTCTTATCGTTTCCCATGGCCACCCGAGCTATTCGCTCGGGGGTGCCGAAATCGCGGCCTATAACCTCCACAAGGGGCTCAACAAGATCGGCGGCGCGGAATCCCGCTTTCTTGCCCGTGTCGGCCATCCCGTCGTGCGGCATAGCGGGACTGCACTTATGAGCCTGCGCCAGAAGGGTGGAGACATCCTCTACCACGCAGATGAGTACGACCACTTCCTGATCTCGAACCGTGGTACCGAGGAGCTTGAACGGGACTTCCTTCGAGTTCTGCGCGACCTGAATCCGGAAGTCGTTCATTTTCATCACTTTATTGGCTTGGGGCTCGAATCAATTTACTCGGTTCGAAGCGCCCTGCCCGATTGCGTGATTGTGGTGACTTTCCATGAGTTCCTCTCGATCTGTCACCACCACGGGCAAATGGTGAAGAACGGGGGTACGAAGCTCTGTCATCGTGCGTCCCCTTCCGATTGTAACGCTTGCTTCCCGGAGATCTCACCCGCTCGTTTTCTGCGGCGAGAGCACTTCGTGCGAGGATTGCTGGAAGTTGCCGACTTCTTTGTCTCGCCGAGCCAGTTCCTCGTCGACCGGTATGTCGATTGGGGGATCGACCGATCGCGGTTCATCGTCATTGAGAATGGTCTTGACATTGCGCAGCCTACACCGGCGCGAGAATTGGTATCGTCCGGACGCAACCGAAAGGCACGCAGGTCCCGGTTCGCCTATTTCGGGCAGATCACCCAATTCAAAGGTGTGGACATCCTTCTCGATGCCGTACCACGAATCCCAGACTCAGTGTGGGGAGACGATGCCCAGTTGATGATCTTTGGCGGGAACCTCGAACGACAGCCCAAGCCCTTCCAGGACAAGATCGAAAAACTGGTTGAGCGTGCCGGCAACCGGGTTCGCTTCTACGGATCTTATCAGAACAGCGAGATGCCGCGCCTGATGCGGTCCATCGACTGGACGATCATCCCGTCCATCTGGTGGGAGAACTCACCCATCGTCATTCAGGAATCGTTCTTCCATGGCCGACCTATGATCTGCAGTAATATTGGGGGTATGGCAGAGAAGATCACCGATGGTATCGACGGCCTGCACTTCCGCGCCGGGTCGTCGGAGGATCTCGTGGATCGAATGACGGAAGCGCTAACGACCCCTGGGCTTTGGGAGCGGCTCCGCGAGGGGATCAGTCGCCCGATCTCCTATGAGGAGTGTGCGCGGCAGCACCTGGACCTCTATCGATCCCTAGCTTCCGAGAAAGCACCGGCGTCCCCTATCGCTGCGATGACCGCGTAAGGCCAAACAGACGTCGAACACGACAATAAATCTAGGAGTTACAAGAATGAAACGCATTCTCGTCATCAGCCCCTCGGGCGAAGTCTACAATCATGACAATGTACGCTGGTACAATTACAAGGACATTCAGCGCAGCATCAATCATTACCACAATATTGGCGACGCCTTCGTTTTCGACTCATCTCTCAAGCTGCTGAACTACGACCAGCTCGACGCACTCGAGATTGCAAACCCTAACTTTGCCGACATTGACCGGATCAATGCGGAATATGATTATGTATTCCTGCGAGGCTCGAACTACGTTCACAAGGACATGAAGTGGGAGCGCGCCGTCGAAGTCCTGCGAAAGCTAAAAATTCCGGTTATTGCATGGGGCATCGGCGCGCAGGCGCCGGTGAAGGGCAAGCTCGAGCTGTCTGAAGAGACCAAGATCGTGCTTCGTCTTATGGCGGACTCGACGACGTCCATCGGCGTGCGCGGAGCCTATTCTGCCCAGGTTCTTTGGGACCTCGGGATCAAGAACGTGCGGATCGTCGGATGCCCGACAGCTTTCCGCCGCAACAATCCGGATCTGGAAATCAAGCTCCCAGCGCTCGACCAGATCAAGACGGCCGGTATCACACTTCGCCGGGAGGTATCCCAAACCTATGCCCAGGATATCAAGCAATATCTCACATTCCATCGTGACCTGGTGAAGAACTTGGCCTCCCGCTTCGACGTGGTTTTGATGGCTCAGGGCGAGGTTGAGGAGAAGAAAATCGTTTTTGGTACTCCGGAACAGAAGGAAGAAGCTTTCTCTACCTTGAAAGCGAACCCATGGGTCAAGGATTGGTATCTGGATGAAACCATGGAGAAGCTGCATAGGGAACGGCTCTTCTATTCCGATGTCGTCGCATCATACGAGGATCTTGTTCAGCACAAGGACATGGTCCTCGGCTACAGGCTCCACGGTAATCTCATGGCTCTCGCGAATGGCGTGCCGTCCATCTACTTTACCTATGACAGCCGAACGGTGGAGTTTGCTGAGACTTACCAGATCCCGAGCTTCGACGTCTTCTCTGGTAAGACGTTCTGCCTTGAAGATTATTGGGATCAATCACTCTTTGACAAATTCAACCGCGCCTACCGGTTTATGTATCGCGAGATGCGTCAGTTTCTGATCGAGAACGGAGCTGACACGAAGATGGTCGATATCACGACAAAGCCTGAAAAGGTGCAGCTCAAGGCAGCGTAAGGCAAAGTCTGGATCAGCTTAAAGGGAGGCGGACATGGCTGTATTAGTCACGGGAGGCGCCGGCTACATCGGGAGCCATATGGTACTGGCTCTGGTCGGCGCAGGACAGGACGTTGTGGTTCTGGATAATCTGAGCACCGGCTTCCGGTGGACTGTTCATCCGAAAGCTCGTTTTGTCGAGGGCGATTGTGGAGACGAAAGCCTCATCTCCGAGATCATACTGAATCATGAAATCGACGCGATCGCCCATTTCGCGGGCTCCATCGTCGTGCCGGACTCGGTGATCGATCCTCTTGGCTATTATTTCAACAACACGGTGAAAGCTCATGCTTTGATCAGGGCTGCCGTTAAGAACAGGGTGGATCGGTTCATCTTCTCCTCGACAGCCGCCGTGTATGGAGATGCCCGGCAAAGCCCAATCTCCGAGGTGACGGCCCTTGCTCCGGTATCCCCCTACGGCACTTCGAAGCTGATAACCGAGATGATGCTGAAGGACGCGGCTGCCGCCCATCCTATCCGGTATGTGGTTCTGCGCTACTTCAACGTAGCCGGGGCTGATCCGCAATGCCGCAGCGGCCAGTCCAGCGAGCGGGCGACCCATCTGATCAAGGTCGCGACACAGACGGCGCTCGGCGAGCGGACCCATCTCTCGGTTTTCGGCACGGATTACCCGACGCCAGACGGCACCTGCATCCGAGATTACATCCACGTTTCGGATCTCGCTCATGCTCACATGCTGGCTCTCGATCATCTCCGCGCGGGTGGAGATAGCCTCGTCCTCAACTGCGGCTATGGCCGCGGGTACTCCGTGCTTGAGGTCCTTCGTGCAGTGAAGCGCGTCTCAGGCGCTGATTTCGAGGTCCGCATGGAAGAACGCAGGTCTGGGGATCCTGCAACTCTGATTGCAGGTGCAGATCGCATTCGAGATGTTCTTGCGTGGAAGCCCGCGCTTGATGATCTTGAGACCATCATAGCTCATGCCCTGGCCTGGGAGGGGAAGCTTAAGACCCGTCGAGCGGTGGCAGCCTAGCAACAAACTGTATCGAAAGCAGCTCCTGCCCCAATGCGGCAGGCCATTGATCCATATTCTCCCTCACGCAAGAGCTCATTTCAGATGTTAGATACCACCATCCAACAGGCTCCTTCCGGTTCGCAGACGCGACAGAATCAGAGTAGATCGCACCCCTTGAGGGTGGCGATTCTGTGGAAATACCCTTCCTTGGGTCTGTATTCCAATTCAGAATTTGACACGCTCTACAACGCGATTGGCCATAACAACGGCAATCTGGCATTCGTCTACGCAATTGCAAGCCACATCACGAACCCCGTCAGCTTTTTTGGCTGGAGCACAACAGCGGAAACGCTAAGGGAGAATGCCGATATCATCGTCATTCCCTGTGCCAACCAACTCGGCCGGCATACCGACTATGGTACTATGGCGGAGAATCTGGCGAAATCAGGCCTTCCAATTGTTGCCATCGGCCTCGGCGCACAGGCTGATAGCTATGAGCACGACATTGAACTCACGGACGGCACTCTCCTTTGGGCTCAGGTCATCGGCCGCGCCAGAGCCTCGTCCAACATGTCCAATATCTTTACACGCGGCGCCTATACGAGCTCTCAGTTAGATAAACTCGGGATCAACGGTTCCATTGCCGGCGGCTGCCCGTCCTATTTCATCAATCAAGAGCCGGGGCTGGGCCATAAGATCCACAAGACTTGGTCTGAGACCGGCCTGCCACGATCCATTTCAGTCGCGGCGGGGCATCAGGCGTGGATGAAGACAAGGGAAATCGAGCATCAGCTTGTCAGTCTTATGATGGATCCGATTGCGCCGGGACAGTACGTGGTCCAGTCCATGGGTGAGATGATCAAGGTATCCCGCGGCATCTTCGACGGAATTGAAGAGCACTCCTTGAGGGGGATTCATAATCACACAGCCCCGCACTACTCGTTTGAAGAGTTCAAAGCATGGTGTCGTAACTATGTTCGATCATTCTATGATGTGCCTGCGTGGATGGACTCCCTTCGCAGGCATGATCTAACGATTGGATCCCGGTATCATGGCGTGGCACTCGCCTTGCAGGCCGAGCGAATGGGATTGACCGTCACCATCGATTCCAGAACACAGGAACTGTGCGAGAACACCAGCGTCCCTCATATCTCCGCGGCCGAACTAACGGCTCCTATAACGCGCTTTAATCTCAAGAAGCTGATCAAGTTCGATCCTGTTGCCTATGATAAGCATCGCAGCGTTTCAGCTTCGCGCTATCTGGAGTTCCTCGTGGCAAACAAGCTTGAGCCTGCTCCATTCCTCAAGCGGATTGCTGCTGGGCATTAGCGATTGATGTTGCCGCCGATGCAAAGGGCCAAGCGGATCACGCATAGCTGTTGCATCGCTATCTTACCCACGACCTGAAGACTTGGGGTGCCTGTCTATGGGAGCTTTCGCCCAACTGCGTCAGAACAACTGTTTACGGAGTATCTTGTCATTGCTGGCGATGCTGCTCATCCCGGTCGGCACCGCTCCATTGGCGCAGGAAACAGTAAAGTTTTCGGTCTCGTCCGAGCCTGAAGTCGTTTACCGTTACCAGACGCAGCGTTGCGACTGGCGATCGATCCCCGACTCGCCCGCGCGAGCCTATAGGCGTGAGGACGGCTCCATCGTGCTCATTGCGGCACACTTTCGCAATAGAATCCTGGAGGGCAGCAGTTTCAACGACCTTCGTCCGAACTGCGTCGTGCTTTCGCAGGGATCGGAATCGGCAAACCCGACCGACTATGATGACCGCTTCTGGATCCAAAGCCTCATACCGCTTGGCGGCGGTCGCATTCTTGGGTTGGCCAGCCAGGAATACTCGGGGCTTCGTCACGAAGGCGTCTGCGCAAAAGGGGCCGATAAGCCTAGTTGCTGGTACCTTGCGCTCGTAGGTCTTGAGGCAAACGACCGCGATTTCTCGTTCAAGCTCCTGGCTCGCCCTCAAAGGGTGATCGCAGGGTCCAACAAGCGATTTGATCCATCATTGGATGCTGCTGGTTTTCTGACATTGACGAATACCGTTCTCGATGGAGACTTCGCCTATTTTATAGCCTGGACGGAAGATGCGGCGGAACCGGGAGGGCGTGGAAACTGCCTATTCCGAGCACCGCGAAGCAACCTAGTGACAGGATGGCGGATGTTGAGCAAAGGTCAGTTCGTATCGCCGCCCGAGCCCTACCCAGCAGGTGCTGACAACCCCGTCCAAGCTAAATGTGATCGCCTTGGCGGGCCTGAAATGGTCGGAAAGATCCGGTCTCTCACCCGACTAGAAACCAAGAATGTGTGGCTGGTGGTCTGGTCCACGCGGATGAAGGGGACTGGAGGTATCTATTACGCGACATCGCACGATCTAAGGAACTGGTCACCTGCCTCGCTCCTTACCCCTCTCGAACCCCCGTGGGGATCAGATGGGAAGGGTGTATTCTACGACTATCCTTCAACCATCGATCATCACAGTTCGTCCCCTATCTTTCAAACAATCGGGAACAGTTTCCATCTTTATCTTGCACGTCTGAACTGGGAGCAAAGTCATACGCGCATGGATAGAGATCTCGTGCGGTTTAAGGTCGTACTGGACTGAGAGGCTATATTAATTCACGTACCTTGAAGGGCTGACTTTTTGCTTCGCCCATGTAAGCGAACTTAACACAACCTTATGTCGAACTGTATTTGCAGGTTGTGGCTTGTGTGGCGCAGTTCCGCTTAGGGTCACTCACTGACTATCCCTTTGCGTCCAGGAACGTCCGCTGTTCCTCGCGAGAGCAGACCCTCGGTCTACTTCTGAGAAATGCCATTAGCTGACGTTTCCGGCGCAGACTGTTCCAGGATAGCTATCCAAGACTGTCTGGCATTTAGTTGTGGCGTGGCGAGCCATTCTCAAAAGAAGGATCCGGATTGCTTCTCCTGCCACGCTTTTGCAATCACTTCCGTTTCCGCAGACTGCGGAACGATGCTAAAGAAGGAGTTCTCCTGTTCAAGGTTGTCTGGATGCCAGAGGTTCACTTGGCCAGTTCTCAGATCGTCGAGGTCGAAATCGTCAGAGCGCTTCTCCGTTCAGGTTGTAGTGCGTGATCGAGCAAGCGCGCGACCCTCTCCTTTGGTAGGGCTTTGAAGTACCGATAGCCCTGCAGTTCGTCACAGCCAGCACTGCGCAGGAAATTCTCCTGCTCCTTGGTTTCAACCCCTTCGGCCGTGACCGTCAGGTTCATGGCCTGACCCAAGGCGACGATCGCGGTGACAATCGCCGTTGCACTGTCTTCCCGTCCCAAGCTGCTCACGAAAGAGCGATCAATCTTGATCTTGTCCACCTCGTAGCGGTGCAGATAGCCGAGACTTGAGTAGCCGGTGCCGAAGTCATCGAGCGCGATCCTGAAGCCCGCCGCCCGTAGGGTTCTCAGCGTCTGGGCAGTATGACCTCCGTCGTCGAGCAGGACGCCCTCGGTGATCTCGAACTCGATCTTTCCGGGGTCGGCACCGGTCTCGCGGACAACTTGCATCGTGCGTTCGGCAAAGCCGTCGATACGGAACTGGACCGGCGACAGGTTGACCGAGATGAACAGGTTGGGCCACTGGCGCGATGTTACACAAGCCTCCCGCAGAACCCATTCCCCTAGCTGGGAGATGAGCCCTGTCTGCTCTGCCACCGGAATGAACTGATCGGGCAGGATCACTCCCCGTGTCGGGTGGCGCCACCGCACCAGTGCCTCAAGCCCCACGATAGGCTTGCCTGCTCCCGCGACTTGCGGCTGATAGGCGACCTCCAATCCTTCACCCGACACCAAGGCAGCTCGAAGCTCCTCCTCGATCGTTCCGCGCACCTTGATGGTCTCGTCCATCTCTGCCGTGAATGTCCGATAGCAGCCTCGACCTTCCGCTTTGGCGCGGTAGAGCGCGATGTCGGCTTTCCGCATGGTCTCGACACGGTTGGAGCCTGCGTCAGGGGCGAGAGCGATGCCGATGCTTACGCCGACAAAGGCTTGATGACCAAGAACATCGAAGGGCTCGCGAACTGCCGCAAGAACGCGGGTGCACAGGGCGTCCACATCCTCGTCGTCCGCGACGCCCGTCTGCACGATGGCGAACTCGTCACCCCCCAGGCGTGCAAGGGTGTCGGTGCTCCTCAGAAGCTTCGACAGTCGTCCCGCCAGTTCCCGGATAAGGCTGTCCCCGGCATGATGTCCCAATGTGTCGTTCACATGCTTAAATCGGTCTAGGTCCAGCATCAGAACGGAGATTTTCTCACCGCGCTTGGTGCGGGCTAAGGCCTGATCAAGGCGGTCGTCGAATAGAGCCCGGTTCGGCAAGCCTGTGAGCACATCGTGGAAGGCAAGGTGCTGAGCTTGGGCCTCGCTGGCGCGGAGTTCGACCAACATAGTTTGAAGAGCGGACATCGCGCGTCCCAGCCAGCCGAGTAGCAATCCCATCAGGACAAGAATGACAACGCTGAATAGGACGCCAACCGGTCCGATGATGCCGAGGATCTTGGTCCCCGGCGTTTCGGGCTTCCAGACGAAGTAGCCGATGTGGCCTCCGGCATCGGATTCAAGCGGAACCGAGACTTCGTTCTCCGCCTTGTGATCCGTTGATGAGAAGCGCAGTCCCTCGATGAGGTTCTTTTCGGAGAGTTGCTGGAGGAATGCGCCATCCAGAAAGCGAACGCTTACAAGGATGAACTCGCTCCCGGGTTCCTGTGTGATCTCGTCCGAATGGGGAACGATCCTCATGGCGCTCACGGCTGCGGGCCGGCCAATCAGCTTCATAATGTGAGCATCGTAGACGGCTCGTCCCGAGGTCAATTGCTTGCTGTCCTGAGTGGTCCCAGCGGAAGTCTGGGCAGGTGGTTGCTGCACCTTCCGCAACTCTACGAGGTGGCTTGCAAGATCCGGCGCGATCTGGCTGAAGGTGTGTGGCTCGACTAGAGCACCATCGGCTGCTGCAAATACAGCCTCATTCCGGGCGTTCAGGATGTAGATCTGGTTATGGCCATACGTGCGGGTCAGCCAGGAGCCAAGGTTCTCGTCCAGCCACTCAGCATCCAAAGGCGTCTTGCCGAGCTGGAGAACCGGGTCGTCCCAGACGGCCACAACCTCCTGCTGCAGCGAAAGCTCGCGTAAGATGCCTCGAACACTTCGTTCAGTCATCTGGAGCTGACGCTCCGTGGCGGCCGCATCACTCTGCCGGACTGCCCAATAGACGGCGAATGCCGCAAGAGCCAGCGCTGTCATGGTGATCAGTGCAATCAGGGGCAGGGCTTTTCGCGAGACCTGCGGGCCTGCCCGGCTCATTGAAAAAACAACTTTAAGCAATTTCGCCACCCACTGCACGAGGACTGTTGGCACAATGATGCGGACCACCCCCACGCCACGTTGTTCTAATTATATCTTCGATTAGCTTCGGTATTCTGCTTGTTACCTAAGGGGAGTGTCAGCCTCTATCGGCCGGCGTGAAAATGCCGGGCTCTCACCGGCGCGGTGGAGCGGCCTCATGCCTTTGAGGGGAGAGCATCGCTAGCTCCCTCAATCCACCACAATGTGTCGTGTTGACCACCTGAGCTTCGCTGATCCTGACTTCAAGTCAACAGCACCGGATCGGCATGTCCAGAAATACCATAGATAGGGTTAATCAAGGATGTGTCGCAAACTTTTTGTTTCAGAGTTTCCGCTACTGCGTTGAGGCCACAGTAGGGGGAGACGCAGTGTTCAAGGGCAGGTAATTCGACAAATCCGTGATCCTGCTCTGCGTGCGGTGGTATCTGGCTTACAACCTGGGCCTGCGCAATCTTGAGGAGATGATGGCCGAGCGCGGTATCTCCGTTGACCATGCGACGGTGCATCGCTGGGTTGTTCGCTAGTCGTCCGAGTTGCTGGAGCGGTTCAATCGCCGCAAGCGAGCGGTCACTGATAGGTGGCACATCGACGAAACTTACATCAAGGTCCGTGGCCGTTGGATGTTTCTTTACCGCGCAATCGACAGCAACGGTGACACAGTCGAATTCTGGTTCAGTGAGCGGCGCAATCTGGCTGCGGCCAAGCGGTTTCTGCGAAAGGCACTCAAGCGGCACGGCCGGCCCGAGCGGATCGTCATCGACGGCAGCCAGACCAATCGGGAAGCCATCTGTCGTGTGATGCCGAGAGCCGGCTGCAGGATAATTCAAGGTGTCGGCTCAAGCCGATCCGGATCAGGCAGAGTCAATACCTCAATAACTCCATTGAGCAGGACCACCGCGCTGTCAAACGCCGCGTGCGTCCGATGCTCGGCTTCAAGTCCGTTGATTGCGCTCGCGTGATCCTGGGTGGGATCGAGTTGATCTATATCATACGCAAGCAGCAAGCGAAATATGCCAGCAGGTAGCAGCTGTCGCTCGCCGAGCAGTTTTACCTGCTCGCCGCATAGGGGTCTCACGATCCACTTGCTGCTTTCTTGTCCCTATTCCGGAGTTGCGCCAGAACCGTCCAATCGGAGCCGTAATGGAGTCAGAGGGGAGGAGAACCACATGGTGCAGCATTCAAGAAAAACAAAGAGATAAGCTGGGAGTAATACCTGCTTTGGACCGGCTTTGTGTACCAAAAATTCTTCCCGCAACTCGACCTACAGCACTTGGCACGAACGACTGAATTCGACCTCAGTGCGGAAGTTCGGCCTACTTCGGCCCAGTGCCATGAGCCGACCTTCCGCCTTGATGCACTCTGGAATGTTTTGGCGCTTGTAACGAGGCAAACTGATCTCGACAGGTGCACTCCAGACCTACCCGTATGGAAGATGTCCAATCGTAGCCCGCCAGTCCACGACGAGGACTGGCGGGCTCCTTGTGCTTAGTTGGGGGATGCGGCTCTCGGTTTCGGGTGTTCCAGGAAGAAGCGCATCATCTCGCGGCTGGCATTGGGGCCTTTGGGTTCGGTGTAGGACCCATTCGGACTTCCGCCGGACCAGGCATGACCCACCCCGTGAAGAACCCAATGCTCGAGCATCGGGTGTCCGCTGCCATCGCACTCGACCGTGCGGGTATAGCTGATCCCGCCGAGAGCCTGTCCGCAGCTGACAGTTGATCGCAGATCCGAGCTCGCCTTTGACTGAGCAATGACCTGAGCCCCATTGATGGGACTGACGGTCGTGTCGCGATCACCATGGAACACAATAGTCGGCACGGGCTGTTCGGCTCCTCTGTGATGAGGCGCCCCACCCTGCCGCATGGCGGCAAACGCGGACGGCATGTCACGCGCTGCCCCACATGCTAGCCCAGAATGGACTCCCACGGCGGCATAGAGGTCCGGGTAAGCGGAGCCCATGATCGCGGCGGCTGCGCCACCGGCTGACAGTCCGGCGACGTAAACGCGTCCCGGCTCGACGGAGAAGTCATGCATGATCTGCCGAGTGATGCCGGCGATCAGCGAGGGCTCACCGCGATCCCGCTGCTGATCGGCTGCGTTGAACCAGTTCCAGCACTTCGAGACATTGGCCGACTGGGCCTGCGCCGGATAAGCCACGAGAAACGTCTGCTCCTCGGCCAACTCGTTCATCCGCGTGCCGGCGGCAAAATCGTCGGGTGATTGCGTGCAGCCGTGCAGCATTACCACGAGCGGTACTGGCTGAGCCGTGTAGCCGCTTGGGATGTAAAGCTTGTAGGCACGGCTCCCTGCCTCGTTGGCAAAGGTGCGCTCTTCGAAGCGCGCTCCCTCCGGCAGCGGAGCAGGCGCACCGGCTGGACCAGGTCCAACCAATCCATCAAGACCGAACGCGGAGCCGGGTTGCCCCATGCGGTCGAGGAAGCCGCGCAGCGCCTCCGGCATCTGGGGCTGGCCCAAACCTCCGGCAGAGCCATCAGGGCCGTCAGGAGCCATGTTTGGGAAGTTGAACTTCGGCGAAGTCCACGCCGCTCCTCTGGACGATGGTGGCACCATATCAATGATCCGTGCAGCAGGTCTCTCTCGACGCTGGCCCTCATTCCCGCCTGCGTTGCTTGAAGCAGGTGAGGAGTGGCTACTCGGGAGCCCTCCTTGGAGGATTGCTAGGGCTTCTGTAAGTCGTCCTTCACGGGTGAGACGGGTTGCCTCGAGTATGTCGATGGTTGGTTTCATGTTCATGAGCTCAATCCTGTTGTGGGGTGCCATGGGGCAAAGCGGGACCTGCCCCTTCTTGTCGGGAAGGGTCGGGCAGGCTCTCAAGACGGGGAGACGGATGCTACGCGGTGGTCAGCGTATGCGGTCCTTGAGTGCCTCTTTCACGGCCGAACTGGCGTGCAAGGCGCCAAGGACGTGAAGGGAGGCGATCGTCTGCCGCGCCAGCTCAGGCGTAACATCACCAGCAATGCTGGCGAGACCGAGAACCTGGATGTGCAGCATTTCTCCGGCGGCTTGCACGGCCTCGAGGTCCTGGCGGCCGTAGTGGAGCAGGCCGAGGTCAAGCTGGTGGCGGTCGACCGATCTCTTCACCGCGTCGTTATGACGATCAAGCTGGTTTCGAATGGCTGTCCGGATGAAGTCAGTCCGATTGGAGTAGAAGCCTTCCTGCACAAGGAGATCGATATGGCCGAGGTCGACATAGCCCAGATTGATCGTGATCTTCTCGCTATCGGACGCCTTTGGTCGAAGTTCGTGCACGTTGCTGGCCATAGCCGCCCTCCTGATACCATCCGCATGGATGGTAATTGGATGGTCGGCGTCGCGAGTTCAAGCCCGCGCATTGTCTTTCCCTGAATTGAGCCTGCTGCTTTGCGTCTATTTCACAGGATAAGGATCCGGATTGGGAGCACGGGCCTCAAAGGAGCCAGAAGACCAGTCTCGGGGTTTAATGTGAAGAGGCATGGAAACGCCCCGTTCACACGGCACGAACCTGCCGACTCGATATCCTCCTGGACCTCAATGGTGCCTCATGAACGAACATGGCGAAGACTGGCGCTCCAAGCTCGAAGAGGAGGCCGCTCCCGGCGTGCTGCCGGACGATCTCATCCGCGCCCGCGAGCCCGGCCGGGGACGGGAGGCGAATACCCCCGGGCAGATCCCGGCCCGCGGCTGGAAGGACATTCTCTGGCGTGTGCTCTGGGGGATCTCGGAAGATCGGATCCTGTCGACTTCGGGCGGAGTTGCTTTCTTTGCCCTGCTGGCGGTCTTTCCGGCGATTGCCACCATCGTGTCGCTGTACGGGATCTTTGCAGATGTCAGCACGATCAGAGGTCACCTGTCCCTACTATCGGGCATTTTGCCCGGCGGGGTGCTGGAGCTCATCGGGGAGCAGATCTCCCTGATCGTCACCCAGAGCAACGACACGCTCAGTGTCGCCTTTATGATCGGCTTTATGGTGGCACTCTGGAGTGCGAACTCCGGCGTGGCAGCCCTCTTCGATGCACTCAATGTTGTTTATGGTGAGAAGGAGAAGCGCAGCCTGCTGCGCTTCTACGCCACAACGTTCCTGATCACCCTTGGCATGATCGGCTTCGTCATCCTGGCCATCAGTGCGGTAGTGGTCGCGCCCGTCGTGCTCACCTTTGTGGGCTTCGCGACCCCAGCCAAACAGCTCCTGACAATCCTGCGCTGGCCGATCCTTCTCCTGATTGTGGGCATGTGGCTTGCTGTCATTTACCGCTACGGCCCGAGCCGTCGTGACCCGAAGTGGCGCTGGGTAACCTGGGGCAGTGTCACGGCTGCGGTGCTTTGGCTTGCGGCGTCAATGCTGTTCTCTTGGTATGTTGCCAACTTCGACAGCTACAACAAAACCTATGGCTCGTTGGGTGCTGGCGTTGGTTTTATGGTGTGGATTTGGTTGTCGGTGGTGATTGTCCTGCTTGGTGCTGATCTCAATGCCGAAATGGAGCACCAAACGGCCCGAGATAGCACGGATGGGACGCCCAAGCCGCTAGGTGCCCGCGGTGCCAACATGGCGGATCATGTTGGTGCATCGCACGCCTGACATGGCTCTACGCTGTAGCCAGAGATGCCCCAGGCGGCTGCCGCGCCCCTGTTCAAAAAGCTTGATAATGCCAGAGCTTGGGCCGAGAGAACCTTACCACGCAAGTTCCGCGTAGTTCGTTGAACGGGCCTCATGGAACCCTGGCGGGTACAAAATTGGCCGCCTCGGCACAACTAGAGTCAGCTCGGGGTCAGACAGTGAAATTCCGCGCTCCTCAGGAACATCCGGCATACCGTGCTAGCGGATATTTGCTTTACATCCGGGAAGTGCCATTCGGCGGCGGATCTTATTCTTGCCCTGTCCGCTACCCATGAGACAGAGAAGCCGTTATTTACAGATCCGGCACTTCGGCGGGTCGACATCGAAGGGGAACTTGCCTTGGTCAATAAAGAAGTCGTCGAAGGCCTTCTTCACCCCAGGCCAGTGCGGGTAGTCGTCCCCAATGAGCACACCCTGCGGCCGGATCATCGGCCACCATTCGCGCAGATCCGATGTGACGGCATGATAATCATGGCCGCCGTCGATGTGGACAACATCAACCTCAACTGTGTGGTGCCGCAGAACGTTGGCAGCATTCACTGAGTCAAGCGGAAGGGGTAGGACATAGTCCTGGAGCCCTTCTCCGACGATGTTGGCCGCAAAGGTATGGTAAAGGGCAGGATAGCCGATGCTGAAATTCAGATGGGCGAACCACTCATCGTTGGTCCAGTGATCCCAGGCTCCGAGCCAGGTATCGACGGCGATCACGACGCCATCAAGGTTCATGGCTTTCATCCTTGACGCGAGCGAAATGACCGACGCACCTTTCCAGACACCAACTTCAACCACCACGGATGGCCGGAGCGCTTCGATGGCATCGGTCAGGTAATGGTGGCTCGATGCCCACCCCTGATGATCCTGCCGATACAGCCGGCTGGGATAATTCAGGAAAGGGTCCTGACCATGCCATATCGTCCTCAGCAGCGCCTCACGGACATTCGTCATGCTCTGCCTCGCTCATGGGTTGGACACCCGGCCGGCACCTTGCCTACATCTGAAACAACCTCATTCGTATCCGTGCGGTTCAACGGTGCCAGATCGAAGGTCCGGACAGATGCTGTCATCCAACCGGCGTTGAGATGGTCCATCTCGGGTCAAACCACGTAAATTGCCACCATTCCAGAACGGTCTCTTTCGACCGGCTAAGCTAGCCAATCCTTGACGTCAAAGAAGTGCCATGAGGCGACATTCTGGGCTCACACCCATCCCACACGTCGAAGCCTAACGGTTTACACGCGAGCATCCCGGCAGGCACGAACGTCCCGGACCTATGTAGGGCTCTCACTCGAATGTCGGCATCTGCCCGGTGCATGGCCACCATCCCCGCGACGCCCGCCTTGAGCCTTTTGCCTGCCTTACATCGGGACTAGACTCCTTCCCCCGCTCAAAGGGAGGATAAAGATGACGCCAATTCCGACACCCAAGTTGAGTAACCGCCCAATCAGCATCCTCGCAGCTCTTTCGACTGTTCTGCTCGCTTCATCGGCCTTGGCCGACATGTCGACCGCCGTGCGGCAGGGCAGCCATGAGGTGACTGGCCTGCAGCAGCCTGCTGAACTCATCATCGACCAGTGGGGCATTCCGCACATCTACGCGGGCAGCACCCGCGATGCCATCTTCCTCCAGGGCTACAACGCCGCCCGCGACCGGCTCTGGCAGATCGACCTCTGGCGCAAGCGGGGCCTTGGCCTGCTCGCGAAGGATTTCGGTCCAACCTACGTCGCACAGGACAGGGCCACCCGCATGTTCCTTTACCGCGGAGACATGGACAGGGAATGGGCTGCCTACGGGCCCGATGCGAAGAACTATACCGAGGCCTTCGTGGCCGGGGTCAACGCATTCGTCGAAGAGGTACGCAGTGGCCGCAGACCCATGCCGGTCGAGTTCAGGATCGCCGGCACAATGCCCGACCGCTGGAGCCCTGAGGACGTGGTGCGGATCCGCAGCCACGGCCTCACCCGCAATGTTGAGTCGGAGGTCACTCGGGCACGGGTCGCCTGCGCGGCGGGCCTTGAGACAGACCGGTTCCGGCGCATCCTGGAGCCACAGTGGACGAACAAGGTCCCTGAGGGGCTCGATCCCTGCTCCATCCCGCGGGAGGTGCTCAACGACTACAATCTGGCCACCCGCGAAGTCACCTTCGCCCGTCCCGGCCAGCAGCGCACCTCGCTTGACCGGGTAACCGACGTCGGGTCGAACAACTGGACCATTGCGCCAAGCCGCACAGCCACCGGCCGGCCGATCCTAGCAAACGATCCGCATCGTGCACACGGGGTGCCGTCACTGCGCTACATCGTGCATCTCAACGCCCCCGGCCTCTCAGTCATCGGGGCCGGCGAACCAGCCCTGCCGGGCATCTCGATCGGGCACAACGGCCAGATCGCCTTTGGCCTCACGATCTTTGCCATCGATCAGGAGGATCTCTTCGTCTACGAGACCAACCCGCAGAACCCCAATCAGTACCGTTACCGCGACGGCTGGGAGGACATGCGAGTCGTTCGCGAGACGATCGAGGTGAAGGGCGAAAGGCCACGCGAGGTTGACCTGCGCTTCACGCGGCATGGACCTGTCCTTCATGCCGAGCCTGCCCAGCGGCGGGCCTTCGCCATGCGGACGGTCTGGTTCGAGCCGGGAACGTCGGCCTACTTCAACTCCGCCGAGTATATGACCGCGAAAGATTGGAACGGCTTCAAGAAGGCCATGGCCAACTGGGGAGCGCCGTCTGAGAACCAGGTCTATGCCGACACCTCCGGCAACATCGGCTGGATAGTCGGCGGGCGCTCACCACTGCGTCCGAATTGGGATGGCCTCATGCCCGTTCCTGGCGACGGCCGCTATGAATGGTCAGGCTTCCTGAAGGGCGAGGAACTGCCTCAGGTCTTCAATCCGGAGTCGGGGTGGTTTGCCACTGCCAATGAGATGAACATCCCTGCCGGGTATCCGGTCGCCGAGCGCAAGGTCGGCTTCGAGTGGTCAGATCCCTCGCGGATTACGCGCATCAAGGAGGTCCTCTCGTCCAAGGAGAAGATCACGTTGGCGGACTCGATGGATCTCCAGACCGACGATTTTTCGGTTAACGGACGGCGGCTGACCAAGCTTCTTCAGCCGCTGAACACCAGTGATGCTGCCGTGGGCGATGGCCTGAAATTGCTCAAGGAGTGGCATCATCGCACATCGGCCGACAGCGCCGGCGCAGCTTTGTTCGAGGTGTGGATGACCAAGCATCTGGGGCGGGCGCTCGTGGCAAGGGCCATTCCCGAGCCGGCGCGGGCGGCCCTCGGCACGCCGGACATCAATGCCGTCATCACCTACCTGGAGAACCCAGACAGCGCACTGGGTCCTGATCCGAAGGCCGCCCGCGATGCCATCCTGCTTGAGAGCCTGAAGGGCGCCGTGGACGAGGTGCGCCAGCAGCTCGGACCGGATACCTCGAACTGGGCTTGGGGCAAGCTCCACCATGCACAGTTCGAGCACGCGCTCTCGCCGCTCACGGACGATGCAACCAGGGCGCAGATGACGGTCGGCCGGCTTGCCAAAGGCGGGTCCGCATTCAGCCCGTTCGCGGCATCGTACCGCCAGTCAGATTTCCGGGTGACGTCCGGCGCCTCGTTCCGCATGGTGTTGGATGTTGGGAACTGGGATCAGAGCGTGACCGTCAACACACCTGGCCAGTCGGGGGATCCCTTCAGCCCCCATTACCGCGACCTCGCCCCCGTGTGGGCGGCCGGCGAGTACGTCCCGCTCGTGTATTCGCGCGAGGCGGTTGAACGCGCAGCTCGCGAGGCCATCAGGCTGACGCCGGCACGATAGACCTGAAGCCCGGCTGCCCTGCGCAGGGCAGCCGGGTTCACCGTATCCCTGCCAACGCTGCAATCGTCGATACGACGGGCCGTTCGAATTGCTCTTCTGCTTCACAGCTCGCCATCGATCCGAAAAGTCTCCTTCGGGTCGAGGCTGTGTCAGAACTCGAACAAGCTCAGTCTTGAGGAACTATTTGTACAAGTCCAAGCTCGTGTACCGAGGACCTTCCTGTCTTTCGGGCCCTGTCTTTCGGGCTTTGCGGGAAATTAAAGTGCTCAACGGAACAGGCCTTCCGGGTTTTGACTCAAACTCGGTCAGGTCGTGAAATTCGTTCACTGACAGGAACGTCCGAGGTTCCCGTCCAAAGCGGAAGCTCGGCGCACATCCGGAGGGTGCCAAATACAGACTTTCGCGCCAGCATGCAACTCCACCACTCCTATTCAACGGGCGGAGAATGTATCATGAGCCAAACTGGCTTTGGGGACCTTCACATCGGCCGGAACTGTGCTGGCGAAGGTTCGTTGCCGCAGGATGAAGCCACCCCGTCGGATCCTCAACCAGCCTGTGGTCCTCCTTGTTGAGGATGAGTTCCTTGTTCGCCAGACCCTGGTCGACATCTTGCGGGAGGCCGAGTTTTGGGTGGTGGAGGCACAGGATGCGGATGAGGCGTTCGAGTTGCTGCGGTCCCGAGCCGATGTCGCTGCTGTTCTCACAGACGTCAACATGCCTGGATCCATGAACGGCTTTGAGTTCGCGCACCTGATTCGGCAGGGCTGGCCTAAACTAGGAGTACTGGTGATCTCAGGCCAACCCGATCCGGGTCCGGGCGGTTTGCCCTCTCATACTACTTTTCTTCGCAAACCCTTTCGCCCGACCGTCCTGATCAAGGCTCTTCGAGGAATCTCGGAGGTCGGCTGACAGGCTGGACGAGCGATTCCAGCACTCTGATCGGTCTACTCTGGGCGACCACTACGACTAAAGAGAAGTGGCCTCAGCGTGAACTGAGGCCTCTCGTGAAGGATGCTCGTGATCACATCACAATGAAGTGGCTTGCGGCGAGCTTTGCCAGGTTGTCGATCACGCCAAACTGTACTGCGGCGGCTTCGCCCACTCCGTCGGCATCGTAGGACAGAGTTCCTGCCTTATCGTTGTAGATGATGTAGTCGTCGGAGTCCTTGGCCCCATCGCCGATCACGAAGTTGCTGGTCGAGAGCGTGCCCTCTTCCAGCACCGTGAACACCGAATCGTTGAGCCGGATGGTGTCATCCTCACGATTGAAGTCCAGGAGAGTATCAACGTTGGTGTCGCCGGGCTTGGTGTCGAAGATAAAAATGTCCTCGCCTGAACCGCCGCTCAGAATGTCGTTGCCGTTCTTGGCCCAGATCGTGTCGTCGCCACCCTTACCGTCGATCCGGTCACCGCCGGACGTGCCCCTCAGGCGGTCGCCATCGTTGTCGCCACTGATGGTCTTCGTAGTTGTTGGCAGTTCAGACGGGATTGGATCAGGCTTCGGTGTTGGGATCGGGGTGGGTTCTTCCGGCTGATCAGGAGCCGGTTCGTTTGGGATCGGATCGGAAGAGGTCGGGGGTGTGGTCATCCTGCCATCGTGGTTGATGTCCAGAGCATAGAACGAGGCTTGGCCTGCACCAGAACCATTGCTTTCGTTGGCCCCAAGATAAGCACCGGCCTTGAAGTAGAAAGTGTCACTCTGCCAGACGGAGTTGATCTTGGTGCTCGACTCGTAAACCTTGCCGTCGGCGTAAACGTCAACCTCAAGGATCGAGCCCTTGGCATTGATCGTGTAGGAGAATCTCTCATTGAGAGAGACGTCCGGCGTGGCACCCGTGCTGTCCTTGAGTGTGAACTTGG